>Ga0209415_10014653_pt1 | contig 12793 bp, 10 predicted proteins | sample PeaSoiSIISIP2007_FD_187696 | JGI IMG/M metagenome (GOLD analysis project Ga0209415, IMG submission 187696) | Peat soil microbial communities from Weissenstadt, Germany - SII-SIP-2007 (SPAdes) (version 2) | ecosystem: Environmental > Terrestrial > Soil > Wetlands > Peat | place: Germany...
AAGCGCATCGCGAGTTCCTCGTAGAACTGCCCCAGGCCTCGCCAGTCGGGGAAGATCACGATCCCGCCGCCCTTCGGCTCCCGGGCGCGCGCCTCGAAGGCTCGAAGGTTGTTCCCGTCCGCCGCGGTCAGGACGAGGTCGCGGGTCTCGACCGAGCCGCCCGCGACAGGAGCCGGCCGCAGCTCGGAGGGAAGCTCGGGGGGATGAGCGTCTGCTTCGTGGCACATGCCCGCAGCATGCCACGTGTGGCGACGGACGTCCTGCGCGAGGTCATCCCGGAGCCGGCGCCGGCCCGGAGCCGCCGCATGCGAACGCCTCGCGCGCCTGGCGCGCCCGTCGCGTCCACGGACCCGGGAGCCCGTCACCGATCGGGCGCCCGTCGACCATCGTGACCGGCATCACGCCGGCGACCGAGCTGGCGAGGAACGCCTCGTCGGCGGCGAACAGTTCGTCGGGGAGCAGCCACGCTTCGCGAACCGCCAGGCCGGCGGACGGGGCCCATCCGATCAGCCATTCACGCGTGGTTCCGGCGAGGATCCCGCAGTCGAGGGCGGGCGTGAGAAGCTCCGCACCCCGTCGCACGAGAAACAGGCTCGCGGACGTCGCCTCCGCGAGGTGCCCGTCGGTGGTGAGGAACAGCGCATCGTCTGCGTCGACGCGGCGGGCCTCGAGCCGCGCGTGGACGAACTCGGCCCGGCTCGTCGTCTTCACGGCGGCGAGTGGACTGTGCGGATCGCGGCGGATCCGCGAGATCGCGATGTGCAGCCCGCGCGACAGAAGCTCCGGGGAAGGCGGCGCCACTGGCCATGCCTGCACCACGATCGCGGGCCGGACGTTGCGCGGCGGCAGCAGGCTCCTCCCTTCGACGGTCCCCCGGCTCACGGTCACCCGCACCGAGACCTCCAGGCCGGGCGCGACCAGCGCGTCTGCCGCCAGCAACTCGGCAATCGCCTCGCGCAGGGTCGACTCCAGGTCGTCCGGAAGCGGTATCTCCAGGGCTGCGGCCGAAGCGGCGAGCCGTGCGACGTGCAGCGACTGCTCGAGGATCCTCCCCCCGCACACGCGGATCGTCTCGAAGACCCCGTCGCCGACCTGGAACGCCCGGTCGGACACGGGGAGGACCGGCGTCCCCGACGGCACAAGCCGGCCGTTGACCCACACGTGGCCGGGAAGGGGTGCGCTGCCGGCAGGCGCAGGCAGTTCGGGCGTCGGTGCCGGCTCCGCGGAGCCCGCGGGCGCCGTCACGGAAGCGCGCCCGCGTCGCGGGCGAAATCACGCAGCCGAGCGCGGCACGAGCTGGCCAGCGCACCTGCCTGCAGGACCATCCACGGATCGACCCGGCTCGAGTCCTCGATCCTCACCGTGTCGCCGTAGGCGTCCCGCTCGAGTCGGATCCCCTCGACTGTCCGGTAGTCGCTCACCCAGTTAGCCTGCAGCTGGACGATGGCGTCGGTGACCACCTGCCGATCGAACGACCACCCGAGCCAGCGAGCATTGAGGGCGTCGACCACGTCGCGGAGGCGGACGGGCTCGTCCCTGGGGATCTGCGCGAGCACGTGGACGATACGGAGGGCAGCGAACGGGTCGCCCGACTCGGCCACCACCGGTGGCGCGATGTCGGGATCGGGCAGGCCGGGGACGTCGTGGAGCGCGACCATGGGCGTTCACCGAGGCTATCACGGCCGCGTCCGCACGACAGGTGCGGCCATGCTCCCCTACCATCCGTCCATGCCCGAGCCTGCTCCACGGGATCATCCCGGCGCTCCGGAACGGACCGCTCTGCGCGCAACGTTCGCGGAGCTCGTGGCGCGCCCGGACCCGCTGATCGACCTGGCCTCAGCCTGCGCCTGCATCGCCGCCGAGGCCGACCCGACCTCCACTCCTCGCGGATTGACCGACGAACTGGACGCGCTCGCTGAACGCGTCCGCGCGGGGCTTCCTGCGGTCCTTCGCGGGGCCGCCCGGCGCGATACCGGCTTCCGCGCGCCCGCCGAGGTGGAGGCGATCCTCGCCGGGCTGCACAGGGTGATGTACGAGGAGCTGGCGCTGCGCGGGGCGCCACGCGACGCATGGGAGCCGCGGCACACCTACCTCGCAGACGTGCTCCGGCTCCGGCGCGGCCTGCCGATCGCGCTCGGCGTGCTCGAGCTCGAGGTGGGCTGGCGACTGGGGCTCCCGCTGTTCGGGATCGGCCTGCCCGGGCATTTCATCCTGGGCGGACCCGGGGGCCGGCTCATCGACCCGTACGACGAGGGACGAACCCTGTCTCCAGAGGGCTGCGAGCGAGTGATGGGGGAAGCGCTCGGGCACGCCGTACCGTTCCGCCGCTCGATGCTCCGTCCGGCCACGCATCGCGAGATCATCGCCCGGATCCTGGGCAACCTGCGAGGCATCTACCTGTCGCGGCGCGATTGGGGCCAGTCGCTTGCGACGCTCGAGCTGCTGGTGATCCTGGATCCGGAGGATCCCGCGCTCCGCCGTGACCGCGCGCTCCTGTACGGCCGGTGCGGCCGGTTCACCGACGCCGTTCGCGGGCTCGATCGCTACCTCGAGGAGCTGCCGGAAGCGCCCGACCGCGAGGAGGTCCGGATCGCTCGCGGTATCTTCGGGGGGCGCCGCAACTAGACCGGATCAGCGCCCGTTGCGCCGGTCGGAGCGTCGTCGTCGCGAGCAGCTCCGCCGCCGGGGCTCGCGACCCCCGCGCCCGGTGCGCCGCCCTCGCCTGCCGCAGCGCCCTCGCCTGCCGCAGCGCCCTCGCCGAGTGCCGGCCGGACCTGCCGACCCTCGATCGGCCCGACGCCCAGGGGAACCCACTTCGACGGATCCTGCAGGCGGTGGCCCTCGGTGGCCCCGCGCGTGTGGATCTCGGCGAACCCGGCGGGCTCGATCCACATGGCGTCGCCATCGAGCAGCGCCGAGATGCCCTTCTGGCCCGGCTCCGACCGCTGGTGCTGGCAGTACCAGCACTTCGACCGGTCGTGCGGCGTGTACTCGGCGGGTTCCTCGTAGGTGGTGATGTAGCCCTCGTAGTTGCGCAGCACGACCTTGTGGTCCGAGTAGCTGATCAGGTAGTTGGGCATGACCGGGATCTTCCCGCCCCCGCCGGGCGCGTCGATCATGTAGGTCGGGACGGCGTAGCCCGACGTGTGTCCCCGCAACCCCTCCATGATCTCGAGCCCTTTGCCGACCGGCGTACGGAAGTGCCCGGCGCCCTCGACCAGGTCGCACTGGTACAGGTAGTACGGCCGCACGCGGATCGCGACCAACTTCTGCACGAGATCGCGCTGGATATGGACGCAGTCGTTGACGCCGGCGAGCAGTACCGACTGGTTCCCGAGGGGCACGCCCGCCCTGGACAGCCGGTCGCACGCACGCGCCAGCTCGGGCGTGATCTCGTCCGGGTGATTCACGTGGATGTTCAGCCAGAGCGGGTGGTAGGTCGCGAGCATGTCGCACAGCTCGTCGTCGATCCGCTGCGGCAGGAAGACCGGGACGCGGCTGCCGATGCGGATGATCTCCACGTGGGGGATCTCGCGAAGCCCGCGGATCACCTGCTCAAGGAGCTTCGGGGCGAGGGTCAGGCCGTCGCCGCCCGAGATCAGGACGTCACGGATCTGGGGTGTGCGACGGATGTATTCGAGCTGCGCTTCGTGCTCACGGCGGTTGAAGTTCTGGCTGGCGTCGCCCACGATGCGGGAGCGGGTGCAGTACCGGCAGTAGCTCGCGCACTGCGTGGTGATCAGCATCAGGACGCGGTCGGGGTAGCGGTGAACGAGGCCGGGGACGGGGGAGTGGCGGTCCTCGGCGAGCGAGTCCTCCATCATCCCGGTGAACGAACGCAGCTCCCGGCCGGTCGGGATCACCTGGCGGCGAATGGGGTCGTTGGGGTCGTCCGGATCGATCAGGCTCGCGAAGTAGGGCGTGACGTCGACGCGGAACTTGTCGGGTGCGCCGAGACCGTCACGCTCGTCGTCGGTCAGGTTCAGGATCTGCGCCAGCTCTTCGAGCGTGTTGACCCGGTGCGAGAGCTGCCAGCGCCAGTCGTTCCACTGCGCGTCGGACACGTCGGCCCAGAGGGGTGCACGGCCACTGACCGCGAGGCGGCCGTCAGGGCCCAGGCGACGGGCCGGATCGCGCTGGTTGACCCACGGCCGCGCCTCGATGGAAGCCCCTGCCCCGCCGGTGGCCCGCGCCGCGCTCGCCGCCTCGTCGTCGCGACCAGCGTCGGCGCGACCAGCCGCGGCGCTCTCGGTCCTGTCCACCCTGCCACCCTCCGATCCGACCCGCCGAGGAGATGTGCGAGGCGACGTGTCGCCGTCCGGGCCGTCCGCCACCCGAACTGCATACTTCTTATGCACCCTGAATGGCATTCGATGGTACCGCACGCTGGGTCGACCCGTTCGAGCGACGCGACCGGCCGCCGGCTGTCGCCCGGGCTGGCAACCCGACGCCCCGCGCGGCACGGAGTCCGGGCGGCCCCAGGGCGTGCGCGCGGCTCCGTTGACCGCGGACCCCTGCCATTCGGCCTACGGTCGAGAGCCGTTTGCTATAGTTGGCCTGGATGGACAAGGCGTTCGAACTCGCGTACGCGCAGCCGATCGCATACGTGATCGCCCTCGGCGTGGCCGGTGGGCTGGTCGCGCTGATACTGCGCTCGGCACTGGTGCCGGAGGGACGCTTCAGCTCCCTCTCCCACGCCATCACGAGCCGGAACACGCGCTGGATGTTCCTGATCCTCATCATCGTGTGGGCTGTTGTGATGGGATCGATCAACTTCCTGTCGCTCTCGTACCTGACGGTAGGCGGCCTCGCGTTCATGGGGATGCTGATCGGCCTGCTCCTGTTCATGGGCTTCATCTGGTCGGTGATCGGCGGATAGGGCGCGCGGCTTCGGCCCGGCCCGACCCCGGCCCGGCTCCACCGAGCACACTGCTCGCCCATCGCCCCGTCGACAGCGTCGCGAGCGCAGGTTCCGCGCCCGCCGCCGCCTCTTCGCAGCCGTGGGCCGTCCCGGGTCCGCTACTTCGGGCTATCCTCCCGTGATAGCCGTGCTCGGCCTGCGCCGTCGCTCTCGTCCATGCCCACCACGGGCCGGAGGTACTCCGTGAAGCTCGTCACCGTGACCTGGGATCCGCGGCGCGGCACGTTCCAGGCCGGCGGGGCGCGGCCCGACCAGCGAATCGAGATGGCCGCGCCCACCGCGGACCGCTCGACCCACGCCATGTCGCCCGCCGACACGCTGCTCGCGGCCGTCGGGGGGTGCTCGGCTTGGGACGTGGTGGAGATCCTGCAGAAGCAACGCCAGCCCGTGACCGGCGTGCAACTCAGGGTCGTGGGCCAGCAGCTCGACGAGGCGCCATGGGCGTTCACCCACGTGCGCATCACCTACATCATCTGCGGGCGGGGCATCGACCCGGCAGCCGCGGAGCGCGCCGTCCGGCTGAGCAACGAGAAGTACTGCTCGGTGATCGCGACCATCCGCGGCGTGGCGCGGGTGGAGAGCGACATCGAGCTGATCGAGGAGAGCAGCCCCGGCGAAGGCTGCGAGCCCGTGTCGGCCGGCCAGCGGGAGGGGTGAGCCGCCGGACGTGGGCGGAGCAGCGGCGCACGAACGCGCGGGCGCCTTCGCGAAGGCATCGCCTGGGCAGAGAGCACCCTCGCCAGGCCCGCTCGCACCCGGACCGGCGGCGCCCGGACCGGCGGGACCCGGATCCCACGCGCCCGCACCACCCGGGCGGTTCGGCGCGATCGGCGGCTGGGTGGCCCGGCATCCCTGGCCCGTGCTCGGAGCGTGGGCCGTCCTGATCCTGATCGCGGCGCCGCTGGCGCCCCGCGCACCGGGCGTGCTGAGTGCGGGCGGGTTCACGAGCAACCAGCTCGAGTCGGCAAAGGCGGAGCTGCTCCTCGAGCAACAGCTGGGCCTGCCACCGTCCGGGCTCGTGATCGTGGTCCAGTCGGAGACTGGCGCGCGAGCCGGCGATCCCGCGTTCGAATCGGCGGTCGCGAAGGCGATCGCGAACGTCCCGCGGGCCGCGCATGTGACCGGCGTGCGTCCCCACACCCTCGATCCGCACCAGGTCAGCGCCGACGGCAAGGTCGTCTACGAAGTCGTGTCGCTCGATCTCCAGCCCGACCAGTCGCCAGAGGCGCTCGCGCCGGTACAGGCCGCGCTGGTGCCGCAGCCCGGCATCCGGACGTACCTCGCGGGTGGCCCCGCCTTCTACGGCGACATCCAGACCGTCTCCGAATCCGACCTGCGGCGCAGCGAGCTGGTCTCGCTTCCGCTCGCCGCGATCGCGCTGCTGCTCGTCTTCGGCAGCGCCGTGTCCGCGGCGATCCCGCTGGCCGTTGGCGGCACCGCCGTGCTCCTCTCGCTCGCGATCATCTTCGTCATCGCCAGCCTCACACCGATGAGCATCTTCGTGCTCAACCTGACGACCCTCCTCGGGCTCGGGCTCGGCGTCGACTACTCGCTGCTCATGACGAGCCGCTTTCGCGAGGAGCTGGCGCGGCGGGGCGGGGGGCGGCTGCCCGACGGGCGGGTCGACAGGACAGCTGTCGAGTCGGCCGTGGCCGTCGCGGTCGCGTCGGCCGGGAGAGCCGTGTTCTTCAGCGGCCTGACGGTCCTGCTCGGACTCGCGGGGCTCCTGCTGTTCGAGTTCATGATCCTGCGGTCCGTGGGCGCCGCCGGCGCAATCGTGGTCGGGCTCGACGTCGCGGCGGCGATGACGCTCCTGCCCGCGCTGCTCACAATCGCCGGCCCACGCATCGACGCACTTGCCGTGCGTCGGCTCCGCCACCGCGACCCTGAGGCCGGGGAGAGTGGCTGGGGACGGCTGGCACGCTGGGTGATGGCCCGTCCGGTACGTGTCTTCGTGCCCACTCTTGCCATCCTGGTCCTGTTCGGCCTGCCGTTCCTCCACGCCCGGTTCGACGCCCCCGACGCCAGCATCCTTCCCGAGAGCGTCCCGTCTCGCCAGGCGTACGACCTCCTCGTGCGCGAGTTCGGCCCAGGCGAATTCGACCCGCTGCTGCTGGCGATCCACACGACCGGCCCTGTCACGAGCCCGACGAACGTCGGCCAGCTCTACGACTGGTCGCGACGGCTGGCGGCCGACCCGAGGGTTGTCCGTGTCGAGGGGATCGTCGACCTGGATCCGCGGCTGACGATGGCGCAGTACGAGTTGCTCTACTCGGCCCCGGGCGGACCCCCGGACCGGTTCGCCTCGAGCGAGCTACAGGCGACGACCAGGGGCAACCTGACGACCTTCTCGGTCTACACCCCGTACGACCCAAACCGCAGCGCCTTCCGCGCGCTGGTAGACGAGCTGCGGAACCCGTCTTCGGCGCTCGCCCCGCCGCCGGGGATGACGGTGCAGGTCGCGGGCGGCGCCGCGGACGTCGCGGACGTGGTGAACGCGGTCGCCGCGGAGTTCCCCCGCACGGCCCTCTTCCTCGTGGTCACCACCTACCTCGCGCTGTTCCTGCTCCTCCGGTCGGTGGTGCTGCCGCTCAAGGCCCTGGTCATGAACAGCCTCTCCATCGTCGCGAGCTTCGGCGCCCTGGTCTGGATCTTCCAGGATGGCAACCTCTCGACCCTCCTCGGTTTCAAGCCACTCGGCTTCGTGGAGACCACGCAGCCGGTCATCCTGTTCTGCGTGCTGTTCGGGTTGTCGATGGATTACGAGGTGTTCCTGCTGAGCCGCATGAAGGAGGTCTACGACCGGACCGGCGACAACCGCGAGGCGGTTGCGGGGGGGCTCGAGCGGTCGGGCCGGATCGTGACCAGCGCAGCGGCGATCGTGGTGGTGGTCGCCGGTTCGTTCGCGTTCGCCGACATCGTGCTGATCAAGGCGCTGGGGCTGGGCGTCGCGATCGCCGTGGCCCTGGACGCCACCGTGGTCCGCGCGCTCCTCGTTCCGGCCACGATGCGGCTCCTGGGAGACTGGAACTGGTGGATCCCGCGCCGGCTCGCGCGGTGGGTGGCATCGCGCCTGCCCCTGGCAGAGGCGGCGCCCGTCGTACAGCTGATCGCGCTGGTGACGGTGGCGGCGATCGTGGTGGCGGCATGCTCGCCCGAGGGTCGTCTGCTCGGCCAGGACCCGACGTCGCAGCCCATCGTGCCAGCCGGCTCGCCGTCACCGGCGGCGGCGCACGACCCGCGGCCGCTGACGTTCCCGCGCGACGAGGCGCCGCACGACCGCCTGACCGAGTGGTGGTACTACACCGGGCATCTGCAGGCCACGGACGGCCGGCACTTCGGGTTCGAGTTCGTCATCTTCCGGGCCGAACGCGGCTCGTTCCCCGTCTCGTGGGCGTCGCACCTGGCGCTGACCGACGAATCCGGGCACCGGTTCGTCTACGATCAACGCTCGGAGATCGGGCCGCAGGTCGACCTGGTGACGGCCGCGGAGCTCGCGTCGGGCCCCACGTCGGGTCTCGCGGCGCCTTCGAGCGGGCCGTCGCCGGGGCAGGAGCTGTCGCCGGGGCAGGAGCCGTCGCAGGGTGGCCCGTCGGGCGCTGGCGCCTCGCCCGGTGGCCTGTCGCCCGGTGGCCTCTCGCCCGGTGGCCTGTCGCTTCCGACCGGGATCGGCCCTGGAGCAGGGTTCGCGCTGGGGATCACGGGGGTCCCGAGCGCCCCGGGCGTGGGGCAGGCCGTAGCGTCGCCGGCCCCTGGGATTTCTGGCCAGTCGGGCTCCTCAGGTGCGCCCTGGATCATGGCCGGGATCGGAGGCCATGACATCCTCAGCGCAACCAGCGCGACCGGCGGGTTCGGGCTCGAGCTTCGCCTCGACTCGGACGGCCGGCCTCCGGTCCTGCACGGCGACAACGGCTGGATCGACTTCGGGGCGGCGGGCGGCTCGTACTACTACTCGCGCACCCGCATGGCGGCGGAGGGCATCCTGACGATCGGGACACAGCGGCTCCAGGTGCAGGGCGAGGCATGGTTCGACCACCAGTGGGGCGACTTCATCGCAGTCGGCGCGGGAGGCTGGGACTGGTTCGCCGTGAACCTCTCGGACGGGACAGACCTCACGCTGTCGCTGGTGCGCGACACGTCGGGCGGTGACTCGCTCGTGTACGGGACGCTCGTGCATCCCGACGGCACCTTCGTGCACCTCGACAGTTCGATGTTCACGGTCCAGGTGACGGCGCACTGGACGAGCCCGGCGACCGACACGATCTATCCGGCCGCATGGACGATCGACCTGCCGTCGCAGGGGCTGACGGTCCGCCTGCGGCCCTCGATCGCGGACCAGGAGCTCGACACGCGGGCCACCACGGGGGTGGTGTACTGGGAGGGCCCGCAGGTCGTATCGGCCAGTCGGAACGGTCAGCCGTTGGCCGGGCAGGCGTACGCCGAGCTCACTGGGTACCTGCCGGCAGATCCTCCCGACCGAGCTGCAGCAGGAACTTCGTGAACAGGTAGCCGCCCGTCAGCGCGAACAGGACCAGGCTGACGTCCAGGATCGGCCACGCGGCCGGGTTCAACGAGCCCTGGTTGGCCGACAGGGCGCCGGGCACCCAGCCCAGGCCGCCGAACGTGTTCCAGATGTCGGTCTCGCCGCCCGCCTCGAGCCCGTACACCTGCGGGAAGATGTACAGCACGGAAGCGATCACGAGCAGGATGCTCACGATGCGGAACGCCGCCGGGTCGTCGTCGGCATCCCTGGTGAGCTTCACGACGAGCGCCCAGAAGAGGACGACCGTGGCGAGCGGGGCCGTGATCGGCAGGCCAAGCCCGATGTACAGGTTGGGCATCAGGAAGATCACGCTGAGCGCCAGGGTGAGGAGCATGAGCGCGTCCCGGATCAGGACGTACGACAGCCACCACACGTCGCCGCCGAACCGCAGGGTAAGACCCTGGAGGAAGCGCAGCACGTACGGGCGACTGAAGTGCAGGATCAGGGTGAACGCCCACAGGATGGGGAGCACCGCCGCGAGCGAGAGCACCATCCAGCCCGAGCCGCCGTTGACGAACGACTGGGTGATCTGATCGGGAGTCATCAGTTGCCTCCTCGTTCAGCCGGCTGCGGCCTGCGGACGTCCGCGAGGCGCAGGTTGTAGATCACCGCATACAGGCCGAGCAGCCCGACCAGCACGGCGGACAGATAGGTCAGCGGCAGCGAGACGTTCGTGTTCTGTGAGCTGTCGAGCAGCGCGGCAAGCTGGTTTGCGGTTCCGCCGCCGACCGTCGTGACCTGGACGCCGAGCACGTACGGCACGATGTAGAGGATCGACCCGATGCCCAGCAGCACGGTCTGCAGCCGGAAGCCGCGGGTGTCGGCGTCGCCCTTCGTCGTGAGCTTCAGGACGAGCACGGCGAAGGCGCAGACGGCGGCCAGGCTCCCGGTCACCGGGAGGTCGTCCGCCCGCACCACGTCGGGGTAGAAGAAGATGAAGCTGCCGAGAAAGACCTGGACCAGCAGGATGTCCCGCAGAGCGATGTAGACGATCCACCAGAGGTCGGCCGCCAACCGGAGCGTGAACTTCTGCAGCGTCGCCAGCATGTACGGGCGGGCCAGGTGCAAGGCGAGGACGAGCAGCCAGAGGGCGACGAGGGCGGCCGCGATGGTGCCCTCGACGAACGGCTCCCCGACGTTGATGAATGCCTGGATCTGGTCCTGGTTCACCGCTGTGCTCCTTCAGTCGTGCCGGGAACCACCGGAAAGGCGCCGGGCGCGTGGTGTGCCATGGCCGGGCCGGACGGGGCGTCCTGGGGCCCCCGGCCGGAGACGACCTGCACCGCCCCACAGCTGTAGACGGCGTCGCAGCGGAAGCACCGGGATGCCTCGGCGCGCGCCGATATGTCGTCGAGCCCGGGCTCGTTCGCAGTGAACGAACCTGGCACGTAGTTCGGGTGCTGCACGCGGGCGCGCTCCCGCGGAGCCAGGTCGAGCGTGAGCCTGCGGTCGGGTCCGGTCCGGTACCGCACCGCCGCGAAGATCTCCGCCTCGCCGTCCCGGGCACCCGACAGGTACTGGTGGATCGAGGCGGCGGCCCGGCGGCCGTTCGCGACGGCGTCGATGACGGTCTTGGGTCCCGACACGACGTCGCCACCGGCAAAGACGCCCGCGCGGCCGGTGGCCATGGTCCGCGGGTCGGCCATGATGCCGGCCCACGAGCTGACCTCGATCCCCGCGCCGGGTGGCAGGATCGACGGGTCTGGCTCCTCGCCGATGGCCACGAGGATGGTCGCGCACGAGATCTCGATCTGGCTGCCGGGGACCGACTCCCAGACCGCGCGTCCCGCTTCGACGCGCCCCGTGGGGCGCTGCGCCTGACAGCGCACCGATCCGGCGCGCCCGTTGCCCAGCACCTCGTCCACGACGACGCCCGCGCGGATCGAGATCCCCTCGCGCTCGGCGGCTTCGATCTCCTCGGGCTGTGCCGGCATGTCGGCCCGCCCGCGGCGGTAGAGCACTGTGACCGAGTCGGCGCCGCTGCGGAGGGCGGAGCGCGCGGCGTCCATCGCCGTGCTCCCTCCGCCCACCACGACCGCCGGCCCGGAGAGGTGCACCTCCTCGCCGAGGTTCACCTGCTTCAGGAAGTAGGTCGCGGGGACGACGCCCGGCAGCTGATCGCCCGGGACGCCCAGCCGGCGGCTCTTCGACGCTCCGGTTGCCAGGAACACGGCTCTGTAACCCTGCGATTCGAGATCGCTCAGGCTGAAGTCGCGGCCCATGGCTGTGTCGAGGCGGAGCTCTACCCCCAGCCCCACGATCCGGTCGATCTCCTCGCGGAGGACCTCGCGCGGCAGCCGGTACGCCGGGATGCCGATCGCCATCATGCCGCCCGGCACCGGCATCGCCTCGAACACGGTCACGCCGTACCCCAGGCGCACCAGGTAGTAGGCGGCCGACATGCCGGCGGGTCCGCCACCGACGATCGCGACGCGCTCCGGCCGGCGCTTCTTCGGCGGCTCGACCGCAGGGAGCCTGCCGTGCTCGGCCGCGAAACGCTTCAGGCCGCGGATGGAGATCGGCTCGTCGAGGGTGCCCCGGCGGCACGCGGCCTCGCATGGGGCGGTGCAGATCCAGCCGCAGACGGAGGGGAACGGGTTCACCTCGGCGGCGACGGCATAGGCGTCGTCGTAGCGTCCCTGGGCGACGAGCCCGACGTAGCGCCCGGCGTCCGTGCCTGCCGGGCATGCCGCCTGGCAGGGCGCCTTCGGATCGCGATCGCCGTCGACCATCGAGCGCCAGGCCTGCCACGAATGCGGCCGCTCGCTGGTACGCCAGGCGAAGAACGGCGCTGACGGGGATGGATGGTCGGGCTTGAGCGACTCCCGGGTCGCCTCTGAGAGGGGGATCCAGCCGGCCGGCTCCGTGGCGGGCACGGGCCGCGTAAGGGGACCCTGCCTGGGAGCGAGCGGCGTCGAGCCTGCGACCGCATCGAGATGGACGACTTCGACGGGGCACTCCCGCACGCAGATTCCGCAGCCGATGCACTCCGCGACCTGGGTCGGGTACTCCATCATCCAGCGCAGCGGCAGCGAGCTTCCCCCGCCGGCCTCCACGCCGGCGCGTTCCGGGCGCGACATGTCGAGCGCCTGCACGGGGCACACGTCCATGCAGACGCCGCAGTTGAAGCAGCCCCTCGACTCGATCGTGATGCGGTAGCCCATGCCCACCTCCGGTGCAGGTCGTCCACGGGAGGATGAGGTCCGGGGTGCCGCGCGCACACACGCGACGGAATGGGCGGCACGCGCTCGACGGGGGAGCAGGTGGGGCCGGATGGCCCGGGCCGTTCGGACCGCGCGGTTCGACGGCACTCGCGGTCGCGTGGCCGG
>Ga0209415_10014654_pt1 | contig 12792 bp, 6 predicted proteins | sample PeaSoiSIISIP2007_FD_187696 | JGI IMG/M metagenome (GOLD analysis project Ga0209415, IMG submission 187696) | Peat soil microbial communities from Weissenstadt, Germany - SII-SIP-2007 (SPAdes) (version 2) | ecosystem: Environmental > Terrestrial > Soil > Wetlands > Peat | place: Germany...
TTTCGTCGGAATCGGGCCGCATCTGCGAAAAGACGAAACCACAGCAATTGCAGCGAACAGAGTTCGTGTAAAGAGAGGGAAATATAGACTTCTCCCCATAAACCAAATGGCAGATGGGGTAGTCGTTCATTCGATGGGAAATGAAGGGAGCAAACTGCCCAAATTTCTTAGAGATGTCTCGGGACCCGCAGGCCACGCAGTGGAACACAACCTTCATGACGCCCTCATTATTATTGTTGTGAATATTCGCCTTTAGATCGGAGCCCCCTCTAAGGGCCGCAGGATTTCTCATATTCAGCCAACTGCGCCAGCGTCACTGCCAGCATATCCTTGCCGTCACGGAATGCTTTGTACCAGTCGACGATCTTTTCCAAAGTCGTCTCCAAGGCCCAGGCCGGCCTCCACCCCAACTGGGTGTGGGCCTTGGCGCAGTCCAGACGCAGGGACATGGCTTCGTGGGGATTAGCCCCCTTATCCAACTCCCAGCGAGCCCCCTCGCCCCACAGCGACACCAGATTATCGGCGATCCACTGCACATTGCGCGTGCCCGCATCGTCGGGGCCGAAGTTCCAGCCTTCGGCGAAAGGCGGGCCTTGTTCGTACAGACGCTCGGCCAGCATCAGATAGCCGCTGACCGGCTCCAGCACATGCTGCCAAGGACGGATCGCCAGGGGATTGCGGATTACCGGAGCCTTATTGTCCATGAAGGCGCTGACCAGATCGGGAACCAGACGGTCCTGCCCCCAATCGCCGCCGCCGATCACATTGCCGGCCCGTACGCTGGCCAGGGCCACGCGATGCCTGTCGTACTGAGCCAGATTGAAGAAGGAATTGCGATAGGACGAGATCGCCAGTTCGGCGCAGCCCTTGGAGTTGCTATAGGGATCATAGCCCCCCATGGGCTCGTTCTCGCGATAGCCCCAGACCCATTCCTTGTTCTCGTAGCATTTGTCGGTGGTCACCATCACCACCGAGCGCACCGACGGGCAGTGGCGCACGGCTTCCAGCACATGGACCGACCCCATGACGTTGGTGGCGTAGGTTTCCACCGGATGGCTGTAGGAATAGCGCACCATTGCTTGAGCAGCCATATGGATGACCACTTCCGGCTGATGGGCCTCCATGACCGCCTGCACATCCGCCAGATTGCGCAGATCGCCCCGCACCACCTTCATGCCGCGCCCGACCTGAGCCACCTCGAACAGGTTTGGCGCACTGGGCAGATCCAGCGAAAAGCCCACCAGATCGGCCCCCATCTTCTGAAGCCACAGGGACATCCAGCCGCCCTTGAAGCCGCTATGTCCGGTCAGCAGCACCCGCCGCCCGGCCCAGAAAGATGGGTTAATCATGGGCACCTCCAGAGGGGCAGGAATGGATTTGCCGTCACTTGCGCAGTTCCTTGACCACATCAACGAAGCTTTCCAGCATATAGGCCCGCTGAGCCTCGCCGATGCCGGGCCAGACGCCAATCCAGAAGCTGTCGTTCATGATCTTATCGGTATTGGTCAGGCCACCCACCACCCGATGTTCCACGCCCTGCATGGCCGGTTGCCGGATCATGTTGCCGGCGAACAAGAGGCGGGTGCCGATGCGGCGGCGCTCCAGGCTGGTCACCACGTCGCGGCGATTGAACGGCAGGCCGTCTCGCAGGCTCAGCAGATAGCCGAACCAGCTGGGGTCGCTGTTGGGGGTGGCTTGCGGCAGATGGAAGAACTCGTCCAGCCCTTCGCGGCGAAAGCCCTCCTCAAGCAAGCGGAAGTTCTCGCGCCGGGCCGCAATGAAGCGATCCACCTTCTCCAGCTGGCTCAGGCCCATGGCCGCCTGCATGTCGGTGGACTTCATGTTGTAGCCCAGATGGGCGTAAATATATTTGTGGTCGTAGCCATAGGGCAATTCGCCCAGCTGCCAGTCGTAACGCTTGGAGCAGCTGCCTTCCTTGCCCGGCGGGCACCAGCAGTCGCGGCCCCAATCGCGGAAGGATTCCACCAGGGTGATCAGCGACTTCTTGTTGGTCATCACCGCCCCGCCCTCGCCCATGGTGATGTGGTGGGCGGGATAGAAGCTGACGGTGGACAGATCGCCAAAGCTGCCGACCACCTGGCCGTCATAGGTAGCCCCCAGGGCGTCGCAGCAATCTTCGATCAGATAGAGATCATGGGCGCGGGCGATCTCGGCCACCGCGGCCAGATTGAACGGGTTGCCCAGGGTGTGGGCCAGCATGATGGCGCGGGTCTTGGGGCCGACCGCCTGGGTCAGCTTTTCCACATCCACATTGCCGGTGGCCAGATCCACATCGACAAACACCGGAATGCAGCCGGACTGAACGATGGGCGCGATGGTGGTGGGGAAGCCGGCAGCCACGGTCAACACTTCCGAACCGGGAGTGATGCGGCGCTCATGAAGCTTCCACGAGGTCAGGGCGGCGAAGGCCAGCAGATTGGCCGACGACCCCGAAACGGTCAGGCGCGAATGCTTGACGTTGAAACGTTGGGCCAGCTTGGCCTCGAAATTCTCGGCATGGGGACCGGCGGTCAGCCACAAATCCAGCGACGCATCCAGCAGGCCCTTCAGATCGTCAGCCTCGACCACCTTTCCCGAGCAGGGAATATAGGTGCTGCCCGGCACGAAAGCGGCAGTTTCCTTCGCCTCCATGAAGGCGTCGGCCAACGAGAGGATCTGCTTACGGATATCGTCCTGAGTGGAAGAACTCGTCATGTTTGGTTCCCAATATTTTTTACTGGACCGAATGAAAGAGCCGGGTCTCAGCGTCCGGCGTAAACGTCATACCCCTCGCACCCCATGACCTTGCGCAAGCCCGACAGCAGGCCGGCGGCCTTGCCGGCCTCGACCACCAGCCGTCCTTTGGGCTTGAGCAGCCCGACGGCCAGCGCCGCTTCTGCTTCCTGGCGGCAGAAGATCAAGTCATAGCGCTCCGAGCTGGCCGGCAGAGCCCGGCCGTCAACAAAGCGGTATTGGCCCGGATCCAGAGCAAAAATCCACGCCAACAGCCCCAGTTTATCCATATCCGGCTTGGCCAGGAAGCCTCCGCTGCACGAAGCATCCACCGCCAGGGACAAGCCCCAACGCTTGCCCAGCAGCCCCCACAAAGAGGCGACGGGCGCGGCTCCCTCGCCCAGGGTCAACAGGGCGAAGGGGCCATCGGGCGGCTTCAGGCTACTCAGCAATTCAGCCCACAGGGCATGCCCCGGTGGATCAACGGCACCATGGCCCTGGGCCAGCACATAGGTCATGTGGCTCATCAACACCGGATCGTCCTGCCATTTCTCGGCAATTTTTTCAGGAACCGCCGGAGCCTTGGGCGGCAGAGACAGCTTTTCAGGCAGGAACCCCGAATCCCGGAAGGCCAGGATGCGCCCCTTGAACAGCTTATCCGGGTCTTGATCGAACAAAGCGGGATGCAGGGGCGAGAAAATGCCGCTGCCCTGAGGCAAGGCCAGCAAATGCAGCACCGCCAGGGGCGGCAGATCGCCCGGCGGATTGTTAAAGGCGTTGTTGGCCGGGAACAGTTCGGCGCAATTCCAATGCAGCAGGTAACCCAGAGCCCGGAGACGGTCGCGCATTTCGATGAAGTCCGGCTGAGTGGCTATCTCGCACAAGACCAGCGGACGGGTGCGGGTCAGCAGCTCGGTCATGCCCTCCATCACCTGGACGGCCATGCCGGGAGCGCTGATTTTCACCAGACGGCATTTCTCCAGACCCGACAGCCTGTCATCCAGGCGAAGGGCCGCCTGGCCGCTTCCGTCATCCGAAGGCAGAAAACGGCACCAGGCCGGATCTTCGCCGGGAATTTGCGCCAGACTCGGCCCCTGAAGCCATGGCCCGCCATCGCCCACCAAGGCCTGTTCACAGACCACCTGGGGCAGGTCATTCAGGGCCAGATTGCCTTCCAACTGGCGGAAGAAACGCTCTTGGGGCTCGAAGGCATAGACCTTTCCAGAGGACCCCACGGCCTTGGCGAAGGGAACCGTCATGGCCCCGATATGCGCCCCCACATCCACCACCACATCGCCGGGACGCAGGCAGGGCAAAGCCAAGGACATCGAGCTTTCCAGCCATTCACCCATGCCCGACAAAGTGCGGCCGATCAGGCTGTCGGCGCCTGCCTCGGTCATGAAGGCGCCATGCTTGCCCTGCACCAGTTGCAGCTTGGCCGTCAGGCGTTGGATGCGCTGATTGACCAGCGGTCCCACCAGGGCTTGCTGGTTGCGCGCCGCGTCCAGAGCACGGGCATAAATGGCGCGGCGGGCCGACAGCCATTCCCCCAACTGAGCCGCCCGCTGGCTCCAGTGTAGATTGTTGCGGGCATGGGCCACCGAGCCTTGAAGCTCCTGCTCCATGACCACGGGGTTATTCTGGAAGTCCTTGATCACCCGTACCGCCTGCGCGGCGAAACGCCGCGACAAATCGGCAGGGTCGGCAGGATTGATCACCATCTCGCCGAAACCGTGGGTGGTTTCCGCCAGGGCGGCCAGATGGGTGGTGATGACCTTACAGCCCGCCGCCAACCCCTCCATGACGGCAATACACGAGGTTTCCCGGAAAATGCTGGGATAGGCCAGACACCAGGCCTGCTTCAGATGTTGGGCCAGCTGGGTCTGCGGCACGCCGCCGATATATTCCACGCCGGGGGTGGCCTGGCAGCGGTGATAGAGCTCTTTGTGAGGATCTTCGGCGTCCGAGCGGCCATAGACCGCCCAGCTTGAAAAAATCTGGAAACGGGCGTTGGGCACCTTTTTCCGAATCAGCGGCACCGCGTCCATCAGGGCCGCCAGCCCACGATAGGGCGTACTGGTATAGACCAGCAAAGGGTCTTTGCTCTTGGCCGGCAGAATGGCTTCACCCGGCTCGAACAGCTTGTGGAAGGTCGGACTGACGGCGTTGCGCATGACGAAGGCGCGATCCCAGCCAATGCCGAAGCGTTCCCGGAAGGCCTCGGCCTGCCATTCGCTGACAAACAGGAAACCGTCGAAATAGTCACGGTTTGTCGGATCGGCCAACAGGGCAATGGCGTGCTGATCCACATCATAGTGAACCCACAGCAGCCACAAGGGGTTATGGCCATACAGGCTTTGCCAGTGGGCCACCATCTCGCCGGTGGCGGCGGTCACGATGATGGCGTCCATCTCGGACGCGCCGTCCCAAACACCATGCCAGGGAAGGAAGCGGACCCCCTCTTCCATATGCGGCTCGGCACAGCCATTGGCGATCGTGATCTGATGGCCCTGCAAGCTCAGCTCGCGGGCAAGATAGCACAAACCCGACTGCAACCCGCCCAAAGGCTTTTCAAACGGCGTGAAAAGCCCGAAGTCGCGGGTGACGTCGATGATAAGAATGCGCATTTCGCCGTTCCTGGACCGTCAAGGTCGCTTGTCAACTGTCCGGGGCGTCTCCCCCCGGGGAGGAGGTCCCCAGACGTTTAGGCCCCATAATGACAGTCCAGAAGTTAACGAATTATTCCATATCCCAATGTTCACAAAGGATTGGACAAACGGCTTCCGTTGCGGCGAGTCGCCCCGCCGCAACGGAAAGAGATTACTCCACCGGACCGCGCCACAGACGGTTGTCGAACGGAATGGCGGCATAGGCGTTCTGCTTCTTGAGCGCCTTCAGATAGAGGCCGTGATAATCCTCGACGGCGTTCATCTCCTGATCGTCGCGGTCCAGAGACACGCCGATATCATTGTAGACCTGAAGGTTGCGCAAATCGGGAATCGGCAAATTGCCGCTTTCCAGATCGGCCCACATATCTTCGAACAGCTGCTCCATCGAGCGGGCCAGCAGGTCGGTGTCGAACAGCACGCAGCTGTCGCGGTTGGCCTTCATGCGGGCTTTCAGGGCCAACAGAGCCGGACGATTGTTGCCCAGCTCGACCGCCTTAGCCACATAGGTTTCCGAGTTCGGGCAAATCATGTCTTCCATGCCCGCCGACGTCACCAAGCTGCCGCACACCCGCGAGGCAAAGCCTCGGCCTTCGATGGTCAGCACCGGAATGCCCATCCACATGGCGTCTGACGCGGTGGTATGAGCACCGTAAGGCGTGGTGTCCAAGAACAGGTCCGCATGTTGATAGCGGGCCAGATGGTCAGGGTTGCGCAGCTTCTGGGCAAAAACGATGCGCGCCCCATCGACGCCGTGCTGAACGGCCAGCTGCCGCAGACGGACATTGCTCTCCTCGGCTCCCTGCAACAGCCACAGCACGCTGCCGGGCACCTGCTTGAGGATGGACATCCAGCGTTCCCACTGGAAGCTGGTGACCTTGTGCACGCCGTTGAAGCAGCAGAACACCGTTGCGTTTTCCGGCAGCCCCACTTCGGCGCGGGTCGAGGTCAGCGGATGGACCACGCGCTTGCGGTCGTTTGGCTGATAGCAGGGCAGACGCGCCACCTTCTCGGTGTAGTACATCTCGCTTTCGGGCGGGATGATGTAGTTGTCCGAGATGATGTAGTGGTGATAGGGGCTGCCCATGGTGCCGGGATAGCCCAGCCAATTGACGATGATGGGAGCCGGGCGCATGGCCAGCATCTTGGTGCGCGCGCTGTGGGTATAGCCGTTAACGTCGATCAGAATGTCGATGCCGTCATCCATGATCTTCCTGGCGGCTTCGTCATCGGTCATGCCGGTGACATTGGTCCAGGGCTTGCCTGCGTTCTTGATGCGGTCATGCACCACGTCATTGACCTCATGACCGCAGTAATAGAGATGCACATCCACCTTCTTGGGGTCGTGAACCTCGAACAATTCCTGGGTCAGATAGCCGATGGCATGTTCGCGCAGATCGGATGACAGATAGCCGACCCGCAGGCGGCGGCTGCCGCGGCGATTGCGCACTTCCAGGCTGTGACCATCCACCAGGGTGGGGGAATAGCGTCCCGCCTCATAGGAATTATAGACGGCGGCGTTACCCAATTGCAGCAGCGGATCATCGGTATAGGCCGCCAGGGACAGCGGCGAGATGCCATTCAGCAGCTTGTCGCGCGTGACATCGCCCCAGCCCGCCATCACCGGCCATTTGCACTGGCGCTGGCGCAGGCTGCACCAATGCTGGACGACGTCGCGTTGGTCCGAGTTCAGGTCCAGAGCGAACCTCAGAGCCTCTTCGGCCTTCTCGTCGATATTGCCGGCCTCGAGAACGCGGCCGATCTGCTTCAGGCCGGAAATCTTGAAGCCAAGATTTTCACCGCTGACCGCGGTCAGGCGGTTGATCAGTTCATACCAGGTCTGCACGGCGTCGCCGCGCGCGCCCATGCGCTCCAGGATACGGCCCAGATTGATATAGGGCGGGTAGAAGTCGGGACTTCCCTTCACCGCATCGGCCAGAACCTGGCGAGCCCCCTCAAGGTCTTCCAGATTGCCCAGAACCACACCCTGATTGAACTGCACGGCGTAGACCAGAGGATGGTCCGCATTCGAAGCCAACCAAATCTTATAAAGCTCGGCAACGAGCTTTTGCTGACCCTGCGAAGCCAAGGCATCGGCGACGCCGATCAGTTCGTTGACGCTCAGGTCGCGGTTTTTGGAACGCTCGACGGCATTGGCGTAAATATCGACGCTCACGGAACATCTCCCTGTATTGGCCGGATCTTTCGGCCGTTAATTCTCAATGGGGTCTCAGTGCCCCAGGATGGTGTTCAGACGCCTTTGCAGGCCCGCCCGGTCGCCCAGCCACAGCCGGAGCGACGGCGCTCCGTCCAGAGCCGGATTGCAGGCTTCAAAAATAGACAGCATGAACTGCAACGGCCCGTCCTCCAGGCGCGGCACCAGCAGCGGCAGGATTTGGCGGAACAGCGGCAGCACGACGCTTTGAATAAAGACCCCCTGTTTGTCCTGAGGCAGGCCACGCAGCAACTGGCGCAGATCCTCCACCGAAGCCGTTTCATCACTGACGCTGGGATAGAGCAGTCCGCCCAGCGCAATGGCCAGAGGCACCACCGGATGGGCAACCCCTTGCCGCTGAGCCCCCTTGGCCACCACATAGGCCGAGCAATAGCGTTTATCCAGCACCAAGCGATAAATCAGATAGATCAACTGCACCACGTTGAGCGAGCCGGTATGGCTCAGCAGGGTGCGCACGCCTTCATAGCTGTCGGGAATATCCATGCGCAGGGCGCGCTCGATCGCTTCCTCGGAGGTAGCGGCGGCCTGTGCCGCCGGCGCTTCCTCTGGCTGAGCCAGGACCGGCTGGGAGGGCTGAGCCGCCCAACGCACCATCTCGGGCGGATAGATGTCTGAATTGTTCAAGATGACCTGCTTAAAGCGGGCCTCGTGGTGGGGACGGCTCTCTTGTTCATACAAGCCGTCGGCCTTCCACAGATAATGGAACATCTGCCGCGGCAGATTGACCCCCAGGAAACCACGGGCAGCCCCGGCCACCCACATATTCCAGTCGTCGGCGCCCTTGACGTTGTCAACATAGCCGCCCGTCTCTTCCCACAATTCGCGGCGATAGACGGCGCAGCAGGGAATCAGGTTCATCAACAGTTCGCGGTGAACATCATAGGCGGGAGCCGGGCGTATTTCCTCGGCAAGACCGTGGGTCGTGGTCCCGGCATAGGCGATGGACGCGCCAGGATTGCGTTGCAACAGCTTGACGCATTCCTCGATATAAGTGGGGGCCACCCAGTCGTCGGCATCCAGATACATCACCAGCTCGCCCTTGGACAAAGCGATGGCTTCGTTATGGGGGTGGCAGGGATTGCCTGAATTGGTTTCGCGGTAGATCACCTGGCAACGGTCTTCATAGGGCTTCAGAACATTGCGGCTGTCATCGGTCGAACAGTCGTCGACAACGATCACCTCCATGTTCGGCCAAGTCTGCCCCAGCAGGGAGTCCAGGCACTTCCCCACATAGGCGGCATAATTGTAATTGGCGACCACGGCCGTCACCAACGGCTTGGCGCTGATGGGGCGTTTGCCCAGCAGCCGAGCGGTCGCCTCCTTCACCGGAGCCATCTGCTGGCGTTTGATGATATGCCCGGCAAAATAACTCAGCCGGTCCTTGTCCAACACATCACCGCGATCATCGCCCACATAGGGCACGAACTCGTCGGCGCCCACCTGCTGCAAATAGCTGTAGTCGATGCCGTCGCAAACCTTCTGCGCCGAGCAATTGGCGCATTGCGGGGCGAACACCTTCATCAGGCCGCTTTCCGAACCGCGCCCAATGATCTGCCCGGTTTCCGGGTGCTTCACCAGGGCCGATCCCGGAGAAGGCTCACCCGCGCGCATGGGCAGGAAATGCCCCTCGCCCGAGCCCCGGCCTTCGCCGATATGCTGCACGGTATTGACCCATTCATGGGGGTCATAGCGAACACCGACCACCCCCACGTAATTCTTTTCCATGCCGGCGACGGTGCAGAGCGGAGCATAACGGATGTTCACGGCGATGCCGTGTTCCTCCAGAATATCCACCGCTTCCCGCAGATAAGTCGCCACATCCACATAACGCGCCCGGACAGTGGCCGCCTTGCCGTCCGCCCATTGGTAATAGGCGTTCATCAAGATGAAGTTGGCCACATAGACATTGCGCCCGACGATGGCCCGCGCGATGTCCGGCAGGCTTTGATAATTTTCGCCAATGCAGATGGCGTTGGTGCCATAAGCGATGCCGCGCTCGTCCAAGATATCCATGGCGGCGTGCATCTTGTCCAGCTTGCCGCCGGTCATCTTGGCGAACAGCTTTTCGTCGCAGCTATGGTACGAGAACAGAATATCGGTCAGACCCGCATCCAGCAGCCTGTCCAGCAGCCCCTTGGTGGTCAGGAACTGGGCCAGGGTGATCATGCGGGTGGACAACCCGCGAGAAGTGGCATGGCGGATGATCTCGACAATGTCGGGATGCAGGGTCGGCTCGCCGCCGGTCAGATCAAAACCCAGAAAGCCGTTATCGGCCATGGCGTCGATCTGGGCGATCAGTTTGGCCGTATCCTTCCAGTCGGCACGGCGCATTCCGGCGTATTTCTTAGGATTTTCGGTGCCGTCGGGCAGAAAGGCGTAATAGCAATGGACGCAGGAATGCGGACATTTCAGCCCGACATCCAACACTCCCCAACGGGCGATCTGGCCGGGCGGATGGAAATAATAGTCCTGCGCCGTCATTTTCAAACCCCAGTCCGCGTCATCCAGAACCACATTTACTGCAATGCCCCAAGCACCTGCATCGCCTCAGAGAACATGGTCGGGAGTCCATGCTCAATGAACAATTCAGAGCAGTAATTGATTAAGAAGTCGTTGCGATACGCCATCAGATAATCTTCAAAGGCAAACACCTCGTAATCGTCATACAGCTGTTCGCGCATCTTCTCCAGGGCCGGCTCGGGCATATGACGGGTATTAATACGCCAGATCCGCGGACGCAGGCCCATCTGAAGAGCCGCCCCCACCAGCTCATCTTCGACGCCGCCCGTATTGATCACCAGAACCTCGGGAGGAATGCCGCCGGACACCGAAAGCAGCATGCCGAAATCGATCATCGGCACATCAACCAACTGCATGTTCTTCAGCAAGGAATGCTTGGTGAATTCATCCATGCAAGCCACGCCCAATTCGGTGCGGGCATCGGAAAAACGCGACGACATGTTCAGTTGCCGATCAGTCCCCCCGGCTTCGCGCAGGGCGGCCGGATGAATGGCGTAAAGATCGGTCCGCCCCGCCTGAGTGCCGACCGCCGCATTGATGACCCGGCAATTTCGGTTGTTGGCGTAGTTGACCTCAAGCTCGGCGCTCAAGTGAGGGTTGGCCTCAACCAAGACCGCCGGCGGATCGAAATTGATCATGATCGGCCGCAACGGATCCTCGGCAAGGCCATTCCCGGCACCGATCTGCCAGACCAGGGCATTGGGCGTTTGACTGTAGAAATAATATGCGCCTTTCAGCAGCTCGAATTCCGGCCGGGCCGTCCGATCAACCGTAGACGTCAAAATGGTGGTCATCGCCGTATCGAGCATGGCCTCACGCGCTTTGCGCATCGAGGCCAGGACCACCGGCACATGCGGAGCCTGCTCCTGCAACGGCCCCATCTCGCGCCACAACCTTTCGATTTCGAACAGCGAACCCTTGAGAACCATCGAGTTGATCTTGCGCAGCCGAAGTTCGTCGTTGAACCAGGAATTGTGCCAAACATGGATGCCGTAAGTGCGATCCAGGTCTCGGGTAAAAATGTCGCTGAAGGGTTCATTGAAGATGTAGGGGTAGAACGCCCGGCTCGGCATTTTCTTGTGCCGTACCGTGCGGATCAGGCGCCCGAAAAAACCCGGCCCCGTCGCCGATATAACCTCTTCGGCCCGGCTGTCCGACACTCCCACCAACTCGATGGCCCGCTTCATCACCGGATGATGTTGGCGGATGGAATAAAACCCGTTGGAACAATTGACCTCGGGAACCTCGGACTCATGGCAGACCACGAAATCCTCATCCTGGGCGGCAAAATCGAAGTGATTCAGGGGCATGAAATCACAGTCGAGATAGGTTCCGCCATATTCGTGCATGATTTCATAGCGGGCGATGTCTGCGCGCTTGGCCATGCTGTCCGCCCCCAGGATCAGCGGCGCCGAGGCCAGTTGTCCGATATGACGGTCATTCCAGGTCATGAATTCATAATTCGGCAACTGCCGCTGCCAGCCCTGCCACCAGGCCTCATATTGCGGCGGGATCGGATGAGACCCGAACCAAATGCGATGAATGATTTTCGGAATCACCGTGCCGTTCTCCCACCCAAAACCCTTAGATGCCCACTGAGACCCTAACAGACCTTATGGTCATAGAAAAAGGGCCAACTCACAAGGAGTTGGCCCCTTCTCTTCAGTTAGACAGCTTCCCTGGACTTAGGGATAAGCCGCCCCCAGGGCAATGATGCTGGTCTGCAAGGCGTTGAGATTCACCGTGGAGATCGCACCGATCTGGGCTGTGGTCAACCAATTCAGCTCAGTCGTCGTCAAAGACGTAATCTGAGTGGCCGTCAGAGCGGCGATATCAGCCGTCGTAATCCCAATCACCTGCGTCGTTGACAGAGCCGAAACCACCGTGGTGGTGAGTTGCTGGATCTGCGTCGTCGTCAGAGCCTTGATCTGAGTGGTCGTCAGAACCGCAGCCTGAGTGGTGCTCAGTTCAGCGATGTCCTGCGAGTTCAGGCTGGCGACCTGCAACGTGGTCAGGGCCTGAACCTGCGTCGTGCTCAGAGCGTCCACCTGAGTGGTGTTCAGGTTGTTCAGGTCTCCGGTGCTCAGGCTGGCAACCTGAGTGACCGTCAGCGAGCTCACCTGGGTAGAGGTAAGATTGTTCAGCTCAGTGCTGTTGAGGGCCGAGATCAGAACCGTACCCATGGACTGAACCTGAGTGGTGGTCAGAGCCTGGATATTGGTGCTGGTCAGGTTGTTCAGCTCAACCGAGGTCAAGCTGCTCACCTGAGTGGTCGACAACGAGGTGAACTGAGTAGTCGTCAGTTCGTTGAGATCCGTGGCAGTCAAGCCGCGCAATTGAAGGGTGGTAAGACCGCTCAACTGAGTGGAAGACAACTCATCAATATTCGTAGTGGACAAGCCGTTCAGCTGGACAGTCGAGAGCGAGGCCACCTGGGTGGTGGTCAGCGCATCAATCTGAGTGGTGGTCAGATTGTTCAGAGTGGTGGTCGACAGAGCCAGAAGCAGTGCCGTGGTAATACCAGCCACCTGAGTAGACGTCAGGCTGTTCAGGTTGGTCGTGCCCAGGTTGTTCAGCTCGACCGAGGTCAGAGTGTCCAGCTTGGTGGTGGTCAGACCGGCCACCTGGGTGGTGGTC
>Ga0209415_10014655_pt1 | contig 12792 bp, 11 predicted proteins | sample PeaSoiSIISIP2007_FD_187696 | JGI IMG/M metagenome (GOLD analysis project Ga0209415, IMG submission 187696) | Peat soil microbial communities from Weissenstadt, Germany - SII-SIP-2007 (SPAdes) (version 2) | ecosystem: Environmental > Terrestrial > Soil > Wetlands > Peat | place: Germany...
TGAGACCTAAGCGGCACGACTGAAGTCATGCCCTGACGCTTATCGGCTAACAAAAGTCAATTTTGCAAGAGGCTCTTGGCACAAAAAACTGCTCCAATGAGCCACTTGCAAAATTGTTCTCAGACTGGTGATTGTGACAGTCGTCCACGGATGAAATTTGTTCAAGTCGCGAAAGGTGATGAGAAATCCGGCCAAAAGCCACAACAACATTGGCAGGGCCTAACAGCCTGTGGTGAAAGTCGTAATTCTCAAAAAATCATCCCTCAACGGCTAAAGCCGTGCCCTTTCAAAACCGGCCTTCTACCACGGGCTGTTAAAGGCCAACATTCATTATTTCAGCAGTTTACGGCACGACTAAAGTCGTGCCCTGGTTACAAAACCATTCATCAAGCAAACCGATGCGGCAAACTTCTCACAAAAGAGCATTTCGCAAAACGAACTTTAGTCCGTGGGTTTTTGCAAGAGGCTCCACGACAAAACCATCCCGCGCCTTTTTTCTGGCGCGGACCACGCCGCTGGCCGCTGGCCCCACCGCAAGGTGGCTGGCCCCACCGCAGGTGGTTGGCCTGACGTAGGTGATTTGAGTCACAGTATACTAATGAGTTGAATCATTAGGGTGATCCACGCAATGAATCTGCTCTGGCTCCGAGTCGCGGCATTCCTCTACGCGGCGGCAAGCATCGCCGTTTTTCCGGCCGTGCTCTATGGCCTGCCGCGCTGGCGTAAGACCTGCGTCCATCTGGGCGGCATGGCGTTCTTCTTCCATTTTGTTTCGGCGGTCGAGATGCTGGCCCTGGCGCATCGCTGGACCCCGCTGGGCCTGCGCGAGATCGAATCGTTGTTGGGGCTGGCCGTGGCCGCGCTCTTCTTTCTGGTCTGGTGGATCTACGATGCCGTCTCGCTGGGCATCTTCGCTTTGCCGGCCACATTTTTCCTGGTCTTCGTCCCTGCGCTTGGCCCTGATCGCTATACCTTCCCCTCGGCTGGGGTGCGCATCAGTTGGCTGATTGCGCACATCGTTGCCCTCATGCTGGCTTATGCCGCGCTCTGCTTCAGTATGCTGGCCTCGGTCCTCTATCTGATTCAAGAACGCCGCATCAAGAGCAAGCCACGGCCCAAAAGCGGCTCCAGCAAGAGCGATTGGTGGTTCTTCTTCGACTGGATTCCGCCGCTCGATACGCTCGAGCGCATTGCCCACGCCACGCTGGAGTTCGGCCTGCCTTGCATGACCGTGGGACTCATCATCGGCTCAGTGCTGGTGCAGGAGACCTCGCTGGGCGCGGCGTATTTCCTCGATCCAAAAATCATTGCCGCCTTCGTCAGTTGGGCGGTCTACGTGCTCCTGCTGCTGGTGCGCCGCAGCGCAGGGTTGCGCGGCCGCAAAGCGGCGTATCTCTCCGGCATCGTTTTTCTCATCATGATGGTGGTCTGGGCAGCGAACTTCTTCAGCCATGTTCACGGGTTCGGTGCGCGATGACGCTGGAAATCATTGGCGTGAACTACAAGACCGCTCCCATCGAGCTGCGTGAGCGCATCACTATCTCTCGCGCCGCGCTGCCGGAGACCACGCGCGCCCTGGCCGCCCTGCCCGGCGTTGCCGAGTGCATGATCGTCTCCACCTGCAACCGCGTCGAGCTGCTGGCCGCGCTGGAAAATTCCAGCGAAGACTCCGCTGCCGACCTGCCCGGCTTTCTGCATCGCCACTTCGGCCTGGACCCCGCGCTGCTGGCCCCGCACATCTATCGCGAACGCGATCAAGAAGCCGTTCGCCACCTCTTCCGCGTCGCCGCCAGCCTGGATTCCATGGTCGTGGGCGAGCCGCAGATTCTGGGCCAGGTCAAGGAGGCCTTCGCCGTGGCCCGCGCCGCTGGAACCGTGGGCGGTCAGCTCGAACATCTGCTGCAAAGCGCCTTTGCCGCCGCCAAAAAAGTCCGTACGGAAACTGAAATCGGCTCCAACTCCGTCTCCGTCGCCTCGGTCGCGGTCGAGATGGCCCGCAAGATCTTCGGCTCCCTTGAAGGCCGCACTGTCTTCCTCGTGGGCGCGGGCAAGATGAGCGAGCTGGCCGCGCGCCACCTGGTTCAGCAGGGCGCGGGAACCATTCTGGTCAGCAATCGCACCGAGGAGCGCGCCCGCCGCATGGCCAACGAGTTCCAGGGCCGCGTGATCCCCTTCGCCGAACTCTACGAGGCCGCCAGTCAGGCCGATATTGTGATCAGCTCGACCGGCGCGCCGCACCCCATCTTCCGCCGCGAGCATGGTCGCGCCTTCATGCAGCGCCGCCGCAACCGGCCGATGTTCTTTATTGATATTGCTCTGCCGCGCGACGTGGACCCGGAGATGGGTAAGCTGGAGGGCATCTTTGTCTACGATATCGATGACTTGCAGGCCGTGGCCGCTGCGCATATGGCCGACCGTACCCGCGAAGCCGCCGATGCTGAGGCCCTGATCGCCGCCGAGGTCGAGCGCTTCCACCAGCGCCAGCGTACCGTCAACGTCGCCCCGGCCATTGTTGCCCTGCAGCATCAGGCCGAAGAGATTCGCCAGTCTGAACTGCGGCGCGCGCAGGCCCGTCTCGGCTCACTCACCGCCGATCAGGCCGCCGCCGTTGAAGCTCTCACCCGCAGCTTGGTCAACAAGTTTCTTCACCCCCCCATGCAGGCCCTCAAACAAGCCGCCCGCCAGAACGATGCGCTGCGCTTGGAGGCGCTGATTGAGACCTGGTCCCTCTCCGCCGCGCTTCCTAATTTGGATCAGCACCAAGAACCGGGTGCCCCCGGTCTCGATTCTGAGACCGGGGAACCCTCATCCACCAATCCGCCTAGTTCATCCACCGCCCCAGCCCAAGCAACCAAGGAGAATCGATGAATCTGCGCATTGGAAGCCGTGGTTCCCAACTCGCCCTCTGGCAGGCCAACCATATTGCCGCGCTGCTGCGCGCTCAGGGCCACACGGTCGAGATTCAGATCATCAAGACCACCGGCGACCGCCTGCAAGAGGTCACCTTCGCCCAGGTTGGCTCGAAAGGAATGTTCACCAAGGAAATCGAGGAGGCGCTTGCTGCGGGGGACGTTGATTTGGCCGTCCACTCCCTCAAAGACTTGCCCACTGAGCTGCCCGCGCCCTTTCTGCTGGCCGCCACGCCGCCCCGCGTGGACCCGCGCGACGTTTTCGTCTCCGTCCACCACGCCAATCTGGCCGCTCTGCCCCCTGGCGCGCGCGTCGGAACCAGCAGCCAGCGCCGCCGCGCCCAGTTGAAGGCCCTCCGCCCTGATCTTGATCCCGTCGAGTTTCGTGGCAACGTCGATACCCGCCTGCGCAAGCTGGTTGAAGGCCAGGTGCAGGCCATTCTGCTGGCCGCCGCCGGACTCGACCGCCTGGAAAAGACGGAATGGCTCCGCGAACGCCTCAATCCCGCAGACTTCTGCCCCGCCGCCGGTCAGGGTTCGCTGGGCATCGAGACCCGCATCGACGATCCCGCCACGCTGGCCGCAATCCGCTTTCTGGACCACGCCCCCACCCGCTTCGCCGTCACCGCCGAGCGCGCCGCGCTGGCCGCGCTCGGCGGCGGCTGCCAGGTTCCCATCGGCATTCACTGCCGACCTGCGCCTGAAGCTTCGGATTCCGATTCCAATCAGCCAGAAACGCTGGGTAACCCATCGGACTCATCCGATCAACCCCAAACGCTGGGTGCCCCATCCTTTCCGCCGCTTTTGCGGAAAGGGTGGGAAACCTCAACTGCATGGGAGATCTTCGCCGTAGTCGCCGCGCCTGAGACTGGCGCAGCCGTTCGTGTTCATCACCGCGACTCCAACCCCGATCCCGTCGCCCTGGGCCGCCTCGTCGCCCAAAAGCTCCTCGATGGCGGCGCCGGCTCATTGCTGGAAGCCGCCCCCGGAGCCGCGCAATGAGCGCCCTCGCCGACCGTCGCATTCTGGTTACCCGCGCCGCTCATCAGGCCGGAAAGCTCAGCGATGGCCTGCGCGCCCTTGGCGCAATCCCCGTCGAAGTCCCTGTCCTGGAGATTCGCCCCCCGCAAGACTTCGCCCCGCTGGACGCGGCTCTGCGCTTGTTGGATTCCTATCACTGGCTCATTCTCACCAGTGCCAATGCTGTTCACTCTCTCGTGGATCGCGCTGAATTTCTCGGGGTAGCACTGGGAAACTCTGCCTCACCGCAGGTGACCCCACCGCAGGTGGCGGCAGTGGGGGAATCAACGGCCGCAGCGGCGCGCAAGGCAGGCCTGCACGTCGCCTTTGTCCCGGAAACCTACGTTGCGGAGAGCCTGGTGGCGGGCCTGCTGGAGGGCATTCAGTTGCAGACCAACGGAGTAAAAATCCTGCTCGCCCGCGCCGCCGTAGCCCGCGACGTGATCCCCGATGCGCTGCGCGAGGCTGGCGTGGAAGTGGATGTGGTCGATGCCTACCGGAACGTTCTGCCCGATGCCGCGCCTGAGCAACTCCGTCAGGCACTCGCGGCCAGCGCCGAAAAGATCGATGCTGCCACCTTCACCAGCTCTTCCAGCGTCACTCATCTGGCTGAGGCCGCTCGCCAAGCGGGGATTTCATGGCCGCTGCCAGGCATCCCCGCCGTCTCCATCGGCCCCATCACCAGCCAAACCCTCATCGAGTCAGGATGGTCGCCTGCCATCGAAGCCCACCCCTTCGATATTCCCGGACTCATCGCTGCCGTTCAGCGCCTGCTTGGCTGCTAACTCCGCTAACCAAACTAACTCCGCCAGCTCTTCTCCCCCGACTCGCAAATCTGTTCCAGGTTGCACTGCTCGCAGCGCGGCTTGCGGGCATCGCAGACGGCGCGGCCATGATGAATGATCTGGTGCGAGAAATCGATCCAGCGCTCCTGCGGCAGAATCTGCATCAACTCCTGCTCCACCTTCTGCGGCGTATCGCCTTTGGCCAGCCCCAGCCGCCGCGCTATGCGGAAGACGTGCGTATCCACCACCACGCCCTCGGCCTTGCCAAAGCACACGCCCAGCACCACGTTGGCCGTCTTGCGCGCCGCGCCGGGAATGGTAATCAACTCCGCCAGCGTCTCCGGCACACGATTGTTGAACTCGGTAGAGATCTTCCGTGCAGCGCCCTGAATCGACTTGGCCTTGTTGTGATAAAAGCCCGTCGAGCGGATCAGTTCCTCTAACTCTTCCAGCGTCGCCTGCGCCATTTTTTTCGGAGTAGGAAAGCACCGGAATAACTCCGGAGTCACCATATTTACACGCACATCCGTACACTGCGCCGAAAGAATCGTCGCCACCAATAACTCCCACGGTGAGCGATGAGTCAGCGCGCACTCCACCTGCGGATACGCTTCGTCCATCCCCTTCAGGATCGCGGCAATGCGTTCAGGAGCGAGTGGGCCGCGTGAATTTGTTTTTGCAGTGGTCTTCCGTCGTGGTTGAGTAGGGGACATAGTGGATTTTTAAGTTCTTCCTCTCCAGTAGGCAGAGCGACGCTTGGTATGAGCTATGGCAATGATCTCAATTTTGCGAGGGAGTTCGCGGAAAACAACAAAATAGGGGTATCTGTGAAGTATCACCCGGCGCGTCTCACGCAGGTAGGGCGCGCACATCCGGGGTGATTTGGTTAGAAAACTGTAAGCCTCTCTCAGCGCGGCATCAAAGCCAATTGCGGCAGATTCGCTCTGCGTCCAATACCACTCAAACGCCGCGTCAGATTCCGCCTCAGCTTCAGAGTGGACGTGAACCGATTTCATCTGCGTTGCCGAGCAAGAACCCTAGCATCCATGCGGGCGAGGACATCCTCCAGGGGAATCATTTCCGCTGTCCCCGCATCAATCTCAGCCACACGCCGCTCGACTTCCACCTTCCAGGCAGCGTCAATTTCAGCATCGCTCGCGCCGTCCTCTGGCTGGATCAGTTCCCCGATCAGCCAATCCAGATCGTCCGGAGGCAGACGGCGCACATCTTTGAGAACTTCTGCGGCAGAGCGGTTCATATCAAGATTGTAGCGCCAATCCATTTCCTTTGAACGGGTGACCGCACTCGGGACACAAATTAGGGATTGTGGGCTTCTGTATGGCTTACTTTTTACTCCTGATCGGAGTTACAGTTTGCCCCCCAGCCAATCCCCCAGCTTCTCCACCGCCAGCCGGACGCTGATGAAGAACTGCCCAAACAGCGCAAACTCCGCGCTGACTTTATCGAAGCGCATCTCGTAGATCAGCTTTTTGAAGACCACCGGGTCGTCGGCGAACAGGTCCACGCCCCACTCCCAGTCGTCCATGCCGATGGAACCCGAGATGATCTGCTTGACCACATCGCCGTAGCGGCGGCCGATCATGCCGTGCTCGTGCATCATGCGCTGGCGCTCGGCAAAGGGCACCGTGTACCAGTTGACCTGCTCGCCGCGCTTGCGGTCCATGGGATAGAAGCACAGGTACTTGGCCTCAGGCACTGCGGGAAACAGGCGCGGACCCATCGCCGCTGCCGACCGGCCCAGCGTGGCCGAGACCTCTGCGTTCCACTCCGGGGTATGCTGCTCGAAGCCCTTGGCAGAGGCTGCTTCGTAGGTCTTGCGCGTCGATTCGTACAGGCCCAGCTCCACCACCGAAACGTACGAGTGGCGCAGCTCCATGAAATCCCACAACTCGGTCTGCGCCAGGTCCAACTCGACCTGATTCAGCTCTTCCAGCGAGTCGCGGAAGTGCAGCAGAACCAGGTCGCCTTTGTGCCCCAACTGCGAAAACAGCGCCGTCCGCACCGGCCCGTCGGCGCTCTTGCGCTCCTGTCGCTTCAGCGTCGCCGTGAACTCGGCCGCAATCCGGGCGCGGTCACCCTCCGCGCAGCGTCGCCACGCCTTCCAGTCAAAGTGAAAAAATTGATGTAATTGAAACGATCCTTCAAGCGTCAGAGGCACAGCGGGGAAGTCGGCCAAGGGGAATCTCCTTTATTCCCCTCATCCTACCACCACCTGCGCCTCCTGCGGTGGGGCCAAACGGCCTTCGGCCCACAGCGGTAGACCCTACATTTTTCGGGCAACTCCATAGGAGATACAATAAAAAAATCCGCCTTGCGGCGGCTTTTTCATACTTCCAATCGCTTTGGGGACTTGCATGCAGCGGTCTTACCCAAGCCTACGATCTCAAAAGCTATCATCGTGACGATGAAAGGTCTATCCGAATTTCCGTACGACGATCATGCCTTGGTGACTATCGAGAAATATATTTCTCCTGAACGATTAGCGGCATACGTCCAACACGCGCGCGGCGATAAATGGGTTGCCCATCACGAGAGGCTTGTCTTCGATAGACAAAAACTTGAGCAAAACTACGATGAAATCTTGGAAACCATTGGGTGGATCAATCCCACAATCAGGCTTTGGGCGGAATCAACCAATTGCTTTCAGATGCGTTTGAACAAGCCATTGCCTAAAAAACCAAAGCCGATACCGACGATTTTCACATGAGAAGCTCAAACTGATTCCCCCCGCCTTTTTCTGGCGCGGGCCAAGCCGAAGGCAGGTGGTCCCACCGCAGGTGGCACTGGCCCCACCGCAGGTGGCAGGTGGAACCCTATATACTGGTAACGCCCATGAATGAAAAAATCATCACGCTCCTCATGCACTTCGTTAAGCAAGTCATCGATATGGGCGGTTACGCTGGTATCGCCGCGCTTATGGGGATCGAGTCAGCCTGTATTCCGCTGCCTTCTGAGATCATCATGCCCTTTGCCGGCTTCCTGGTCTATCCCGCCAACCCTTTCGGCCACTTCAACCTCTTCTGGGCGGCCACGGCCGGTGCCATCGGCTGCAATCTTGGCTCCGTCGTCGCGTACTGGATCGGCGCGCTCGGTGGTCGTCCGCTGGTGGAGCGCTACGGCAAATGGGTTCTGATGAGCCATCGCGACCTGGACCGTATGACCGACTTTTTCAACCGCTACGGGTCGATCACCGTGCTGCTGGGCCGTTTGTTGCCGGTGGTACGTACTTTTATCGCCTTTCCGGCCGGTATTGCCCGGATGAATCAGCTCAAATTTCACCTCTATACGTTTCTCGGCTCCTGGCCCTGGTGCTTCGGTCTTGCCTACGTGGGCATGAAGCTGGGCGAGGCATGGCACACCGACCCGCGTTTTCATCAGGCCTTTCACCGCTTCCATCTGGTTGTCGAGCTGGCGCTGGTGGCGGGAATCGTCTGGTTTGTCTGGTCGCACGTCAACCGCGGAAGGCAGAATTTGTCCGCATAAAAATTGCAAGTGAGACGAGCCTGCGCTCCAGGGCGTACACTGTCTCGTTCGTCCCAAGATGAATTTGGAACCGCCCGGGAAACCGGAGCACACCAAGGAAGGTTAGGAGAAGCAATGTCAACTGAACAGCAAGGTGGCCAGAAGACCGCCGGAGCATCCAAGGTTGCGCCCGCTACGGGCAAACTCGGTGTAATGGTCATCGGCCTAGGTGCCGTCGCCACCACCATGATCGCTGGAGTCGAGGCCGTCCGTCGCGGACTGGCCAAGCCCATCGGCTCACTTACCCAGATGGGTACCATCCGCCTCGGAAAGCGCACCGACAATACTTCCCCGCTGATCAAGGATTTTGTCCCGCTTGCCGACTTGAACGACATCGTGTTCACCGGTTGGGACATCTTCGAGGACAACGTCTACGAGTCGGCCGCGCACGCCAAGGTTCTGGACGAGAAGACCCTGCTCCAGCTCAAGCCCTACCTCGAGACCATCAAGCCCATGCCCGCCGTTTTTGACCAGTATTACGTCAAGCGCCTGCACGGAACACACGTCAAACAGGGCAAGAACAAGCGCGACCTGGCCGATCAGGTGATCGCCGACATTCGCGCCTTCAAAAAGACCGTGGATCGCGTGGTCATGATCTGGTGCGGATCGACGGAGATCTTCATCGTGCCTTCGGCCGTTCATCAGAGCATCAAGGCCTTCGAAGATGGCTTGGAAAGCAACGACATCGGCATCTCGCCCTCGCAGATTTATGCGTATGCGGCCCTCAGTGAAGGCGTTCCCTTCGCCAACGGCGCGCCGAACCTCACTGTCGATGCTCTCGCGCTGCTGGAACTCTCCAAGCTGAACTCCGCGCCCGTCTGCGGCAAGGACTTCAAGACCGGCCAGACCTTCATGAAGACCATTCTGGCGCCCGCTCTCAAGGCGCGCATGATTGGCGTCAGAGGCTGGTTCTCCGACAATATCCTGGGCAACCGCGACGGCGAAGTTTTGGACGATCCCGAGTCCTTCAAGACCAAGGAAGAGTCCAAGCTCGGCTCGCTCGAGTACATCTTCCAGCCGGAGTTGTACCCCGACCTCTACAAGGATCTCTACCACAAGATCCGCATCAACTATTACCCGCCCCGTGGCGACGACAAGGAAGCTTGGGATAACATCGATATCTTCGGCTGGCTGGGCTACCCGATGCAGATCAAGCTCAACTTCCTGTGCCGCGATTCCATCCTCGCCGCCCCGCTCGCCCTCGATCTGGTGCTCTTCCTCGATCTCGCCAAGCGCACTCCCGAGTTGCGCTCCCTCGGCGTTCAGGAGTGGCTCAGCTTCTACCTGAAATCCCCCCAGACCGCGCCCGGCCTCTACCCCGAGCACGATCTCTTCATCCAGTCCATGAAGCTGAAAAACACCCTCCGCCACATCATGGGCCAAGACCTCATCACCCACCTCGGCCTCGAATACTACGACTGAGCTGGCCGCTCAGGCGATGGCCTTCGGCGTGGCCCGCGCTGGAAAAAAGCGCGGGAACAGGCGCATAAGCAGGAAAAAAGCAAAACAGCCTCATCCGTCTGGATGGGGCTGTTGCTTTTTGGGTGCGCCCAGCATGGGCGCGCTCTTACGGGTGCAAGTCCTGTCACAAACTGGTCCAGTGAGTGAAGTGAAGCGCCGGGTGCCCCTGGTCTCGATTTTGAGCAAGGAACCGGCATTGGCCGGTGGAATTTTCCAAGGAACGTGTGGGCAGCATGTGAAGATGTTCCTTGGGAGACCAGGGAAACCGCAAACCCCAAAACTCTCTTACAAATCCCATCAAGAATGAACGCACTCCTTACCAGACCACCCCTTCTAATCCCCGCGCCTTTTTTCTGGCGCGGGCCGACCGAAGGGATTGGCCCCACCGCAGGTGGTAGGTGGTGGATAATTGGAAGTATGTTGGTTCTTGCCTCCGCCTCGCCTCGTCGCCGCGAACTTCTTACTCAGGCTGGTTACACATTTCAGGTGCATCCCGCGCACATCCCCGAGGAGCCGCTGCCTGATGAGGACCCCGTTGATTACGTCACGCGGCTGGCTCGTGAGAAGGCGCAGGCCGTCTATCAGCAGTTAGCTCCGGCTCCGGGCCTGGTGGTGTTGGGCGCGGATACCACGGTCTCGCTGGACCATCACATTCTGGGCAAGCCCGAGGATGCCGCCGACGCCGCGCGCATTCTGCGCTTGCTCTCCGGGCGTACGCATCGTGTCATCACCGGCATTGCTCTGGTCACGGCGGAGTCCACAGAGGCCGTGGCTGAAGTGACTGCTGTCCATTTCCTGCCTCTCACGGATGCGGAGATTGCCGACTACATTGCCACCGGCGAACCCATGGACAAGGCCGGAGCCTACGCCATTCAGGGCCGCGCCGCGCGCTGGATTCCCCGCATCGATGGCTGTTACTTCAACGTCGTCGGCCTGCCCATCGCGCGCCTCTCCGCTCTACTTGCCACGCACCCACTGGATCGTACTTGATCCCAATCAACAGCTAACTGATCTCTGATCCAACGCAAATCTCCCTCTTTTTCCTTCACGATACGGGCGATTCCTTCCCGCGCCTGCTCATGCCCCGCTGCGCTATACTTCCTGAAACCACACATAAGGAAGGCTTCATGCGGATCTCTCACCTTCTGGCTCCTCTGCCATTGTTTCTTGTCCTCAGCGCGCCACTCTTCGCCCAGTTCCAGCCGCCCACTCAGGAAGAACTGAAAATGACCGCCGATCCCAAGGCTCCCGGTGCTGGGGCAGTCTATCTCTACCGCGAGGAAACCACCGACGACAGGTTGCACTTTCACAGCATTTATGTTCGCATCAAGGTGCTCACCGAGAAGGGCAAGGAACTGGCCACGGTCTCCATTCCCTATGAAAAGGGAACCTTTCAGATCACCGATATCCGGGGCCGCACCATCCACTCCGACGGCTCCATCGTCCCGCTCAACGTCAAGCCCACCGACCTGCTGGGCGTGAAGACCACCGGGGTGCAGCTCAACAAGATGGTTTTCACGCTGCCCAGCGCCGAGGTCGGCAGCATCCTCGAATACCGTCTCCGCGTGCAATACGACGACAACGTTGTCTCCTCACCCGACTGGGAGATTCAGCAACCTTACTTTGTGCATAAGGCTCACTACAGCTTTCTTCCATCCGGCAGCAGTTATCTCGAGAACAGCCGTGGCGAACCCCTCGACCGCCTGACGTACTCGGTTCACGCCGATGGCAAATCCAAGGTTGCCATGGATGTGGCGGGCCGTTTCTCCTTCGATATTGAAGACGTTCCGCCCATCCCTGACGACGACTTCATGCCTCCGGTCAACGTCTTCTGCTGGCGCGTCAATTTTTACTACATCGGTAGCGGCTCTCGTGCGGATTTCTGGAATACAGCCGCTCTGCAATGGGCCAAGGATGTCGAGAAGTTCACCAAGCCAGCCCTTGAGATCACTCGGGCCGCCGCCACGCTCTATGATCGCGCCGACACCGAGACCGTCAAGGCCACCAAGATCTACGATGCGGTGCAGAAGCTCGATAACACTGACTTCAGCCGCAAGAAGACCGAGTCCGAGCGCAAGGCCGACAAGATCAAGGCTGTCCACAGCGCCGAAGACGTTTGGAAGCAAAAATCCGGCGATGGCGAGGAGATTGCCCAGCTCTATGTCGCGCTGGCCCGCGCCGCCGGACTCAAGGTCTGGCCCATGCAGGTCGTCAATCGCAATCGCGCGCTCTTCGACGCTCAGTTCCTTTCCACCTACCAGCTCGATGACTTCATCGTTGCCGCCAAGCTCGACGGCAAGGATGTTTTTCTCGATCCCGGTCAGAAGATGTGCCCCTTCGGCGTCCTCCACTGGAAGCACACCCTGGCCCATGGCTTCCAATTGACTGACAATGGCCCCATCCAGGCCACCACGCCCCCATTGAAGTATTCGGATGCTGCCTACCGGCGCACTGCCTCACTCGCCATCGACGACGCTGGCAACGTGAAAGGAACCGGCCAATTCACCATCTCTGGTCCCGAGGCTCTCCGCTGGCGGCAGACTGCGCTGCAGAACGATCTTGAAGAGGTCAAGAAGCAATTCAACGAGTCCTTGCACGGCAAGCTGCCTGACGGTGTCGATGCCGAATTCGATCACTTCTCTGGCATCGATGATTACAACGCTCAGCTCAGTGTCGTCTTCCACATCACCGGCAACCTCGGCTCAGCCACAGGTAAACGCATGATCCTGCCCGCGCTCTTCTTCGAGTCCCACGCCAAGCATCCCTTTACCGCGCAGGACAAGCGAACCTCGCCCATCGACGTGCATTACCCCGAGCTGTTCATCGATCAAGTCATTTACCATCTCCCCGTCGGCTTTGCCGTCGATAGCGTACCCCCGGTCACCGATATTGATTGGACCGGCAACGCCAAACTGCACATCGCCGCCGATACCAAGGCTGATGTGGTCACCATCAAGCGCACCCTGGCCTATAACTTCACCATCCTGGGCGGAAAAGATTACGCCGACCTCCACGGCTTTTACCAGAAGGTCGCCACCGCCGATCAGCAACAACTTGTCCTGAAAAAAGCCGCC
>Ga0209415_10014656_pt1 | contig 12792 bp, 8 predicted proteins | sample PeaSoiSIISIP2007_FD_187696 | JGI IMG/M metagenome (GOLD analysis project Ga0209415, IMG submission 187696) | Peat soil microbial communities from Weissenstadt, Germany - SII-SIP-2007 (SPAdes) (version 2) | ecosystem: Environmental > Terrestrial > Soil > Wetlands > Peat | place: Germany...
GGCGAATTAGCCGGATGCGTCGCGTTGCACCCCCTGGAGCCGGGAATCTGCGAAATGAAGCGGCTCTATTTGCGGCCGAAATTTCGCGGAAAAGGCGGGGGCCGGGCATTGGCGGAAACGGTGATTGCTCAGGCGCGGAGCATCGGCTATCGCCGGATGCGGCTCGATACCGTCGAGCCTGTGATGAAGTATGCCGTCGTCCTCTACCGCGAGCTAGGTTTCCAGGAGATTCCGCCATACCGCCCAAACCCAATCGCAGGCGCAATGTATATGGAGCTCGGACTCGAGTAAGAAAGCTTAGAAACTTCGGACCTGCAAGAGCTTCGTGCCGCACACAGCGACAAACAATTTGAGCGAGTTTCCGAACTCGGCGAATTTGCTTCCGCCGCCCCCGGCCCTGGAACATTCCGCCAGCAACGAATTTCCACTTGCCAGAAGTTACCGCTCTGGTTACTATGCAGCCATCCTCGGGCGGCCTGGTTGGGATTTCTTCTTTATGAATATCGGCGAAACCATAAGGAACTTCCGGCTGGAGAAGGGCATGTCCCAGGGCGACATCGAAAAGCGCACCGGCCTCTTACGCTGCTATCTTTCGCGGGTTGAGAATGGCCACACCATCCCTTCGCTCGACACCCTGGCCAAGATCGCCGGCGCCATGGAACTTCCGCTCTCCCATTTCTTTGCCGAGTCCGGGCACAGCAACGGCTCCAAGGGCCTGCCGCAGCTTTCCGATGACGAAGTCCGCTTTCTCACCCAGATCCGCCGTTACGCCGCCAACCTCAATGACAGCGACCGCAAGCTGGTCCTCGCCATGGTCAAGAAGATGGCGGCCAGTTCGGGCAGATAGGCCTTTAGCCGTTAGCCGTTAGCCGTTAGCCTTTAGCCGTTAGCCGTTAGCGTCCGGAAGAAACAACCAAGGACCAACAGCCGAAAATACCCCTAGGTTACTTTCGTACCATCCCTTCCGTGGCCAGACGAAATCTCCTCTTCGTCGTCTCCAGACCGTAAACTCTTGAGCGGGGAAGTGTCCGTGACTATTGATGAAGAATTGACAGTGCTCGAGACGCAACTGCGCCGGCTGAAGATCGAGTACGAAGTTTATTTCAGCAATCCCACCAAGAAGCCCCCCACCGACATCGAGTGGAAGGTGCTGAGCCTGCTGCGCAAGTTCAGCGATGGCGGGCGGATGAGTTTTGCGCACCGTTTTCGCTACAACGAAATGGCACAGCGCTATGCCATCTACAGCGATCTATGGCGCAAGAAGAGCCGCATTCGCGAGGAAGGCTACCGCCGTCCGCAGGATGCCTTGCTCTCCATCCAAGGCCTGCGTCCGGAAGCACCCGAACCCGAGCGCCGGGTGTATGGAGTCAGCCCGGGCGCTCTTGCCGTAGCGAGGGCAGCGGATGCTGGACCCATTACGGTGCAGTGTTCCGATGCCCGCACCGAACGCGACCGGGTGGTAAGGCTCTATCAGGCGCTGACCGATGCCAAAAAAAAGGCGGGCGAGACCGTCTCCGGCAACCTCGACAATTTCACTTCCTTTGTGCAGAAAAAAACCGAACAGATCCGCAAACAGTACGGTTGCCCCGCCGTCGAATATACCGTCGAGATGGAGAACGGCCAGGTTCGCCTGAAGGCGAAAGCGAAGAACTAGATTCCCCCTATCTTTCAACGTGCCCGGTAATTCCCCGCCGATTCCGCTGCAAGTCTTCTCCCGCACCCACACCATCCTTGGTGCGCCACGCACAGCCTTCCTCCTGATAGAATTTTCCGCTGCGCCATTCTTCCGGCAATTCGAGGCCCCGCAATGTCCCAGAGCCAAGCCAAGATTCAGCGCGCCATCCTCAGCGTCACCGATAAGACTGGGCTGGTAGAGTTTGCCCGCAAGCTTTCCACTCTGGGCGTCGAGTTGATCTCGACCGGGGGCACGGCCAAGCTGCTGCGCGACTCCGGCATCAGCGTGCGAGACATCTCAGAACTCACCGGCTTTCCTGAAATGCTCGACGGCCGGGTGAAGACGCTGCATCCCAAAGTCCACGGCGGCATCCTGCACCGGCGCGAAAATGCGTCTCATCGAAGCGCTGTCGCCGAGCACGGCATCCAGCCCATCGACATGGTCGTCGTCAATCTCTACGCCTTCGAGAAAACCGCGGCCAACCCGGACGCCCACTTTGAAGAATTGATCGAGAACATCGACATCGGCGGCCCTTCGATGATCCGCTCCGCCGCCAAGAATTTTCAGGATGTCGCCGTCGTCACCTCGCCCGCTGACTACAGCGCCATCGCCGAGGAAATGGCGAAGTCCGGGGGCGCGCTCAGCACGGCCACCAAGTGGCGTCTGGCGCAGAAGGCTTTCGCCACGACCGCCGCCTACGATTCCGCGATTGCCTCTACTCTGGAGGGAATCAGCGCCAATGGCCATTTCCAGCTGCACCCGGCGGCGGGATTCCCGCAAACCTTGCGCCTTTCATTCCAGAAAATCATGGATCTCCGCTATGGCGAGAACCCGCACCAGAAGGCGGCCATGTATTCCGACGGCTCGGGCACAGGCGTAGCCAACGGGCGCCAGCTTCAGGGCAAAGAGCTTTCCTATAACAACATCGTAGACCTGCAAGCCGCCTGGGACCTGGCCCAGGAATTCGATGAGCCAGTCTGCGCCATCATCAAGCATACGAACCCTTGCGGCACCGCCACGGGCAAGACTTTGGCCGAAGCCTACAGGCGAGCGCTGGAGTGTGATCCGGTCTCGGCTTACGGCGGCGTGATCGGCGTGAACCGCGCGGTGGACGCCGCCGCGGCGGAAGAAATGGCAAAGCTGTTTGTGGAAGTGATTGCCGCGCCCGCCTTCGATGAAGCAGCGAAAGCCAAATTCGCCGCCAAGAAGAATTTGCGGCTGGTGGAAATCACGCAAGCTCCGCAGCCATGGGTGCTGAAAAATGTTTCCGGAGGAATCCTGGCCCAGGACGCGGACGTGCGCCCACTCTCGGAGAGTGATCTGAAGGTGGTCAGCAAGCGTCAGCCCACAGCGGAAGAAAAGCGCGCGCTGCTTTTTGCGTGGAAGGTTTGCAAACACGTCAAATCCAACGCGATTCTCTACGCTCGCGATGGTCAGACCGTGGGCGTAGGCGCCGGCCAGATGAGCCGCGTGGACTCCTGCAAGATCGGCGCCATGAAAGCGGTGCTGCCGCTCAAGGGCACGGTCGCCGCCTCCGATGCATTCTTTCCCTTTCCCGATGGGGTCGAGGAGATCGCCAAAGCCGGGGCCACGGCTATCATCCAACCCGGAGGGTCGGTCCGCGATCCGGAGGTGATTGAAGCGGCCGACCGGCTGGGCCTGGCCATGATCTTCACCGGCGTACGACATTTCCGCCATTAGACATTTTGGTGGCCTTTCAATTGCTATCTACCGATTTCTCCGCGCACTTTGCGGCTGTTCTCAGCGGTCCCCGCGTGACAAGGTTTTTTTGATAAGACCCCAGCAAACACAGAGTCTTAGATCGCGGAGGTCGCGGAGGACGGCCGCAGAGCGTGGGGAGATAGCAGATGGCGCATGCGGGCCGTCGACCCCTGTGAATGTCTCAATCCACAATCAACAATTACAAATAATTACAAATTACCGAAACTCCCACTCGGCCCTGTACTTCCGATCCTTTCCTGGTCCGGTTCCGGCTGGGCTTTTTCGCTAAGCTTCCATACATGGGTTTACAATATTGAAAGCACCCACCCGCAGCGGTTCGGCATCCAATCGCTAAGGCATCGGGAACCTGAAGGTTTTTCATGAAGAGTATGTCTCAGCTCATTCTCTTGCTGTTGCTGGCAGTGGGCGTTTTTGCGCAGCAAAATTCGGCCGCCTTGACCCCCAAGCCCGCAAGCCAAGTCGCCCCTTACAAGGTGGACCTCGCGGCCGCCTACTACCACTACGCTCTGGCTCATATGTATGAGGAGCAAGTGGCCGTATATGGCCGCAGCGACATGGCCAATAAGGCCATCGACGAATACCATCTGGCGATTCAAGCGGATCCGACTTCCGAATACCTCACCGCCGGCCTGGCCGAGTTGTATGCGAAAACCGGACGCATCCGCGACGCCGTGCTGGAAGCGCAGGAGATTCTCAAGCGCGATACCAACAATCTGGAAGCCCACAAGCTGCTGGGCCGTATTTATCTGCGATCGCTAGGCGACGTTCAGGACGGCAGCGGCTCTGACAGCGTGCTCAAGCTGGCCATCGAGCAGTACCAGCAGGTGACGAAGCTCGAGCCTGATAGTGTGGAGGACCATCTCCTCCTGGGCCGCCTCTACCGCTTGGACCACGACCTGCAAAAGGCCGAGGGCGAGTTCAAGACCGCCGTCAAGTTAGACCCGGACTCCGAAGAGGCGGTCACCATGCTGGCCTACCTCTACAACGACGAAGGTGACACTTCCCGCGCCACCCAGGTTCTGAGCGCGATTCCCGACTCCGCCCGGTCCGCTAAGCTGTATTCGGCGCTGGGCTATACCTACGAACAGCAGAAGCAGTACAAGCAAGCCATCGACGCCTATCGGCACGCCATTGACCTCGACCACGACAATCTCGACGCCATTCGGGGCCTGGCTCAGAACCTGATGAACGACGGCCAGACGGATGCCGCACTTGAGCAGTACAAAATTATCGCCGACGCCAATCCCGAGGACGCGCAAACCTACGTGCGCATGGCCGAGATCTACCGCAAGAACGGCAAGTTCGATCTGGCGCTGGAAAATCTGAAGAAGGCCGAGTCCATGGTGCAAGACTCGGTCGAGGTGTCTTATAACATCGCCGCCGTTTACCAGGCCCAGGGGCGCTACGACGATGCCATCCAAGTTCTGCGCGATCTGCTGAAGAGAACGGAAAAAGCCGACAACAGTTATTCCCAGGAAGAAAAAGACAACCGCGCGGTGTTTCTAGAGCGCCTAGGCACGGTATGTCGCGACAACGGGAACAGTGCGCTCGCCCTCGAGACCTTCCGCAAGATGCTGACCTTGGGGGATGAAAATGCGGAGCGCGGCTACCAGCAAATCGTCGACACCGATCGCGAAGCCAAGGACTGGCAGCAGGCCACCGACGCCGCCAAAGAAGCCACCCAAAAACTGCCCAATGATCGCGGACTGAAGATGGTTTACGCGGCTCAATTGGCCGATATGGGCCAGCCCGATGAGGGACTGCGGCTAGTCCGGGCCCTGCTCAAAGGCACGCCCGACGACCGCGAGGTTTACATCACGCTGTCGCAGATGTACAGCCGCCTGAAGCGCTGGCCCGAAGCTGAAGAGGCTCTCGATAAGGCCCAACCGCTTTCCACCAAGCCCGAGGATCAGGAGTACATCGAATTCCTGCGCGGCTCCACCTACGAGCGGCAGAAGAAATACGATCTGGCGGAAACAACGTTTCGCAAGGTTCTGGCCGCGGATCCCCAGAGCGCGATGGCTCTCAACTACCTTGGCTACATGCTCGCCGACCACAGCACGAAGCTGGATGAAGCCCTGAGCCTGATCAAGAAAGCCGTCGATCTCGAACCCGCCAATGGCGCCTACCTCGACTCGCTGGGCTGGGCCTACTTCAAGCTGGGAAAATACGATCTGGCGGAAGACAACCTGCTAAAAGCCTCACAACGCAACATGGGCAGCGATCCCACCGTGCAAGACCATCTCGGCGATCTCTACCAGAAAACCGGACGCCTCAAGCTGGCCGCCGCCCATTGGGAGCGCGCTCTCAATGAGTGGAACAAGACTATTGCTGCCGAGGTCGACACCGACGATATGGCTGAGGTTCAGAAGAAGCTCGACGCTGCGAAGGTCAAGCTGGCAAAAGAGGACTCGCAACAGTCCAAGTAGTGGCACGAGCCCTCCTGCCATGGCCTTTTCTGCGTTCATTTGGTTGGGCAGCCTCCCGCCACCACATCCTCGTGCAGTATTCCGGTTTCGTTGCTGAAGACTGTGTACAGACAGGGGTCCAACGTGTCTTTCAGAGCGACAGAGAAGATCTTCCCCTCTGGGTCCCCAAACACTCTCAAATCAGTCTGGAGAGGCACATTCACGCCTAACTTATGAAGCCCCTCTGATTCTGCCAGTGTCTCCCAGTCCGCGTATTGTCCCGTCGCCATCTGGTAATCGACCTCCGCCACGTTGATCGCGCGAACTGTCATGATCATCGACATTCTGCGCGCCTGCTGAGGGCTCTGGCTCTGTGTGACCTGTCCTGCCGCGCGATGCGACGCGGGAGCATTCAGTCCAATCATCACTAATACCGCCGCTACAACCAGGAACTGTTTCATACGTTCCTCCTTGAAAATTCATTCAGCCGATCTAAATCTACGTATGTAGTTAGACGCGGAGAACTCGCTAGGCGGCCATAGCGGGGCGCCGGTATCGCGACATGTACTTCACGGTTGTGAAAACCAGCGCAACCGCGCACAGCGAGATAATGCCGGTCCAGAAATAGACCATGTAATTCGGTAGAGCATAAAAGCTTGAATACTCGAGATAGTCGAAGAACAATGCGACGGTTCGCAGGCGGCTTGGGTCACCGTCGCGAAGGTAGGCGCGAACCGTTTCGGCGTATGGCCGGTAACTGAAATAAAGCGCGGTGCTCGAGAGCAAGAGACCGATGACGCCGCCGTATCCGATGACCGCGGTAGTGCGCCCCGGGTGAAGCTTGCTCACCTCTATGGACCGGCTTCTTGCGATAACGACGATTGCACACAGGAGGACGACACCGGCGCAGAAGAACATCGCGATTGCGGAAACATTCAGAATGTGGGCGTTCCAGGGGACGCGGCCCTCGCTTGCCACGAATTGCTTGGCCAAGGCGTTGTCCTCCTGCTGTCCCTGATCGGCCCTGGCGGCCAGATCACTGAAAAGCCTTGCCTGCTCTTTATTGCCTTGCTTTTCGGAGAGGATGGCGAGGCGATGGTAAGGACCTTGTAGAATTGTGTTCGCGTACCAGCCAAGAATGAATCCTTCAACGCCTCGTTTTTGCCTAGGCTGCACCATCTCTCCGAAGTGCGCCGCCAGCAGGTATTGCTTCGCAGCGCCCCGATGATCGCCGCGAGCCATAAGAGCGTCGCCCGAGTTCAGTAGGAGTTTGGCGTAGTCCTTTGGATTTCCGGTTCGGGGCAGGATAACCTGCAGGAAGAACTCTGAAAGGTTCGCTGCTTGGTACGGATCATTAATGCCGTAGCGAAGCGCTACCTTGTAGTCGAGTTCCTTCAAGCGGTCGCCATAGGTATCCAGTTTGGACGACGCGAATGCCGCGGCCATGGCGCTTTGCCACGCCGTAATTGACATTTCCGCGCCATTATATTTCCCGCTCGCGGCTTGTTGCGCAAGGATGAGATCGGGCAGTGCGTTCTGCGGATCGAACTGCGCGAGTTTGGAAACCCATTCGATTTCAGGCGCTGCCCCGGGCACGGACCAATTGCGGTTCACCATAAAGGCGTAAATCCATGTGAGTTTTGGGTCCAGGCGAACCGCATCTTCCGCCAATCCGGCTGAATCGGGTGCACCGTAGCGATGTATGGCGGCGAAAGCAAGGCCTTCCGCGTCGTGACTCTTCTTCGCCTCTTCGGCCACCTTGGCAAAATACGGACCCGGAAGAGAATCAGTGTGATTCCCACGCAGACCCGAAATCAGCCCATGCCCTTGCGCCAGGGAAATCTGGAACGCCTGGCGATATGCGGGCACGGCAAAGAAGAGCAGGGAAGCAGCGAGACAGACTGCGGCGGCGATCAGAGTACTTTTTCGCACAGGATTCTCCTTGGCGAAGAATTCTGCTTCGGTTGGAGCGATTTGCTTGGACTGGCCGGGAATCAAGAGAGAAAAAAGCGCGTGTTTGGTGAGCATGCCCGCACCACCCACGGCCCAGACGAACGCGGCCCAGTCGCCCTCGACGTGACGTAATTCGTGGAGCATGGCCCGGCCCCACTCGGCGGCATACGGCGGCGCGATCTTGAGCGCGGCATGCAGAAGTGCAGCCGCAACGCTGCGAAGATAGATTTTCAACCTCATGCGCCACCTTCGCCATGAGCCAACCGTCGCGGGCGCAGCGGCGGACGAGCGCGCGCCAGCGATTCTCGAACCGCTTTCACACCTTTCGCGGTGAGCCGATAAGTATGGCGTGGCGGAACTCCTTCTTCCGTGGCGACCCACTTGGTTTCCAGTATCCCGTATTCGGCGAGGCGCATGAGAATTGGGTAAAGCGTGCCGGATTTAAGCCCGGTTTCGCGGCTGAGTTCATAGCCGTAATGCCATCCCGAAGGGCGTTCGGCGAAATGTTCAAGGACGCATAGCGTCTGCGGGGACATCCGGGGAGTTTTCATGTACAAAGTCTACATATATTGACTACGTGCGTCAAAACACTTTGGTGCTACAACGATTACTGCATCGCCAATGGAAAATTCACCAATTGCTAGTTGCTAAATGCCAAGTGCTAGACTTTCCCCATGCTGGCCGACTACGCCGTCCGAGTGGAGCAAACCCGCGGACGCCGCTATCCCGAGCCGCCGCATCCCTACCGCAACGACTTTCAGCGCGACCGCGACCGCGTCATCCATTCCCGCGCCTTTCGACGCCTGGAAGCCAAGACCCAAGTCTTCACCCGCCGCTACTCCGACCACTTCCGAAACCGCCTGACCCATACCATGGAAGTAGCCCAGATCGCCCGCACCATCGCGGCCCAGCTTGACTTGAACGTCGACCTGGTGGAGGCTCTCGCGCTGGTTCACGATGTCGGCCATCCGCCGTTCGGCCACGCCGGCGAGAAGGCGCTCGACACCGCCATGCGGCAGCACGGTTTTTCCTTCGACCACAACCTGCACGCGCTGCGCATTGTCGAGGACTTCGAGCTGCGTTACGCGGCGTTTCGCGGGCTCAATCTCACCTTCGAAGTCCGCGAGGGCATCATCAAGCACTCGCACGACTACGACCCCGCTGAATTTCCCGAACTCGCCGAATACCTGCTCGACCAGCGCCCGCCCCTCGAAGCCCAGCTTATCGATTTGGCCGACGAGATCGCCTACAACACCGCCGACCTGGACGACGGCTACGAAGCCCGGCTGCTCGTCCTGGAAGAAATTCGCGGCGGCGTACCGGTTTTCGAGCGCTTCTACCGCGTGGTGGAGCGCATCTATCCCGATGCCCTGGACAAGCTGAAGTTTAACGAGGCCCTCAAGCGCATGCTCGACCGCCTGGTCAGCGACCTGATCCGCACCACGCAGCAGCAAATTCAGGCGGCCGAAGTTCATACCTTAGCCGCGGTTCGCGCCTGCCCTCAACGTTTAGCCGCCTCGAGCCCCGAGGCCGCGCGGGAGCGCCAGGAGACCAAGGATTTCCTCTGCCAGAACCTCTATTTCAGCACAGCGTTGGACCCGGAAAAGAGCGATGCCGAACGCATCATCGGCGAGCTGTTTGCCTTCTGGATGGCGCATCCTAGGAACCTGCCGGCGAGCTATCAGGAGAAGGCCCAGCAGGAGCCGTTGCCCCGCGTGGTCTGCGACTACATCGCCGGCATGACCGACAACTTTATCTATGAGCAGCACGAGAAGTACCGCGGCAAGGGGTAGGGATCGGAAAAGGAGCCCATCAGGGGGCCAATTTCCGCAATATTCTGCAACGCAGTTTTTATATCGGCTTCGCCAAAATTACTCGGCAAATTAGGTTTTTATCCCCTTGCGGCCCACTTCGGCGCTACAATGTTATTGCAGCCCAAAGACTTAGCTTTCCAGCAGTTTGGCATTCCACCTGTAATACAGGAGGAGGCCTCGCATTGCGGGGCAGCTTTTCTGGGTTTTTGGCCATGCGCCCGCGTCAGCGCTGGCCGGCAAAGCCGAATTGGCTTGCAGCTTTCACCCGTTAGGGGACGCAATAAAAAATCACGCAGCACGCCCGTCAGGCGGCTGGAGTGGAGCCCCGATGCTCCCCACTCGGAAGGAAGTCGAAATGAAGAATCGTATTTTCGTAGCTTTGCTCTTGTCTACAGTACTGGCGCTTCCGCTGTTTGCGCAGACCACCTCAAGTGGAAGCGCCCAGCCGGCAGCTTCGTCTGATCAAACCGCTCCCGCCTCGCAGAGCGTGGGCGCCACCGGTAAAGAGCCGTTGCAGCCCCTGACCCACGAGGGTTTCTGGGGCAGAGTGAATCCGTTTGCCCGTAAAAAGTACGTGCAACGGCAGGTTCAGCCCATTCAGGATCGCGTCAATGAGCTGGACACCCTGACCGCGGCTAACAGCAGGCAGATCAAGGACGTCGACGCCCGCGCCCAGCAAGGCATCCAGCTGGCTTCCGCCAAGGCCAATGAGGCCGATCAGCATGCCATGGACGCCGCCAACAAGGCGCAAACCGCCCAGCTGACCGCCACCCAGGCCAACACCCGCCTCACTACCGTAGAGTCGGTGGTCGGCAACATCGATCAATACAAGGCGACCACCCAGACCGAGATTCGTTTCCGTCCCAGCCAGAGCATGCTGAGCAAGAAAGCCAAGGATGCGCTGGATGAGATGGCCACCCCGCTGAAGGATCAGCGTGGCTACATCGTCGAAGTGCAGGGCTTCTCTTCCGGCCGCGGCCAAACCGCAATCGCCACCTCGCAGAAGATGGCGGATTCAGTCGTCCGTTACCTGGTGCTCAATCATGAGATCCCGGTCTACCGCATCTACGTGGTGGGCATGGGCAACGCTCCCACGACCGCGGAAGATGGATCGAAGCACACCAGCGGTGGCCGCGTCGAAATCAGCCTGCTGAAGAACGATCTGGAGCAACTGGCTTCTACGACCAGCGCTCCGGCGGCGGCAACCCCGGCAGCCCCTGCCCCGGCCAATCAGGACCAGCCTGTGAAGCCCTAAGTAAAGCTTGGACGACGGGCTCCACGCCCGGCGCCCTCCCCCAGAGAACCTCTCGCTTCGGCGAGAGGTTTTTTGTTGGCCTTCAGCCGGGCCATACCCCATCCCTCTTGGTTTTGCCTTCCATGCCGTCATCTGCCACACTGACCCTGCCCAGCAATCTGAGAACTGAATCAAACCCATGGGACGCATCCACGTTCTTCCCGAACACGTCGCCAATAAGATCGCCGCCGGAGAGGTTGTGGAGCGCCCGGCGTCGGTAGTGAAGGAACTGCTGGAGAACGCGCTGGACGCCGGTTCTACCCGCATCAAAATTCAGGTCGAGGCCGGGGGCAAAAAGCTCATCCAGATCACCGACAATGGCTGCGGCATGGTGCGCGATGACGCCCTGCTCGCCTTCGAGCGCCACGCCACCTCGAAGATCAAGAATGCCGAGGACCTGCTCAGCGTGGCAACGTTAGGCTTTCGCGGAGAAGCGCTGCCGTCGATTGCCTCCGTCTGCCGGATGCGTCTGGAAACGCGCACTCCGGAGGAGCCGTCGGGGACGGTGGTGGAAATCAACGGCGGCAAGATTTTCAAAGTGGAGGAAGCCGGCCTGCCGGCCGGAACCTCGATCACCATCCGCGATTTGTTTTTCAATACGCCGGCGCGGAAGAAATTCCTGAAGGCCGAGTCCACCGAGCTTTCCCATATTGCCTCGCTGGTCACGCACTATGCCCTGGCGCATCCCGATAAGCATTTCGAGTTGCACTCCGCGACCAACGCCATGCTGGTTGCCCCGCCGGTCGCAGGGTACAGCGAGCGCGTCTATCAAGTTTTCGGCAAAGAGGTTCTCGATCAACTGATTCCCGTGGCTGCGGCGCAGCCGCTGCAACGAATCGGCCTGCCCCAGCCTCCGCCGTGGCGGCGTAATGAGGAAGAAGAACAGGTTCCCTCCGATCCTGGCGAACTCCGCGCCCACGGCTTCGTCTCCAAGCCCGAGATCCAGAAGCTGAATCGCAATTCGATCTACGTCTTCGTCAACCGGCGCCTCATCCGCGACCGATTGGTTCAGCACGCCATTACCGAGGCTTATCGCAACATCCTTCCTCCCACGGTCTATCCCGTCGTGCTGCTTTTTCTGGAGTTGCCGAGCGGCGAAGTGGACGTAAACGTCCATCCCTCGAAGACCGAGGTGCGCTTCCGCCAGCAAAGCGTGGTGCATGATTTCGTCCGCGATTCGGTTCGGGCGGCCTTGATGAAAGCCAGGCCAGTCCCGCAATTCACCACCGAAATCGACGCCCATCCTACCGCCAGCCCGTCGCTTACGCCCGGCGCTCGCGCCGCTGCCGTGGAAGCCTCCGGGTGGCGCTCGCTCTACGCGCCGGTAGCGGGGGAGTTCACACTGCAAGCTCCCGTCCCTCCTCCGATCAACGAGCGCTTCCACTTTGGCGTCGACGGAATCGTTGTCGAAGCCAACGCCGCCGTCGCCGCAGCCCGGATGCCGCAGCAAGTTGTTCCCGGCGATGGCTGCACTCCTCCCGTCCCGGACGAGCCCGAAGCGCCGAGCGACCTCGCTCCGTCGCTGGCCTCGCTCAAGCCGCTGGGGCAGATTCGCGAGTCCTTCATCCTGGCGGTGAATCACGAGGGATTGTGGATTGTCGACCAGCACGTGGCCCACGAACGCGTGCTCTTCGAGAAAATCCTGAAACAACGCGCCGCGCAAAAAGTAGAGAGCCAGCGTCTGCTCATGCCGCTGGTGCTGGAACTCACTCCCGCCCAGCAAGCGATCTTCACCGAGATTTCCGATGAGCTGAACCTGAACGGCTTCGAAGCCGAGCCCTTCGGAGCGCGCAGCATCGCGGTGAAAGTCGCTCCCGCGGGAATCGACGCTCCACAAATCGAAAAAATGCTGCACGAACTGCTGGAGCAGTTCGCCCGCGAGGAGCAGAGCTTGAATCTGGAGAA
>Ga0209415_10014660_pt1 | contig 12791 bp, 11 predicted proteins | sample PeaSoiSIISIP2007_FD_187696 | JGI IMG/M metagenome (GOLD analysis project Ga0209415, IMG submission 187696) | Peat soil microbial communities from Weissenstadt, Germany - SII-SIP-2007 (SPAdes) (version 2) | ecosystem: Environmental > Terrestrial > Soil > Wetlands > Peat | place: Germany...
CGACTCGAGGCCCGCCTGCACGCCGACCTCGCGAAACCGCCCGTTCCCCTCGTTCAGGTAGAGCAGGTCGCGGACGCCGGCGTCGTTCGTCGGGAAGCCGGCGAGGGAGCCCGGCACCGGGTCGTTCGGATCGGTGTAGCCGGCGACGAAGACATCGGGCCGCCCGTCGCCGTTCACGTCGGCGACCGCCACCCCGGTGTACCAGCCCGACGCCGTCATCCCGGCGGCGCGCGCGCCCTCGGTGAAGGTGCCGTTGCCGTTGTTCCAGAGCAGCTTGATGCCGGTCGTCGTCGTGACGACGAGGTCGGTGCGGCCGTCGCCGTTGAGGTCGGCGGCGGCGCAGCCGTCGCCCTGCACCGCCAGGTCGGCATGCGCCCGGCGGCTCACGTCGTGGAACCTGCCGTGGACGTTCTCGAACAGAGCCGTCCGGGGAAGGCCGCCGTGTACCGCCCACTGTGCCGTGTCCGCGCTCGAGTACGAGTTGACGGCGAACAGGTCGACCCAGCCGTCGTTGTTGTAGTCGAGCCAGCAGACGCCGCCGCCCATCATCGCCTGGTACTCCGGCGACATGCCGAAGCGGAAGGAGCCCTGCCGGAAGTCGAGCCCGACCGACGACGCGACGTCGGTCAGCCGGTGGCCTGCGAGCGCGGAGCTGCTGCGCTGCGCCACGACCTGCGTCGCCGCCGCCGGCTGCGAGCCGAGCGCCCACGCGCCGCCGGCCTGATGCAGCTGGTAGGTGACGTCGGCGACCTGCGCGACGGCGGTCGGCGGCCCCTGCCCGAGCCCGACCTCGAGCCAGATCCGCACGCGCTCGCCGGCGGGGACGCTCACGCCGGGGCTCGCGACGAGGTAATGCTCGATCACCTGCGCGATCGGCTGCGTGAGCTGGGACTGGACGCCGCGCGACGGCAGGATCTCGAGCGGGGGGAGCGCGCCGGTGACAGCGGGAGGCGCTGCGACCGCCGGCGCCGCCGGATTGAGCACGATCAGGAGCACGACGTAAGCGGCGAGCGCGACCGGCGCCGCCAGGACAAGGCCGCGACCGCGGACGCGCGGCCACACGCGCATCGCGGCGCCGCCGAAGGAGCGCGCGACGCACACGATCGCGAGCGCCGACAGCAGCGCGACCTTCGAGGAGTACTCGGTGCGCATCGGCGCGATGAGCAGCGCCGCGAGCAGCCCGAGCGAGACCGCATAGACGACGCGCGCCCTCGGCGCGCGCGGCGAGGTCTTCGGGTCGGTGATCATGAAGAAGAGGAAGACGAGCACCTCGGGCGACGTGATCAGGATCCACCAGAGGTGGAAGCCGCCGATCGGCCCGAGGTGCCAGCGCGCGGTCATCTCGTGCCCCGACGCCGCGAGGACGCCGATGCCGGCCGCGAACGCGATCCAGAAGCCGAGCGCGACGCGCAGGAGGCCGAGCCGCAGGAGGATGGCGAACCCGCCGGCGACGATGACCGCGAGCGCGAGCGCGAGCCACGCCGACGTCGGGCCCCACCAGAAGTCGAGCGGCGCGGCGCGGTTGCGTCCGAGGGCGAGGAAGCAGAGGACGAGCCCGATGTTGGACGGGTTGAAGATGTGCTCGCCGCGCCAGCGGATCACGTACTTCGACAGCAGCGAGACCGCGGAGGTGGCGACGAAGATCCACCAGCCGCGCAGGGTCCACCAGTCCCCGTGCGCGGTCCCGGGCACGCGGAGGACGAACGCGACCCCGTTGCCGGTGAGCATCGCGCTCGCCGGCCAGAGGAGGACGCGGTCGCGCCGGAACGCGATCGCCATCTCGAGCAGCGCGGAGGTCCCGAGCGCGAGCAGGATCTGCGCGATCGAGACCTGGAAGTGGAACCCGACCTGCCCGATCACCTGCAGCGACGTGATCGTTGCCGCCAGATGGAGGCGCGGGTCGCGGAGCTTGGGCAGGAGTACCGGGTAGGGCTCGCCCCGGATCACGACCTCGGCCATGCGTCCCCAATGTACTGATGGCCCGTCGGAATTACTATCTTCCTATGAGACTAGAGCGGGCACGGGCCATCGTCGACGACGTGATCGCGAACGCGCCGGGCCCGTTGTCGGTGTTCGTCGCCGACGACCACGGCGAGCTCGTGTGCGCCGCGACGATGGACGGCGCCGCTCCCGACACCCGCCTCAACGCGCAGCGGAAGGCCTACACCGCCGCCCGCAGCGACGCCCGCTCGACCCGCGCGCTCGCCGAGAAGGTCCGCGACGACCCGGTGGAGCGGGCGAGCTTCGACCCGTTCTTCACCTTCTTCCTCGGCGGCGTCGCCGTCTTCGACGGGGACGAGCGCGTCGGAGCGGTCGGCGTCAGCGGCCTGCCCGGCGAGGTCGACGAGCAGCTCGCGCTCGCCGCGATCGAACGCACCGGCGCTTGATCCCGCAAGCATCTGCTTGAATCCCGCTCGTGGCGTACGGGCTGCTGCTGCTCCGTGTCGCCGTCGGGGGCGTCTTCTTCGCCCACGGCGCGCAGAAGCTCTTCGGCTGGTGGGGCGGCGGCGGCCTGCGCGGGACCGCCGGCTGGCTCGGCTCCGCGGGCTTCCGCCCGCCGCTCCTGATGGCGCTCCTCGTCGCCGTCGCCGAGTCGTCGGGCGCGCTGCTCGCGCTCGGGCTCGCGACGCCGTTCGCCGCGTTCGCCGTCGCCTCGGCGATGGTCGTCGCCGTCGGCTCCGTCCATTGGAAGAACGGCTTCTTCTCGGGGAATGGCGGCTACGAGTTCAACCTCGTCCTATGGTCCGCCGCGGTCGCGCTCGCCGCCACCGGCCCGGGCCGCTTCTCGGTCGACCGCGCCCTCGGCTGGGACGACAACCTCTCCGGCGTCTGGTGGGGCGCCGGCGCGCTCGTCGCGTCGCTCGCCGTCGGCGGCCTCGTCCTCGCCTCGCGGCGGAAGCCGGCCGCCTAGGCCGTCAGGCGAGCCCGTGCTCGAAGGCGTAGCGCACCGCCTGCGCGCGGTCGCGCGCGCCGGTCTTGGACAGGATGTGGTTCACGTGCGTCTTCACGGTTGCGCCGCTCACGACGAGCGCGGCGGCGATCTCGGTGTTCGACATGCCGGCTGCGATGAGCCTGAGCACTTCGACCTCGCGCGGCGTCAGGTCGTCCGGTAGCGGTGCCGCGGGCGTCGACGTGTCGACGACGGCGGCCACGAGGCGCTGCTGGATCGCGGGATCGAGGTGCGTGCGCCCCGCGGCGACGGCCCTGATCGCCTGCTCGATCTCCTCCGCGCTCGCATCCTTCGTCAGGTAGCCGCGGGCGCCGGCCTGGAGCGCGGGGAAGAGCGACTCGTCGTTCGCATACGTCGTGAGCACCAGCACGTGCGTCTCGGGGAGCGCCGAGCGAATCTCACGCGTCGCCTCGGCGCCCTCCATCTTCGGCATCCGCAGATCCATCAGCACCACGTCGGGCCGCGTGCTGCGCGCGAGCTCCACCGCTTCGATTCCGTCGCCAGCGGTGCCGACGACTTCGACGTCGTCGATGAGGCCGACGAGCATCGTCAGCCCGTCGCGGACGACGCGCTGGTCGTCGGCGATGATCACCCGGATCACGCGGGCACTTCCAGCTGGACCCGCCACCCCGTTTCCGTCGGGCCGGCGTGGGCGCTGCCGCCCGCGCGCTCGAGCCGTTCGCGCATGCCTGCGAGGCCGCGCCCGCCGCCGACGCCCCGCAACCCGTCACCCTCGATCTCGCCGGCTGCGACATCCTCGACCATGAGGGTCGTGCGGTCGCGGTCGTACCGGAGCACGACACGTGTCGCCGCGCCGGGAGCGTAGCGCGCGACGTTCGTGAGCGCCTCCTGGGCGCCGCGGTAGAGCGCGAGGCTCACGTCGGGCGGCAGCTCGCGCTCGTCACCCTCGACGATGAGCGTCACGTCCGCGGCGGTGTCGTGACGGAAGCTCGCCACGAGAGTCTCGAGCTCCGCGACACTCGCGAGCGCGTCGCCGCGAAGCGCGCCGACGGCCCGGCGCGCGTCGGCAAGCCCGTCGCGGACGAGCTCTCCTGCGCGGTCGACCGCAGCGCGCATCTCGGGGCTCGCGTCCTCCCGCTCGGCGAGCTTGCGCGCGCCTTGCAGCTGGATCGCCGCGCCGGACAGAGAATGGGCCAGAACGTCGTGCAGCTCGCCGGCGACACGACCGCGTTCGTTGACGGCCGCGGCCTTGAGCTGCTCCTCGCGCGCATCTTCGAGCTGCGCGAGGAGGCGCTCGGTGATCGTCTGGCTCGCGCGTGCCTCCTGGATGAAGTGCGCGACGACGGCGAGGAGGGCGCACAGGAGCGTTGTTGCGAGAATCGCGGCCGTCGAGCCGCCCGAGAGGCCTTCCGCGAGGCCGAGGCCGACCGTCACTGCGAGTGCGAGCGCGGGCCCGAACGGGAGCGGCAGACGTGCGACGGCCATCCAGACGGCCGCACCGCCGGCGAGCTCCGTCGCGTTGCGGGGCTGGAGCGCGACGAGTGCCACGCCCGCTGCGCCCATCGCCGCGATCGTCACGGCCTGCGCCGCGACCCGCTGGCGAACGAACGGGTCCCGGATGGCGAGAAGAACCGAAGCCGAGAAGACGGCGAGCGCGACCGTCACCGCGAGCGGCCTTCCGTGCACACCGGCGCCGGGGTGGCCGTTGACGGCGCTCACGACGACCGCGGCGATCACCGCGACGCCGAGTGGCCGCAGCAGGTCCCGCTGCCGGCGGAGGCGCCGGTCGGCGCGAGCCTGCGCCTCCGGCACCCTCATGCTCTCGGGCATGTCCACGGGCAGACGATAAGCCGTCACGCTGCGACGAGCCGGCGGCCGCGAATCTGGACGACCGCGATCCGCGCTCCGACCTCGATCAACGCCATCAGAACGAGCGCGACGGGCCAGGCCACCGCACCGATCTGATGCGCAACGCTGAAGTCGGCGATCGCCGGCCGGAAGCCGTGGCCGATCGCGAACGCGAAGGCGAGGCGAGCGCCGATTCCGAGGACGAGCAGGCCGCCGGCGATCCAGCCGACGCGGGCGAGCGCGACGCCGTTCGCGGTGCGAACGTGAGTGGCGAAGCCACCGAGGATGCCGAGCGTGAGGCCTGCGGCCGCCAGCGTGACGATCAGGACGAGGTCGTTGCCGGCGGTGGGAAGCGAGTGGAGGTACTGCGTGGCGACGAAGAACAGGAGGACGAGCGGGGCGATCACGCTCCGGCGGTCGAGCTCGCGCTCCCGCGCCTGGCGGAGGACGAGGAGGACGAACGCCGCGTTGAGGAGGTACTCGGAAGTGGTCATGCCGCCATGATCGGGTGGCGGCGCCTCCGCGTCGTCGGCGCCCGGGTTGAACCGCGGGTTGATCTCGCCTCAACCCTCGGGTCGAGAGCTACCGGTTCTGCACGTGCTGGAAGCCGAAGCGGCCCTTGATGCAGAGGTTGCCGCGCGTGACGTCGTGGTCGTCCGGTGAGGTGACCTTGACGATCTCGCCGTCCTGGACGTGCAGCTCGAGGTTGCAGCCGACGCCGCAGTACGGGCACACGGTGCGCACCTCGGACTGGCGCGACTCGTCCCAGGTGCCCGCCTGCCGCAGGTCGTATTCGCTCTTGAACATGAGCGCGCCCGTCGGGCAGACGGCGATGCAGTTGCCGCAGTAGACGCACGCGGAGTCGGGCAGCGGCACGTCGAGCTCGGTGGAGATGTGCGCGCCGAACCCGCGCCCGGCAACGTGGATCGCGAACGTGTTCTGGTGGTCGACGCCGCACGCCTCGACGCAGCGGTAGCAGAGGATGCACTTCGAGTAGTCGCGGACGTACAGGTCGTTGTCGATCTTCACGTCCTGCGCCACGGTCGCCGCGTCCGGGCCGAACCGCTCCGGATGCGCGTCGTACTCGGCCGCATAGCGCTGCGCGTCGTCGGCGAGCGAGAGGTCGACCGACGACGAGAGCAGCTCGAGCACGAGCCGACGGCTCGTGCGCACACGCTCGGAGTCGGTGTGGACGACCATCCCGTCCTCGACCTTGCGCGAGCAGGACGGGACGAGCGTGCGCGCGCCTTCGACCTCGACGACGCAGACGCGGCAGACGTTCACCGGCGTCAGCGTGTCGCCGTAGCAGAGCGTCGGCGTCTCGATGCGGGCGCGCTTGCACGCGTCGAGGATCGTCGACCCTTCGGTGACGCGCACGGGCGCGCCGTCGACGGTGAGCTCGACGACGCGGCGCGGGGCGGAGACGGAGACGGCGGTCACGGCGCGAGCACCTCGAGGTTGATCATCGCGGACTGGACGGCGCTCGCAGCCGTCTGGCCGAGCCCGCAGATGGACGCGTCGCGCATCACCTGCGCGAGGTCGGCGAGCGTCTCGCGCTCGTTGCCGAGCGTGGCGCCGGACGCGAGCCGGTGCAGCGCCTCCTCCTGGCGGACGGTACCGACGCGGCACGGCACGCACTGGCCGCACGACTCGTCGCGGAAGAACTCCGCGATCCGCAGCACCGCCGCGGTGAGGTCGGCGTCCTGCCCGAAGACGAGCACGACGCCCGAGCCGAGCGTGACGCCGGCGTCGCGCGCGCCGTCGAAGGAGAGCGGCAGGTCGAGCTGGTCGGGACGCAGGAACGACCCGGCGGCGCCTCCGAGCAGCACCGCCTTCGGCGGCTCCGCGCCCGCGAGGTCGAGGAGCGCGCGCAGCGGCGTTCCGAGCTCGAGCTCGTACAGGCCCGGCCGGGCGACGTTCCCCGAGACGCAGAAGAGCCGCGTCTCGCGGACGTCGCCGGTGAGGATCTCCGGCACGTTCACGAGCGTCTCGACGTTGTTCACGACGGTGGGCTTGCCGAAGAGGCCGACCTCGACGGGGAACGGCGGCTTGTTGCGCGGCTCGCCGCGGTACCCCTCGATCGACTGGAAGAGCGCCGTCTCCTCGCCGCAGACGTACGCGCCTGCGCCGATCCGCAGCTCGACGCCAAAGCCTTCGAGGAGCCCGGCCGCGCGCGCCTGTGCGATTGCGTTCCCGAGCCGCTCGTGCGCGAGCGGATACTCCGCGCGCACGTAGACGAACCCCTGCGTGCACCCGGTCGCGTACGCGGCGATCGTCATCGCCTCGACGAGCGCGAACGGGTCGCTCTCCATGAGCACGCGGTCCTTGAAGGTCCCGGGCTCCGACTCATCGGCGTTGCACACGAGGTAGTGCGGCTGCGCGGGCTGGCGCGCAACCGCGTCCCACTTCGTCCCGGTCGGGAACGCTGCCCCGCCGCGGCCGAGGAGGCCCGACTCGGACACCGCCTGCCGCACGCCTTCCGGGCCGAGCTCGCGCGCACGGGCGAGTGCCGCGTAGCCGCCGCGGGCGCGGTAGTCGTCGAGCGACGTCGGGTCGAGGCCGTCGGCAATGCGCCGCAGGAGCCGCAGTCCCCGCTCACCGGCCTGCGGGAGCGGCGGCCCCGTCTCCGGGAGCTGGACCTCGACCGGCGACTCGCCCGCGATCGTCCGCAGCGACGCGGGCGCGCGCTCGCACAGCCCGAGGCACGGGCTCGCCTTCGCGCCGGGAGGAACCTCTGCGCCGGCGAGCGCGCACGCGAGGTCGGTGCAGACGTGCAGCACGTCGGCCGGCTGCTCCTCGAGCGCGAGCAGCGCGTAGAAGCTCGCGACGCCGTACGCGTCGGCGGGCGGGACGTCGAGGCGCCGCGATGCGTAGCCGAGCGCGCCCTCGCTCACCCAGCCGACCCGCCGCTGCGCCGCGCGCAGCGCCGGCAGCAGGAGGTGGCGCCGGTTGCGGTCGCTGCGCTCGACGCGGCCGTCGCCGGGCTGGGCCTCCCCGACGATCGCGTCGATCGCCGCCCGCTCGGCGTCCGTCGGCTCCGCCGTGAGCAGGCGGAGGTCCATCAGACGGCCTCCACGCGGACCGCGGTCGCCTTGAACTCGGCTGTCCCCGACTTCGGGTCGGTCGCGTCGATGGTGAGGACGTTCGTCGGCACCTCGTCGGGGAAGTGGAGGTTCATGAAGGCGAGGCCCGGGCGCAGCGTGGTGTCGTAGACGACGCCGGTCTCGAGCGCGCCACGCCGCGAGACGACGCGCGCGCGGCCGCCGTCGGAGATGCCGAGGCGCGCGCCGTCCTCGGGCGCGAGGCGCAGCGCCGAGCCGTTCCGGTGCAGGGGCGAGTCGAAGCCGCCGCTCTGGACGCCGGTGTTGAACGACTCGAGCCGCCGGCCGGTCGTCAGCCGGATGGGGAAGTCGTCGTCGAGGAGGTCGACGGGCGGGTCGTGCTCGACCGCCATGAACGGAGCGCGCACCTCGACGACCGGGTCCCACAGGCGCGCGTGCAGGAACTGCTCGCCGGGGTGCGTCTCATCGGGGCACGGCCACTGGATGCCGCCGAGCTCCTCGAGCCGCGCGTAGGTCATCCCCTTGTGCGCGGGCGAGAGCGATCGCAGCTCGTTCCAGACGTCCTCCGCGCGCGGGCTGCCGAGGTCGTGGCCGAGCCGCTGGGCGAGCGCGTAGACGATCTCGACGTCGTCGCGCGCCTCCCCGGGCGGGTCGAGCGCCTTCCGCACGCGCTGGACGCGGCGCTCGCTCGAGGTGACGGTTCCCTCCGCCTCGCACCACGTCGCCGACGCGGGGAGGACGACGTCCGCCATCTCCGCCGTCCTCGTCCGGAAGATGTCCTGCACGACGAGGTGGTCGAGCCCGGCGAGAAGCTCGGTCGCGCGCGTCTGGTCGGCTTCCGACTGCGCGGGGTTCTCGCCGATGACGTACAGCGCACGCAGCTCGCCGTGCCCCATCGCCTCGAACATGCCGGTGAGATGGAGGCCGCGCTCGGGCGGGACCGGCGCGCCCCACACTTGCTCGAACCGGGTGCGCACCGCCGCGTCGTCCACGTCGCCGAAGCCGGGGAGCTTGTTCGGCAGGGCGCCCATGTCGCCGCCGCCCTGGACGTTGTTCTGCCCACGCAACGGCTGCAGGCCCGAGCCGTAGCGTCCGACGTGGCCGGTGAGCAGCGCGAGGTCGATGAGCGCGAACACGTTGTCGACGGCGTTGTGGTGCTCGGTGATGCCGAGCGTCCAGCACATCTGCGCGTGCTCGGCGGTGCCGTACGTGTGCGCGAGCTCGCGGATCGCCTCGGCGGGGACGCCGGTGACGCGCTCCGCCTCCGCGAGCGTCCATGGCTCCACCGATTCGCGATACGCCTCGTATCCGCTCGTCGCGCGCTCGATGAACTCCTCGTTCGCGAGCCCCGCGTGGATGATCTCCCGGCCGACCGCGTTCGCGAGCGCGATGTCCGTCCCGACGTCGATCCCGAGCCAGAGATCGGCCCACTGCGCGGACGACGAGCGGCGCGGGTCGACGACGATCAGCTTCGCGCCGCGGTGGACTGCCTTGAGCGCGTGGTGGAACCAGATGGGATGCGCCTCGCGCGCGTTCGAGCCCCAGAGGACGATCACGTCGGCGACGTCGCGCACCTCCTGGTACGAGCTCGTCCCGCCGCCTGCCCCCAACACCGTCGTCAGACCGACGACGCTAGGAGCGTGTCAGGTTCGGTTGCAGCTGTCGACGTTGTTGCTGTGGAACGCGACGCGTGAGAGCTTCTGGGCGGCGTAGTTGAGCTCGTTCGTGGCCTTCGAGCAGCTGAAGAGGCCGATCTGCACGCCGTCGTCCATCGCGGCGCGGAATCCGGCCGCGGCGCGGTCGAGTGCCTCGTCCCAGCTCGCCGGCCGGAGCTCGCCGCCGTCGCGAACGAGCGGCGTCGTCAGCCTTGGGTATCTGGGCATCGGTCCGAGTCTAGCCCTCGATCCGCACCGGGCAGGCGACCACCACGTGAGCGGGTACCGTTCGTTTGCCGGGGTGCGGCTGCGGGCATCGGGGGTCGGACAACCTGTAGTCGGGAGGCGCGGATGCTGCGGGGAGCAGTCGTGATGGCGATCGTGGGACTGGCGCTCCCGAGCGTCGCCCACGCCTACGGCTGGCCCGTCAAGCCGTTCAACCGGATGCACGCGATCCGCGGGACGTTCGACGACCCCCGCTTCCATCTTGCGCCGGACATGCACACGGTCGCGTCGTTCCATTTCGGCGTCGACATCTCCGTGCCCGACGGCACGCCGGTGTACGCGGTCGAGCCGGGCCTCGTCATCCGAGGGCCGGACTCGGTCAGCCTGCGCAGGCCGAACCGCCGCGAGTTCGGCTACTGGCACGTCCGACCGGTCGTCCGGACGGGCGAACATGTCCGGCTCCACCAGCTGCTCGGCTACGTGATCCCTGGGTGGGGCCACGTCCACTTCGCCGAGACCGTCGCCGGCCGGTACCGGAACCCGCTGCGTAAGGGCGCGCTCACGCCGTACCGGGAGACGATCGCTCCCGTGGTCGATTCGATCTCCGTCGAGCGGCCGGACGGGCACACGCTGCAGTCCGTCGCGCCCGCCGCTGTGAACGGCACGGTCGCCTTCGTCGCCGACGCGTACGAGCTCCCCTCGATCGCGCCGCCGCCGCCCTGGAATCGCGCGCGGCTCGTCCCGAGCTTCGTGCGCTGGCGGCTGATCCCGGAGAACGGCGATCCGCCCACCCCGTGGCGCGTCGCTGCCGACTTCCGCTACGCGCTCGAGCCGCAGGCGGCGTTCTCGCGCATCTACGCGCCGGGCACGTACCAGAACAAGCCCAACCGTCCCGGCGACTACCGCTTCTGGCTCACGCCGTCGTTCGACACGACCTCGCTCCCGGACGGCGGGTACTGGGTCGACGTCCAGGCGTTCAACCTCTCGGGCGCCGCCGGCGACGACTCGATCCCGATCACCGTCGTGAACGCGACGGGTTGAGCTAGGCGCGGAGCACGACTTCGAGCGCGGTGCCGCGGCCCGGGATCGACCGCAGCGAGAAGCCGCCGTCGATCGACGCCGCGCGGGCCCGCATGTTGCGCAACCCCTGCCCGCCGGAGCTGTCCTGCTCGTCGAACCCTTCACCGTCGTCCTGGATCGTCACGAACCGTTCCTCGTCGCGCTCGCCGATCGTCACCTCGGCGTGCGTCGCGCGCGCGTGCTTGCGGACGTTGGCGAGGCCCTCCTGCACGATCCTGAAGATCTCGATCTGCTCGTCCGGGGCGAGACGGATCGACGGGTCGACATCGAGCTCCACGTCGAGCGCGCCGTCGGCCGTGAGGATCTCGACGTACCGGCGCAGGGCCGAGTCGAACGGCGCCGTGCCGCTCGCCGACGAGAGCGCCAGGATCGCGAACCGGGCCTCCTGCTGCGCGAGCAGCGCCGCCTCCTTGAGTTTCGGCAGGGTCTCCTCGACGGCGGCACCGGACTCGAGCATCGAGGCGTGCGTCGAGACCGCGAACAGGTACTGCGCCAGGCCGTCGTGGATCTCGCGCGCGACGCGGGCCCGCTCCTCCGCGACGGCGCGGCCGAACTCGGCGAAGCGGATCGCGCGCCAGGCACCGATGAGGACGAGCGTGTACGCGATCATGCGCAGGAAGTCGCCCTGCGTCACCGACGTGCTCGCCAGCAGCGGCTGGAACACGAGCTGCAGCGCAGCGAACAGCATCAGCGTGAACGCGAGCGCGAGCCAGCGCGCGAGGTCGTCGCCGCGGTTGCGGAAGCGCTCGCCCCAACCGACGACCGCGACGAGCATGATCAGCGCTTGCAGCGCCAGCACGCCGATGAGGTAGAACGGCTGCTGTCCCGGCGGCGGGCTGAGGGAGGGGAGCGACGCGCTCGCGTCGCGCAGCATCGACCACGCGACGAAGAGGACGAGCCCGGCCGCGGCGACCGCGTTGAGAATCGCCCAGTCCCGGCGGCGCGTGCGGCCGCGGAAGAACGGGGCCACCGCGACGAGGGCCATGCCGAGCATGCCGCCGAGCAGCGCGGCCCAGCCTTCGGGCGGCCGGAGGGTCGCGCCGCCGAGCTGCGGGCCGATGGCGAACGCGGCCGCGGAGAGCGAGCTGACGAGGAAGCCGCTCGAGAGCAGGAGGTCGACGCGGCGGCCCTCGGCCGAGAAGCGCGCGGCGGCGAGCAGGGCGACGAGCAGGCCGCCGAGGGCCATGGTCGTCTGCAGAACGAGGCGGAGCTGGGGCAGGTCGTAGTGCGTCCGCAGGGCCGGATTCGTGAGGAAGAGAGCGAGAATCGCGCCCAGGAGGGCGGCAAGGAGGGTCTCGCTCAGGAGCCAGGCCTGGAAGTCGTTTCCCTCTTTCACTTCACCCTTGTCGGCAAATCCCTCGCTGCCGATAAGCCGGAGGATGTCCCGCGTCCTCATCGTCGACGACCACCCCCTCACGCGCGAGGCGCTCTCGTCGCTCCTCGGCGCGCACGGCTTCGACGTCTGCGGCTCGGCGTCCGACGGCGAAGAGGCGCTCGAGGCGGCCAAGCGGCTCCAGCCCGACGTCATCCTCCTCGACCTGTCGATGCCCGGCCTCGACGGCCTGGCGGCGCTGCCGCGCCTGCGCACCCTTGCGCCGCGCTGCGAGGTCGTCGTGCTCACCGCGTCCGGCACCGAGGACAACCTGCTCGCCGCGGTGCGCGGCGGCGCGGCCGGCTATCTCTTGAAGACGGAGCCGCCCGAGCGGATCGCTGCGTTCCTCGAAGGCGTCGTGCAAGGCGAGGCCGCGCTCTCAGGAGCGATCGCGCGCCGGCTGCTCGACCGCGTCCGCAGCGGCTCGGACCACGGCGCGGGCGTTCCCGACGCAATCGCGTCGGCGCTCTCCGCCCGCGAGCTCGAGGTGCTCCTCCTGCTCGACGAGCATCTCGGCACCGACGAGATTGCGAAGCGCCTCTTCATCTCCGAGCACACGGTCCGCTCGCACGTCAAGAGCCTCATGCGCAAGCTCGGCGTTTCGTCGCGGCGAGAGGCGCTCGAGCGGCTGTCGATGG
>Ga0209415_10014661_pt1 | contig 12791 bp, 12 predicted proteins | sample PeaSoiSIISIP2007_FD_187696 | JGI IMG/M metagenome (GOLD analysis project Ga0209415, IMG submission 187696) | Peat soil microbial communities from Weissenstadt, Germany - SII-SIP-2007 (SPAdes) (version 2) | ecosystem: Environmental > Terrestrial > Soil > Wetlands > Peat | place: Germany...
CTCATGGGCGGCTATCCTCTCCCTGAGGAGTGTACGCCCACTCAGACCCGTCGCCGCTGCACCTTGCTCGCGTACGAGTACGCCGTGTACGCCGCCACGATGTGACAGATCCACCCGAGCGTCCCCGCCGAGCCGATCCACAGGCCCGGCGTGACGATCAGCCAGAAGATCCCTCGCAGGAACTTGCCGTTGTAGAACTGGCCGAGGCCGGGAATGAGGAACGAGAGAACCGCGGCAATGCCGGGGTTGGGGGAGAAGCGGTCATCCATGACGCAGGCATCCTGCGCACGTGCCAGCCTCCGCGCAATGGGGGTGGTTACCGTGTCAGCGGCCGAGGGTGGAACGCAGCAGGATCACGAGCTGATCGCGCGCCGCCTTGGTGCCGAGGCCCAGCTCGGTGCGCACGGCGTCCCAGGCCCGCCCCGAGGTCACCAGCGCCAGGCTCCGCTCGGTCGCGCGCGGCTCGGGCGACGCCGCGATCTCCGCGGCGAAGACGCGCGCCGCCTCTGCCCGGCGCCGCTCCGATGCGACGTGCAGCGCCCGCGCGACCCCCGGCGACCGGGCCAGCACGACCGCCGCCGCGCCGCGCATCGCCCGCGATGCCTCGAGCTCGCGGGCGCGCTGGGTCGCGAAGAGATCCATGCGCTGCTCGAGGGGTAGCTTCGCGTCGAAGGGCTCGTGCTCCAGCCGCCCCGCATGGTGGGCCGCCACCGCGAGCAGCAGCTCCTCGCGCGAGGCGAAGTGCTGGGCGATTGATCGCACCGCGACGTCCGCGCGCTTCGCGATGTCGACCGCCGTCGGCTCGATGCGCCCCTCGTCGAGCAGCGCGGTGAGCGCCCCCACGATCGCCGCGCGTGTTCGCTTCGACCTCTCGCGCCGCCCGTCGACCTTGTCAGCCGCCACGGCCCCGGTGTCTACACGATCCCGGTCAGGGCTTCACGAACTTGAGCGTCATCCGGTCGCTCTCGCCGATGGCCTCGTACTTGGCGTGGTCCACGTCGCCCAGCTCGTAGGTCGGCGGCAGCGACCAGACGCCCTTGGGATAGTCCTTGGTGTCTCTGGGGTTCGCGTTGACTTCCGACCGGCCGGCCAGCTTGAACCCGGCCTTCGAGAGGGTCGCCACCACGTAGTCCTCGGCCACATAGCCGCTGTCGCCGATGACCTTCGGGTCGGGCGGCGTCGCGGGCTTGGCGCGGTGGTCGGTGAGGCCGAGCACGCCGCCGTGCTTGAGCACCGCGAAGGTCGCCGACAGCACCTTGTCCATGAACGGGTCGCCCACCCAGTTGTGGAAGTTGCGGAAGGTCACCACCATGTCCGCCGACTCCGGCGCGCCCAAGGTCACGGGCTTGTCGCCGTCGACCACCAGGGGCTGCACCTTGTCGAAGACGCCCGGCGTCGCCTGCAGGCGCGCCTGCAGGGCCTGGGCGTACGTGGTCCCCTCGGACTTGGGGTCCCCGTTCGGATCTCCCCCCGCGATGACCAGCTTCCCCCGGTCTCGCAGCACCGGCGCGAGCACCGCGGTGAACCAGCCGCCGCCCGGGCTGATCTCCACCACCGTCATGTCGTCTCTCAGCCCGAAGAACTCCAGGGTCTCCAGGGGATGCCGGTACTTGTCTCGCGCTTTTTCGGGGTCGGGCCGCTGGGCTCCGGCGAGCGACTGGCGCAGCTTCGCATCGGTGGCGGGGTCGGGGGCCGAGCCGACGGTCGCTGGGGGCAGGGACGAACCGCAGGCGACGGTCGACGCGATGATGAGGGCTCCAGCGAGGCCGGTCAGGCTCGAATGACGCATGAGGCAGCGAGGATAGTCGGCGAGGAGGATATGGCGAGGTAGGTGCTTACCCCCGCAGCCCGATTGACAGGGGTGGTGGCCGCAGTGTCAGATGGGGCGACAGGAGGGGTGTGTCAAATGTCCCCGGAGGGTCCCCCCTCGGGCTCCACTTCGAAGCTGGCCTTTCAGGGGGCGGTTCTCGTCGGCAAGTACCGGCTCGAGGAAGTGATCGGCTATGGGGGCATGGGATCGGTCTGGTCTGCCACCCACCTGGGGCTAAGCCAGCAGATAGCCCTGAAGCTCGTCTCGTCGACGTTCGCGCGCTCCACCGACGCGCTCAGGCGCTTCGACAACGAGGCGAAGGCCGCAGCGAAGATCAAGAGTCGCCACGTGCCGCAGGTCTACGACAACGGAGTGCTCGAGGACGGCACGCCCTACCTCGCCATGGAGCTGCTCCACGGCGAGACGCTCTTCACGCGGGTCCACCGGGGCGGGCCCGTCCCGCTTCCCGAGGGGGTCGCGATCCTCGAGCAGTGCTGCCGGGCGCTGGGCCGCGCGCACTCGCTGGGCATCATCCACCGCGACGTGAAGCCCGAGAACATCTTTCTCGCGCACTCGGTCGACGACGACAACTACATCGCCAAGATCCTCGACTTCGGCATCGCCAAGATGACGGCGCTCGACGCCGGCGAGCAGTCGACCACGCGCACCGGCTCGCTGCTGGGCACGCCGATGTACATGAGCCCCGAGCAAGCGCGCGGCCTTCGCACGATCGACTTTCGCACCGACCTCTACTCGCTGGGTCTGGTCAGCTACATGATGTTCACGGGCAACGTGGCCTTCGGGGGCGAGACCCTGGGCGAGCTGCTGCTGCAGATCTGCGCCCAGCCGCTGCCGAGCCTCATCGGCAGCGCGAGATGGCTTCCGCCCCCCATGGAAGACTGGTTCCAGAAGGCGTGCGCGCGTGAGCCCGATCACCGGTACCCCAACGCCCAGGCGTTCGTCGAGGCGCTGCGGATCGCGGCGGGCCTCTCGTCGCCGGCAGACCACTCCGGCTCGCACATGCCTCAGATCACGCCGTACGGCGCGCGGCCTCCGGGTCCCATGGAGCTGCGACAGGCGCCGACCACGTCGGAGGCGACGGTTCCCAATCAACCGCAGCCCCCGCCGGCATCGCCGGCCCTCCGGTCGACCACCGGCGCCGCCGTGGAGACCTTCGACGGTGGAGCCGCCGCTGGCGTGCCCGCTGGGCGAGGTCGCCTGGTCGGCGCCGTCGCCATGGGCATCATCGGGCTGGTGGTCTCCGTGGTGGGTGTGACGGTGTTCGTACACAGGCGCGACGCGTCGAGCGCGACCACCGCACCGGCCGCAGCACCGGCGGCTTCGACCGCCAGCACCGCCTCCGCAATCAGCGTCGTGCCGCTGGACACGAGCGTTCCGAGCGCCGCGCCCACGACGTCCGACGCCCTGGCGACGGCGTCCGCCAGGCCCCCGCCCGGTCAGGTAGGCTGGCAGCCGCCGGCCAAGGCCCCCGTGGCCACCGGCGTCTTCGTCCCCGCGGCTCCTCTGCCCAAACCGCCGACCCCTGCCAAACCGAACAAACCCGGAACCGTGGACCTTGGCTACTAGACGCTCGCATCTCCTCGGCGGCGTCGCGACGCTGCTGGCGCTGTCGATCTTCGCTCCCCCGGTCCTCGCCGATCCGTCGCCGGAGGACGTGGCCGCCGCGCGTTCGATCGGGACCGACGGCGTGAGGCTCGCCGACTCGGGCGACTGCAAAGGGGCCATCCCCAAGCTGCAGGCTGCCGAGAAGCTGTTCCACGCCCCCACCACGGCCGACCGGCTCGGAGAGTGCCAGGTGAGCGTCGGCCAGCTCGTCGCGGGCACCGAGACCCTCAACCGGGTCGTGCGCGAGCAGCTCGCGGCCAATGCTCCCCCGGCCTTCACGGCGGCGCAGCAGCGCGCACAGGCGGCGCTGCAGGCGGCGCTTCCGAAGATCGCCCAGCTCAAGATCCACGTCGACGGCGCGCCCGCCGACAAGGTCACCGTCATGGTCGACGACGAGAAGGTCCCGTCGGTGCTCTTCGACTCCAACCGGCCCACCGACCCCGGCGCCCATCAGGTGAAGGCGAGCGCCCAGGGCTTCCTCGACGCGACGCAGAGCGTGCAGCTCGCCGAGGGGGGCAGCGTCGGGGTCACGCTCGCGCTCAAGCCCGATCCGAACACCGGGGCCGCGCCCGTTCCAGTGCCGGGATCCTCCCCTACGGGTGCGCCTGGGCCCACTCCGGCTCCGGGTCCCACGCCGGCGCTGGCGCCCGACAGCGCGCAGTCGGGCGGATCCAAGACCCTGCCCATCATCCTTCTCGCGGTCGGTGGCGTAGGTGTTGCCGTCGGCAGCGTCTTCGGAGTGATGGCCCTGGGCACCAAGTCGTCGCTCGACAAGGCGTGCACCAGCAAGGTGTGCCCCGACTCCTCGCAGTCGGACATCAACGCCCTGGGCACTCGCGCCACCATCTCGACCATCGGCTTCGGCGTCGGCATCGTCGGCGCAGCGCTGGGCGTCTACTTCCTCGTCACCTCTGGCGGGGGCGGAAGCGAGTCGGGGGCAGCGGCGTCCCTGCCGCGGTCCGCTCCGGCTCGCCGTCTGGAGGTGCAACCGTGGATCGGGCTAGGGTCGGCCGGCCTCGAGGGGACCTTCCAGTGAGACCCACATCATCATCCGCACGCCGCGGACTCCGCGGAGCGGCGATCACTGCGGCCCTGGGGCTCTGCACCACCTTCGGCGTCGCGGCCTGCAACTTCATCGTGGGCGCGGGCAGCTACTCGGTGGGCGATACGGGTGACGGCGGGGGAGACTCGGGCGGGCTCGACCAGTTCGTCGCCGACACGAACATGGGCGACACGGGCTCGGTCAGCGATGGGCCGGGGTTCATCGACGCGTGCGTGGCGTCGAACGTCGACCCGGTCAAGCTCGAACGCATCACGAAGGCATGCGTGCTGTACCTCAGCTGCGACCCGTACTGTCCAAACAGCACGCTCAGCCAATGCATCTCAAACGACTACCCGGAAGCCTACCAGTTCTACTCGTGTTCCCTCACTGCAACGAGCTGCGCTCAGCTAGACACTTGCACCGGCTACGATTACGCGACGGCGGCGGACTGCCCCGCGGCGGGCGCGTCCTGCAACGGCAGCCGTGCCGCAAACTGCTTCGGTGCCGGTGCGAACCAGGGTGCTGTCGACGACTGCAGCGTCAACGGTGGAACCTGCACCACGTACACGACGGATGCTGGGACCTTCGCAGGATGCAACGTCATGCCGACCTGCACCGAGACCGACGGGCTGCAACACTGCATTGGCAACACGCTCTACACGTGTGTTTCCGGCGTCGGCATCGGCGACAACTGCTCCACCGGCACGACCTGCAAGACCGGGGGCAGCGGGACGAGCTGCTACCAGAACCTGCCGTCCTGCCAGACGACAGGCACGACATGCGCCGGGAGCGACCTCCAGGACTGCTTCACCGACGGGACCCAGGCCACATTCCATTGCGGCAACGTGGGGCTGGCTTGCGATGGCACGAATGGCCAATGCCTTGCCCCGGGCTGCTCGGCGACCGACACCGCGGGCTGCACGGAGTCATGCAACGGCAGCACGATGGGCCTCTGCGTCGGCGGCGCGAAGGTCATGGTCGACTGCACGAAATACGGATTCTCCACGTGCCAGATGGTGGCGACGACGACATGCACCTCATTCACGACCCCGTTCGCGCAGTGCTTCCCGTGATGCTGGCAGGTGTGCGTCGGGGGAGCGCCCTACGCGTTCGACTGCTCGAAGATCGCAGGCTTCACGACGTGTGGGATGGGCAGCAACTCGACCGTGTACTGCCAGTAGCCCCGCTGCCCCTTCGCCTGGCCGCAAATTCGGCGCGTTTTCATGGTGCGAAACGGGCAACTGCAGCAGCGTCCGCGCGCGGCATGGGCGCTGCAAGACGACATCTGCAGTTGCAGGATCATGGCAGCGACAGCCCACGCCCACGGCTCCGGATCGCCCCCGCGACTCGTGGCTCCGCGAGTGCTCGACGTGCTCGTCGTCGACGACGACGAGTCGTCGCGCGTGGCCCTCTGCGCCGCGGTCGCGCTGCTCGGGCACCGGGGGCGCGTCGCCGCCAGCGGCGCCGAGGCTCTGCGCGCCCACAGGGACAGACGCGCCGACGTCATCGTGAGCGACTGGTCGATGCCCGGGATGGACGGGATGGAGCTCTGCCGGCGGGTGCGCACCATGGACGGCGGGGACTACACGTACCTGCTGTTCACGAGCGGCCAGGCGACCAAGCGCGACTTCGTGGAGGCCGTGCGAGCCGGAGCCGACGACTACCTCGCGAAGCCCGTGGATCTGGACGAGCTCGAGGCGCGTCTTCTCGCTGCCGATCGGGTCGTGAGCACGCACCGCGAGCTGGCCGAGCGCAACGTGAACTTGCGCCACGACAGCCAGAACTTCTTCCGGGCCGCGCGGGTCGACCCGCTGACCCGCGTGAGCAACCGGCTGCGCCTCGAAGAGGACCTCGCGACCTTGCAGGCCGAGGTGTCGCGCTACCGGCGACACGTCTCGGTCGCGATGTGCGATCTCGACGGCTTCAAGCGGTACAACGACCACTACGGGCACCTGGCCGGGGACGAGGCGCTGCGCCGCATCGCCGACGCCATCAGCACCAGCCTGCGCCGCGCCGACCACGTGTACCGCTACGGCGGCGAAGAGTTCCTCGTCGTGCTCCCCGAACAGGAGCCCGGACGCGGCCAGGCAGCCATGAACCGCGTGCGCATGGCGGTCGAGGGGCTCGGCATCGCGCACGCTCCCGGCGCGCCGCACACGTCACTCACCGTGAGCATCGGCCTCGCGTCGATCTCTTCCCGCGACGAGCACTCCGTCCAGGAGGCCATCGAGCACGCCGACCGGGCCATGTATCAGGCGAAGGCCGCCGGCGGAAACAAGCTCACCGTCTGGCACGGGGGCCCGCATTAGCCTGCGGCTCAGGCTTCGGGCCTCTTCGAGGCGGCCTGCAGTCGGCTCTTCAGTCGCTCCACGACATGCACCGCGTGCACGAGGCGCTCGGCCGCGGCAAGGCGGAGGATCAGCTCGTCGACGTCGACCGGTTTGCGCAGGAAGTCGTCGACGCCTCCCTGAACCCCCTGCAGGACCCCAACGTGTTCGTGCGCCGTCACGAGGACCACGTACACGTGCGGGTTGCGATGCTTGAGCTCGCGGCACAGCTCCAGGCCGCTCATGCCTGGCATGCTCCAGTCCGACAGCACGATCCCGGCGGGGCAGCGCTCGTATTCGAGCAGCGCCTCCGTCGCGTTGCTCGCCGTGCGGCACGGGTGACCGAGGTCGTGGGCGATCGATGACATCGCTCGCAGGCTCATCTCGTCGTCGTCGACGATGAGCACCTCGACCCGCTCGATCGCCGGGACCTCGCGTGACCCACCTTGCACGAGCTGAGCGAGGCGCGACAGCTCCTCTCCCAGCTGCGCGTGCAGTGGTGCCACGCTCCGGTCCGAAGGATGGTAGCGACCGACCTCGTCGACGATGGCGCGGACGAAGGCCGCCTGGGCACGCAGGGCGTTGTCGACCGCGGTCACGCCGATGCGCGACGTCTCCTCGGCGATTGCGTCCACGATCGTGAGGGCCGAGCGGGTGGGCATGGCGCGGCGTCCGGTGCAACGATGGGGCCACCGCCGTGCGTGGGGATTTGCCTCGTTCGTGCGGGCATTCCCGGCGCATGGCCGCATCGAGCCGCAAGACTTGCGCGCGGGCCGCGCGAAGTCTGCGGGTAGCGCATTGACCACGGCCCGGGGGCACGCTACCGCCGCCTCCATTCCATGCCCATCCGCACCGCCCTCGTCTCGGTCTCCGACAAGTCCGGCCTCGTCCCGTTCGCCCGGGCGCTCTCCGCCCGCGGCGTCCGGATCCTGTCGAGCGGCGGCACCGCCAAGTCACTCGCCGCGGAGGGCGTCCCCGTCGAGACCGTCGAGAGCTACACCGGCTCGCCCGAAGTGATGGACGGTCGCGTCAAGACCCTGCACCCGCGCGTCCACGGCGGCATCCTGTCGCGCGGCGAGCGGGACCTGGGCGATCTCGAGCGCCTCGGCGCGCGCGAGATCGACCTCGTGGTGGTCAACCTGTACCCGTTCCAGCGCGTCGCGGCGGACCCGAAGTCCACGCACGAGCACATCGTCGAGAACATCGACATCGGCGGGCCCTCGATGGTGCGCTCGGCGGCGAAGAACCATGCGCGCGTGACCATCGTCTGCGATCCGGCCGACTACGCGCGCGTGCTCGAGGAGATCGGCCAGCACGGCGACACCACACCCGTCACGCGCTCCGAGCTCGCGGCGAAGGCGTTCGCGCACACCGCCGCCTACGACGCTGCCATCAGCGGGTATCTGTCGTCGCGAGAGACGGACGGAACGCGCGGGCGCTTCCCGCGATACCTCACGCTGCCGTTCGAGCGGGCCTACGGTCTGCGCTACGGCGAGAACCCGCACCAGGCGGGCGCGTTCTACGTCGAGCGCGACGCAGAAGCCGGCACCATCGCGCGGGCCGAGAGCCTCGGGGCGGGCGGCAAGGAGCTGTCGTTCAACAACCTGGTCGACGTCGACGCCGCGCTCGACGCGGTGCGCGAGTTCGACCGGCCCGCGGCGGTCGTCGTGAAGCACACCAACCCGTGCGGCGTCGCCGTGGCAGGGTCGCTCGTCGACGCGTACCGGTCGGCGCGCGAGGCCGATCCGCTGAGCGCCTTCGGCGGCATCGTCGCGCTCAACCGCGAGGTCGACGAGGCCACGGCGCGCGTGCTCGCCGAGACGTTCCTCGAGTGCGTCGTCGCGCCGTCGTTCGTCACGGCCGCGCTCGAGGTCCTGCGCGCCAAGAAGAACTTGCGCCTGCTGGCGACGGGCGCGTGGCTCGGGGCCGAGCACGCGGCGCTCACCTACAAGCGCGTCGGAGGCGGCCTGGTCGTGCAGGACCGCGACGCGACGGCGGCGGGGGAGGTGACGCGGGGCAAGGTCGCCACCAAGCGCGCGCCCACCGCCGACGAGATGCGCAGCCTGGAGTTCGCGTGGCGCGTGTGCAAGCACGTGAAGTCCAACGCCATCGTGCTCGCGCGCGGCGAGGTCACCGTCGGCGTCGGCGCAGGGCAGATGTCGCGCGTCGTCTCGGTGCAGATCGCGTGCGAAAAGGCGGGTGACAGGGCGCGCGGCAGCGCCCTCGCGTCGGACGCGTTCTTCCCGTTCCCCGACGGTGTCGAGGCCGCTGCGAAGGCCGGGGTGACCGCGGTGGCGCAGCCCGGCGGCAGCGTGAAGGACGACGACGTGATCGCCGCGGCGGACCGGCTGGGGCTGGCGATGGTGATGACGGGGGTGAGGCACTTCAGGCACTGAGCGCGCGGCGGCGGCGACGGATGCGCGCCGCTCACGTGCGCGAGCCAGCACCTGAGCTGCGGTCAGGCGGGCGACGGCTGCGGCAAGACCCTGCAGTGCGGCAGCTGCAACATGCCTCAGACGTGCGGCGGAGACCCGGCCCACCCCGGTCAGTGCGGCTGCACCGGCACGTGCCAGCAGGTGCCGACGTGTCCTCCGGGGCAGACCACGACGCTGACCGGCACCGTCTACGATCCCGCGGGTCTGCATCCGCTGTACGACGCGCTCGTCTACGTCCCGAACGACCCGAGCGATCCGGGGCTGCAGCCGTTCCCTGCCGGCGTGAAGTGCGACCAGTGCGGCGCGACCGCGGCAGGCAATCCCCTCGTCACGACCTACACGGCGCCGAACGGCACCTTCACCCTCAGCGGCGTACCCGTCGGCGCGAACATCCCCCTCGTCGTGCAGCTCGGGCGATGGCGCAGGCAGTTCAAGGTGAACATCGCGACCTCGTGCGGCGCCAACGCGGTGCCGTCGATGATGCTCACGATGCCGAAGAACCACGGCGAGGGCGATCTGCCGCGCATCGCCATCCTGGGCTACCCGCAGAGCGAGTCGGCCGCGGACCTGGCGGCGCTCAAGGCGTACGCCGAGGCGGGCGGTCGCATCTTCAGCAGCGACTACGCGTACGCGTGGCTCTACCAGAACGGCAACTTCGCCAGCGCCGCCAACTGGGTCGTCAACCAGGGCTATGCCGGCACGCAGAGCGCCAGCGTCGATCTGGTGAGCAACCCCAAGGGGCCTCAGTTCCAGCAGTGGCTCACCGACATCGGCATCGCCACGCCGACGCCCATCACGCCGGTGTTCCACAACACGAGCGGGATCGTCTCGCCGACGCAGCAGTGGCTCTACTGGGGCGGCACCGTGCCGCTGCACTTCACGTTCAACACGCCGGTCGGGGCGCCGTCGACGATGCAGTGCGGGCGCGTGGTGTTCAGCGACTGGCACGCCGAGAACGTGGACCAGCTCATGACGTGGTCCACGGGGAAGACGTTCCCGGCCGAGTGCCCGGCGGGATCGATGACGGCGCAGGAGGCGATCCTCGAGTTCATGCTGTTCGATCTGAGCGCGTGCGTGCTGCCGTACACGCCGGTGTGCACGCCGAGGACGTGCGCGCAGCAGGGGATCACGTGCGGTCCGGCGGGGGATGGATGCGGCGGTCCGCTGAGCTGCGGGACGTGCTCGGGAGGACAGACGTGCGGAGGCGGGGGAGCCGGCAAGTGTGGATCGTCGAGCTGCACCCCGGAGACGTGCGCGTCGCAGGGGATCCAGTGCGGTCAAGCGGGCGACGGGTGCGGCAACGCGATCAACTGCGGGAACTGTCCGACGGGGCAGATCTGTGGGCTCAATGGGCCGGGGAAGTGTGGATCGACGCAGTGACGCTCCCGAGCACCTACAAGTCTTCGAAGTGGATGTTCTCCTTCTCGCCAGACGCTGGATAGGTCCTGATGACCGTCTTCGGTGTGATCTCCGAAGAGGGGACGCCGTTGATGGACCACGCTCCGTGCTTGGTCTGCGCGTCGAGCCAGAGCTCGAGGCCGTCGCACGCAATCACGGCCGCGCTTCCGCGGTACTGCGTGTTGTGGACACTCCTCGCGGCACGACGTCTGGCCGCGTCGTCGTTCGGGACACGCATCAACGTGACGACGCTTTGTAGCTCGAACCCCAGCGCGTCGAGCTCGGTTCGAAGCGCTTCCTCGAACGTCGAAGGGGTACCTCCGGCCTTGCGCGCCGCCTGGAAGACGACGTTGCGCAGGCACGGGGACCCCATCGTGTCGGACCCAAACGAGTCGGGGGCGGCGCGCAAGGCGTGGGCGATGCGACGGTGATCCTTGCCGACGATGGTCACGAGAAAATAGCCCACCTCATCGCCCACGGTCGCCATCGCCGCGATTTCTTCACGCTTGCCGACGAGTCGTCGGGCGAGGCGTGGCACCCTCGTCGCAGCGAACCCCACCCCAAGGGCGATGACCGCCGCGATGAGTATGTAGATCCAATCGGAGTGGTCCAAGGTGGCCAGCCTACGTCACTGCCGTGGCTCGATAGGTCCCGTCCATCGGGCTGCTCGCTCACGATGCTCGTCGCGTACCAGCGAATAGGCCGAGCAAGTGGGAGCGCGAATGCAAGGGGCAGACGTCTCGTAATCGCCCTTCTACGATCTTCCGCGAAGTCCGTCCGTGCTGCAATGCCCACCGAGCACCGAGATCATCGACACCATGAAGCAGATCGCACGCACGGGCGATCCCGATGCGATCATCGTGATCGCCGACCAGCTGGACGCACCGTGCGACGTGGGTCGCGCTGCCGTGCAGTGTCTGGTCGAGATCGGCCCGGCAGTCATCCCCGAGATGCACAAACGTCTCGAGGCAGACGACGAGGATACGGTCCGCAACGCACGCAAGGTGCTCGCCGCACTGGGCGACGAGCGATCCATCGCTGCCCTGGATGCAGAGTGCTGGGCAGACCTCGACGAGCTCGACCTGGGCGATGATGTCGAGGAGGTCGCCGAGTGAACACTGTCGTGCGATCCGGGTTGCTGCCTCTATCCTGAGGGATCCCCTGGTTTGTTTCCTGCACGGGAATTTCCGCTGCGTGGCGTGAGTTTCGCCGCGCATGAAGAGACTGCGATCGGCTACGAAGGCGCTGCGTCCTGGTCGTGAGAAGAGCCGGCGACGCAGGACGCTGGGAGTGAAGTACACGAAGGGATTCCTCGACGCGCTGTTCGGCGAGGAGATGCATGCGACCCGCGTGAAGTCGCTGGCCAATGGCGTGGTCGGCGTGTTGATGGCGGCGATGCTGTCGATCGCGGCCATCGGTGAGGCGTACGCCAAGCTCGCGGGGATCAAGGCCAAGAGCGGGATCAAGCAGATCGACCGGCTGCTGAGCAACACCGGGGTGGAGGTTGAGGCGATCCAGAAGGAGTGGGTGAAGTTCGTGGTCGCCGCGCGCAAACAGATCGTGGTGGCCATGGACTGGACGGAGTTCGACGACGACGACCACTCGACTCTCTGCGCCTACCTGGTGACCAGCCATGGTCGAGCGACGCCCTTGGTCTGGAAGACGGTGCTCAAGAGCGAGCTTCGGGGTAAGCGCACGGACATCGAGCACGCCATGATCGTGCGGCTCCATGGCTGGCTGGAGCCCGACATCGAGGTGGAGCTGTTGGCCGACCGCGGCTTCGGCGATCAGAAGCTCTACGAGCTGCTGGAGATGTACGGCTGGGACTTCACCATCCGTTTCCGCGGCAACATCCGCGTCGAGAATGCCCAGGGCGAGGCGCGCTCGGCCAACGACTGGGTGCTGCCGACGGGGCGCGCTCTGATGCTTCGCAACGCCAGGGTCACTGAGGACCGCGCAGAGGTCCCCGCTGTCGTCGTCGTACATGCCAAGCGCATGAAAGAGCCTTGGTGCCTGGTGACGTCGCGCAAGGGCGCCACCGCCTCGCAGGTCGTGAAGACATACGGTCGAAGGTTCTCCATCGAGATCTGCCACTCATCATGCGGTCCTTGTCACAGTGATTTACGCGCTCGCGAGCCATTTCTCGGAGCGCC
>Ga0209415_10014663_pt1 | contig 12789 bp, 13 predicted proteins | sample PeaSoiSIISIP2007_FD_187696 | JGI IMG/M metagenome (GOLD analysis project Ga0209415, IMG submission 187696) | Peat soil microbial communities from Weissenstadt, Germany - SII-SIP-2007 (SPAdes) (version 2) | ecosystem: Environmental > Terrestrial > Soil > Wetlands > Peat | place: Germany...
ATGTTCTTGTTGAGGAGCGGGATCAGCTCGACCTCGAGCGAGAACTTGCCGAGCGTCGCCATGGATTTGCTCTGCGCGCCCGCCGCGTTCGAGAACGAGACCTGGGCCGCGTCGATCGCGAGGTGCGGCAGCACCGAGAGGTGCATGGGGCCATCGATTTTGAGGTCGCGGCCGGTGGCGCTCTTCACCTCCGCGACCAGCCTGTCCTTGTAGGTGTCGACGGAGATGAATTGGGGCAGCACGAGCGCCGCACCGACGACCAGAACCACCAGAACGACGACGATGATGCCGATCCACTTCAGGAGCTTGAGCATTGGCTTCGACCCCTCCCAGGGAAAGCGGGCGCGTCGATTCTAGCGCGCCGATTGTTTCAGGATATCGCGGATCTCGGTGAGCAGGACTTCCTGGCGCGCCGGCGCCGGGGGCGCAGCTGCCGGCTTGGCGCGATTGAACCGGTTCACCTGCTTCACGATCAGGAAGATCGCGAAGGCGACGATCAGGAACCGGATCACCGCGTTAATGAACTGCCCGTAATTGATGGTGACCGCGCCCGCGGCTTTCGCGGCATCCAAGCTCGGATAACCGCCGGCGCCCTTGAGCGTGATGAAGAAATTGGAAAAATCGATCCCTCCAATGATCACGCCGAGCGGTGGCATCAGGATATCGCTCACGAGCGAGTTGACGATCGCGGTGAAGGCGGCGCCGACGACCACGCCGACCGCAAGATCGACAACGCTGCCGCGCGCGACGAATTCCCGGAATTCTTGGAGCATTGGTCCCCTCCCGCCGTGTCGGGTGGCTACCCGCTGGACAAGCATAGAAGGCTTGAGCCCACCCCGCCAGACCGCTGGTTTGGCGAAGATTAAAGGCTCAGTCCGCCGTCGACCGGAATGGATTGGCCCGTGATGTACGCAGCATCGGGGCCGAGCAGGAAGGCGATCAGCGCCGCCACCTCGTCGGGCCGCCCGAGCCGGCCCAGGGGCACGCGCTGCCGGGCGCGCTCTCGTCCCGTGTCGTCGAGCGCCGCGTGGGCGCGCCGCTCCTTCAGGATGTAGCCGGGCACCACGCAATTGACGGTCGCCTGGCTCGGTGCCAGTTGAGCCGCAAGCGCCTTCGCTAGCCCCTCGAGACCCAGCTTCGCCGCCGACGTCGCCGGAAACAGCTCGCCATCCAGCCGAAACACATGGCCCACGAACGAGCTCACCGCCACGATCCGGCCTCGATCCTTCGCGGCCTCGATAGACGGGCGCGCGGCATCGGCCAGGCGGAAAAATCCCGTGAGGATCGCGTCGACCGACCGGCGGAACCCGGCGTCGTCGAGCTCACCCACCAGGCGGCGATCGGCAAATCCGGCATTGGCAACCACGGCGTCAAGCCCGCCGAAGGCCGCCGTGACCTCTCCGACCAGGCGCGCCGCCGTCTCAGGCTCCGCGAGATCGCCCAGCGAGACCACGCACTCCGCACCCTTGGTGCGGCATTCGGCGGCAACCGCTTGTGCGTCGGCGCCCCGCTCGCGCGTGTGGACCAGAAGCTTCACGCCCGGCGCGGCGATGCGCCGGCAAAGCGCGGCACCGATGCCACTCGCGGCACCCGTGACCAGCACGCGAAGCGGAGCGAGGCTCATCGTTCCCGCCACGCGCGCGGCGCACTGCCGGGCAGGCCGAAATCGCGCGGCCGCAATCCCGCCTGGAACCAGGTGATGAAGCTCACGATGTCGAATACCGGAAGCTTCAAATGCTCCGCGAGCGCGCGGGAATAGGGCGCCATGTTCGTGCATTCGAGGACGACGGCGCCGAGGTCGGGTTGTCGCTGCTTGAGCGCACTGCCGGCCTCGAGGATGTCCTGTTCCGCCGCAGCCGCGTCGAGCTGCAGCTCGTTGCCGATCAGCACGCGCGTGAATTCCCGGCCGTCGTCGGTGCCCATGACGGGCGTTTCGGGATCGACGCCCGCGGCCCGCAAGTGCTCGGGCGTCAACGACCGCGCGCTCACGGTGAGGATGCCGGCACGCTTGCCCGGCGGCAGCAGCGCCTGTACCGCCGGCACCTGCATGAGGCTCGAGGTCGCCATGGGCACGCCGACATGCGCCGCGAGCTCGCGCTGGTAAAGCGAGAGAAAACCGCAGTTGGTGGTGATGCCGTCGGCGCCGAGCTCGACCAACTCCTTCGCGGCCTCGAGGAAGGCCGGCAGCAGTCCCCTCGCCCGCTCTTTGACCACGCGCTCGGGCGTCGCCCCGCGCACGACGCGATAGAGCACGGGAAACGGCCAGGTGCCGGCGTTCCCCATATCGCCGGGAATCCGCGGGAAGCGCGCCTCCAGCATCAGAATGCCGACGGCGGCGCCGTAGATCGCTTTTCCGCCTTGGGCCATGCGCGGGTTCATCTCGGTCATCCTTTACCAGCTCACGCAAATCGTCCGGCGCGGAAGGGCGCGATGTCGATCGCGGGTGCGCGGCCCGTAACGAGGTCGGCGACCAGCTTGCCGGTCATGGGCGACGCGGCCATCCCGACATGACCGTGGCCGAAGGCGTAGATCACGTCGGGCGAGCGCGCCGAAGGGCCCAGGCACGGCAGCGAGTCCGGCAGGCAAGGGCGGTGGCCCATCCACACCGACAGCTCCTCCTCGGGATAGCTCGCCCTCAGGCCCGGGAGCAGGCGCCGGCCTTGCTCCAGCAGGATGCGCGCGCGGCGCCAATCGGGCGGCGCCGCCAAGCCCGCGAGCTCCACGGTGCCGGCGAAACGCAAGCCCGTCTCCATGGGCGTGCTCACGAATTTGCCGTCGGCGTCGGCGACCGGCAGCCGGGGCATCACTTCCGGATTTCGGATCATGATGTGATAACCGCGCTCGGTCTCCAGCGGGACCGAGTCACCCAAGCCAGCCGCCAATGGCTTCGACCAGGCGCCGGCCGCTACCACGGCGGCATCGCAGGGAAAGTCACCGCGGTCGCTGCAGATCGCCGTGAGCCGGCCACCCTCGAGCACGAAGCCCGTCGCGCGGATCTGGTGGATTTTGCCGCCGTTGCGCCGGATCTCCTGCGCCAGCCCTTGCACCATGCGGTGGGGATTGCCGAGATGGCCGTTCTCCTCGACGAGGATGCCGCGGGTGAACTCTCGGGAGAGTGCGGGCTCGGTTTGACGGAGCTGGTCCGCATCGAGCTCGGTCACCGCTACGCCGTTGTCGCGCCGGAGCCGCCAAGCGGCCTGATCCTTGCGGAAGCTCTCCTCCGTCCGATAGGCCCAGAGATGACCTGCGCGATGGATGAGGTCGTCGACGCCGGCGGCCTTTGCCAGCGGCAACAGCGTCTCGACCGAGGGCGCCAGCAGCGCGCGCAGCGCTCGCGCCTGTGCCTTGACGCGCTCCGGCGCGCCCGCGCGGATGAAGCGGATGAGCCAAGGCGCCGCCATCGGCAGATAACGCCAGCGGATCGCGAGCGGGCCCAGAGGGTCGAGCAACCAGCGCGGCACGTTCCGGACGGTTCCGGGCATGGACATCGGCACCACCGAGGAGCCGTTGAGGCATCCGGCATTGCCAAAGGACGCGCCCTCGCCGGGCGCGCCGGGATCGAGCACGAACACGCTGTGGCCGTCGCGCTGCAGGAAGCTCGCCGCCGTGATGCCCACCATTCCCGCGCCGATCACGCCGACGGTCTTGCCCATGCGTCTCCTTCAGCGGCTCGGCTCAACCGGAGTCCGCGCAAGCGCCCTCAGTTTCTGATAGGCCTCGGCCGCGAGCGCCGCAAGGCCGCCCATGTAGCTCCGCATCAGCGCGATCACGATGAGCGCGAACATCACCATGTCCCACTCGGCGTATTTCTGGAGATAGGTGAGCATGATGTGGACGAGCGGCGCGCCCACCAGCGGTCCCACGAAGGTGCCGAGACCGCCCACCACGACCATGATGATCAGCTTCGCCATTTCAGTGAAGTCGGTCATCTGCGGGCTCAGCGTCACCATATAGTGGGCGAAGAACACGCCCGCGAGGCCCGAGACGCCGCTGGTGAGGGTGAAGACCAGCACCTTGACGCGGGTGGTGTCGACACCCAGCGTCTGCGCCCGAAGCTCGTCGTCCTTGATCGCGCGCATGAAATAGCCGATCGGCGACCGCACCAGGACATACATGCCGACGACGATCGCCGCGGTCAGCGGCAGGAAGGTATAGTAGTAGAGCACGGGCTCGAGGCTGCCGTAGAGCGACGGCACGCTGAGTCCCTGCTCGCCGCGCGTGATCGAATAGGCCGCGGTGAGCAGCACGTGAACCGTCTCGGCAAAGGCCCAGGTGGCGATCGCCAGATAGATCGCGCGCATGCGCAGCACCATGCGACCCAGCGCAAATCCGAGCGCCGCCGCCACCGCGACGCCGCTCGGCATCGACAGCCAAAGCGGAAATCCCAGCCACACCACCAAGAGCCCGCTGGTATAGGCGCCGATCACCGCGAAGGTCTGCTGTGCCAGCGAGAATTGCCCGGTCATGCCCGCGAGCAGGTTCCAGCTCGCCGCCAGGATCGTGTAGTAGAAGCCGAGAGTGAGGACGTGAACGAGAAAGCTGTTGAGCACCGCCGGCAGCGCCGCGAGCACGACGAGCACCGGAAGCGCCACAAAGGCAACACGCCGCCAGTCCACGAAGGCGAAAGCACCGATCATCCGAGGAGGCACTCCTGGATCAGCGATGCGATCCGCTCCGGCGGGAAATCGCGCGCGGGCCCCTCGGCCTTGATGCGCCCGAGGTTGACCATGTAGACGTGATCAGCGTGGGCGACCGCCTGCTCGATGTTCTGGTCGACCAGCAGGATCGTGCTGCCGATGGTCTGCCGCGCCGTCAAGAGCAGCTCGTAGACCTGATCCACCAGATTGGGAGCAAGCCCCGCGGTCGGCTCGTCCACCAGCATGAGCACCGGCTCGGTCATCATCTCGCGCGCGACCGACAGCATGCGGCCCTGGCCGCCGCTCAGCTCCGAGGCGCGGGTGCGCCGGCGCTCGGCGAGCGGCGGGAAGATCTCGTAGACCCGGGCCATTTGGCGCTGGAGGCGGGTCTTGTCGCGGCGGAAGATCCAGCCGCCCATGCGCAGGTTCTCTTCCACCGTCAGATACGGAAACGTGTTGATCTCCTGCGGCACGTAGCCGATCCCCCTCGCTTTCACCTCGAAAGGATCGAGTGCCGAGATCGGAGCACCCTGGAAGCGGATCGAGCCCGCATGAGGCTTCAGGAAGCCGAAGACCGCGCGCAGAAGCGTCGATTTCCCGGCTCCATTGGGGCCGATCACCAGCGTCAGGCTCCGCGGCCGTACGGCCAGCGACAGGCCTTGCAGGATGTCGATGCCGCTCTGGTAGCCTGCATAGACCTCATCGACCGCGAGGATGGCGTCGGCGGTCATGCCCAGGCCTTGCCGAGATAGGCATCGACCACCTCCCGACGCGCGGCGACCTCGTCGAGCGTGCCTTCGGCGACCACGCGCCCATCGATCAGGACGGTCACTTTGCGGCAGAGGCGCCGCATCACCGCCATCTCGTGGCTCACGATCACGAAGGTGATCCCGCGCGTCCTGTTGGCGTGCAGGATCAGATCGATGATCGCGTCCTTGATCACGGGATTGATGCCGGCGAAGGGCTCGTCGAGCACGTAGCACTTGAGGCCGGGCACCATGAAGCCGCAGGCGACCTGCAGGAGCGCACGCTGGCCGCCCGAAAGCCGTTTCGCCGGCTCGTCCGCGAGGCGGGCGAGCGTGGTAATCGCCAGGAACTCGTCGACGCGCCGGAGGCCGTCCTCGCGACCACCGCCGTCCCTCTGCCGGGCGAGATAGGGCAGCATCAGGTTCTCGCGCACCGTCAGGTTGCCGAAGATGCGGCAGACCTGGAAGGTGCGGAGCAGGCCTCGTTGCGCGATCTCGTGCGGCTTCAAGCCCACGAGACTGCGGCCATCCATGCGGATCTCGCCGCTCGTGGGCTCGTAAATGCCGGTGATCAGGTTCGAGAGCGTGGTCTTCCCGGCGCCGTTGGGTCCGATGAGGCCGCGGATCTCGCCGGCCTCGACCGCGATGCTCACGAGGTCGTTGGCCACGAGGCCGCCGAAGCGCTTGGTCAGGTCCTGGGTTTCTAGGAGCACCGGCATCGGTCAGGCCTGTCGCACCCGCTCGCCGAACAGGCCGTTGGGGCGGACGAGCAGCACGAGCACGACCAGCAGGAAGCCGTACACGTTTTGGTAGGGCGACGAGATGAAGGCGGCACCGAGCGATTCGACGACCCCGAGGAGCACGCCCGCGACGAGCGCGCCGGGTATCGAGCCCAGCCCGCCGATCACGATGATCTCGAAGCCCTTGACCGTGGTCACTGCGCCATCCGTCGGGAAGACGGAGAAGACCGGCGCCAGCAACGCGCCCGCGATGCCCGCGAGCGCCACGCCGATCCCGAAGGCAACCTGATCGAGCCGGAGGATATTGACTCCCGCGGTCTGCACGCCGATCCGGCTTTGCGCGGCGGCGCGGAGCGCCAGGCCGTACCAGGTCTTTTGCAGCACCGCGTAGAAAATCGCGAGCGCCGCGAGCGCGCAGAGACACGCCGCGACCCGAGCACCCTCGACGGGCAATGGCCCTATCATGACGCTCAATGGCAGGTTCGTGCGCGGCTTGTATTGGTAGGGACCCACGAGAGCGGTCGCCAGGTTGCGCAGCAGGAGCAGCAGCGAGATCGTGACCACGGTCGCGTATTCGTCCCGCCGCTCGAGCGCTTGCCGGAACATCGGCTTGATCAGTACCGGCTCGAGCGCGAAGCCGATCAGGAACACGCCGGCCGCCGAGAGCAGCGCCCCGACGTACCAGAGGTCGGGGCCCAGGAAATAGACGATCAGCAGGTACTGGGCGTAGCTGGCGATCATGTAGAACTCGCCCATCGCCCAGTTGATCATCTTCACAATGCTGTAGATGAAGGTGATGCCGAGCGCCATCAGCGCGTAGAGCACGCCGATGATCACGCCCGCGATCAGGGTCTGCAGGAGAAGCTCAGTCGAGTACATGCGAGGCAGCGGAGCGCGGTGGGATCGCGCGCGAGGCCATCAAGTCAGTGCGCCGTCCCGACATGCTCTAGTGGGCCGACCACCGCCGCGGCAGCGACCGTACTCGTGATAGGCCTTGGCATGGGGCCCCCGCTCATGGCCGTCGAACGGCCACGACAATAGCAATCATGCGGAAGGCCGCCAAGGCGGCGGCCTTCTCGCACATGGCAGGTTCGACGCCCGCCGCGGCGGGCGCCGGCCTCAGAGGAGGACCGCCGGCGCGAACGCCGGCGCTGCTCTCACTTCTCGAATTTCAGACTGATCGCCCCGATGCCGCCGGCGACATTGAGGCCCTGATTGCCCTCGATGCTGACCGGCTGCAGGGAGAACTGCTTGTTGGAGCCCCCAACCAGCACATTGGCGCCGACGCCGACGCCAACCGAGGCGCTAGCCGTCGCGCCGGCGTAGTCCCCGGCAAGCGCGCCTGGCCCCACGTCGGCCGTCGGAGCGATCACGCCCCAGACGATCACGGCGCTGGAGACGTAGCCGATGTCGACGCCGAACTTCTTGATCGTGCCGGCATAGTGCTCGGCGACGCCCGGCTTCGGCGAATAGGTGCAGCGCAGGCTGCGCGAGGATCCGAAGATGAAGCCCCATCCACTGCTCACGTTGCAGGTCAGCACCCCGGCCTTGACGCCGGATTGCTGCGCGGGAGCCGGTGTCCCCAACGCGACCGCGCCGACCGCCACGATAGCCGCCGCCATTGCCAAAGAAAGCTTCCTAGCCATTCGTCAGTCTCCTGTTCCTTATTGTAGCCGACACCCCCCACATAGGCATGCGGTCTATGCCCGCCGCCTATGCCGGGTGGATCTTTCGAGTAAGCTTGCAGAACTCACGAGTGACAAAAATGCGCTCCCCGCCAAGCTGCTCGCTTTTCCCCGTCGGGCGCCCAGCAGGATATTCGCGCTGAAGGTACCAGACCCGGCGCGCACGGCAAGCCCGATCATTCCAATGGCCACTTTGCCGCTGATTAAAGCTCATAACGAACCGGTTATCTAGCCGACGAAATCCAGGGGTGCGCCCGAGCCTGCGGGCGCGCTCCAACTATTCGAACCCCTCAATTCTATCCAAAATCCCGCGACATTTCGCGGGAGGGACGGCGTTGACATCGGCGTCCGCGCGCGCGCCAAATGCCCATCGAGATCGAGCCCTCGCGCTTCTTCATTCATATCGACGGGAGACCGTTCATGGCGGCAATGACCGGCGGCGAGGCGCTCGTCGAGATGCTGCGGCGCCATGGCGTCGACACGGTCTTCGCGCTGCCGGGCGTACAGAACGACGCGCTGTTCGCGGCGCTCTACGACGCGCGCAACGCGATCCGCGTCGTGCACACCCGACACGAGCAGGCCGCCGCCTATATGGCCTACGGCTACGCGCGCGCGACCGGTCGCGTGGGTACCTACATCGTCGTGCCCGGTCCGGGATTCCTCAACACCTCCGCCGCGCTCTCTACGGCCTATGCGACGAGCACGCCGGTGCTGTGCATCGCGGGCCAGATCCCGCTGGCGATGATCGGCCGCGGGCTCGGATTTCTGCACGAGATCCCCGATCAGCTGGGCATCATGCAGCGCCTCACCAAGTGGTCGGCGCGCATCGAGCGTCCGGCGGACACGCCGCACCTGGTCAACGAAGCTTTCTATCAGCTGACGAGCGGTCGTCCGCGGCCGGCGGCGCTTGAGGTGCCGCTCGATGTGCTCGCGGAGAAGGCCGAGGTCGCGCTCAGCGATCCGCTGCCCTCGCAGCCGCCGCCCGCCGCCGACCCCGCGGCGATCAAAAAGGCCGCCGAGCTTCTTGCGGCCTCCGTGCGGCCGATGATCATCGCCGGCGGCGGCGCGTTCGGTGCCGGACCCGAGATCCTGCGCCTCGCGGAGCGCCTGCAGGCGCCCGTGGTCAGCACCTATACGGGCAAGGGCGCGGTCGACTGGAAGCACCCGCTGACGATCAGCTTTCCGGCCGGCCATCGGCTTTGGCCCGATGTCGACGTCGTGCTCGCCATCGGCACGCGGCTTCAGCCGCAATTGGTCAACTGGGGCGTCGACGACGCGCTCAAGGTCGTGCGGGTGGACATCGACCCGCTCGAGATCAATCGCGTGCGCCGACCGATGGTCGGAATCGTCGGCGACGCGCGGCTCGCGGCAACGGCTTTGAGCGCGGCGCTCGCGGGCATGCCGGCCCGGCCCTCGCGCGTGGCCGAGATCGCCGCGGTCAAGGCGGCCGTTTCGGAGCACCTGAGCCAACTCACGCCTCAGGTCGAGTTCGCCGCCGCCCTTCGCGAGGCGATTCCGGAGGACGGCTTCTACGTCGACGAGCTCACCCAGGTCGCCTATGTCGGGCGAGTGACCATGCCGTTCTCGCGGCCGCGCAGCTTCATCGATTCGGGCTACCAGGGCACGCTCGGTTTCGGCTTCCCGACCGCGCTCGGCGTCAAGGTGGCCTTCCCCGATAAGCCCGTCATCTCCGTGTCCGGCGACGGCGGGTTCATGTATGCGATGCCGGAGCTCGCCACGGCCGTGCTGCACGGCATCGCGGTGGTCACCGTGGTCTTCACCGACAACGCCTTCGGCAACGTCAAGCGCATTCAGCGCACCGACTACGGCGGCAAGGTGATCGCGAGCGAGCTGCACAATCCCGATTTCGCCAAGCTCGCAACGCTGTTCGGCGCGACCGGCACGCGCGCCACCACGCCCGCCGAGCTCACCGCGGAGATCCGCGCGGCCATCAGGCGCCCGGGCCCGACGGTGATCGAAGTGCCCGTGGGCGAAATGCCGGATCCCTGGAGGCTCATCCATATGGGCAGAGCGCGGCCCAAGGGCTAGCCGGCGCGCGCCCTTCCCGGGTTAGGGCGCAGCCTTCCGGATCGCGATGTCGCAGAACATGTGATGCTGCAGGGAAAATCCGACCACGCGCCAGTCCTCCGCCACCACGAGTTCGTTCACCACCGGAATGACCCCGTACGGCTGGCCGCTAACGTGGTCGAACAGGACGTAGTCGTTGAAAACCAGGAACCCGCCGGGCTTTAACTTGGATTTCCCGATCCGTGCGTCGGCCTTGACGCCCTCGTACTCGTGATCGGCATCGATATAGATCAAGTCGAAGAACTCGTCCGGATACCGCGCGAGGCCGACATGACTCGGGCCGACCTCGATCACGACTTGGTCGCCGCACGCCGAAAATTTGCGACGATAAAAGTCGAGGTGCGTCATGCCCGCTAGCAGGGTGCGCGACGGTACGCCCCAAATGACAGAAATCTCGTGCAGTCTGAAAGTGTCGAACGCCACGAATTTCGTTGGCATCAGAGCTGCCAGGAGGAATTCTGAGAAATCTCCGGTGGCAACGCCGACCTCAGCGATGAGTCCGCCCCTCGCGGACTGCAAGGATGAAACGAGTTCCTTGCGATCCGCAAACAGTCTTGCGTCCGCCACGTGCTTGGGCGCCAACGCGGGATAATCCACCCGCGCCATGTGAGCGCCATTCCGGCGCTTTCCGTATGCTCCCCGAGCCAGTCTCATCAGCCTCGGGATTACCGACATCGGCGTCTCATTGCATCGCCTCACCCGCTACGGGCGGCCTCGAGTCCGCCTGGTGAGGATGTCATGAGCCGCTGAAGATCGGTATCGGCGGTTCCTGGAAAGGGCGACCTGCCGGGTCAATCCGCGTTTCGCCAGCGCCGGCAGGGCGCGATCCGGCGGTCGGGGCACCGGATCGGTTGGTTCCAGCTACTCCTCGACGACGATGGCGGCGTCCATATCCTCGTGCCCCTCGCCGCAGAAGATGTCGCAATGGAAGAGGAATCGCCCGACCTTGTCGGGCGTGAACCTCACATGCGTCGTCTCGCCCGGAACGATCTGCGCTCTTAGGCCGAGGTCCGGCACATCGAAGCCGTGCAGCCGGTCGAGGGTCGTGAGCTCGAGGTCGACCGGCACGCCCTTTTTGACCTTGATCTCGTCCGGCGTGAAATTGAACCGTTGGGCGAGGATCTCGACCGTCTGCACGGGCGGAGGCTTGGGCGCCATCTCGGCGGCGGCAACGCAGCCGGCGACGGCGAGCGCCGTCGCCGTCAGCGCGGCCGCGCGACGTTTCGCGACAGCCTGCATCAGCTCGTGCTCTTGGCGAGCGGATGCTCGCTCATCGATACCGTCATCTTCGTCGTCTCGGAATCGACGCTCCGCCAGCCCAGGCCCTTGAAGGGCTGCGCCGGATCCCAGGCGACCGGACCTTTCTTCGGCACGGAGTGCGGAGCGGGCAGCGGCCACATCAGGCCCATCGCGGCGTGATGGGCGATGTGCCCGGTCATCTGGTGATGCTCTTGGTGGATGTGCCCGTAGAACACCACCACGTGCTCGTAGGGCATCAGCATGTCGATCGCCTGCTGGCCGTCGCGCGTCGTCCAATCCCAGTCGGCGGCGAGGTCGAACAGCGGCCGGTGCGTCAGAACGACGATCGGCTGCTTCTTGTCGAGCTGAGCCAAGTCGGCCTTGAGCCAATTGAGCTGCGCGTCGCCGAGCGCGGCACCGGGATCGGAGACGTTGTCGAGGGCGATGAAGTGCACGCCCTTGTGATCGAAGGTGTAATGCGTCTCGCCGAAGAACTCCTTGAAGGCGGCGCCGTTGTCGGAGCTCGCGTCGTGCTCGCCCGGCATGAAGCGCACAGTCTGCACCTTCAGGCCCTTGATGATGTCGCGCACCTCGGCCATCCGCTTCTGGCGCTCTTGAGGATCGTCGGTGGTCTGGGTGAGGTCGCCCGTGAAGACGACGAAGTCCGGTTGCTGCTTGAGCGCGTTCACCTCGGCGATCGCCTTCGGCAGGCTGTTCTTCGCTTCCGGGTTGATCGCATCGCCCTTGAAGCCCCAGTGGCTGTCGGAGAGCTGGACGAAGTAGAAGTCCTGCGCGGCCTCGCGGCTGGCCGCCCAGGCGCGGCCGCCCTCGGTATGGGCGAACAAGCCCGAGGCGAAGGCGACGCCGCCAAGCCCGACTAAGCGATTGAAACTGCGTCGATTGATCCGTGTGCTCATGAAAGCGCCTTCCCGATCGTTGGAGGTGGGTGTCGGGCCATAGACCGGGCCGGTGCCCGGCTTATTCCCGGGCCCTTCCGACAATCCGCGAGCCCGCCAAGGCACCGGAACGATTGAGTTGAGGAGGCGGCCGGCGCACTCTCCGCGGACCGTCGGGAATAAACCCGCATCCTCCGCGGTCCTATTCCCGAGCAGGAAACCGTCGGATTCCGGCCAGTGGACCCTGAGATCAAGGCGCGACGCTTCGAGCAGACGATCATGCCGCACCTGGATGCCGCCTATAACCTGGCGCGCTGGCTGACGCGCAATGACAGCGATGCCCAGGATGTCGTGCAAGACGCTTACCTGCGCGCCTTCAAGTATTTCGACAGCTTTGAGGGCGAGAACCCGTCGGCCTGGCTGCTCGCGATCGTGCGGAACGCCTGCTTCACCTGGATGCGGCGAAACCGGCCGAGCGAGGAAGTGGTCGCCAGCGAGCCCATCGACGATGAAAGCGCGGGCGATGCCGAGCCGCTGCTCAGCGGCGGCAGCCGCGCGCTCGCGACCGACCCCGAGACGCTGCTCATCGAGGGCCGCGACCGTACGCAGGTCAACGAGTTGGTGGCGAAGCTGCCCGCGGAGTTTCGCGAGGTGATCGTGCTGCGCGAGATCGAGGATTTGTCCTATCGCGAGATCGCCGACATCGTCGGCATTCCCATCGGTACCGTGATGTCGCGGCTGTCGCGCGCGCGCAAGCT
>Ga0209415_10014664_pt1 | contig 12789 bp, 6 predicted proteins | sample PeaSoiSIISIP2007_FD_187696 | JGI IMG/M metagenome (GOLD analysis project Ga0209415, IMG submission 187696) | Peat soil microbial communities from Weissenstadt, Germany - SII-SIP-2007 (SPAdes) (version 2) | ecosystem: Environmental > Terrestrial > Soil > Wetlands > Peat | place: Germany...
ACCACCCGCGAAGCCTGCGGCAACACCATCCGCAACATCACCGCCTGCGCACTGGCCGGGTCGTGCCCCCGTGAACTGGTGGATGCCGGCGCCGTGGCTGACCGTCTGGCCCGTTCCTGGCTGCGTCAGCCGCTGGTCCAGCAGATGCCCCGCAAGATGAAGTTCTCGGTTTCTGGCTGCGGCACCGATTGCGGCGCCTCGTCGATCCATGATCTGGGCTTCGTCGCCACCGAGCAGAACGGCCAGCCCGGTTTCCGGGTTTTGGCCGCCGGCGGCCTGGGCGGTCAGCCGCGTCCGGCGGTGCCGGTTCTGGACTTCGTCACCGAAGAACAGCTTCCCCTGGTGGTCGAGGCCAGCGCCCGTCTGCATCATCGCTTCTCGGATCGGGTGAACCGCAACGCCGCCCGTATGAAGTTCCTGGCCAAGCGTTTCGGCGACGAGAAATTCACCGAACTGTTCCGCGAGGAATTCGAGCGGGCCAAGGGATTGCAGCAGCGCCCGTGGGAACCTTTGTCCTGGCGCAAGCCGGGGCAGGCCGCCATCGCCAAGGCTCCGACCGGAGTGATCTCCCAGCATGATGGCCGCGTCTCGGTGGTGGGCAATCCGCCTTTGGGCAATCTGTCGTCGGATCAGTTGGAAGAGTTGTCGGCCATCGCCGTGAAGTTCGGCGTCAAAGCCCTGCGCACCACCCGCGACCAGAACATTGTTATTCCCGATCTGCCCAAGGACGCGGTGGAAGAGGTGACGGCTCGTTTGACCGCCATCAACATCGCCGTTCCCACCTCTGACGCCGATAATATCGACGTTATCTCCTGCCCCGGCACCACCACTTGCCGCATCGGCATCACCAGTTCGTACAACTTCGCCCGCGAAGTGATCGCCGAACAGACCAAGGATGCGTCCCTGCGCGGCGTTTCTGTGCGGGTTTCGGGTTGCCAGAATTCCTGCGGCCTGCACCATGTAGGCGATTTCGGCTTCCACGGCATGGCCAAGAAGGTCGATGGGCAGACGGCGCCCCATTACCAGCTGCATCTGGGTGGCGACGGCGCCGCCGGAGGTCAGGTGGGGATCAATGGCCCGATCATTCCGGCCCGCCACGGCGTCGAGGTTCTTCGCCTCTTGCGCACAGCTTATGCTGGGGGTAGGCAAGAGAACGAGAGCGTGCGGACCTGGGCTGAGCGTCTTGGCAAGGCCGGTCTGGCCGAAATTCTGAAGCCCATCGAGGGCAAGGGGCACGACGCCATGTTCATCGACTGGGGCGATCTGGATCTGTTCCCTGGGGCTCCCACCCTGAAGGGCGAGTGCGCCGCTCCCATGGCGTCCGATCCTTTGCTGGCCAGCCAGGCCGACGATGCGCTGATTCAGCTGGATCGCCTGCTGCGGGCCGGACGTTGGGACGAGGCTTTGAAGGCTGCCGAGGCGGCTCTGGGCTTTGCCTCGCGCCGGGTTCTGCATCATGTCGGTCAGGCCACCACCGAGGAAGAAACTCCGGCGGTGATCTTCCAGCGGCTGCGTTCCCACGGTCCGGCCAATGCCGCCGTCGCCCTGGATCACGCCGAGGCTCAGCGCACGGGGGCTTTGTCCTCGGGTCGCGGCGACGGCTACCGCGAGGCGGTGGCAGTCTATCTGGACACCGCCCGCTCTCTGATCGAAATCCAGGCGGACGAGGCGGCGGAATGAGTGAACTTGAGCGCCTGAGGACTCTCTACGGCCAGTTGGACGGCAAGGAATTGCTGGCCGCCATGGCCGCCGAGTTCCCCGGTTCCTTGGCCATTACCAGCAGCTTCGGAGCGGAAGCGGTGGTGTTGCTGGATCTGGTGGCCCAGGTGGATAAAAGCCTGCCGGTTCTGTTCTTGGACACCAACGAGTTGTTCGACGAAACCATCGCCTATCGGGACGAGGTGATTGCCAAGCTGGGGCTGACCGGCGTGCGTGTCGTTCGCCCGACAAAGGAGGAACTGGCTGCTGCCGAGGATCTGTGGCGCAGCGATCCCGACCAGTGTTGTCATCTGCGCAAGGTGCTGCCGCTGGAACGGGCTCAGGCCGGGTTCAAGGCTCTGGTGGACGGGCGCAAGCGTTTCCATGGCGGTGGCCGAGAGGACATCTCCACCATCGAGCAGAGCGTCGACGGCGTCATCAAGATCAGCCCCCTGGCGTCTTGGAGCCAGGAACGTATCGAAGCGGCCTTTACGGAACGCAACCTGCCGCGCCATCCGCTGGTGGCGCAGGGGTATCGCTCCATCGGCTGTTGGCCCTGTTCCAGCCCGACCAAAGCGGGCGACCCCATCCGCGCCGGCCGCTGGGCCGGCGGCGCAAAGACCGAATGCGGTATTCATAGGACGAGCAAGTAACATGACAACCGATCTCGACGCCCTGGAAGCCCAGAGCATTTTCATCCTGCGTGAAGCCTTCAACCGCATCGACAAGATCGCCATGCTGTGGTCCATCGGCAAGGACTCCAACGTTCTGCTGTGGCTGGCCCGCAAGGCTTTCTTCGGCCATGTTCCCTTTCCGGTGGTCCATGTGGACACCAGCTACAAGATCCCGGAAATGATCGAGTTCCGCGATCGTTTCGCCAAGGAATGGAACCTGCCGCTGATCATTGGCGGCAACAAGCAGGCCTTGGCCGATGGGATGCACCCCTCGAAGGGCCGCGTCACCTGCTGCTCGGCCCTGAAGACCGAGCCCCTGAAGGCGGTCATCGCCGAGCACGGCTTTACCGGCGTCATCGTCGGCATCCGCCGCGACGAAGAGGGCACCCGGGCCAAAGAGCGCGTGTTCAGCCCACGCACCGAATCCGCCGAGTGGGATTTCAAGGACCAGCCTCCAGAATTCTGGGACCAGTTCAAGACCGACTTCGCGCCGGGCACCCATCTGCGTATCCATCCCTTGCTGCATTGGGGCGAGCTGGATGTCTGGCGCTATATCGAGCGTGAGAACATTCCCATGGTCGATCTCTATTTCTCGAAGAACGGGCGACGCTATCGCTCCCTGGGCTGCGCGCCCTGCACCGGCACCATCGAGAGCAACGCAAGCACCGTGGCCGAGATTATCGAGGAACTGAAGACCACCAAGACCTCGGAGCGCGCCGGCCGCGCTCAGGACAAGGAATCCGAGGACGCCTTCGAGCGCCTCCGTCAGCAGGGTTACATGTAAGATGAAAAACGATAACAAGACCCTCAAGATCGTCATCGTCGGCCATGTTGATCATGGCAAATCGACCCTGGTCGGCCGTCTGTTGCACGAAACCGACAGCCTGCCGGAAGGCAAGGTGGAATCCCTGCGTCAGGTCTGCGACAAGCGCGGAATGCCCTTCGAATGGGCCTTCGTCATGGACGCCTTGCAGGCCGAGCGCGACCAGGGAATCACCATCGACACCGCCCAGATTCCCTTCAAGACCCCGAAGCGGCCTTACGTCATCATCGATGCGCCCGGCCATAAGGAGTTCCTGAAGAACATGGTGACCGGCGCCGCCAGCGCCGACGCCGCCGTGCTGGTCATCGACGCCCTGGACGGTGTGCAGGAACAGTCCCGCCGCCATGGCTATCTGTTGCATCTGCTGGGTCTGCGTCAGCTGGCCGTGGTGGTCAACAAGATGGATGCGGTGGATTACTCCGAAGCCCGCTTCTACGAAGTTTCCGCCGAGATCCGGGCCTATCTGGCCGAGATCGGCGTAACCCCCACCGAGATCATCCCCATCGCCGCCCGCCATGGCGACAACATCGCCGCCCGCGCCGCCACCATGCCGTGGTTCAAGGGACCGACGGTGCTGGAAGCCCTGGACGGTTTCGCCCCGGCGGCGGAAGCCACCGAGCTGCCGTTGCGTTTCCCGGTGCAGGATGTCTACAAGCTGGATCACCGCCGCATCATCGCCGGGCGCATTGAAAGCGGCCGCCTGAAGGTGGGCGATCGTCTGTTGTTCTCGCCGTCGGGCAAGACGGCCCGCATCGGCAGTATCGAATCCTGGAACGCCGCCACGCCGGTCGTGGCGGAAGCGGGGCAGTCCATCGGCGTTACCTTGGACGAACAGATTTTCATCGAGCGCGGCCAGATCGCCAGCCTGTATGAAAACGCTCCCATCGGCACCGATGTCTTCCGCGCCCGCATCTTCTGGCTGGGGCGGGCTCCGCTGTCGGCTGGTCGCCGCTACAAGCTGAAGCTGGCCACCGCCGAACATATCGTCACTGTCGAGAAGGTTGAACGGGTCATCGACGTCACCGATCTGGCTTCGGTCAGCAACGAGTTCGTCGAGCGTAACGCTGTCGCCGAAGTTATCTTCCGCGCCGCCGGTCGTGTCGCTTTGGATACCTTCATCGACAATCCGCGCACGGGCCGCTTCGTGCTGGTGGACAATTACGACATCGTCGGCGGCGGCGTCATCTCCATGGATGGCTTTGCCGAAACCCGTTGCATCCCCAGCGCCGTGGCCTCCGATCTGACCTCGGTGGAACATAAGGTGACGCCGGAAGCCCGTTCCGCCGTTAATCGCCACAAGGGCGGCATTGTCTGGCTGACCGGCCTGTCGGGCTCGGGCAAGTCCACCATCGCCATGGAGGTGGAGCGTCGGCTGTTCAATCGCGGCTTCCAGGTCTTTACCCTGGATGGCGACAATGTTCGTCAGGGCTTGAACTCCGATCTGGGCTTTTCCCCTGAGGACCGGGCCGAGAATATCCGCCGGGTCGGCGAGGTGGCCAACCTGTTCGTTCAGGCGGGGATGGTGGTTCTGACCTCGTTCATCTCGCCTTATCGCGTCGATCGGGAACGGGCTCGGGCCATCAATCCCGGTGCGTTCCACGAGGTCTGGGTCAAGGCCGATGTGGAAGAATGCAAGCGCCGCGATCCCAAGGGGCTCTACGCCAAGGCCATTCAGGGCGGAATCCCGGAATTCACCGGCATTTCCTCGCCCTATGAGGAGCCGGTGCATCCCGAACTGGTGCTGGACACCCATGCTCTGTCTGTGGACGAAGCGGTCGAAAAGCTGATCCGCTATATCGAACGCGATCTGCAGCGCGATGCCAGCGAAGCCGGTGTGCAGCACGACGCCTCGATCTAAACCGTGGTCCTGCGTTATATTTAACGCACGATGCTCTACAGCAAAAAGGCCGGAGAGAAATCTCCGGCCTTTTTTGTCTGTCGGGTGGCAGCCCCGTTAAAGCCGATCCTCAGGCCACGGGCAGCTTGACGCCCTGGGTCAGATAGTCGGCGATGGTCTGGAAGGGCTGGGGCTTGGAATAGAGATACCCCTGGATGACATCGCAGCCCAAGCTGTGCAGCAGATCGCTTTGTCGGTCATGTTCGACGCCTTCGGCCAGGGCGGTCATACCCATGGAGTGGGCCAGCGTGATGATGGTCACGGCGATGGCCTCGTCCTTGTGGTTGTCGGCGATGTCGATGACGAAGCTGCGGTCGATCTTCAGAGTGTCGACGGGGAACCGCTTCAAGTAATTCAGCGACGAATAGCCGGTGCCGAAATCGTCGATGGACAGTCGAATGCCGGTGGTCTTCATCTTTTCCAGATGAGAAATCACCCGCTCAGGATCGTTCATCAGAGTGCTTTCGGTGATTTCCACATCCAGCCGCGACGGGTCGATTCCGGTGTCTTTGATGGCTTGGCGCAGCAGTTCCAGCACGTCGGCGTCGGCGAACTGCTTGGGAGAGATATTGACGGCCACCGTCACTTCGGGAATGCCCAACTTCTCCAGGCGGCGCAGGTCCGAGCAGGCCTGACGCAGCACCCATTCGCCCAAGGGCACGATCAGCCCAGACTGCTCGGCCACCGGAATGAAGCGGCCGGGCTGCACCATGCCCATGGTGGGATGGTTCCAGCGCACCAGAGCTTCCAACCCGACGATGGAGCCGGTCTTGGTGCAGACCTGGGGCTGGTAATGCAAAACCAGTTCATCCTGGGCGATGCCGCGGCGCAGCTCGTTCTCCAGGGTCAGCCGTTCCACCGAATCGTGGTGCATGGAAGGATCGAAGAAACGGTAATGATTTTGCCCCGAAGCCTTGGCGACGATCATCGCCGCTCCGGCGCAGGCCACCAGATCCGAGGCGCTGTGGGCGTCCTGGGGATAAAGAGAGATGCCCAGATTGGACGACAAAGCCACTTCGCGGCCCCGCAGGGTGAAGGGGCGGGACATATAGGCCAGGAACTCGTCGGCGGCGGCACCCACCTCGGCGGCATTGCGCAGGCCATTGCGGATCAGCACGAACTCGTCGCCGCCAAAACGGGCCACGGTGTCGTCGGCCTTGACGGTTTCCATCAGCCGCAGACCGGCATCCACCAGCAGCTCGTCGCCGGCAGAATGGCCCATGACGTCGTTGACCATCTTGAAACCGTCCAGATCGACGAACCAGACGGCCACCAACTGACCGTTGGTCTTGGCCTTGTCCAGGGACATCTGCAACTGACTTTGGAACAGATGGCGGTTGGGCAGGCTGGTCAGGGTGTCGTGGGTGGCGAAATGGGCCAGATGGTCTTCAAAGCTGCGGCGCTCGGTGATGTCGCGGATGATGGCGGTGAACAGTCTGCGGTCGTCCAGATGACAGACCGACAGCGAAATCTCAGCCGGGAAGGCGGTGCCGTCCTTGCGCTGAGCCATCACCTCGCGGCCGATGCCAACGGCCTTGGAATTGGGAGATTCCGCGAAGCTGCGCATCATTTGCCTATGATCTCGGCCAGTTTCCTGGGACATCAAAATGGTGACGTTGGCGCCCAGCGCCTCGTGGGCGCTGTAGCCGAAGATTTGTTCGGCGGCGCGGTTGAAAGTTTCGATGATGCCGCTTTCGTCGGCCACCACGATGGCGTCGACGGCGGTATCGAGAATGCTGTTCAGCCGCTTGCTGTGGGCCGCCACGTCGCGGGTGGCGCGGATGATGTCGCTGATATTGCGGGCCACCACCAGCACCGATCCGTCGCCTTCGGGGGCCGAGGTGACGGCCACGGTGACGTCCACCGGCTTGCCGCGCAGGGGCAGCAGCTTCATCTGGGTCGAGCCGGCGGCGCTGCTGAGGGGCTTGAAGTTGTCGCGCAGCAGGTCGGCGTAATCGGGATGAACGAAGTCGGAGAAGGGACGCCCTTCGATCTGGCTGTGGTCCTGCCCGGCCAGCAGGCGGGTGCCGGTGGCGTTGATAAAGACGATTTCTCCGTCGCGGCACTGGAAGACCGCATCGGGGCTCATCTCGACGATGGCGCGGTAGCTGTGCTGGTCCGAGGCCAGGGCCGCTTCGATGGAGGCCACCGAGGACAGCTCGTCGATGACCTTCATCAGATCGACGCCCGAGACATGGATATCGCGCAGATATTCACCAATCTTGGGATTGGACACCGGCCCCCAGACGCCGGCCAGAATGGTTTCGGTCAGGCCCAGGATGCTGTTCAGGGGCGTGCGCAGCTTGTGGCTGACGGTTTCCAGGAAACGGTTCTTGGTGGCGATGGCGGTCTCTGCGCGGGCGTTGGCCTGGTAAAGATCCTCGACGGCTCTTTGCAGGGCAAACTGTTCTTCCTGGCGATCGCTGATGTCGCGGACCAGGCCCATCACCAAAATCTGCTTGTTCTCGCCCAGAACGGTGCCGCCGGACACTTCGATGGGGAAGGTCGAGCCGTCCTTGCGCCGTTGTGTGCCCCGTATATTGAAGCGTTCGCCGCGTACCAGATCGCTCCACAGAGCGCGGATGACGTCTTCGTTCAGTTCCGTCTCGATGTCGAAGATCGTCATCTTCAACAGGTCTTGGCGGTCATAGCCCAGCATGTCGCAGGCGGCTTGATTAACCTCCAGCAGACGGCCTTCGAAATCGTGAATGTAAATGGCGTCGGGAGCCTGCTCCAGGACGCTGCGCAGCCTGGTCATGGCGTTTTCGGCGCGGTTGGTCAGCGCCTGGCGTTCGGCCATGGCACCGGGCAACCACAATTTGGTCAGGACCAAAAGGGCGGCCAGCCCAATGGCAGCGCCCACCAGGCGCAGGCCCAGCAGCAGAGGTGGGATATGGTCCGCCGACAACAAAGTTGGCGGAATGAGGTCGCTGCCGACCATGGCCGAGAACAATCCGCGAACGGCGTCGGCGGCCAACAAAATCACCAAAGCCTTCAGGCCACGATCCAACTGGCCTTCGTTCAATCGCCGCAGATAGACGGCGATCACGAAAACCCAAAGCAGGCCGAGAGCGGCGCTGAGAAGGATATGAAGAAGGTCAGGAGAATCCATAGGGGAACCTTATGGGTGTATTTTCTTATTTTTCAACTCAAACCGCCCTGGACTGGAGGATAGGAGCTATGTCGGGGGTATCATATACGGAGTCGATTTGAAATCCGCAAAAACACTAACGGATAGTGGTCAAAGGCGTTTGGTCAGGGCTTCCAGGGTTTTTTCTTCTAATGATTTCAAAGCTGCAGCATGTTGGCGGCCCAATTTTCCCTGTTTGCTGTCCATCTCGATGGTACGGGCCAGATCGCCCAGGGCGGTGCAGCCGAAATTGGCGGCGACGCCAGCCAGACGATGGGCGGCTTTCCCCGCAGCCACGGCGTCGGAAAGTTCCCAGTGGCGCCGCAACTCGGCCAGGGTTTCAACGATGGAGGCGCGGGCCGAGGAAAACAGTTCGGCCAAACGGGCCGGCGGCAAAGCGTCGGCCAGCAAGGCCACCCGCTCAGGGTCCAGTACGGGGACGTCTTTGGAATGAGGCTGCTGGGCCGACGGCTTATCCTCATCCTCGGATTCGGGTGTGGGCTCCGTCTCGTCGGGCAGGCCGAAATAAGGAGCCAGGGATTTCTCGATGTCGCCCATCCGCAGAGGCTTGCGGATGACCCCGTTCATGCCGGCGGCCACATAGCCATCGACCTCTCCGGGGGTGAAGTTGGCGGTCAGGGCCAGAATTGGCAAAGTGGCGCGGCGACGGTCGGGCAGGGCGCGGATGGCGCGGGTGGCTTCGACTCCATCCATGCCGGGCATCCTGATATCCATTAACACCACGTCGAAATCGCCTTCGCGCACGGCCTCGACCGCCTGGGCGCCGTCGGAACAGGTGGCTACCGCATGTCCGGCATGTTCCAAAAAGGCCTTGGCCACCTTGCGGTTGACCTCGTTGTCCTCGGCCACCAGCACATGCAGCGGCGGTAAGGGCTCCGCCTCGGGGGCGCGGTCTTCGGGCAGATGGCTCCAAGCCAAACCGGCGTGGCTGGCGTGAGTCAGAAGTCGCTTGGGCAGATCGGCCGTAAAAGGCATGTCGTCGGGGCGCTCGATCAGCAGCGCCGCCACAGTCAGCGCGCCAATGGTCACAGGGGCGAACAGACGGCACCCGTCGATCCAGCTTTCGCCATTTAAAATACGTTTCAACGAAGGGGCGGTCAGGGCGGGAGGCGAGGCCGCATGTTTGGGATAGCGCGCCAGGACGGCGCCGCCGGGAGACATGACGACACCGCTTATGGCTCCGCATTCCTCAGCCATATGGAGGAGCAGTCCATGCAGCAAGCCGTCCAGGCCAAGGCTGGCTTTGCCTCCTCGATCCGAATGCATGAGGAATAGAAACCCCTAATAAATTTTGCCGGGCCTGAGCCCAACCCCCATTCCCTAAAGCTTTAACACGATTCCCCAGGAAAATCATTTTCATTGCGCCTAGGTTAAACTTCCGTGTCGGAGGCACGCGAGAATTGACAGGAAGAGGCCGCTCATCAATTCTTCGGACAGGTTCGGACGCCTCGTGTCCCAGCCGGCTATTCCGTGTATCGGTGAGATGATCGACCAGCGACCCCTGAACGTTGATAAAACGGACGGAGAGAAGGGCGGTGGCCTCTCGAAAGAGGGGTCTGACGGCTATCTTCCCGTGGGGGAAACCCTGCTGGACGGCCTAAAGGGCCGTTTGGATTTCGTCTTCCAACCCATCGTCAACGTCGCCACCGGCCTGTGCTTCGGCTTTGAGGCGCTGTTGCGGAATCACGAAAGCTTGGGGTTCGCCACCCAGCAAGAGCTGTTTGACGCCTGCCATGCCAAGGGCGTGCTGGACGCCGCCCAGCTGCAGCTGTGGGAAATCGCCGTGGCTCACTTTGCCGCCACGCCGAAAGTGCGGGGCAAGCGCCTGTTTCTGAACATGGATTCCCGCTCGTTGGGGTCTTCGGATCTGCTGACCCGCCATATCAAGGGCTTGCTGGCCCATTACGATCTGCCGGAAAGCGCCGTGGCCTTTGACATTCTGGGGGCGCCGTCGGCGGCGTTGGCCCAGTCGCGCGATTGGGTGCGTCCCTTCCGCCGCAACAGCTGCAAGCTGTCGTTGGACCATTATGGTTCGGCCATGGGCGCGCAACTGCTGCATGTCACCGAGCCCGATTTCATCAAGGTCGACAGTTTCTTCATCCATGACGTCTGGTCGGACAGCCGCAAGAAATTGCTGTTTTCGCAGATGGTGTCCATCGCCCATCTGCTGGGCATCGTGGTGATTGCCTGCGGCGTCGAGACGGAAAAAGAATTCCTGGTCTGCAAGGAGATCGGCTGCGATCTGGTGCAGGGTTATATGGTGGCGCGGCCTGATTCGCGGCTGGAAGACTTCCCTCAGCTCTATCCTCATGTGGAACAGCTGGCCCGCACCGACCGCCGGCACAAGGACGGCGACCAGAAGATCATCCTGGACCAGATGGAGCGTATCCAGCCTTTGCCGGTGGATGCCAATGTGACGGCGGTGTTCGAGCGGCTGCGCAGCGACACAGATCAGACCTTTGTCCCCATCGTTGATCTGATGGGCCAGCCCTTGGGCATCATCCGTGAAGCCAACATCAAAAATTACGCCTATTCGCCGTTCGGCAAGGATCTGATCTCGAACAAGGGGTTGGGCCGCAAGCTGCGCGATTTCATCGTGCGCTGCCCCATCGCCGAGATGCATATGTCGGTCGAGAACATCATGGCCATCTATTCCGGCGAGGAAGAGGCCGAAGGCATCATGCTGGTCGAGCAGATGCGTTATGTGGGCTTTTTGTCGGCTCGCTCGATCATCCGCGTCATCAACGAAAAGAATCTGGCTCAGGCCCGCGATCAGAACCCCTTGAGCAAGCTGCCGGGCAACGCTCTGATCAATCAGTTCGTCAATGACAGCCTGACTCTGAGCGACGAACACTTCGTCTATGCCTATGTGGATTTCGACAATTTCAAGCCGTTCAATGACAAATACGGCTTCCGCCTGGGCGACCGCGCCATTTTGCTGTTCGCCGAGCTGTTGCGCAAACGGGTCGAGCAGCAGCATTTCCTGGGCCATATCGGCGGTGACGACTTCTTTATCGGCTTTGTTGGGCTGGATTTGCCCGAAGCCGAACGTCAGGTGGCCGAGTTGCTGGCGTCTTTCCGTGGCGATGCCGAAAGCTTCTATGACGCCGAAGCGCGAGAGGCGGGGTTCATCACCGCGCCGGACCGCGAAGGCAATCTGAAGAACTTCCCGCTGTTGTCGGCCAGCGCCGCCTTGGTCGAGGCTCCCCTGGGACGACCAGCGGCCACGGTGGACGATATCAGCGCCCGCATCGCCTTGCTGAAGAAGCCGGCCAAGAACTCTCCGACCAAACTGGCCTCGGCGGTTTTAGAGGCTTAGCGCCTCGAGCCAGGCCTGGATGCCCTGGGCGGCGGCGACGCCGGACGACAGGCAGCCGGTCAGCAGATAGCCGCCGGTGGGGGCTTCCCAATCCAGCATTTCTCCGGCGGCGAACAGGCCGGGACGGCGCTTGAGCATGAAGTTGGAGTCCAGCTCATCAAAGCTGAGGCCGCCGGCGGTGGAAATGGCTTCATCCAGCGGGCGGGTGCCGGTCAGGGTCAGGGGCAGCGCCTTGATGGTCTCGGCGGTGGGCTCTTTCACTCCGCATTCCCGCAGCAAGGCGATGGCGACGGGCGGGAGATTCAGCGCCTTGCGCAGCCAGTTGGACTGAGACAGGCGGCCACGGGGCTTGCTCAGGCGCTCGCCCACGGCCTCCAGGGACAGGTCCGGCTTCAGGTCGATGATCAGCCGAGCCTCGCCCTGGGCGGCGATGGCCTCGCGCAGCGGAGCCGACAGGGCATAGACGGCGCTGCCTTCAATGCCGTATTCGGCGATCAAAGCTTCGCCCTTCAGGCGGATGCCCTGAAACTCCAGCCCCACGCTTTTCAGCGGGCTGCCAAAATGGGGCTGCATATAAGAAGACCAGGCGGCAAGAAAGCCGCAGTTGGACGGGCGCAAAGGTTCGATGCGGCAGCCCAACTCGGCCAACAGGGCGGCCCAACGGCCATCCGAGCCCAGCCGAGCCCAACTGGCGCCGCCCAGGGCCAGCAAAGCGGCGTCGGACTTGTGGCTGAACGGACCTTGCGGCCCCCGGAAGGTCAATTCGCCATCCTCGGCAAAGCCGGTCCAGCGACCCCCGGCAAAGCCGGTCCAGCGACCCCCGGCAAAGCCGGTCCAGCGATCCCCGGCAAAGCCGGTCCAGCGACATTTCGCATGGAAGCGCACCCCTAATTGACGCAGCCGCCGCACCCAGGCCCGCATCAGGGGAGCGGCCTTGAAATCCGTAGGAAATACCCGGCCGCTGGTGCCGACGAAGGTGTCTACGCCCAACTCGGCAGCCCAGGCGCGGATTTGTTCCGGTCCGAACTGTTCCAGCAAGGGGGCGAAGCGTTCGGCGTCCTTGCCGAAGCGGCGGATGAAGCGGGGCAGGGGCTCGCTGTGGGTCAGATTCAATCCGCCCTTACCGGCCAGCAGGAATTTGCGCCCCACCGAGGGCATGGCGTCGAACAGATCGACCGTCAACCCGGCCTGGGCCAGCCGTTCCGCCGCCATCAGTCCAGCGGGGCC
>Ga0209415_10014665_pt1 | contig 12788 bp, 9 predicted proteins | sample PeaSoiSIISIP2007_FD_187696 | JGI IMG/M metagenome (GOLD analysis project Ga0209415, IMG submission 187696) | Peat soil microbial communities from Weissenstadt, Germany - SII-SIP-2007 (SPAdes) (version 2) | ecosystem: Environmental > Terrestrial > Soil > Wetlands > Peat | place: Germany...
GTCCAAGTGTCCGGTGTACCTCCATTGCTGCACCAATAATGGCATAGGTCTGTGAATCCCGTTCCACATTCTCCATCTCCTTTATCCTTTATCCTTTGTCTGTGTGTTTCTATCTTATCGTTCTTAATCTGTGTAATCTGTGTAATCTGTGTAATCTGTGGTTCGCCGTTATAATTAAATATGCCAAAACTAGGTAAAAAGTAATATTTTTGGAAAGATATTAATAACTTAAGGAGGCAGATCATGAAGTTTCAAGACATAATCCTTACCCTCAATCAGTTTTGGGGAGAACAAGGGTGTATCATTGCTCAACCCTACGATATGGAAAAAGGGGCTGGTACGATGAACCCAGCCACGTTTCTGCGCGCTCTAGGACCGGAGCCGTGGAAAGTGGCCTATGTTGAGCCGTCACGTCGGCCAACCGATGGACGGTATGGGGAAAATCCCAATCGGTTACAGCACTATTTCCAATACCAAGTGATCCTCAAGCCTTCTCCGGACAATGTGCAGGAACTTTACCTGCAAAGTTTGGAGCGACTAGGAATTAATCCTAAGGAACATGACATCCGTTTCGTTGAAGATAACTGGGAGTCTCCGACCATGGGGGCGTGGGGGCTCGGCTGGGAAGTCTGGTTAGATGGTATGGAAGTGACCCAGTTTACGTATTTTCAACAATGCGGGGGTATCGATTGCAAACCGGTTTGCTCTGAAATTACCTATGGCTTAGAGCGACTGGCTACGTATATTCAAAATAAAGACAGTGTGTATGATATTGGGTGGGTTGGGGACATCACGTATGGCGATATTTATCTACAAAGCGAAATTGACTATTCGCATTATAATTTTGAAGTGGCGGATATTGAAGCGCTCCAGACTTGGTTCGATATGTATGAGCGGGAGGCGAAACGGGTCGTAGAAAAGGGTTTGGTGCTCCCAGCTTATGACTACGTGTTGAAATGTTCGCATGCGTTTAACCTGCTTGATGCGCGCGGGGCGATCAGTGTCACGGAACGTACAAGTTATATTGCCAGGGTGCGGGTGCTCGCCCGTCTTTGTGCCCAGGCTTATGTGGAACAGCGGGAGAGACTGGGCTTTCCGTTGTTAAAGACAAATTCTGTGAAAGAGGTGGAGTAAGATGGCGAACGATTTTTTGCTTGAGATTGGAATAGAAGAAATCCCAGCTAAATTCTCCCCAAGTGCGATGACTCAGCTGGAAGAACAAGCGCGCAAACGTTTCGCTGAGTTGCGCTTAAGTTTTGCAGAGGTAAAAGTTTACGCGACTCCTCGGAGACTGGCGCTCTTGGTAACGGGTCTTGAGGAAAAGCAAAATGATTTAAACATGGAAGTTAAAGGACCGGCTGTGAAGGTGGCCTATGATGCGAACGGAGCGCCAACCAAAGCGGCTCAGGGTTTTGCCAGAGGGCAAGGTGTGACGGTGGAAGACCTTTTTGTCCAAGAGGTTAACGGTGTGCCCTGTGTGTTTGCCCGTAAATTGGAAACAGGGGTTGAGACCCTAACCATCCTGCCTCAGCTCGCACGGGATCTCATTAATGCGCTTCACTTTCCGAAGCCCATGCGCTGGGGAAATCTCGATTTTCGTTTCGCTCGTCCGATTCGTTGGATTGTTGCGCTGTATGGGACAGAGGTTGTACCGTTTGAGTTCGTTGGACTGGAGTCCGGACGTACCTCTCGTGGTCATCGTACGCTGGTGACAGAAGAGATTTTATTAGGGCAACCGTCCGATTATCGCGAAGCTTTACGTAAAGCCTATGTTATTGTTGATCCGGAGGAGCGAAGGAGCATAATTCAGGCCCAAATCAAAGTTTTGGCAGAGAATATCTGCGGTGAGGTGCCTGAAGATGAGGAGCTACTGAGCGAAGTCATTCACCTTGTGGAATACCCAACTTCTTTACTGGGGGAAGTAGCCCCCCGCTATATGCACCTGCCGGAGGCCGTGATCACAACTCCGATGCGGGAGCATCAACGCTACTTTCCAGTCCGAGCAGGAGACGGAAAACTTTTACCTTATTTTATTACGGTGCGCAACGGGGATGCTTTTGGTTTAGACACCGTGAAGGCCGGGAATGAAAAAGTTTTGAAAGCTCGTCTAGAAGATGCAGCCTTTTATTATCGGGAGGATCAAAAGGTCCCACTGTCAGATTTAGTTTCAAAATTAGGCAAAATTGTTTACCATGAAAAATTGGGTACGGTTGAACAGCGGGTAGAACGTTTGCGCGGCCTGTCGCGGTTCCTATCAGAGAGACTGGGTCTGGAAGGCGCGCAACTAGAAGCAATAGACCGAACGGCCTATTTAGCCAAAGCGGATCTTGTAACCTTGATGGTGAGCGATTTTCCGGAACTGCAAGGGATCATGGGGGCGGACTATGCCAAAGTCAGTGGAGAGAAACACGAGGTTTGTCAGGGGATACTCGAACACTATCAACCCCGTTTTGCCGGAGATGCACTGCCTGCCTCCGTGCCGGGTCGTGTGGTCAGTGTTGTGGATAAACTTGATGCGATTGTCGGCGCGTTCAGTATTGGCATCCAGCCCACTGGATCTCAAGATCCCTATGCCCTTAGACGCCAGGCCCAAGGGATTGTGACTATTCTCTTAGATTCCGGTTGGGAGCTCTCTCTCACCGAGCTGTTGCGCGAATCCTATCGCCAGCTCACAGAGCAAGGAACATCCCTGATACCGTTCGAGGACCTCCTACCCTCGCTGCAAGATTTCTTTCAACAAAGGCTGCGTTTTGTGCTTCAGGAACGAGGGTTGCGTTATGATACGGTGGAGGCCGCTTTAGCGAGCGGAGGGGATGATATTAATCGCGCAGTGAAACGAGCCCAGGCGCTTTCCGAAAAAAGGAGTGAAGAATCCTTTATTCCCTATGTCCAAGCTTATATCCGTTGCTTAAACCTAACTAAGAAGGCAACTTCTCAGGCTATAGATCCCTCCTTGTTAGTTGATGCGACAGAAATAGCCCTTGAAAATGCGATCTCCTTGCGGATAGCACGGTTTGATCAAACCCTAGCGAGGGGGAATTATATTATGGCCTATAGTCTAGCCGAAGAACTCGTCTCCCACATTGAAGCGCTCTTCCAAGCGGTTATGATTATGGTGGAAGATGAAGCTTTGAAACGGAATCGTTTGGCTTTACTTGGACAATGTGTGGTAATGCTAGGATGTTTAGGTGATTTGAGTGTTTTGGCTTGATTAAAAAAAATTATGCTCACTATCTATTCAAAAAACAGTATTATATGGTATAATCGGTCCTGTAAAGCTTGATTAGTATGACACATTAAACCAGTAAGAAACATTAAGAGGTGAAATGGGTTGGAATGGACGGAACGTCAACAGCGAATTGTGGAAATAGTGAAGGCCTCAGGTTCCATCACTGGTGAAAAGATTGCGGCAAAGCTGGATTTGACGCGAGCCACTCTCCGCCCGGATTTAAGCATTTTGACGATGTCCGGGGTCTTAGAGGCCCGGCCGCGGGTGGGGTATTCTTACCGTGAAAATCACGGGCCTTCCCCGATCATGGAACGAATGCTTCAGCTACGGGTTAGCGCGTTTAAGTCTATGCCGGTCACCATTCTGGAAAGCGCAAGTATCTATGAAGCGACGGTTACGATGTTCACGCAAAACGTAGGGAGCCTAACAGTTGTCGGGACGGACCGCATTCTTTTAGGAATGATCTCACGCAAAGATATTATGAAAGCCTCTTTAGGGAAAAGTGACCTTCAACAAGTTCCTGTCGGTGTCGTTATGACACGCATGCCTAACATCTATATGACGACCCCAGATGAACCGGTGTTGAATGCAGCTAAAAAACTAGTTCAACATCAGGTCGACAGTCTGCCTGTGGTGGAAGGGTATGTGGATGAAAATGGGGATGAATGTTATGAAGTCGTTGGGCGGTTTACGAAGACGAATGTCACGAAGCTCTTTGTGGAAATCGCGGATGCAAGGATGTGATTCCGGAAGCCAGAGCTCAGAATATGGGAGACTGGGACAGAAATCCATGTAGAGGCTAGAGATCAGAATTTGCAAGCCGGAGATCATATGATGGGATCCGGGAGCATAAGGACAGAAGTCAGAACGGACTTCGAGTGAATTCGGAGGTGTGGACGTGACGACCCAAATGCCGGTAATTTATGTCATTTCAGATGCACTTGGAGAGACAGCTGAGTTTGTAAGCCGGGCGGCGGCAGCACAATTTGTTGGCGTAAAGACTCGGATTCGTCGGGTTCCCTATGTACGAGATGAAGCGCATCTGGAAGATATTATGGATGAAGCCTTGGCTGAACAAGCCATTTTGGTTTATACTCTTGTGCTTAAAGACCTTCGGGATCATTTGGAGAGAAAAGCGATCGAGAAAGGCCTTGTAACCATTGATATATTGGGTCCGCTGATTGGCGCTCTTACTGACCTAACCGGCATGGAACCCACCCATACGCCAAATATAATTCATCGTCTGGATGAACAGTATTTCCGTAAAGTAGAGGCGATCGAATTTGCCGTTAAATATGACGACGGCAAAGATTCTCGCGGTGTTCTTTATGCTGACGTTGTACTGATTGGTGTTTCTCGGACATCGAAAACTCCACTTTGTATGTACTTAGCCCATAAGGGACTTAAAGCTGCGAATATCCCATTGGTTCCTGAAGTCAATCCTCCCGAGGAACTTTTCAATATTTCCCCGAAAAAAGTGATCGGTTTAATATTACGCCCTGAATTACTCAACCAGATCCGAACCGAACGCCTAAAAACTTTAGGGTTGGGTGCTAGCTCGGATTATGCCAATTTGGAACGCATTATGCGCGAGCTGGAGTATGCGCGGGGTATCATGAGACGTATTGGCTGTCCAATTATCGACGCCACGGGCAAAGCGGTAGAAGAGACCGCCAGCACCGTGTTAGAAATATTATTTAAGGGGGAGCAAAATGACTAAGAAGTATGTTTACTTATTCCGGGAAGGAAAAGCCTCTATGAAAGACTTGTTGGGGGGTAAAGGGGCTAATTTATGTGAAATGACTAACATTGGTTTGCCGGTGCCTCCAGGATTTACCATTACCACAGAAGCTTGCAATGCTTATTACATCAATGGTGAGAATGTTCCAGATGGGACATGGGATCAAGTCTGGCCGGCTTTGGCCGAGATTGAGGCTGCTACAGGTAAACTCTTTGGGGATAAGAAAAATCCTTTGCTCGTTTCTGTAAGGTCTGGAGCTAAGTTTTCGATGCCTGGCATGATGGACACCGTTCTCAACTTAGGATTAAATGATGACACAGTGGAAGTCTTGGCAGCGAACACCCAAAACGAGCGTTTTGCTTGGGATTGTTACCGTCGCTTTATCCAAATGTTTGGGGATGTGGTCTTAGAAGTAGAACACTACAATTTTGAACAGATTTTAGAAACTGCCAAAGAAAAACAAGGGGTTCATTATGATTCTGAGCTCTCCGCAGAGAGTCTTAAATGGATGGTCAGTGAGTATAAGAAAAAGATTGAACGTAAAACTGGTAAACCATTCCCGATGGATCCCAGAACTCAGCTAGAACTAGCGATTTTGGCAGTTTTTCGTTCTTGGAATAATGACCGAGCGACGTTCTATCGTCAAATTAATAACATTCCTCATGACATCGGAACGGCCGTGAACGTACAGGCCATGGTCTTTGGCAATATGGGTAACGATTCTGGAACCGGAGTGGCCTTCACTCGTAGTCCTTCGACTGGGGAAAAAGCTCTCTTTGGCGAATATCTCATGAATGCTCAGGGAGAAGATGTGGTGGCAGGTATCCGGACCCCACTCCCAATTTCCTCCTTAGCTCAGGAAAACCCGGAGATCTACAATCAGTTTGTGGGGATATGTGCCCGTCTGGAATCCCATTATCATGATATGCAAGATATAGAATTTACCATCGAGCGTGGCAAACTCTATATGCTCCAAACTCGGAACGGTAAACGAACCGCCTCCGCTGCCATCCGGGTCGCTGTAGAACAGTTCCGTGAGGGTGTGATCACTAAAGAAGAGGCGATCATGCGGATCGAACCGGAGCAGTTGGACCACTTATTGCATCGCCGCATGGATACGGATGCCAAGGTTACAGTTCTGGCCAAAGGTCTCCCGGCTTCACCTGGCGCTGCGTCTGGAAAAATTGTCTTTACTGCGGAAGAGGCGGAACGATTAGGGAATGCCGGGGAGAAAGTGATCCTGGTTCGTACAGAAACCACCCCGGATGATATTCGTGGTATTTTAGCGGCTCAGGGGATATTAACGAGTCGTGGCGGTATGACGAGCCATGCAGCCGTTGTTTCTCGTCATATGGGCAAAGCAGCTGTATGTGGGTGTGATGCCTTAAAGATCGACTATGCCCAAAATTTATTTGTCATTGACGGGGTGGAATATCCTCAAGGAACGCTCATCTCCATTGATGGATCAACCGGACGGGTTATCAAGGGAGAAATTGCTATGGTTGATCCGGAACTTAGTGAAGGTTTTAAAGAGATCTTGGGCTGGGCAGACGAATTTGCCAGACTCAAGGTTATGGCTAATGCCGATACCCCAACAGAAGCGCTTAATGCCAGAGATTTCGGAGCAGTTGGGATCGGGTTGACTAGGACGGAGCATATGTTTATGGACCCTGCACGGATTCCGATTGTTCAGGAGATGATCCTCGCCCAAACCCTTGAAGAGCGCGAAGTCTCCCTCGCAAAACTCTTACCAATGCAGGAAGAAGACTTTTATGGTATTTTAAAAGCGATGCAGGGACTCCCAGTGACTATTCGCCTACTGGATCCTCCGCTTCACGAATTTCTCCCGCACTCTGAGGAGCTGATTGTGGAGATCACGAAACTCAAAATTACCAAAGAGGATCCTGAGACTTTACGTGAAAAAGAGAACTTATTACGCAAAGTTCGGGGACTTTCTGAACTTAACCCGATGCTTGGGCATCGTGGTTGCCGTCTGGGCGTATCCTACCCTGAGATCACAGTTATGCAAGCTCGGGCCATTTTCCAAGCCAGTGCTCGCCTTGTCAAAGAAGGCTACGACATCCATCCGGAAGTCATGATCCCGCTCATCTTTGGGGTAGAGGAATTCCTAATGATGCGCAAGTTGGTGGATGACACCGCGCAAGAAGTTATGCGCGAACAAAACACTACCATCCACTATCAAGTTGGGACCATGATCGAGGTACCGCGTGCAGCCCTTGTGGCCGATGAAATCGGAAAAGTAGCAGATTTCTTTTCCTTTGGGACGAATGACCTTACCCAGATGACGATGGGCTTGTCCCGTGACGACGCCCAAGGGACGTTCATCCCAACCTATCTGGAAAAGAAGGTTATTGCCGCAGACCCCTTTGTAGTTCTTGATCGCGCTGGGGTTGGCAAGCTCGTTGACATGGCAGTAAAACTTGGTCGGAGCACAAATCCTAAGCTCGGCTTAGGGATTTGTGGAGAGCACGGCGGAGAACCGAATTCTGTGGAATTCTGCCACCTCGTTGGCTTGGATTATGTTTCCTGCTCCCCGTTCCGCGTTCCAATCGCTCGATTGGCTGCAGCGCAGGCGGCGATTAAGAATAAAGCGTCTATCGGTTAAAGCAAAAAAAAGTATGACATAGCTTTCTAAGACTTATCCATCAAAGCTTAGAATGTATACGTACAAAATAATGTTTGGGTATTGTCTTTTATGATTATAAGAGACAGTACCCAATTTTTATTTATTTTAAGTATTTTGGTGAGACTTTTTAACAAAAAATTTACAAAAAAGTAAAATTATTTAACAGACAAGTAATATACCCTTAACAGATATTTTGTATACTTAAGCTGTCAGACAGCTTGGCATACAAAGTCCAGCACTATTAAACAGAAATTGAAAAGTTCTAAAAGTATAAAGTCAAAAAGGTGGTGAGACTATCGAAAAAAAACTCCGTTATATTTATGTGAAAGAGGATATTCAAAGACAAATAAGCGCAGGAATATTTAAGCCGGAGGATAAGCTTCCTTCAGAGCCTGAACTGGCTAAAGCCTACAATGTGAGCCGTCCGACCTTACGGGAGGCTTTAAAAATGCTGCAGAGGGAAGGAGTACTTATCAGCAAAAACGGGGTCGGTACTTATGTGAACGGTCGATTGTCAGTCATCGAGAATCCTTTAAGCAAACTTCAAAGCCTAGGAGAAATGATCAAAAACGCCGGCTACAAAGAAAGTGAATCCAATGTGCGCATCATTAGACAAAAAGCCGAGCTGGACTGGCAAGAGAAACTTTGTACCGACGAAGATATGATTGTTGTGGAGCGGATTCGAACCGCTGACGGACAAAAAGTTGCCTTTTATTATAATATCATTCCGGTCAGCATTGTCGGAGATTGTTTGAAGGAAGGCTTTTCTGGGGCAATTTTTGATTTATTCACAAACAGGCTGGGTATTAAAATTACCTATGCTATTACGGAAATCTGCGCTATAAACCAGGCCAATGAATTGGACAGATTAGCAATCAACCAACTCGGCAGTGAAATCTTATTACTAAAGCAATTGCACTTCGACGCGAAGGACAGACCTATTTTTTATTCGCTCGATTATCTGCTTAACAGTGTCTTTAAATTTTTTATCAAAAGAGAATAGCAATATTTACTATTTATAAAGGAGAGTTAGGATGAAAAATATTAAAGTTAAGCTGATTAGCATCGTGACTTTAGCGATGTTGATGGCGACAACATTATTGAGTGGTTGTGGAGCATCATCGCCGACGGAAGCTACGGCTGCTGCGGATAACAGTAAGTCAGCAGCTCAACCGTCAACTCCGGCTTCAACTAAACTGGTGCTCTACTCAGCTTTAAATGATAGTGATATTACCTGGATCAAGCAACAGTTCAAACAAGATACTGGCATCGAAATTGAAAATCTCAATTTTTCTGCTGGGGATGCCGCGGCTAGAGTTGTGGCTGAAAAGGCAGCCCCTAAGGCGGATGTGATGATCGGCGGTTCGGTAGAATTTTATGACAACATAGCTAAAGAGGGAGTGTTGGAAAAATATACTTCCCCTAACACCAAAGGACTGGACAATCAATTTATCGATCCTAACGGATACTGGCAGGGCTGGTACATGGGAGTTCTGGGAATTGTTTACAACACCGATCGTTTTAAAAATGAAATGGCACCCAAAGGAATAAAAGAGCCGGTCATTTGGGATGACCTACTGAATCCGGCTTATAAAGACCTGTATGTAACCTCAAATCCTGCTTCAGCCGGTGGCGGATACATTTTCGCTGCCGACCAATTGTTTCGCTTGGGTGATCAAAATGGCTGGGATTACCTCAATAAACTGAATCAAAATGTCCATCATTATACGGCGACTGCAGGTGACCCGATCACGCTGGTAGCAACTGGACAATTTATTGTCGGCATGGCTTGGGCGCATGATATTGAAACACAAATGAAAAAAGGATATCCGATCAAAGTGGTGGTTCCCGATCAGACAGCTTATGAAATTGGCGGTGCAGCGATAGTTAAAGGCGGGCAGAACACTGCCAACGCCAAAAAATTTATTGACTGGCTCTTGACCAAGCCGGTTCAAGAAAAGAACAGAGATAACTCCAATCGCTATTCCGTCATGAAGAATGTCACCCCTCCGCAAGGCATGATTCCGCTAGCAAATGTCAGTCTCGTGAATTATGACCGATCGAAAGCATCGGCAATGAAAGCAGATGTTGTCAAGAAGTTCACAGAAATGATCGGTAGTAAGACTGCTAAATAATAGTAAAGCTTGAGAAATTGTAGACTGTCCAGAAAATCAGGGGGCGGAATAAAAATATCCGTCCCTCTGTTACAGCATCTAATGTGTCTAAGAACCTGGAAGGTGTGAAAACTTGATGTTTGGGTTAGCAAACAATACATTTCAGGAGATAAAAAGATTAAAAAGTGAACCACTACTGCTCCTTATGATCCTAGCTATGCTCAGCATCATGGTGCTTTTTGTTTTATGGCCGATCATTAAAGTGGTTACCTTTCCCAAACCACAGGACTACTTGCGTGTTATCACTAATTCCATATGGTACCAAGCGGCCCTGAATAGTTTGTTTATGATGGTCATATCCACCTTATCCTGTACTACGGTAGCCTTTATCTTCTCCTATACCCTTGTCAGGCTAGATGTTCCGTTGAAAAGACTTTTCCGTTTGATTACGATTCTTCCAATCCTCTCTCCTCCCTTTATTGTCGCTCTGTCGTATATTCTGTTATTTGGGGTACAGGGGCTGATCGCCAAGAATATCTTGCACCTGAATATCGATATCTACGGGTGGCGCGGGTTATGGTTTGTGCAAACGGTAACCTTCTTTCCCTATGCTTACACGGTGATTAATAGTACTATGCGGTCAATCCCGCCGAATCTTGAATATGCGGCCTTTAACCTAGGGGCCAACCGTTGGAGCACTTTCAGGGATGTGTTTTTCCCGTTATGCAGGCCTGGTGTGGCCGGCGGCGCTTTGCTGGCAGCAATGAATGTGCTGGCCGATTTTGGCAACCCGATGATGATTGGCGGAAATTACCGCTTGTTGCCAACGGAAGCCTATTTACAAATCTCCGGATTTGCTGACATTTCAACGGCGGCAATCCTAGCGACCGAGCTTTTAGTGCCAGCAGCAGGTCTTTTTATGATCAATCGCTATTGGGTAGGGCGACGGTCCTATGTCACGATTACCGGCAAAGAAATTACCCTGCCGCCTACGCAAGTACCTTGGCTTATTAAATGGGGAATGTTTGGCTTATGCCTTATGATCTCCTTAGTTATCCTGAGCATCTACGGCGTGCTGTTTTATGGTTCCTTTACCAAACTGTGGGGCTATAACTGGAGTTTTAGTTTGGGAAATATGGTCTATGTATGGGATAAAGGAAGGGAAATTTTCAACAGCATAAAGTTTGCTTTTTTATCCTCCGTCCTGGCTGGTGTATTTGCTATATTGCTGGCTTATATTGTGCAGCGCAAACAAGTGGGCATCAACCGTCAGCTGGATTTTCTGGCTATTTTGCCAGCCGCTATACCTGGGGTTTTTCTGGGGCTTGGCTTTGCTATGGCTTTCAATGAAAAACCTCTGGCTCTATCCGGCACCGAGGCCATTATGGTCTTAGGATTGATGTTCTGGAACATCCCAACTTGCTACAGTACCAGTACAGCGGGTATGCAACAGATCGGGAACTCGGTGGAAGAGGCTTCGCTGAATCTGGGAGCCAACCATTGGCGAACCTTTATCAACATCCTGTTGCCGCTCTTGAATGTTTCTTTTGTCTCCGGAATAATCGTTGCGTTTTTGCGCTCCCTGACAGCACTCAGCGTGGTGATCTTTATTTATTCAGCGCATACGGTTGTAAGCACCATATCAATCTTAGGCCTTGTCCAAAACGGTGATTGGGGTGGTGCAGCAGCCTTAACAACTGTTCTGGTGGCCATAGCATTCGTGGTTTTAGGTATTGTCTACTTTATCTTTAAAAAACAAGGGAAATCTTTGGAACTATAAAGGAAGGGCTGGTAAAGCGTGCAGGAAAGATCTTTTATCACAATCGATAAGGTGACCAAATCCTTTGGCGAGTTTAAAGCTCTCGACAGCGTATCACTGGACATCCCCATCGGCAGTTTTACCACCCTGCTTGGACCAAGTGGATGTGGCAAAACGACTCTTTTGAGGCTGATCGCGGGCTTTTATGAAGCAGATCAAGGAAATATTTTACTCGAAGGCCAAAGAGTAAACGGTATTCCACCCTATAAACGCTACACTCCTTTAGTTTTTCAGGAATATGCCTTATTTCCGCATATGACAGTGGCCGAAAATATTACCTATGGCTTAAAGTTTAACAAAACTCCCAAGGAAGATATCCCCAAAAAGCTGCAAGAGATGCTGCAAATCTTTGAACTGCAAAATTTGGATCATCGGCTCCCCAAGCAACTCAGCGGGGGACAGCAACAACGGGTTGCGTTTGCCCGAGCTTTGATTTTGGGGCAAAAAGTGTTGCTGCTCGATGAACCATTGAGCAACTTGGATGCTAAACTTAGAGTAGAGGTGCGCAACGAGTTGCGTGCCATTCAAAAAAGATTAGGGATTACAACGGTCTATGTAACTCATGATCAGGATGAAGCCTTAGCTATGTCAGATGTGGTTGCGGTCTTTGAAAAAGGGCACATTCGGCAAATAGGAACACCCTGGGAGGTTTATTTCCAGCCTAACAGTAGATTTGTGGCCGATTTTGTCGGTACGGCCAATTTTCTAGAAGGAGAAGTTATTCATGACACTGCTGGTAAACTAATCGTCCAAGGTCAAGATTATACTTTGTATTTAAATAAGAACCGGCATTCGAGACAAAAAGGAGACAGGGTTACCCTAGTACTTCGCCCGGAAAGCCTCTTGTTGGAGTCCGGGGAGGTCGATCAGGGAGAATCACTAAATACCTTGGCAGGTGAGATCACGGACAATAGCTTTTTAGGAAGAGTTATGCGTTATTGGGTGAAGGTCGGAAATATTCAGCTAATAGTAGACGATTGCAATCCGGCTAATCATTGTGTCTTCCAAGGGAAAGTACGCTTAACTATTGATTCAGACAGAATTCACATTTTGCATATCTTGTAAAAACCTATTGACTTTAATATGTTAAATAGGCAATATTAAGACAAAAGGATGAAGGTGTACAAGAAATTTAGTTATCATCAGGGATTCATTAAGGTCTATAAAATTAAATTGAAGTTTAACAGTAGCTCAGGCAGCGGTTAAGAATAAGTAGGGGTGCAAGTAGGGACGGTTCG
>Ga0209415_10014666_pt1 | contig 12787 bp, 10 predicted proteins | sample PeaSoiSIISIP2007_FD_187696 | JGI IMG/M metagenome (GOLD analysis project Ga0209415, IMG submission 187696) | Peat soil microbial communities from Weissenstadt, Germany - SII-SIP-2007 (SPAdes) (version 2) | ecosystem: Environmental > Terrestrial > Soil > Wetlands > Peat | place: Germany...
ACCGAGAAGCAAATGGCCCAGGTCCTCGCGTTTGGCACGGACCAGCAACAGTTCTCTTCCTCCTTCGGCGAGCTTCAGCGTCAGCTCGAAGGGACACGGACGCAGAAAGGCCTCGAGTTGGACATCGCCAATGCGCTGTGGACCCAGGAAGGCTACCCCTTCCTGCCCGCCTTTCTGGAAACCGCCGAGGGCCAATACCAGGCCAACGTCAACCAGGCCGACTTCATCAACCAAGCGGTTGCAGTCAGGAACGAAATCAACGGATGGGTGGCGCGGGAAACCCAGGACAAAATCCAGGATATCCTGGCGCCCCGCACCCTCAACGCTCTTACCCGGGTGGTTCTGGCAAACGCCATCTACTTCAAGGGCGCCTGGACCACGTCCTTCGCGGGAACCAACACTGTCACCAACACGTTCCACGTTTCCAGCACCGGGCAAGTGCAAGCGCCGCTCATGCACCAGCCCCTCGTTTCGGTCAACTATATGGAGACCGGCGATTTCCAGGCGGTGGAGCTGCCTTACGGCAGCAACCAGCTCGCTTCCATGGTGATACTGCTGCCGCGCCAAGTCGATGGCTATGGGCAACTGGAGGCGCGGCTTTCTCCAGCGTTTCTTTCGTCCGCACTCGCGCTCATGGAAAAGCAGGATGTCGAGATCTTCCTGCCCAGGTTCACCCTGGCGTCTTCCTTCGCCCTCAACAACACGTTGGCTGGAATGGGTATGCCGGATGCCTTGGCGCCGGGTGTAGCGGACTTTTCGGGGATAGACGGGACCAAATGGCTCTTCGTCACCTTTGTCTTCCACAAGGCTTGGGGGGAAGTGAACGAGCAAGGCACCGAAGCGGCCGCGGCAACGGTGACCGGGGGAGGCGCGCAAGATGGCGGTGGACCTCCCCCGCCTCCCCCCGTCTTCCGGGCCGACCACCCGTTCATCTTCTTTATTCGTGACACCCAATCGGGCAGCCTCCTTTTCCTGGGGCGGCTTGCGGACCCAAGCGTGTGATGTTGGGTGGTAACTTCTTCGTAGGTCTGCTCTCCGGTGATTCACGGCGACACGCCAGGCCGGAAATGCCATAGGCTGGGACATCCGTGACAGCTCCGCCACGTTCCTCAGTGTCCTCCACCCAAATAGACTGGTTGCGCATAGTAAAACTGTTGCGGTGAGTTCGTCGCCTCCGCGTCGGTAAAGACCGCAACTCCCAGCGTATTGGTTGCCGTCCCCAGGGGGTTCCAGGCGGCGAGGTTGGTGGAACTGAAGATGGCGTAGTACATAGACCGACCGTCTCCCGGCTGACCGATAAGTGTGAACGCGAAGGCCCCGGCTGGCGTCCGGTGTGGGGAGACCAGGCTCAGCGCGAGCGGATTACCGACGAGGTCGACCGCGGTCAAATTCGTGAATCCCGCCGGCAAGGCGAGGCCGGCCAGTTGGTTGGCGCTGAGGTCCAGCCAGATCAGATTCGTCAGCCCCGCCGGCAAGGTGAAGTTGGTCAGCACATTCCCACTGAGGTCGAGCGTGGTCAAACTCGTCAGCCCCGAGGGCAAGGCGAGGCTGGCCAGTTGGTTGAAGCTCAGGTCCAGCGTGGTCAAATTCGTCAACCCCGCCGGCAAGTTGGTGAGTCCGTTGTGGCTGAGGTTGAGCGTGGCCAGGCTCGTCAACCCCGCCGCCAAGGTGAGGTTGGCCAGTTGATTGGCACTGAGATCGAGACTGGTCAAATTAGTCAGCCCCGCCGGCAAAGCGAGGCTGATCAGTCGGTTGGCGGCAAGATTGAGGCTGGTCAAACTCGTCAGCCTCGGTGGCAGGGTAAAGCTGGCCAGCCGATTGGTTTCGAGGTCAAGCGTGGTCAAGTTCGTCAGCCCCGCCGGCAAGATGAGGCTGGTCAGTTGATTGGCGCTCAGGTCGAGGCTGGTCAGACCCGTCAGCTCCGCCGGCAAAATGAGGCTGGCCAGTTGATTGTCGTCGAGGTCGAGCGTGGTCAAATTCGTCAGCCCCGCCGGCAAAGCGACGCTGGTCAGTCGGTTGCCGCTCAGGTCGAGGCTGGTCAAACTCGTCAGCCCCTCCGGCAAAGTCAGGCCGGCCAGTTGATTGCCGCTGAGACCGAGGCTGGTCAGATTCGTCAACCCCGCCGGCAAGGTGACGCTGGCCAGTTGATTGTTGTCGACGTTAAGTGTGGTCAAACTCGTCAGCCCCGCCGGCAAGGTGAGGTTCGTCAGTTGATTGACGTAGAGGTCGAGCGCGGTCAAATTCGTCAGCCCCGCCGGCAAGGTGAAACTGGCCAGTTGATTGTTGTCCAGCTCGAGCGTGGCCAGGCTCGACAGCCCCGCGGGCACAATGAGGTTCGTGAGCGCATTATAGGTGAGGTCGAGCGTGGCCAGACTCGTCAGCCCCGTCGGCAACAAGAGGCTGGTCAGTTGATTGGCGTAGAGGTTCAGCCAGGTCAGATTCGTCAGCCCCGCCGGCAAAGTGAGGCCGGCCAGGCCATTCCAACTGAGGTCGAGCGTGGCCAGACTCGCCAACCCCGCCGGCAAGGCGAAGTTGGTGAGATTATTGTCGCCAAGGTCGAGCCTGGTCAAGCTTGCCAACCCCCCCGGCAAGGTGAGATTCGTCAGTCCATTGAAGCTGAGGTCCAGCGTGGCGAGATTCGTTAGGCTCGCCGGGAAGGTAAGGTTGGTGAGATTATTGTCGCCGAGGTAAAGAGTGGTCAGATTATAGGCTTCCCCCAGCCCCTCCAGACTCATCACGCCACTGGCAGAGGCCTCCAAATTGGTCAGGCCGAATAGGTCCTGCTCCGTCAAAGGCCCGGAAGGTATTTGCAACGCCGCCCGCACCGCGCTGTTCAGGCCCAGGTCGGGAATCGACACTTCCTGCGCCTGGCCCACGGCGGTCAACCCGGCCAGCACCAGCAACCGGAAGATTTGCGATCGAGTTTTCATGCAAGCAGGTTAGTTCATGACCGCCCCTTTGGGAACGGCTGATTCAATAGAATGTAGCCGCCGACGTAAAACTCACTTTAAAAACGTCTTGCGCTCCACCGGCCAGGCCGCTAAAAATGCATGAAAAACCTGAACCCACCCTATGCGCTCAAATCGAATTCTCCTTCCCGCTCTCTGTGCCCTGCTTGCCGCCTTAGCGGCCGGGCCGCTTTGCGCCGAGAACAAAATCCCCGAGGAATGCAGCATCGGCGGCTTTTTCATCGGTTGCCAGGCCTACACCTTCAACCAGTTTACCCTGTTCGAGGCCATCGAAAAGACCGCCCAGGCCGGCGGCTCCGTCATCGAGTTTTTCCCCGGGCAGAAGCTGAGCAAAGAGGAGCCTGACGTGGTTTGGGACCACAACGCCTCGGCCGAGACGATCGAGAAGGTCAAGGCCAAGCTCGCCCGGCACAAGATCAAGGCGGTCAATTACGGCGTCGTGGGTGTGCCCCGGGACGAGGCGCAAGCGCGCAAGCTGTTCGAGTTTGCCAAGGAAATGGGCCTTCGGGCGATTACCACCGAATCGGTCGACGCGATCGACACCATAGAGAAGCTGGTCAAGGAGTACGACATCCTGGTCGGATTTCACGACCATCCCAAACAACCTCGCAACCCCAATTACCGCATGTGGGACCCCAATTACGTCCTGTCCGTAGTCAAGGACCGTGACCCGCGCATCGGCTCGTGTGCCGATACCGGCCACTGGGTCCGCTCCAACCTCAAGCCGGTCGAGTGCCTGCGCGTCCTCGAGGGCCGCATTATCAGCAGCCACCTCAAGGATCTCAATCAGGTGGGTCCGGAGGGTCATGACGTGCCTTTTGGCACCGGGGTCTCGGATATTCCCGCCATCCTGGACGAACTCAAGCGCCAGGGTTTCGCCGGGAACATCTCAATCGAATACGAACACAACTGGCAAAACTCGACCCCGGAAGTCGCCCAGTGCATCGGTTTCGTTCGCGGCTACGGCACGGCCAAGAAGTAGTCCCCGCGCATTTTGTTCGGTGCGCTAGCGGCGCGCGGGCATCGTAGCGCAGGTTTCCAACCTGCCGTATCGCCGGCTTCCAGCCGGCAGCGCGACGGAACCATCCAATCTCCATGATGGACGCACGGCGGCGGATTGGAAATCCGCGATACAGCAGGTTGGAAACCTGCGCTACGATGCCACCATCCGCTCCCCCACGCTCCACGCTCCCACGCTCCGCGCTCCAACGCCCGCTCCCAAACCTGCAGATTTAGCCTTGGATGCGGAGCCCTGACAATCTACCTTGGGCGCCGATGAAACATTCGGGCAAAGCCAGGAAATCCGCATTCAACCTGATCGTGCTATCGCTGATTGCGGTGGGGGTGGTCTGGGCCATCGGTTTTCTGGTGATGTTCATGGGGCTCTCCCTGATGGTGATTACGCCGGGATTAGTGGTGATTTGGGCACTGTTCGCGGCCTTCACGCTGTTGTTTTTTCGGGACCCGACCCCGCGCGTGCCGACCGGTGCCAGCCTCATCGTCTGCCCGGCCCATGCGAAGATCGACGTGATCGATACGACGCTCGAGCCGGAATTCATGGGCGGGGAGTGCCAGCGCATTTCGATGTTCCTCTCGGTCTGGGATGTGCATGTGCAATACGCGCCGGTGGCCGGCGCCGTCGCGATGGCCAAGTACACCATGGGCCAGTTCGTCAACGCCCTCAGGACGGAGTCGGCGGCGTGCAACGAGAACGTGCTCCTGGGCTTTGTCGCCAGCGAGCCGCCCGGACAAAAGGTCGGCGTGCGGCTGATTGCCGGGGCCATCGCCCGCCGCATCGTGACGTTCGCCCAGCCAGGGGACGAAGTCGCCCGTGGCGAGCGCATCAGCCTCATCCAGTTCGGCTCGCGCGCGGACGTTTACCTGCCGGCCAACGCCAAAATCAAAGTCAAACTCGGCGAGCACGTGGTCGGCGGCGAAACCGTGCTGGCCGCCTTCGAGTAACCCAGCCATGGATCCCCCGTCCTCGATTTCTCCCGACCCCGACCCAGCCGAGGCGAAACTCAAGATTTATTTTCTCCCGAACCTCCTGACTGCCGGCAACCTTTTCTGCGGCTTCGTGGCGCTGACGAAGATCGTCGAGGCCGACCTGGCACAAGGGGATTTTTTCCCCATTAAAGTTGCCCTCGGGTTCATCCTCCTGGCCTGCATCTTCGACTTGTTCGACGGCCGGGTGGCGCGCATGGGCGGGATCGAAAGCCCCTTTGGCCGGGAATTCGATTCGCTGGCCGATCTCATTTCCTTCGGCGTCGCCCCCGCCTTCCTGGTCCACCGCGTGGTGCTCAGAGACGTCTTCAGCAACCGCCCCGAGCTCGGCTGGTTTATCGCCTCCATCTATTTGTTATGCGGCGCCTTCCGCCTGGCGCGCTTCAATTGCCTGGCCTCTCTGCCCAACGCCGGCCGCACCAAGGACTTCCTCGGCTACCCCATCCCGTCGGCGGCCGGCTTGGTCGCCTCGCTCACGCTCCTGATCATCCAACTCAATGAAAAGGACAAGTCCCTGGGCCCCTGGAAATATGTGCCGGTGATCGTCCTGTTGTTTCTCTCGGCGATGATGGTCAGCACCATCAAATACCCCAGCTTCAAATCGCTGGGGCTGCGCTCCGGGAGCACCTTCAGCAAGATGCTGGTTTCGGCGATGACCTTGGGCCTGATCCTGGTTTTGTGGCGGACCATCTTCTTTTACGCGCTGCCCGCCTTCTTCACCCTCTACCTGGTCTATGGCTTTATCCGCCCTCGCATCTCCCGCGAAGTCCGCCGCGAGATCGAGGAAGAGGAGGAAGAGGAGTAGTGGGCGCAAGGCATGGATGATTTGCATCCCATCCTGGTTGCGGGAATCACCGGGTTGCTCAGCGGCCTGCTGCTGTCCATCCCGGTTGGGCCCGTTAACCTGACCATTCTGAATGAAGGGGCGCGGCGCGGGTTTAAATGGGCGGTGCTGATTGGGTTGGGGGCGACCCTCATGGAGATCATTTACTGTTTCATCGCTTTCACCGGATTTGCCTCCTTTTTCACCCGCGGCGACGTGAAGGCCGCCATGGAACTCATCAGCTTCGTCTTCATGCTCTTCCTGGGGTTGAAATTTGTCCTGGCGCGTTCGGTGCGGGTCGCCCCGGTGCATCTGGGCCACGCCGCCGCCAGAATCGAGGAGCGTCTCGGGGAACGCTTGCATCCCCATTCGGCATTCCTGGCGGGCATGGTGCAGGTGCTGTGCAATCTCGGCGTGCTGGTGTTCTGGATTATCCTCGCTGCCAACTTCATCTCCCGCGAGTGGGTGACCCCGGACTGGCCGGGCAAACTCGCCTGCGTCGCCGGCGTCGCCCTGGGAACCGGTTCCTGGTTCGTGGGCTTAAGTTGGGCGGTCTCGCTCGGCCAGGGAAAGCTCAGCGAAAAAACGCTTTTGCGGATGGAGCATTTCTCCGGGGTATGCCTGCTGATACTGGCGCTCATCCACGGCGCCATCATCATGAGGGAAATGTCGCACCGGAGTTGAGAGGGGCGAGGGTCGAGTGCCGAGGGCCGAGCCAACGGGGCGCCGCGCCTCCCCCCTCGACACTCGCCCCCCCCTCGACACTCGCCCCTCGCCCCTCGACGACGGCGTCAGATCGAGGCCAGCCTGTCCCGGTTCTGATAGACCTTGAGGATGGCGTCGGCGATGTCGTCCATGTCCGAGCGCGCGCCCAGGAGCGGTCCGGAGGCCCAGATCATCGCCATCTCCTGGCAGACGCGGTCGCAGTTGGGGCAACTCATCTCCTCCCGGTATTGTTCGAGCCGGCGGGCGGAGAACATCTTCTGATAGACCCGGCTCTTCAAGATGTTATCCACCCACGGTTCGCGGTGCAGCCCGCGCTCGAGATAGGGACTGAGGCTGATGCCTTCGGCCTCGACCGCCTTGAGGAAGGCGCTGCGAGGCGCATCGTTCCACTGTTCCTTGTGGTAGCTCATCGCATAGAGGTAGAACGAACCGCTGGCCGTGCCTTCGTAGAGCTTTTGGGGAATGATACCGGGGCAACCCTTGAGCCGCGAAGTGAGGTGGGCCGCGTTTTCGTTGCGGCGCTGGAAGCGTTCGTGCGCGCTCGCCAACTGGGGCAGCAGCACGGCGGCTTGAAATTCATTCATGCGGTACTTCGGGCCGATGATTTCCGTTTGGCCCCGGCGGGAGGTCCCGTGATTATGCACCGTGTAGCACTTGTCCATGAGCGCCTCGTCGTCCCCGACAATGGCCCCTCCCTCCCCACAAGCGATGGTCTTGCTGGCCTGGAAGCTGAAACATCCCAGCGGAGCGATCGTGCCCAGCTTCTTTCCGTGGTACTCGGACAAGTGCGCCTGGGCGGCATCTTCGATCACCGCCAGGTTATGCTTTCGCGCAATGGCCATGAGCCGTTCCAGGTGACAAGGCTGTCCCATCATGTGGACCGGCATGATGGCCCGCGTATTGCCGGTAATCCTCCGTTCCACGTCGTCCGGATCCAGTTGGTAGGAAGCCGGGTCCAGGTCCGCCAGGACGGGCAACGCCCGTGCCGACAGGATCGCCTGAAGGGTCCCCGGATCCGTATAGGGCGTGGTAATGACTTCGTCGCCGGGTCCGATGCCCAGCGCCTCCACGCAGGTGTGCAGCGCCTGGGTTGCCGAGCCCGTGGCCACGCAAAACCGCGCTCCCATCAGCTTCGCGTACTCTTTCTCAAACGTCGCCACCGCCCCGGTGGCCGACTGGATGCGACACCAGATGCCGCTCCGGGTAGTCTTGACCACCGAGTCCACGATACTTTCGTCAACATAAGGCCAGAGCGGCCAGGGCTGGTTCCTCTTCCGCACGGGCTCCCCACCCAGGAGAGCCAGTTTGCCGGCCGTCCGGCTCACGTCCGCGTAGGCGGTGAGTGAGGTCGAAGCTACGGCTGCCATGGAACCGGCCGAAGCCGCCGCGATGAATTGTCGCCGAGTCAAATCGTGCCTTTTCATTGGTCGAGTGAGGTTGAGCTTTCGTCTGGCCACCAAAGATAGAATGCTAACCCTGCTCCCACAAGCATTTCCTCTTGCGTGGATTGAGCGGACTGGTAAAAGTGTGCGCCATGCCGGCCCCTGCTCATCGCGAACCCGATCGAACGCGGCAAGAGTTCCTCATCTTCGGCGCGCCCCGCATCGAGGCGGCGGAGATGGAGGAGGTGGCCGCGAGCCTGAGCAGCGGCTGGCTGGGCACTGGCCCGAAGGTGGCGCGGTTTGAGGAGGCCTTCCGGGCTTACAAAGGCGGGTGGGGCCATCCGGTAGCGGTAAACTCCTGCACCGCCGCCCTGCACGTGAGCATGATCGCAGCCGGGTTGCAAGCCGGGGACGAGGTGATTACGACGGCGCTGACGTTTTGCGCGACGGTCAACGCCATCATTCATGCGGGGCTCCGGCCGGTGCTGGCGGATATCGATGGGGCGACGATGAATATCGATGCCGCGGAGATCGAGCGCCGGCTCACGCCTCGCACCCGCGCCATTGTTCCGGTGCATTTCGCGGGACGCGCGTGCGACATGGGCCGTCTGTGCGAGTTGGCGCGCAAGCACGCGCTAATTATCATCGAGGATTGCGCCCACGCCATTGAAACGACCTGGCAGGGAACGCCTGCGGGCACCTTCGGCGATTTTGGCTGTTTCAGTTTTTATGTCACCAAGAACGTGGTGGCGGGTGAAGGGGGTATGATTTTGGCCCGGTCGGAAAAGGCGGCGGCGCGCTGCAAAGTTCTGGCCCTGCACGGGATGAGCAAGGACGCCTGGCGGCGGTTCGGAGACGAGGGCTACAAGCACTATCAAGTGGTGGAATGCGGTTTCAAGTATAACATGATGGACTTGCAGGCAGCCATCGGGATTCACCAGCTCCAGCGCGTCGAGGCCTGCTCGAAGCGGCGGCGGGAGATTTGGGATTTCTACAACCGGGAGTTGGCGTCACTGCCTATTGACCTGCCGGCGCCCCCCGAGGCGGGCAGCCGGCACGCGCGCCATCTGTACACCATCCTGGTGGATTCGGGGCGAGCAGGGATCAGTCGCGACGCCTTTTTGGACGCCATGACGGCGCGGCGGATTGGGGTTGGCGTGCATTACCTGAGCATCCCGGAGCATCCTTACTACCAGCAGAGCTTTGGCTGGGCGGCCGAGGATTACCCCGAGGCGATGCGGATTGGGCGGCAGACGGTCAGTTTGCCGATTTCAGCCAAGCTCAGCGATGGCGACGTGGAGGACGTGGTGAGCGCCGTGCGCGCGGTGCTGGGGGCCTGATTCAAGTTTTGAGTGTGCTATGAAGAAAGCATTGATTACGGGGATTACCGGCCAGGATGGCTCGTACCTGGCCGAATTGCTCATTGCCAAAGGCTACGAGGTGCATGGGATTATCCGCCGGGCGAGCACTTTCAACACCGGGCGGCTCGAGCCGCTCTATGCGGACCCGCACTCGGAGAAGAGTCGCTTGCATTTGCACTATGGCGACCTGGCGGACGCCAGCGCGCTGGCGCGGCTCATCGGCAAGGTGCAGCCGGAGGAGATTTACAACCTGGCGGCGCAGAGCCACGTGCGGGTGAGCTTCGACGGTCCGGAGTACACGGCGGACATCGTAGCGACGGGGACCGTGCGCCTGCTCGAGGCCATACGCGAAACCGGCATTCGCCCGCGCTTTTACCAGGCCTCCTCGAGCGAGATGTTCGGCCGGGCCCTCGAGGTCCCGCAAACGGAGCGGACGCCCTTTTATCCACGAAGCCCCTACGCCTGCGCCAAGGTCTTTTCTTACTGGATCACGGTCAACTACCGGGAGTCCTACGGTTTGCACGCCAGCAACGGGATTCTATTCAATCACGAGTCCCCGCGCCGGGGCGAGACCTTCGTCACCCGCAAGATCACGCGCGCGGTGGCGCAGATCCAAGCGGGTTTGCAGGACAAAATCTTTCTCGGGAACCTCGAGGCCAAGCGGGACTGGGGCTACGCGCCGGAGTATGTCCAGGCGATGTGGCTGATGCTCCAGGCGGAGAAGCCGGACGATTACGTTGTGGCCACCGGGGAAACGCATTCGGTGCGCGAGTTCCTCGAGCTGGCCTTCACCCAGGCCGGGTTGGATTGGAACAACCACATCGCGACCGACCCCCGCTACTTTCGCCCGGCGGAAGTGGATTTGCTCGTCGGCGACAGCAGCAAGGCCCGGCGGCAGCTTGGCTGGGAACCCAAGACCCGGTTTGCCGCGCTCGTCAAGCTGATGGTGGAGGCGGACATTGAGTTGCTGCGTCGACACCGCCAAGGCCAAACGCGAGTGAGCGGCTGAGAAAATCCTGGTAGGCCAGCCGCAGACCGGCCTCGAGCCCGACCCGCGGCCTCCAGCCCAGGGCAAAAAGGCGCGAGCTGTCCATCAATTTGCGCGGCGTGCCGTCCGGCTTGGTTTTGTCCCAGAGAATCTCGCCCCCGTATCCGACCACGCGTTTGACCGTCTCGGCCAGGTCGCGGACCGAGACCTCGGCGCCGAAACCGACATTGATGAATTGCTCCTGGCTATAGTGCTGCATCAGAAAGACACAAGCCTGGCCGAGGTCATCGGCATACAGGAACTCGCGCAAGGGGGCGCCGGAGCCCCAGCACACGACGCTGGGCGCGCCCGCGGCCTTGGCCTCGTGGAACCGGCGAATCAGGGCCGGCAGGACATGCGAGCGGAGCGAGTCGTAACTGTCATTCAATCCGTAAAGGTTGGTCGGCATGGCGCTGATGAAATCGCAGCCATATTGGCGGCGGCAGGCCTGGCACAGTTTGATGCCGGCGATTTTGGCGACGGCGTACCATTCGTTGGTGGGCTCGAGCGGACCGGTCAGCAGATATTCCTCTTTGAGGGGTTGCGGCGCGAGCCTGGGATAGATGCAGGAGCTCCCCAGGAAGAGCAGCTTCTTGACTCCGCTCAGATAGGCCCCATGGATGAGATTATTCTGGATCTGCAGGTTCTCGAAGAGGAACTGCGCCGGGAGGCTGTCGTTGGCCAGGATGCCGCCCACGCGGGCGGCGGCGATGAAGACGTACTCCGGCTTTTCGCGGGCGTAGAACCCGCGGACCGCCGCGGTATCCAGCAGCTCCAGTTCCGCATGCGTCCGCCCAACCAGGCGGGAGAAGCCTTGGCGGTGCAGCTCGCGCCAGATGGCGCTGCCCGCCAGCCCACGATGGCCGGCAACATAAACCCGACTGTCTGGCGCCATTTCCATTCGACTCAACATATCCCCCGAACCCCTCCGCCCGCAACCTTTGTCGGGAACCTTTGTCGGGAACCTTTGTCGAATTCCCGAATTCAGCTTGAGCGCCCGGGAGGGTGCTGGCACTATCGGCGCGACGCATGCGGTTCATCGATTTACAAACACAGTATGAGAGGTACAAACCCGAGATCGAGGCCCGGATGCGCGCGGTGCTGGAGCACGGCCAGTTCATTTTGGGGCCCGAAATTGAGGAGCTTGAGGAGCTGCTGGCGCGGTATGTTGGAGTCAAGCACTGCCTGACGGTGGCCAGCGGCACGGACGCGCTGGAGATCGCCCTGCGCGCCCTCGGCATCGGACCGGGCGACGAGGTGATCACCGTGGCCTTCACTTTTATCAGCACCGCCGAGGTGATCGCGCTCGTGGGCGCTAAACCGGTGTTCGTCGACATCGACCCCGACAACTACAATCTTGACCCCGGGCTGCTCGAGCAGGCGATTACGCCGCGCACGCGCGCCATTATCCCGGTGAGCCTCTTTGGGCAAATGCCCGACTACGACCGCATCAACGCCATCGCTTCCAGGCACGGGCTCCCGGTTATCGAAGACGCGGCCCAGAGTTTTGGCGCCACGCAGCGCGGGCGGCGCAGTTGCGGGGTGACGCTCATCGGCAGCACCAGCTTCTTTCCGGCCAAGCCGCTCGGGGGTTACGGCGACGGCGGCGCTTTGTTCACGAGCGACGACGGCCTGGCGGGGAAGATGAAGGCCATCCGCGCGCATGGGTCCGTGGAACGCCACGAGCATCCGTTGCTCGGCATGAATGGCCGGTTCGACACCCTCCAGGCCGCGGTGCTGCTGGCCAAGCTGCCGCATTTCGATTGGGAACTGAAAGAGCGGGCGCGTATTGGCGCGCGCTACACGAAACTGCTCCGTTCCCTCTGCGCGGCGCCGGGGATAGCGCCGGGCAACACCCACGTCTATGCCGAGTACACGATTCGGGTGTCCAACCGCGACGCTCTGGCCGCAGCCCTCAAAAAGGAGGGCGTGCCCACGGCCGTCTATTACCCCAAGTGCCTGCACGAGCAACCGGTCTTCGCCGGCTGCGGATGCAAGTGGGGCGATCTCCCGGTGTCCGAAAGGACCTCGCGCGAGGTCCTGAGCTTGCCGATGCATCCGTTCCTGGGCGAGGCCGACCAGGATCGCATCGTGTCGGCCGTCACCGCTTCCTGTTTGACCTGAAACGCGCGCGGGCCGTGGCGCAGCGCAGACTTCCAGTCTGCCGTATCGCGGATTTCCAATCCGCAGATGCGGCCCGACAGGTACGGCCTGCCGACTGGAAGCCGGCGATACGGCAGGTTGGAAACCTGCGCTACGCGGCCCGGTGATGAGGGAAGGCCGAGAAGGGGCAGGGGGCGTTTTCATTTTTTTATTTTTTTCCGGGATTTTCCGGGATTTTCCGGACTTTTCCTCATGCAGGCCGGGTTTTAGCGGCAGTCCCTTTCCGAAACTGCCTTGCCCCGGTCGGCGGTCATCGTCCCGAAGGGACGTTCGAGAATAGCCCAGCGTTTCAACGCTGGGTTTCGCGGTCAAATGACCCCAAGTCCCGAAGG
>Ga0209415_10014667_pt1 | contig 12787 bp, 8 predicted proteins | sample PeaSoiSIISIP2007_FD_187696 | JGI IMG/M metagenome (GOLD analysis project Ga0209415, IMG submission 187696) | Peat soil microbial communities from Weissenstadt, Germany - SII-SIP-2007 (SPAdes) (version 2) | ecosystem: Environmental > Terrestrial > Soil > Wetlands > Peat | place: Germany...
CATCCAGATGGATGCGGGCAATAACCGTACCCAGCCCGTCACGCTGGAAGTCGGCAACGTGACGGAAAGCATTTCGGTCACCGCCAACGCCACTATGGTGGAAACCAAGGAGAACTCCATCGCGACGGTGGTGGACCAGCAGAGACTAATCGATCTGCCGCTCAATGGGCGCAATCCGGCCGACCTGCTGAGGGTCTCCGGCTTCTCCACGTCGACCATGACCCTCAATGGCGGGGACTTGACCGGCAGCAAGAACATCCAGGGGTCCAACGGTTCGGGCCAATACTCGGTGGCCGGCAGCGCGGCCAATGGCGTCAACTTTCTGCTGGATGGCGGCGACAACAACGACGCCTTCAGCAATGTGAACCTGCCTATCCCGTTCCCGGATGCGGTTCAGGAATTCAACGTGCAGACAAACGGTTTGCCGGCCCAATACGGATTGCATCCTGGCGGCGTGGTGAATATCGTGACCAAGTCGGGCGCCAATGACTTCCACGGCGACCTGTTCGAGTTCCTGCGCAACGGCGACATCAACGGGCGGCCAAAGGGCGTGATCGGGCTGCAAGCGGTGCGCGACTCGCTCAAGCGCAACCAGTTCGGGGGCACGGTAGGCGGCAGGATTATCCGGGACAAGCTGTTCTTCTTTGGCGGGTATCAGGGCACGCGGCAGCGCAGCGATCCAGCTCAAAACACCGCCTACGACCCCACCGCGGCGGCACTGAAGGGCGACTTCAGCGTGTTGGACGGCGCCAAGGCGAACGGCGGCTGCCTGTCTGCGGCCAAAACTCTGAAAGACCCCAGCGGCAACCCGTACCCCGGCAACCAGATTCCCGTTTCCGCGTTCGATCCGGCGGGATTCAAACTGGCTTCCACCTATATTCCGACTTCCCCTAATCCTTGCGGAAACTACCTTTACGGTTACCTGGCCAACAACCCCGACGATCAATGGATCGGCCGCATCGATTACAACGTCAGCAGCAAGCATTTCTTCTACGCGCGCTACTTTATCTACGACTACCTGGCCCTCTCGCTGTTCGACGGCCACAACGCCCTGACCACCGGGTCGCCGGGCAACCAGGACCGGACTCAGACGATGACCATCGGCGACACCTACAGTTTCAGCGCCACCGCCGTGAACTCCTTCCACGCCACCGCCGACCGGCGCCGTGACAACCGCTCGTCTGCCTCCAGCCTGTTCAGCCCGGCGACTCTGGGCGTGAATATGTTCATTAATGCTCCGAACTACACCCAGCTCACGGTCAGCGGCTACTCCGGAGGCGGGTTTGCCGTCGGCTGCGGGACCTGCGCCCTGGCGAATTTTGACATCAACACCTACCAGTTGGCCGACGATTTCACGCTGATCCGCGGCCGCCATCAATTCGGCTTCGGCTTCGATGGCCGCAAAGACCAGTTCAATTCCTACAACTACCAGCAGGCCAACGGGCAGTTCACTTTCAACGGCACCTTCAGCGGCGACGGATTGGCCGACCTGCTGACCGGCCGCTTCTCGGGCTTGACCGACGGCAACGTGATTTCCGATTACCTGCGCCAGACGGTCATGGCAGCTTACGCGCAGGATTCCTTCCACGCCACGCCGCACCTGGGCATCAACTTCGGCGTGCGCTGGGAGCCCTCGGTGCCGTCTTATGACAAGTATGGGCGCGGCAACCAGTTCAGTTGGCCGCTCTTCCTGCAGGGCTGGCACAGCTCCGAATACCCCACTGCTCCGGCGGGCTTGATCTTCACCGGAGACACCGCGCAGGACCCGTACGGTAAAGCGCTAACCGCATCTCACTGGGCCACCTTCTCGCCCCGGCTCGGCCTGGTTTGGGATCCCAAGGGCGATGGCAGGCAAACCCTCCGCGCCTCGTTCAACCTGTTGCACGATACCACCGAGCTGTTCTATCCCGAGCGTTGGACCACCAATTCGCCGTATGTCTCTTCCATCACCCTTACCAGCGGCCAGTTCTCCAACCCCTTCGCGAATTACACGTTGAACGGCAAGACCGGCGACCCGTTCCCCGGCGCCGCCGTCTTCCCCACGCAAGGCACCTACATCAGCGTCCCGCCCAATATGAAGGTCACGTACATGATGCAGTGGAACCTCAGTTATCAACGGCAGATTGGCAGGGATTGGGTGGTGAAGGCCAATTACCTGGGGAATGCCTCCCGGCACATCTGGGGATCGACAGACGTCAACTTCTCCCTACCCATCGCCGGCGCCACCTCCTCGAATACCAACAGCCGGCGCCTGACCTATCTGAACAATGTCGCGACGGGGCAATACTACGGCGATATCCAGCAGACCGATGACGGCGCCAACGCCGAGTATCATGGCCTGTTCCTTTCGGCCAACCACCAGTTCGCTCGTAATTTCACGTGGCTGACCAGTTACACCTGGAGCCATTGCACCAGCTCGTGGGATTTCGCGGGAGAACTGGCGGGTGTCATTTACCAGAATCCGCTGAACCGCGCCCAGGGCGAACGGGGAAATTGCGGCTACGACCACCGGCACACGTTCATCACCACGCTGGTCGCTATGAGTCCCGGCTTCGGCAGTGGGGCGGCCAAACTGCTCACCAAGAACTGGCAGGTTTCGCCGAGCATCAGCATCTTCACCGGTAACCCCATCCAGCTCAGCGACGGCGGGAAGGACATTTCCCTCAGTGGCCAGTTGCTGGACCGGCCCAACGTGGTATTGCCGACCCAGGTGTACACAACGGCACCCAGCGATCCGCCGTTTTGGTTCAACCCGGCGGCGTTTGCCGTGCAGCCGGCCGGAACCTTCGGCAATCTCGGCCGCAACTCCGTCTATGGCCCCGGCCAGATCAATTGGGATATGGCCGTAACCCGGCGTTTCCCGGTGAAGGAACGGTGGAAGCTCGATCTCCGCGCCGATTTCTTCAATATCATGAATCACGGCAACTGGAACAACCCGGGCACCAGCAACCAGAGCAGCACGTTCGGCGAAGTCACGGGGTTCAGCACCCCGCGCCAGATCCAGATGGCGCTGAAGCTGTACTTCTAAGGCCCGGACCTTCGTCCGCGGGCGCCTCGCGTAGAGGCGCCCGCGGAACAAGTGCCCCTCGTCCATCGTATGGGTCTTTGTAGGAGACCCGTATGGTTCCCAGAATTACCCTTCTCGAAATCACGCCCCTGCTGGCCGCGACGCTCTGCCTCTGTGGTTGTGTAGTCGAAGCGACCGGCCCCACGCAACACGACTCCCGCTCCATAGACCTGGACGCCTCTGAGCGGGTCACGGTGGACCTGAACATGGGGGCCGGACACCTGCGCGTCGACGGCGGTACGCAGAAATTGGCACGCGCCGATTTCACGTACAACGTAGCGTCGTGGAAACCGTACGTGCGCTACCGCAGCGCCGCCGGGCACGGCACCCTCAGCATCGAACAGCCCTCGGGCGGCCACGCCCACATGGGCGCCAGCAAATACGAATGGGATTTGCGGTTGAACCGGGAGGTCCCCGTGGACATGCGGGTCCACTTCGGCGCGGGCGACGCCGACCTGAACCTGGGGAGTCTTTCCTTACGCAGTGTCGAAGTGGAGATGGGCGTCGGAAAGCTCAACTTGGATCTGCGGGGCAACCCCAAGCGCAACTACGACGTGCGCATTCGCGGCGGCGTCGGGGAAGCCACCGTGCGCGTGCCTGGCGACGTCGGGGTGTACGGCGAAGCGGAAGGCGGCATCGGCGAGATCCGGACCACGGGCCTCCACCAGGAGGGCCGCCGCTATTTCAACAGCGCTTACGAGCACTCGAAAGTGACGATCCACCTGGATATCCGCGGCGGCATCGGGTCCATCCGGGTGATCTCAGACTGATTTCTGCCGGGCCTTCCGGCGCCGGCTGAGACCCACCGCGAAGCTCACCAGGAAGCCCACCGCGATAGCCGCGGCCAGCCGCTCGGGCTCGCGGAAGTAGACGAAGCGCGCACCTTCCGGAGTGACCTCCACGACCCCGCAGGGCCGGGCAGAAACGCGGCCGCCGCCTCCACCCCCGTCCGCACCACCACCACCGCCAAAAGCGAACCGGACGGTCGCGACCGGCAGGATGGTTCGCTGGCCGGAAGTCACCGGTTCGCCGTAGACGCTCTTCACGGTCGCCCCGGCGCTGACCGTTTCAGTTACCTTGCGGATGATTTCTGCAATGTCCATCTCTTGATTCTACGGGGCGTTCTACAAAACCTGGCAGACGTTCCCGCGAATCGTGTTCCAGCCCGGCTTGATGCCGGGGGCCAGCCCGATGCACCGCGTGGCCATTTCAAATCCCGTAATCTCGTTCCGCTCGATGACGTTTCCGCGCGCTGGAGCTGGCCGCGCGGCGCCGTCACCCAGGTAGATGCCGCTGCGCAGGATGTCCGGCTCGCTGGGATGGTGGTTGGTGTTGAGGTTCAACAGCCGGTTGCGCGCGATCCAGTGGCCCGTGCCGATCGCGAAGATTCCGCCAAATCCCGCGCCATCGATCACGTTGTCTGCAATCCGGATATTCCGCGACTGCATATCGGGATTGCTGTTGTTCATCACGATTCCGAAGTTGCCGAGGCCTCGACACACGTTGCCGCGGACGTCGCCGTCGTGAAAGCCATCGAGGTCGATGCACTTGCCGTTGACCTCGTCGAAACGGTTGCCGGCATAGGAACATCGCTCGACGTTCCCGGCCGTATCGATGCCCACCGGTACGGCGAAATTCTCGATGTCGACATCTTCCACGGGAAAGCCGATGCGCCGGCCGCTGTTCTCCTCCACGCGGATTTCGGTGGCGTGCCCAACCTGGATGGCATCGCGTCCGATGCTATCGAAGCGGTTCCGAGCGAACCAGCCGCGTGCATTGCGCGGCGACGTGTACAGCGAGTGCGTCCACAGGCCATTGCCGCGGAGGTTGCGGAACGTGCAGCCGCTGACGCGGAACTCGCTGGCGCCTTCTTCGAGCAGGATGCCGCCCGTGGTGTTGTTCCGGCCGGCCGGGTTGCGCGAGCCGCTGTCCGCCACGTGGACCGCGTCGACCGTTACCTGCCGCGAACGGCTCACCAGCACGGCGAAGCCAGAGATCTCACGAAAGCGAACACGCTCGATGGCGAGGCCCGCGACTCCCTCCGCCAGCACTCCGTTGCCGCGCGTGAACCGCGCAAAGGGCACGTCGGAGGGCGGGAGCCCCGAGCGCGTCTCCACCGCAGCGCGATTGCCGTCGATGGTGAAATCGCGCAGCCGCACGCCATCGCCTCGAACCACGATTACGGCGCGTCCGGAGAATCCGGGAGCGACGTGCAGCACGGTGCCGGATGCCGCGCCGCGAACTTCGGTGCCGGCCTCGACAACGATCTCGGAGTGCACTTCCGTTACGCCTGCCGGAAGCACCAGGATCTTCTGGCGCGGCACGGGCGGTAGCAGGGCGAGGGCGCCGGCGAAGATTGCCAGGAAAGAGGCGATCTTGAGCCAGGTCACGCCACCTCGATGGCCATCGGCGGGAATGCCCGCTTGCCCATCGCAATCCGCACCTCGTGCGGGCCGCTCCCGATGCCTGCCGGCAGATCTACATTGAATTCCCACCGCTCGGCAACCGGGTCGACACAAAACGTGTCGGAGACCGCCACTTCGCGGCCGTCCACCGCTAAGCGGAATTGCCCGGCGTGGGTGACCTCGTGCATCGTCACCTTCAGGATGCCGCTCGTGATCCGGTTGTCCGAGAGCAGGTTGACCCCATCGGTCAATGCGCCGATCCGCGGAACGGAAGGGCCGGCGGGGACGATGCGCATCCAACCTGTCGGGCAGACCGGCCGGCCCAGCCACGTCAACTCAATGGGCACGAGCCCCGTGCGAAGCCCTTCGGGCAGCGCCGCGTTGACCTGGGAGACTCCGTCCGCCTCGGGCTCCCCGATGAACGTCAGGCGGCACGCGCGGCCATCCGCCGTCATCGCCATGTGGTTCAGATCGCAATCTTCCGGCAGGCGGTCGATCCACGCCGAGATGAACGCCATCGGACCGGCAGCGGGCGCGGCCCGCTCGCCGGTGAGCGCGTTGCTGATGGTCCGGATACGGGACTGGCCCGGGGGCTTGCCAGAGAGCGATCGCTCCCATCCCGCGGGCATCTTGCGGCAGGTGATCCACATGTACTGCGTCCAGATCTGCTCCAGCGCCAGCAGTTGGAAATCGTGCTCGCGCGCAAAGCTGGCGGCCTCGGCGGGAGCGATGCGCACTCCGCTCCAGGTGTCGTACTGCCGGGCGTGCGCCGGCAGTCCGTTGATCTGGCAGCGCAGGATGCCGCCGGTTTTCAGCACGCGCCGCGATTCGCGCAGATAGTTGAACACCACCTCGCGGCTGGGGATGTGCTGGAACACGGCGTAGGAGTACACGAAATCGAACATCTCGCCGCGAAACAGCGTCAGGTCCGAGCCGGAGCTGTGGTGCGGGTGGGCATTAGGCGTGTCGCGGAGCCGCTCCTCGGCCAGGCGGACCATTTCGTCGGAAACGTCCACCCCGTGGATCTCGGTGAAATGGCGGCTCAGCGGCCGCATCAGGCGTCCCGGGCCGCAGCCGATCTCGAGGGCCGCGTCACGGCCGCGGAGCCGTTTCAACTCGCCGCCCAACAGGCGCAGAACATCGGTAGCTGTCGAGAAGAACTCCGCGTCATCCTGTTCGCGGCGGCCGAACGCCACGTAGTAATTGGCATCTTCGCCGGCCCGTTGGTTCCAGTCGGCGCGCATGCGCTCGAGAATTCCAGGATCGTCCATGTGGCAGTTGTTATTCTAACTTCTTATGGCCCTTGCCTTCCGCCGCGTCACCAGCGAACCGCTCCGCGATTTTGACGCCGCCGCGCCCGATGGCGTCGTGATCGGGCTGGCCGGAGAGACCGGCTCCGGGAAAGGCCTGCTGCTGGGCCTCGCCGCTGGCACGGGGAAGCCCACCGCGGGCCTGGTGGAGAGATCCGGCGCCGCCAGGCTGCTCCGCCTGGGCGACGCTTTGAACCTCGCGCCCGTTCCGGTGCTGCTCATCGACCATGCCTTCGCGCAGCACGATGCGTTGGTGCGCGAACAGTCCTTCATCGCGATCGATCGCCTGCGGCGCGCCGGCTCGACGATCCTGCTGGCTTCGCACGAAGAAGACCTGCTCCGCCGCCTGGCCGACGAAATCTGGTGGCTGCACCTCGGCAAGCTGGCAGGGCGGGGAGATCCCGAGGAAATACTGGCCTCCTACCGCAAGCACATTGCGCAATGCGTGCGCGCCTGGGGCGAAACCGTGACCCCGCCGATTGCTCCCCGCATGCGGCGCGGCGATGGCCGTGCCGAAGTCCTGGGTGTCGAAACCATCGGCGAAAACGGCCGCCCCACCATGGTCTGGCGCAGCGGGGAACTGGCGGTGGTCAAGGTGCGGGTGCGCTTCCGCGAAGCCGTGGCCGACCCGGTGGTGGGGATGATGATTCGCACGCGCATCGGGCTCAACGTCTACGGCACGAATACCGAGCTGGAGCGGCTGAGGCTCGGGCCGTGCGCCGCCGGAGACAGCATCGAGATCGCCTTCGCCTTCCGTTGCGAGCTTTGTCCGCAGGAGTACACCCTCACCGTGGCCTCGCACGACCCCGATGGCGTGTGGCACGACTGGCTGGAAGATGCAGTGGCCTTCGCGGTGAGCGACAGCCGCTACACGGCTGGTGTGGCCAACTTGCGCGCGACGGTCAGCGTCACACCCGCGGCCGGATAGCCTTCAGGGGCTGATGTTCGGGGTTTGTTGGCGGTTCACAGTATGCCCGCATCGCCGCCTACGACCCGCCGGAGTCTTGTTTGCCAGTAAGCTCGCCGATGAGCCACGCTCTGGCCATCCTCCAGTCGCGCTTCGCGGTATCCATCGAAACCCCCAGGACTTCCGCTGCTTCCTCGATGTTCAATCCACCGAAGTAGCGCAACTCCACAACGCGGCTCTTGCGGCGGTCGATTCGGGCGAGTGCATCGAGCGCCTCATCCAGGGCGAGCACTTCAATACCGCGCGCCTGCGCCACCAACAGCACTTCATCGAGGGGCACGCGCAGGGCGTTTCCTCCACGCTTGACGAAGCCGCGACGGCGCGCATGGTCCACCAGGATGCGCCGCATGATCTGGGCGCACAGCGCCAGGAAATGCGCCCGGTTTTCGCAGCGGATTCCCCCGGCGCGCACCAGCTTGAGATACGCCTCATTGGCCAGTGCGGCGGATTCCAGGCTCTCGCCGGCGCGCCGCCGCTCCAGGTGCTGGCGCGCGATCCGCCGCAGCTCCGGATACACAATATCTGTCAAGCGGTCCAGCGCGTCCCGATCGCCGTCATTCCAGGCGGCAAGCATTGCGGTGATATCCGGCTGGCCGGGGTTCGCCATGTTTTTCGAGTCCTATCACGATAATAGACCGCTTCCCGTTAACCATTCCTGCGGCCGTTCGCGGAATACAGAGTAGGAGAAACTTCGATCCTGGTTATTGATGTCTGAATTTAGAACGCGCGTATTTCTTTCGGTTGTTCTGCACAGAACGTCTGCGTAGAGCGTAATGGTCCGCACGCTGCACTCGCCCCTCGGCGCGGTCTCACGCCGCATGCATTGGCGAGCGCTCACGGTGCCCAACACGGTTGAGTCCGGCTTCGATAGGGGAAGATTCGGACTCTCTTGAGAAACGAGGTAGAAGCTTATGAAAAACCTTTTCATCCCGCTGGTTGCTTGCATCCTGACGGTCTTGCCCGCCCTGAAAGCGCAAGATTGCAGTAATTGGAGCAATTGGGATCTTCGCGGCACGTACACGCTGTCCGGCAGTGGTTATATCGATCTATCCCTCGCGTCTGCTCCGGACTCATGTACCCGGGAGTCCCCACAATATGCCCCGCCACGGTCCGGGCGCCGGTCATTGTCGCCGTCTGCGAGAGATCCGGCTTCCCCTCGGTCCCCCAGATTGCTTTCGCGAGGCCGAAATCCAACACCTTTACCCTGCCGGGGTACCCGCTTGCGGGTCCCGTGACCTTGACGTTGGCTGGCTTCAAATCGCGGTGGATGATCCCGTGCTCATGCGCCGCTTCGAGCGCCTCCGCCACCTGGCAGGCGCGATCGAGCGCAGTGGCCAGGGGTAGCGGCCCGTGCAGCGTATCCCCCTCCACCAGCTCGAGCACCAGGTAGTGAACTTCCGCGGACTCCTCCAGTCCGTAAATCGCCGCGATGTTGGGATGGTTCAGCGATGCCAGCGTGCGCGCCTCCCGGGTAAAACGGGCCAGCCGCTCCGGATCGCGCGCAAACTCGGGAGGCAAGGTCTTGATGGCCACGTCGCGGCCAAGCTTGCTGTCGTGCGCGCGATAAACCTCGCCCATCCCGCCCGCGCCCAGCAGGGAGAGGATGCGATATGTGCCGAATTGCCGGCCCACCAGCGACCCGCGGGCGCCCAGCGTGGCCGTCACATCCGCAAGCACCGGCTTTTCCAGGAGGCTGCCGGCCTGCTCATCCTTCGAAACGAGCATCTCGACCTGCCGCCGCAAGTCGGTGTCCTCGCCGCAGGCCTCAGCGAGAAACGCTCGGCGAACTTCCGGCGAGCGCTCCAGCGCAGCGTGGAAGAGCTCCTCGGCTCGCCGCCAAAGTTCCTGCTTCATGGCCAGCTCCGTACTTTATTGTCCTTTAATCTTATTACACTTTTGAATGGTTCGCAGACCGCGGCCGAGGCTTCGCAATAGGCCGCGTGCCATTTATGAGATGCGCTCTAGTCTCGGGCGCCGGCAAGATCTCTTGCACCTCACCACCGATGATAAGATCGAGCCAGCCTGCTCTGGGCCTGACCCGGCAGCACCGAAACTAGTGTCCAGGCATCGCCCACACCTATCCGTAGTGTCCGTAGTGTTGAGGCAATCCTGATCGGACTGCTCGATGTTGACGATCATGTACGCGGCCATCGCGTTACTCCCCCTTGCGGGGCGCATCTCCGCGCGCGGGCGCGTTCATCCGTTCCACTTGTTTCACCAGGAAAGCCATGTCGCTGAACGGATCGCCTCCGTTGCGCGCCCAGTGTACCCGTCCGTTGCGGTCGATGAGGATCGTGGAGTGCAGCTCCGCTTCCTCGAAATCGTCGTAGGAGTGGAAACGGCGCGCGTTGGCGTAGTGGTCGTCCGAAAGCAGGCGCACGGGCAGGTCGCCGAACGCTTTGAGGCCCTTCGCATTCTGGTCCGGCGGCGTGCTGCTCACCGCCAGCACCACGGCATTCAGGCGCTCCCAATCGGCCTTCTTGCTGCCGATATCGTGCAACTGCCGCACGCAGTGCGGGCATTCCTGGCCGAGATAGAACACCAGGATCACGTTCTTGCCCTTGTAGTCGTCGAGCGTCACCCGCTTGCCGTCCGCGTCCTTGACGTCCAGCAGCGGCGCCGCATAGGGCTCCCACCGATTGGGCCCGAACTGCTCGAGCGACGTGCGCAGGTAATTGCGCTGCGGACGCGGCGAAGAATCGCGGGGCGCGGCGGTGATCCCGGCGGCGCTCGCGCGGCTCAGGACCGGCAGGCCTTGGTCGGCGTCGGCGGATACAAAGAGCAGCCGCGCCATGGCGTCCTCGGCCTTGGCATTCTCGCCCGCCGACGCGTACGCCCGCACCAGGCCGGAGAGCGCGAACAGGTCGCTGCGCGTGAGGGTGAGCGCCTTCTCGAACGCGGTGGCCGCCAGCGTCGGACTCTTCACCTGCAGGTACGCCTCGCCCAGGCTGTTGTAGAGCGCTTCCGGGTAGACCGGAGGGTCGGCGTAGGTCTTCTGGAGATCGAACTCCTTCTGCGCGGCCTCGGAGAGAAATTTCAGTCCTTCCAGAGTCTCGCCGCGCGCCAGGCCCAGCCTGCCCCGCAACTCCTGGGCCTGGATGTCATAGATGTCGGTGAACTGCTTGTTCTTTTCCAGGTCCTTCTTCAGCGCGGTGTGGGCCTCCAGGCTCTTCTCCGCCTTGTCGAGGTCGCCCTTGCCGAGGTGCGCGCGCGTCTCGAAATAGGCGCGATTCGCTTTGTCGGCAAAGATATCGCGCCACGGGATGGCGTCCTCCTTCAGCAGGTCGTCCCAGCGCTCGAACTTCACCAGCGCCCGCGCCAGGGCAGCGATTCCGTAGGAGTGGGTGCTGTGGGGCGAGTCGTCGTTGCCCTGCGGATCGAGCGGCGCATCGATGAGCTGCTGGGCCGAGAAGATCGACGCGTGCGCCATTCCCAACTGCCCCTGGATGTAGGACAGGTAGTTCAGATTGTGCCCATAGTTCCAGTTGTTGAAGGGGAAGGTGAGGCGCTCCTGCATGTATTGCTTTTCGCGGCGGGTGGCCGCGTCCATGGCGATGGCCGCTTCGTTCCACATGCCCACGATGCTGAAGATGTGGCCCGGCATGTGGAGCGCGTGCCCGATGCCGGGCACGATTTCGCCGTAGCGCCGCGCGCTGTCGAGCGCCTGTTCCGGCTCGTGATAGTCCCAGTTGTGAATGCGGTAATGGTGCGCGCCCGGATGGTCCGGCTGTTTGGCGAGCACTTCGCGAATCATGAGCTCGGCCCCGTAACGCGACGTGCCCATGGTGTTCAGCGCCAGCAGCGCGCGCGCCTCCATATCGCCGGGGTACCGGACGCACAGGGTCTCGAGGATCTTGCGGCCGCGGTTCGACCCCTCGCGGCGATCGTTTTCGTGCAACGGATCGGGCAGCAGTTCGGCCGCCAGCGCGTCGATGTAGAGTTGCTCGCGCTCGCTCACCCGCGCTTTGCGCTTCACGGCCTCGCGAATCATCTCCGCCGGCCGATTCTGTCCGCCCAGTCCGCCCAACGTACTGGCGCGGGCCAGGCCCCAATAGGCCATGGCGTTGTCCGGTTCCAGCTTCAGGCACCAGCGGAAGGCGCGCTCGGCTTCGTAGTCCCAGAAGGAATGCAGCAACGCGTTGCCCTGGTCGAACCAGCGCTGCACCTCCGGGTTCTTGGTGGTAATGGGGAAGTGGGCTACGCCGATGCCGGCGATGGGCCACGGCTTCTCGCGGGGTCCGGTATCGAAGGCTTCGCCATGCTGCGAATGGCCGAGCTTGGCGAGAATGCTGGAATCGGTTTGAAAGGCCGCGACTGGCACGGCCAGACACGCGACGGCGAGGATACGGGTGAGTGGTGACATCTGAGTGCTCTTCAGGAAAGTATAGCTGGTTGGGGGGCGGGGGCTGGGGGCGCATCTGGAGGGTCGTTTTTACAATATGCACCCCCGCGCTTCTCGTGGAGATCGAGGGCCCGGGTGCGGCGCCACGGGCCGATCCCGATGCCTACGAGCGCTCGTTGAGTCACGTCGTTTTCCATGCAATACCTCAATTCCGGAAGGATCCGTCGGTTTTTCCGGAACGAAACGTTGGAAGCAAAGCACTTACGCGCTTTCTTCCGGCACGATCCTTCCGAACGGGATATTCGTGGGAAGTCGGTGGCGGCTGGAAAGCCGCACCTCATCCTTCAATTTAAGAGTAACTGCACAACATCCCGGATTTCGGACGGAAATTGGCGTCAAGAACGCGTAAGCGGCTGAAATCGTTAGGTCAATTTTTTTCAAGTTTTCGGCGAAGTGTTGTGACTGAGCTTTTGGGAGGGGCGGATTAAGGTCGGTTTTGGAGGCAGAAGTGGCGCGGCGGCTTCAGGGGCCTGCCGGGCGACGATCCCTTCCCAGGCGACGGTACACCGTGGATTGTACGGGTCGGAGCACTCCGGAACGCCGGTTGGGCACCGTGTTGCGGGTTTGCTTGCTGCATGGCCGACTTGGCAAAGCACTTCCGGTCCAGATCCTGTTCGGACCGGGAACGCCAGCCAC
>Ga0209415_10014669_pt1 | contig 12785 bp, 12 predicted proteins | sample PeaSoiSIISIP2007_FD_187696 | JGI IMG/M metagenome (GOLD analysis project Ga0209415, IMG submission 187696) | Peat soil microbial communities from Weissenstadt, Germany - SII-SIP-2007 (SPAdes) (version 2) | ecosystem: Environmental > Terrestrial > Soil > Wetlands > Peat | place: Germany...
GGGGTGGACGGGATCGCACAGGAAATACCCGCCGTTGATGTAGTCGACGTAAACGTCGTCAGTATAGAGCCACCCCACTGGCCACGGGTCAAGCACATTGAACCAAAACCCGCCGTATTGAAAACGTCGCGAACCGCCCTCGAAGTCGGAACGGTTTACATGAAACCTATGTTCGCGGCCAAAACTGGCACGGAAGCGATCGTCAGGAATGCGCCCATGGCTTCCCGTGGGCTGTGCACGATTGGCCTGTTGCTGTTGTTGTTGCTGCGCCGGCTTAGCCCGTTGCTGGTGCTGACCTTGTTTGGATTGCTGTGCCGGCTTGGCCTGTTGCTGGTGCTGAGCTTGTTTGGATTGCTGCGCCGGCTTGGCCTGTTGCTGGTGCTGCTGCGGTTGCTTCTCCTCCTCGTGTCCTGTCTGCGCGAACGCGGGAGCAATAGCTACAGGAAGCAGGAACAGAATTGTTGCACTTAGAACTTCAATTCGTTTCATGAGTGTTACCCTCGATTACAACTCAATTGAAGTTAAGCAATTCAAAGTCCGCATCGATGGCCCCCAGCGTGCCTCGCGGACCGAACGTTTCTGTGCAAGTGGAGTCCCATCCCCAAGAATGAATTGACCTTATTTGGGTCATCTGACCTTTTTTAGTCAATGCTGGAATTCAACGTGTTGGTGCGCGAGGGATAGTGATTTAGGCAGACCACCCGCGAAGATTTGTCGCGAGTTCGCACCTCGTGTGGAGTAAATACGAGCTAAGAAAGTTACGGGGATAAGATCGCATATCCCCGCAAGTTGAGTGATTATCGGTCGCGTTGGGCCGAGGTCCGAACCAGCGATCCTTCCAGCTTGGCCGCAGCCGCCGGAGTTTTGAAGTCGCCGGTCAGGATTTCACGATTCGTTGAGTCATGGCCGTAGAGTTCCCGGTTGGTTTCCCCATCCGGCCGAAGCGTCGCGCCAGTCAGTGCGATGCCCGCGAATAGCCCGTGCGAACGGGAATACGACAACACTTCCGCTTGTAACGCCACGTCTGTTTGAGCTGACGCGTCACGGCCAATGGGGCCTGCCGCTACCGATGCATCTCCACCCAGCGTGAATTTGTCGGATAACAAGTGCTTCATGCCGCCATCGTTCATGATGAGCAACACAACATCGGTTTCCGATGCGCCGATCTGAAACCCGAAACTACCGCCTTCCGAGCGCATCGCAGCCGGGGCGCTCCAGCCCACACCATCATGCCGGCGGCATACCGCGAACCCGCGGCCGTATTCGGCGCCGAAGATGAATCCGGCCTTTTTCATGCCCGGAACCACCACGACGCAGTGCGCCTTGTCGATCAGTTCTTGAGGGATACCTTGGTCGGAAGCCCTCATCATGTCGGCCAGCGCGTCGGCTGAAGCGTCCAGCCTGTCGTCAACCTTGATTTCTCTGTCTGCCGCGAGAGCGGCGGTACTCATGGAACCGGCAATCGCCAGAACCCAGACACAGTGCTTTATATTCATGAAATTTATCCCTTTCGTCTTGAACCACGATGGATGAGGCACGCGCGTGGCCGTTGCCGGCCTCACGGGTCTTGTTGCCAGGGCTTCAACGCGGAGTCGCCGTCCTCAAGGATAAACGACCTCATTTGGTCATGTGACCGCGCACAGTCACCGGGAAAGGCGCCTCCCGAGCGGCCGGCCTATCCGAATCGTGGTAACTAGCGTGCATCTCCTTAAAGTTCCATGCGCGGAAACAAGCAGCCATGAAACGCCTCCACTAGGGCTCGCTAGCCGAGCCTCCGCGGGCTCCAAGTCAGAACCGCACGAAGACGCCCGCCGCGCCCGTGTCTCCCGTACCCGTTCGAATGGTCCCATCCCCCACCAGCGGTTGGGCGAACTTTCGCGACCTCGGCACGCCCGTTCTTGCGCCCCTCGAGCGGGCAGGAATGGTCGTCATTTTCACCGTCTTCATGCTGATCAAGAGAGAAGATTTGAGGAACCGTCTTCTGCGCTTGGCCGGGCTCGGTCAGTTGAACCTCATGACCCAGGCGCTTGACGACGCCGCGGGCCGCGTCAGCCGATACCTCCTGATGCAGTTCCTCGTCAATGCTGGCTTTGGCGTTCTGTTTGGCTTCGGCCTTTACTTGATCGGTGTACCCAATCCGGCGCTATGGGGAGCAGTGGCCGGCATCCTAAGGATCGTCCCGTACGTGGGAACGCTGGCTGCCGCGACGCTGCCGATCGCGCTCTCGTTGGCCGTTTTCGATGGATGGTTCAAGCCACTGCTTGTGTTCCTGCTGGTTGCGGGACTCGAACTGATCATCGCCAACTTCATTGAGCCTTGGCTCTACGGCACGCAGGTTGGAATCTCATCCCTGGCCCTGCTTGTGACCGCGGTTTTTTGGACCGTTCTGTGGGGACCCGCCGGCCTGATTCTGTCAACGCCTCTGACGGTTTGCGTCGTGGTTCTGGGGCGCTACGTCCCCCAACTGTCCTTCTTGCATATCTTGCTCGGAGATGAACCTGTTCTCGCGCCCGAAGCCAAAATCTACCAGAGGCTACTGGCGATGGACCACCTGGAAGCGCATGCCATTGTCGGCGAGTTTCTAAAAGGAAGGCCCTTGGTCGAGTTGTATGACTCGGTGCTCATCCCGGCTTTGAGCATGGCTGAACAGGACCGGCACAAAGGAGCCATTGACGCCGTGAGGGAAGACTTTCTATTTCTTACCGTCAACGAAATGATCGCCGAGTTTTCCGAGTATCAACCGGCGGACAGCTCTTCGGAAGCAGCTCCCGCGCCGATCGCGAATGCCGCAGAGGCGAAGTCCAGGATCCTCTGTCTTCCGGCCCATGATCGCGCCGACGAGATCACGGCCGCAATGTTGGCCCAGCCTTCTGGAGCAAAAAGGGCTCGCGGCTCTGTCCTTTCCCATTGGCGGGCCTTCCCTCAATGATCTATTCGCATTGATCGAAGCCAAGCGGAGCGACGTAGTCTGCATCTCGGCTTTGCCGCCTTACGCGTTCGCGCCGGCCCGGGACATGTGCAAGCAAATCCGCGAACGGTTCCCAAAGCTCAAAGTGGTGGTTTGCGTCTGGGGATTCAGCGGCGATACGCAAAAGGCCAAGGCCCGTTTCGAGCGAGCCCAGCCCGATTGCCTTTCCATCAGCCTGGCGGAGGCAATGGCGCACATTGAGGAGCTCGTTCATCCGAAGCCAGCGGCAACTCCTCTGGTCGCGTGATTCAAGGCGTCATTCCATGCCATCATCGCGATGCGCGCCCTGACGTATAATCTTGCGAGGATCGTGGGCAAAACGTCACTAGCCCAGAAGGGCTATTCCGATCCACGGTCAATTACGAGGAGAAGGATCATGAACAGCGATAGAAGCGTGTGGAGCCGGGCGCTCGCCATCTTGGCCGGTCTCGGCTTGTTGGTCTTGTGTTTGACGCTGGCAGCGCAGGAGCAATCCGCGCCCAAGTTCAAGTACGATCCGAGCTGGCCCAAGCCCTTGCCGAACAAATGGAAGATGGGCGGCGTCACCGGGCTGGCCGTGGACAAAGATGACAACGTCTGGGTGTTGAATCGCCCGAACGATCTGACCGACATCGAACTCGAAGCCGAGCTGAATCCTCCGCTGGCCGATTGCTGCGTCCGGCCTCCATCCATGATCCACATCGACAAGGAAGGCAACGTGATCGGTTCCTTCGATGCGCCCCAAGGCCACGGCATGGCGGTGGACAGCAAAGGATTCGTCTACATCGGACAGGACACCGTCCGCAAATATGATCCGAAGACCGGTAAAGTTGTGGCCGAAGTACCGCGCACGCCCGAGCGGCCGCCGGGAGGTGGTGGACCCGATGCCGTTGCGCCCCACATCCCAGGCCACGGCAGCGCCGGCCCGGTTGCGGGATTTATCGCACCGCCCGCCGGGCGTCCTAAACCCGATCCCGCCGCCCAAGCGGCTCGAGAAGCGGCCATCGCGGCCTTCCGCGCCAAGTATCCGCCGACCACGCCGATGATCGTGGGCGGGCTCGAAGAGATACGGCTCGACGAACCGGCTCACGAACTGTACGCCGCCGACAATTATCTGGGCGGCCGCGTGATGGTGTTCGACCTGGATACGTTCGCGTTTAAGCGAGGCTGGGGGGCTTATGGACACACGCTATCGGAAATGACCACCGATGACAAGGATCGCGCCTATACTCCCGGCGGCCCCATGCCCAAGGAGTTCCGCGGCCACCTCACGCTCAACATCTCCAACGACGGGTTGGTCTACGCCGCCGACCGCATGGCGAACCGTATCGATGTCACCACCAAGCAGGGCAAGTTCGTGAAGGAATTCATCCTGGCCCCGACCACGGGTGTGGGCGGCGCCACGGGCGGCGTGATGTTCTCGCCGGACAAGAAGCAAAAGTTCCTCTATATCTCCGATCTCACCAACAACCACATCTGGTTCCTCAACCGCGAGGACGGCAAGGTGGTGGGACAGTTAGGCAGCATGGGCGAGAGCGGTGGCCAGTTCTTTGGACTGCACATGATCGCCGTGGACTCCAAAGGCAACATCTATACAGGCGAAGTATTCGCCGGCGAGCGTGTACAGCGGTTCGTCCCGGTCAAGTAAGAGGCGCGTGACTACAGCCCGAGCTTGTCGAGGATCGGCTTTTCGTACACGTCATCCTCGCCCGGATAACGCAGCTTGGAATCGTACCGCCCGGTCTCCTTCGCTAGCGCCCACACCAGGCTCTCACCCGCGGGCACGGTGTCCGGCTGGCGCGCGAACACTTCATCTTGAAACGCGCGCTCGACATCCACCAGTTGCCAGCCGCGCGTGCGGAACATGTCCATCACATCGCCCAGGAAATACGAATTCAGGACGTTGTAATGCACCAACATGGTGTGCGAAATGCTCCGCCCCAGCACCTCGCGCGCCAGCCGATCATAGTAGGTAGCCCGACCCCACAGATGCGCCAGGTAAGGCTCGCGGAATAAATTCACGTCGAACTTCGGGCGCTCCTGCATGCATTTCCTTAAGCGCTGGTCGTAATACCAATCCGACGCATCGATGGTCACCGCGCCGTTCCTGTATCCGTGCGCCTTCAAGAATGCGCGCATCCAATCTCGGCGCTCGCGAGTAGCGCCTTCCTTCAGCGCAGGGAAACGGAAGTAGGGACGAAAGGTTGGAAACTGGCGCAGAAAGGCATCGCACCGCAGCAGCTCTTCGCCGAACTGCGCCGGCTCAACGCGATCGAACACCGGATGCGTCCACGTATGATTCCCGATCATGTGGCCACGCTCGCTCCACTCGCGCACGATCGGGCGCCCTTGCCGCGTATCGCCGTGCACCCCGATCACGAACAGCGCCGCCCGCACCTGGTGCCGCTCCAACGCCGCCAGCAGCCGCTCGTTCACCTCCGGCCGCATCGTTTCGGGAATCGCATGCCAGTTTAAATCGTCCATCGTGACTGCGATTCGCGATCTCTCTTCAGCATGCAGCACTGATCCTGCCAGCGCGGCCAAAACATCCCGGCGCGATACACCCATGCGAATCATCATGGCATGCTGGAGAAGATGGGTGTTCTACTGAGCGGCTCCGCTCTCAGCAAATCATTTGGCGCGCGGCCCCTATTCGAAAATCTTTCGCTGAGCCTTTCCGATGGCGATCGCACCGGCCTCATCGGCCCCAATGGCAGCGGCAAAACCACGCTGCTCGAGATCCTGGCCGGCAAGGAAGCGCCCGATTCCGGCACCCGCGCGCTACGCAAGCAAACCCGGCTCGCATACGTCCCCCAAGATTCGCTCTTCGCGGACGGCGACACCGTTCTCTCCGTACTGACCGCTGCTCTAGCCGGTCTTCCTTTGGATGATGACGAAAAATCCGCGCGCATCGAGCTCATGCTTGGCCGCGCCGAATTCGCGGATCGCAACATGCCCGCCACCGCGCTCTCCGGCGGCTGGAAGAAGCGCCTCTCCATCGCCGCGGCATTGATCGCGTCCCCCGACGTGCTGCTTCTTGATGAGCCCACCAATCACCTGGACCTCGAAGGCATTCTCTGGCTCGAAACAGCCATCGAAAGCGCGGGCGCGTGTTTAGTTGTCACGCACGATCGTTATTTTCTCGAGCGCGTCGCCACCCACATGCTGGAGATCAATCGCGTTTATCCCGACAGCGCGTTCCAGGTGAAAGGGAATTACAGCGAGTTCCTGGAGAAGCGCGAGGATTTTCTCGAAGCGCAGAAAAAGCAGACCGACGCCCTGGCCACCAAAGTCCGCCGCGAGATCGAGTGGCTGCGCCGCGGGCCCAAAGCCCGCACCGGCAAATCGCGCGCGCGTATTGATTCGGCTGGCCGGCTTATTGACGAATTTTCGGCTGCGAACCAACGCGCCCGCACCGGCACCGCCAAGATCGATTTCACCGCCTCCGACCGCAAGACCAAGCGCTTGATCGAAGCCGAAGGCATCAGCAAAACGCTCGGAGGCCGCCGCCTGTTCCAAAATCTCACCCTCACTCTTTCGCCCGGCGTTCGCATCGGATTGGTCGGGGCGAACGGCAGCGGCAAGACCACGTTGCTCAAGCTCCTCGCTGGTCAGCTCGAACCCGATGTAGGCGAGATCCGGCGAGCCGAGCGCCTGCAAATCGTCAACTTCGCGCAAGACCGTGGCGCTCACCTCGACCCATCCCTTAGCCTGCGCCGCGCTCTCTGCCCCGAGGGCGACATGGTGATCTATCGCGACCGTACCATCCACGTCGCCGGATGGGCCAAGCGCTTTCTATTCCTCGAAGAGCAGCTCGATATGCCGGTCTCGAAACTGTCCGGCGGCGAGCGCGCCCGCGTCATGATCGCGCGATTGATGCTGGCTACCGCCGACGTCCTGCTGCTCGACGAGCCCACCAACGATCTCGACATCCCGACGCTCGAAGTGCTTGAAGACAGCTTGCTCGATTTTCCCGGCGCCATCGTGCTGGTGAGTCACGACCGCTATTTGCTCGACCGCGTTTCCACTATGGTCATCGGACTCGACGGAGGTGAAGGTAGTGTGTTCGCCGACTACTCGCAATGGGAAGCCTTCCGCGCCGAGCAGCTTTCCGAAAAACCCCCTCCCAAAGTCCCCCGCCCTTCCGCGCCCGCCGACGAACCAAAAAGGAAGCTGTCTTATTTACACCAGCGCGAATGGGATGGCATGGAAGCCAAGATCCTGGAAGCCGAGCAAGCTCTCGCCGCAGCCCAACATGAGTTGCAAGCCTCGGCATCCGATCACGCTCATGTCGCCGAAGCCTACGACAAGATGGAGGCCGCCCAGCGCCGCGTAGAGGATCTGTACGCTCGCTGGGCCGAACTGGAATCCCAGGTAATCAAATGATTTCGACTCCCTTCCTCCGGCAGACGTCCGCAAAGTCCCGCTCATTGAGAGTCACCAAATAGCTGACCCGGGTGTTTACATCTTCAAGTAGGAGTCTAATCAGGCAGTCAACCATGCTCAGTGGGCGACCCCGCCTGAGTGACGACTCCAGCGCCGTTTCAAACGCGGCCTCCCGAAAGGACGAGTCATCTAGATAAGTGACATTGGGCTTCTTCAGGAATCGCTCAAATTGTCCGAGCGCTAATGAGTTCCGGACGAACTTGGTGCGAAGCGTCTCGTACAGCGTAGGCCAGGACTTCAGCCTTCTCCTTGGCTTCGCCGTGGTGCGGATCGTGTCGATCGAACATCGCGTACCACAAGCCTGTGTCGGCCAGCGCGTACTCCAATGTTCGTTGGGCCTCGTCGCTCTCCGATGAGCCCACCGCAATCGCAAATCCAGACCAGGGGGCAGCCTTGCGGCCGCCAAAAATGAAATTCCCCTTCATTTTCTTGGTTTCTTGATCACGATAGATTACGTAAATACGCGTCCTCTTTGTCATCTCGACGGATTTCTTCAGATCCGCGGTCAGGGCTTCCAGCAGGGAACCCGAGTATTCGTAATTGAGAAACGCGAGATTGTCGCCACACTCAATGGCTTGATGCTCGTCGAGCCACGAGTAAATGCCTGGGTAGTCACCTTGCACTCCGAGGTCGTAGGAAACCCAAATGGCGCTTTTGATCGAAGACTTCTTTCGTACCGCTATCTTCTGCATCGACTCCAGTATATCGCCGCCAGTAGGCTGCCCAACCCCCAATCCCCACATCTGCTATACTGAAGCCTATTAGGAAGTTGATTCGAATCCCCCTCTCCCCTGACCGGTAGTCGGCCTGTCGCTTCTCCCTCCGCAAATTACACATGAAAAGTTTCTCTGAATTACCTCTGTCTGCTCTACTGAAGAGCAATCTATCCAAGCACGGTTTTGTCCAGCCGACGCCCATCCAGGAGCTGGCCATCGAGCCCGCGCTGGCTGGCCGCGACCTGGTCGCCACTGCGCAAACCGGGACCGGCAAAACGCTCGCGTTTGTTCTGCCCATCCTCCATCACATTTCGTCGCAGCCCACGCAGCCCGGCGTCCAACCCGGCATTCGCGCCGTTGTTCTCAGTCCGACCCGTGAGCTCGCCATCCAGATCCACGAAACGTTCGCCAAAATGGCCGCGGGTACCGGCATTCGCGCCGCCGTCGCCGTCGGTGGACTCAGTGAGCGAGTTCAGCTACAAGCCATCCGCAAGGGCGCGCAGGTTCTCATCGCGACTCCCGGCCGTCTCTTCGATTTCCTGGGCCGCAAGCTCATCAATCTCGGCAACGTCCGCACGCTGGTTCTCGACGAAGCCGACCGCATGCTCGACATGGGCTTCCTGCCCACCGTCACGAAGATCATGGCGGCCATGCCGACGGATCGCCAGATGCTGCTCTTCTCCGCCACCATTCAAACCTCGGTCCAGCACCTGGTGAAGACCCACGTGCGCAACGCGGTGCGCGTCGAAGCCGGCGAAACCACCAAGCCGATCGCAAAAATCGATCTGTTTCTATACGAAGTGGAGCAGGACTGCAAACTCGGCCTGCTGGAAAACATGCTACGCCAGGAAGAAGGTTCGTTCCTGGTCTTCGCCCGCACCAAACATGGCGCCGACAAGCTGTCAACCAAGCTGGCGCGGCAAGGCGTCAAGACCGCCGTCATCCACGGCAATCGCAGCCAAAGCCAGCGCACTCATGCGCTGCGCGGTTTCCAGGAAGGCGACTATCGCGTTCTGGTGGCCACCGATGTCGCGGCGCGCGGCATCCATGTGGAAGGAATCTCGCACGTGGTGAACTACGATCTTCCGCAAGTCCCGGAAGACTTCATTCATCGCGTCGGACGAACCGGCCGCGCCGGGGCATCCGGAAGGGCCTCCACCTTCGCTACGCGTTCGGAACGCTCGCAAATTGCCCAGATTGAGCGCAAGCTCGACTCCAAGTTGATGCGCCGGGCATTGCTCCAGTCCACGAATTAATTCGCCGGTGCTCCCGACGCGGCAGCCGCCGGAGCTGGCGGCAACGTCGCTTTTCCATCCAGCGCGTACACCAACAATCGCGATGGCAGCTTCGGACCCGGCGTAGCAGCCGGCTCCGAACCAAATCCCATACCCGCTCCCGGGGGACCTCCCGAGACCGCAACGTACTGCTTGCCGTCAATCATGAACGTCATCGGCGGACCTATCTGCGACAAGCCGGTCGGGATTTCCAACAACAGATCGCCGTTGTCGGCGCGATACGCCAGCAGCCGTGTATTCACGCTTGCAAAAACCAGGTTCCCCGCCGACAGCGTTCCGCCCTGGTTGAAGCCCGCCGACAGTCCGCGCCAACGCTCTTTCTGCGCCACCGGGTCCCAAGCCACCAAAATGTTCCCGTGCCCCTCCGGACCGATCTTCGGCAAGGACGACTCCAGCTCCGGAAACGTCGGACCATTATCGATATCGGCGTGCGCACCGCCGGTGGCAGGCGCCGGAGGAGGCATCTTAAATGAGAGTCCCATGTTGAATTGCGCGTGACCGGTTGGTCCGACGTCGGTTGGGTTGGGAACAAATTTCTGATCCACCGCATAGTTCATCCCGCCACCAATACTGCTCGGGATGTAGACCAGTCCCGTGGTCGGATTATAAGACCACGGCGGCCAAACATGCCCACCGCCCGGCCCCGGCATCACGGCCACAGCGTCTTTTCCGTAGTTCGCTTCGGGATTGATCACCGGCCTGCCGGTTTTCAAATTCACCCCAGACGACCAGTTCACCGTCACCCATGGATCCGCCGACAGCAACTCGCCCGTGTGCCGGTCCAGCACATAAAAGAATCCGTCCTTGGGCGCGTGCATGATCACCCGCCGCGTCTTCCCGTTGATCGGCAAGTCCGCCAGCATCAGATCCGCGATCGAATCCAGGTCCCAATTGTCGCCCGGCACTTCCTGGTAATACCAAACCAATTTGCCAGTGGCGCCGCGCACCGCCAGGATGCAATCGGAAAACAGGTTGTCGCCCTTTCCACGCGCTTGATCCGACCACGGCCCCGGCTGTCCCGTTCCGACGTACACCAGGTCGGCGTCCGGATCGTACGCCATCCCGTTCCACACCGCCGCGCCGCCGCCGAGCTTCCACCATTCGCCGCTCCAGGTCTTGGCCGCCTCCGCCAGCTCGGGCTGCTCGAACGGCTTCGACGGATCGCCCGGCACGGTGTAAAACTTCCAAGCGATCTTTCCTGTCTCGGCGTCGAGCGCCGCGAAGAACCCGCGCACCGCGTACTCTCCGCCCGACACCCCAACGATCACTTTGCCGCCTTGAATCACGCGCGGCGCCATGGTGATGGTGTACGGCATGTTGGCCGGCGACACCCGCGACTCCCACGCTATTTTTCCGGTCTTGAGATCCAGCGCGCGCAGCCGTCCGTCGATCACCGGCGCGATCACCGTGTTCTTATACATCGCGACGCCGCGATTCACCACGCCGCAGCAAATTCGCGACAGCCAGATTTCCTGATTCACCTCCGGGTCTGACCGCCACAGTTCCTTGCCCGTGCGCGCATCCACTGCGTACACCACGCTCCACGGGGTAATGCTGTACAAGATGCCGTCGTGCACCAGGGGCGTAACCTCCTGGTGGGTTTGCGGCCGGCCCGGCGCAGCCGGAATGTCCATGTACCACGCCAGACCTAGACGGCTCACATTGCTGGCATTGATTTGGTTGAGAGGGCTATAGCGTTGCTCGGACCAGTTGGCGTTGTAGCTGATCCATTCCTCGCCCGTCCTGCCCGCATCCTTGAGCGCCGCGTCATCCACCGGCCGCGACTGCTGGGCCGTGGCCATTGACACCGCCGCTAATCCGAAGAGCAACACCCGTCGCATGAGTTCGTCCTCCAACTCCCGACGTTTAACGTATCAGATTGTTTAGCCGACGTGAGTGGCCAGGAAGGCGTTCACCAGGTCCAGGATGTTCGACGAGTCCAGCAATGCGGGTTCGACGGCGATCCCGGTTCGAAACCCAGCGCCTTCGGGTTTGGAATGCGCGACGTACCCGTAGAAGATGATACCGAGGATTTCCAGTTTCACCATCGCGCCCTGTTTAGGCGCGTTGCGGAGCAGCACGCCCACGCCCGATTCGGAAATGTCGAGCAGCCTTCCGGTCGCTTCTTCTTCGGAATCGAGCAGGCTGAGCCGTACCGGTAAATCCGCGGTGATGCGCTGGTTGTAGCGGCGGTCCATCAATCGCTAGATCGTCGCGGAGCGGAGGTTACTTTAGTGCGCCTGGTGGGCGGCTTCCGGAGCCGTTCCCACGTTTATCCCCAACGACTGTAAGAACTCATGGTCATCCGCGGTAAGTACAAGGCTACCCGGCTCATAGCAGGTTTGTTCGCGAAACGACACATCCACTTCTACACTCGGACACCCGCCCGCCCGGCCGAGCGCTACTAATGCGGCGCTGACCTCGCGAGATCCGAGAATTGCCGTATTCACTGCCTGGCGAAGCGCGCTCAGCAAAATTTTGACTTCGTTCTTCATGTTCCTCGCTCCTGCACACCCGGATTCTTCGGTTCTGCACCCTGTCCGATAGCATGCATTCGGGACGCCAATTGCCAAATTCGCCGGTAAAGCCATATTTTCAACGACGGACGAGTTTGGGGCCGGCGACGCTTGCGGGAAATAGCTCACATCCGATTGCGGGTAAGCACGCGGTACCAGACCTTCGAGGGTCCTTACTGTTTTGTGATCAAACCCTGCCGGTAGGTAAGGACAACACGTGAAACCCAAGCGATTCGCAAAGCCCGCCTGGCCGAGAGTTTTCCTGATCAGAGCTTTGATCATCCCGGACAAAGTATTAGTCTACATGCGAGGTAAGACTACGGAACCGCGCACGGAGTAAGCGGCAGTGTGGCGGTTCGTCACTTATCCGGCTCGGTCCGACACATTTCAGAGCGGCCCGGCGAGCACATGCGATCTAAAATAAGGAAACCCGAAATGGTTATGGACATGCCTTGAGGCTTTCATGCGATATTCGGCGATAGTTCTGCTCAGCGCCGGTTTGTGCGTGGCCGCGAGGGTCCCTTCCAGCCTCGCGGAATCACCGCTGAGCTTCGAGCCCAACGTCGGACAGGCGAACCCCCGCGTCAAGTTCTTGGCCCATAGCGGCGCGCGCGCGATCTACCTCACAAATTCAGGTCTGGAGATTTCGGGAGTCGAGCTACAGTTTCCGGGAGGCTACTGCACCGCCATTTCCGGTCTGCAGTCGCTTCCCGAGCGTCACAACTATTTCCGCGGAACGTCTTCCCGTCTAAACGCCGTGACCGACATTCCAACTTACCGGCGGCTTCGGTGCGAGCACATTTATCCGGGGATCGATGTCGAATTCCATGGAGATCGGGGTGCTCCGCCAGCACAAGCCCGTCGT
>Ga0209415_10014670_pt1 | contig 12785 bp, 13 predicted proteins | sample PeaSoiSIISIP2007_FD_187696 | JGI IMG/M metagenome (GOLD analysis project Ga0209415, IMG submission 187696) | Peat soil microbial communities from Weissenstadt, Germany - SII-SIP-2007 (SPAdes) (version 2) | ecosystem: Environmental > Terrestrial > Soil > Wetlands > Peat | place: Germany...
TAGAATCCGGGCGACGCTTTCTCCCTCGCGTGCGAGAATGGCTCGGTCGCGAACTCCAGCCCGCTCGGCGATTCAGGCAACATTCCAGTTGTCGGGAGGAAGGGTACGTCCTCGGCGATCGGACAACCCGGACCGGACAAGTGCGTAAGGCTGAGACCGAGAGTCTTGTCGTCCGCGTAGTCATAGCCGCCACCGTCGGTCCGGTCCGGAGATGTGTCCGGACTCCACTGGACCATGCCGAAAGGCAGCGAGGCGCCAGGGAATGTGTCGACCTGACCGACGACGGGCCCGCCCGAGCCGGTCCCGATGAACGGGTCAACGAAGCTCGACGGATCACCGTCCGGAGAGACTGCAGCCGGCTTGACCGTCGGGCGCGCACCTCCGGCGGCAAGCAGCGCGGCCGGCATTGCCGGCATGGCGGCACCGAGAGGCAGCAAACCCAACCAACAGGTGGCCAGTCGACGCGACATCCTGGCCTGGCGTCCCGCCCGGCGTCGCTGCGAACCTAGGCGCCCTGCTGTTGCGGCAAGGGGGCACGACGCCACAACACCTGATCATAGGCATTGACGTCGAGAGATCTTCGGCCGAGATCTCTGATCGAGCCCGTCCCGGCCGCCCCCATGAGACAGCGATGCGCGGCTCGCTTTGGAATCACCTCGGAGTGCGAGCCCGTCTTGGACCGCCTCCCTTGCGATCGCTTGAGCCCTCGATCGCCTGGTACGCGCAATTCCAAAAGTCGATGAACACCTGCGGCGGTTCTGGAGAAGTCATCGCCCGCTGAGTGAACAAGATACCCGTCAGATCTCGCTCTAGGTCCGATCGCCAAGTCGTGCCCGTGCCGCCATCCCAGCCGAAGCCACCCGGCACGCCCGCCACCGGCGCCTCGCCGGCAGGTCCCTCGGTGGCGGGTGATTCTGCGGCGGGAACCAGCAGACCGAACCCCCATCCTCCGTGGCTCCCAGGAACATCCTGGACGCCGCACGTTGGTCGTGGGTCAGACGGTCGGTCGTCATGCTCTCCACGGAGGCGGCGGAGAGCACCCGAGCATCGCCGTATGCACCTTTGTTGAGGAGCATCTGTACGAAAGCCCAATAGTCGTCGATGGTCGACACCAGCCAGCCGGCGGCGTTGGGGAATGCGGGTGGAGTCCGCCAGATCGGATAGGTATTCGGCGGGGCCATGACGCTGCCGAAACCCAAACGAAAGGTGAGCAAGTCCTCGAGCGTGATAGGACGGACCGCGGGCACGGTGTCGTCGACCTGCGCACCGAGCGTTCGCAGCACCCGCCTGTCGGCCCGTTCCGGCAGCCAGCCGTCCACCTCGCTGTCCAGTCGCAGCGTCCCGTCGTCGACAAGACTCATGGCCGCAACGGCAGCGATCGGTTTGGTCAGCGACGCGATCCGAAACAAAGCGTGGCGCCCGATCGGCTCGGCGTTGTCACCTCGTTCTTGTTCCGCGCCCACCCAATCTCGATCGTACAGGCCGGGCCCACCTTCTGGCCGCTCGAGGAGACCGACGAGATCATGACGTGGTACCGCGAATTCCTTCCCACGGCACCACGGAAGCTCGGCGGCTTCTTTGCGTTCCTCACGGTGCCCCCGGTCCCGATGTTTCCCAAGGAGCTTCACCTTCGGAAAGTATGCGGGGTCGTGTGGTGCCACACTGGCGACGAGGATTCGGCTGCCAGGGATCTGGCGCCCGTGCTCGACATCGGGACACCGCTCCTGCATGGCGTGGGGCCAGCGCCGTTTCCGCAGTCCAGACGCTCTTCGATGGACTGTATCCGCCAGGACTGCAATGGTACTGGCGCGCAGACTTTGTCAACGACCTCCCCGACGAAGCGATCGCCGTTCACCACCATTGGGCCGAGAAGCTCCCGACTCCCTATTCCACGATGCACTTGTATCCCGTTGACGGGGCGGTCCACGATGTCGACCAGTCGGCGACACCGTGGAGTTATCGGAGCTTGAACTGGGCTGAGGTCATTGTCGGTGTCGATCCCGATCCAGCCAACGATGGCACCATTAGAGACTGGGCAGTTAGAGACTGGGCAGTGAAGCACTGGGGGGCCACACATCCGCATTCGGCAGAGGGCGTACGTCGACTTCATGCTGGACGAGGTCGCGAGCGCGTGCAGGCGACCTATCGCGGCAACTACGACCGCCTCTCAGCGATCAAGACAACCTACGCCCGCAGAACCTGTTCCGGGTCAATCAGAACATCGAACCGAGAGCGACGGTCTGATAACTCGAACCTCGCTGCCGTCCCGTCCACACGACCGATTACGACCGCTAGCGGTGACCTCGTGCGGCCGACGACCATGTGCTGGCCTCCGGCGGGGCCAAGGCCACTCCACGTCGCCGGCGGCTGCCATCTGTCGCCTAACAGGAACCTCCCCTACGCTCCACACGGACAACAGGGCTATCGTCCGAGGTTGATGCCCAGTCGACTTTGGCGTCTCTTGCAAGTTGCGACACTCCCGATCGTCGTCGCGATCCTGTTTGCGCTCACCGGTTCCCCGATCACGGCGGCCCCTGCCCCGATCAGCATCCGGATCGACACCGGCAACGCGCCCTTCCACGGTGACACGTACAGCCTTTATCCAGGCACGGCGAAAGTGTCAGGCGTGGACCCGGCCGGCATTTGGGCGGTGGCTCGTATCGGTTCTACCTACCTCGAGGGTATTTCCTGCCCGTCGACCAGGCTCTGCGTCGCGTCCGACGTCGCCGGCCATGTCGTGACATCGACCGATCCGACCGGCAGCACCCATGATTGGCAAGTCGCGCACGTCGACGGGTCGAACATCATTCACCAAGTCTCGTGCACGAGGACAACGACGTGCGTCGCGGTCGACAACGCCGGCCAGATCGTGACTTCGACCGACCCGACCGGCGGCGCTGACGCCTGGCACGGCGCCGACGTGGACGCGTCCAACGCAATATGGGGCATCTCATGCCCGACGGCGGAGTTGTGCGTCGCCTCCGACAGCGCCGGCAATGTCGTGACCTCCGCCGACCCGACCGGCGGCGCCGGAGCCTGGCACACCATTGACGTAGACGGCTCGGCCGTCCTCTATGGCATCTCTTGCCCCACGGCGGCGCTGTGCGTTGCCGTGGACAATGCAGGCAACGTCGTCACCTCGACCGACCCGACCGGCGGTACCGCGGCGTGGCGTGTCACCAAGGTCGACACGTACGAGATCTACGGTGTCAGCTGTGCCTCGGCGGCGCTCTGCGTCGCGGTCGATGACGCCGGCCAAGTCGTCACGTCGGCGAACCCCACGGGTGGCGTGCGAGCCTGGAACCTCTCTGCCGTCGATGCCAGTAGTTTCTACGGTGTCTCCTGCACGTTGGCGACGCTCTGCGTTGCCGTGGACGACGATGGCGGCGTTCTCACCTCGACCGACCCCACACGCGGTGCAAAGGCTTGGCACTACGCCGACCGAGACGGCGATCACACCCTCTACAACGTCTCGTGCCCAACAGCATCGTTTTGTGTCGCCGTTGACACGGTGGGCGACGCGATCGCGTCAACCGACCCGACCGATCTCGTCGCGCTGGAGGAGAGCACGTTCCCCTTCCACAAGGCGATGGCCATCGTTGCTACGACCGAAACGAACGGATCGGGCCACTACAGCTTCACGGTGCACCCGGCGGTCGCAACCAAATTCAGGGTCGTGGGTTTGGGCTCCTCCAGCGCCGAAGCGAGCCCTGTCCGCACCGTCTACGAAGTTGACCGGTATTCGGGTTCGATCACCAGTTGCACGACCGAACCAACCTGCGGAGTCGTCTTGGTGATTCAATACGAACTGCCGAAGCAGGTCGCAGCGCGAGAGGTTGCCGAACCCTTCGATCTCTACCTAGGGGTCACCCGTGGCAGCACGAAGTCGCCGAAGACCCTGTTCCTGGACAGCCACGTGACCGTAAAGACCGGTCATTTGGGCGGCAGCACGTACTCGACCCGCTTCATCTTCACCGTCGATGTCGGAACTGGATCCTGGGCCTGGAGCATCAAGGTGTGCCAGAAGGACATCGAGGCTTCCGATGGCTTCAATCTCCCGGGCCACTTTCCGTGCGGCGCCAAGAGCATAAGCGCGAGCACCTACCTGCCGGGGATTCAGCGCGGCGGGAACCGCACGGAGGCAGGGGCAGCGAAACAGCTCGGCTGAGCGCCGCCCGGCGACGCATCCGTGACGAAGTGCCGAGATAGCCGGCCCTGGCCGTCCCTGCGCGTGGCCCGCCTTGGCTGGCTCGGCACGTGGGGCACCCTGGGAAACACCGGGCTGCCACCGACCCCGTGCAAGGAACCACTACTTGTCTTGCAGCCTTACGCAACAACGATCCGTGCCCGGATCGAGCTTGGCATCAAGCTTTGCCCCTCCCACGCGAGAAAGGAGCCCCCTCATGAGATCGAGATTCATGCCACAGGCGAGCTCCGTGTAGTCGCGGGCGAGAGAGTGAAACGGGCAGTTGGCCAGTAGCACCCCACCAGGTTCGCTCCGTGGCTCGTAGCCACTTTCCTCCAACACCCGGATGACGGCATCCCGCGGCTCCGATCGCGAGCCGCCGATCATCTCCCCTAAAGAGCGGCCCGCCTCGCGCGCCGCTCGCTGTAGCGCTTCAGCCACCGGTACACCGTCGCGTTCAGCGTCGGTTACCGCCTGGGCGAGAAGCTCCGCCGCGAACTCGTAGCGGCGTTCGGGCAGACTCACCGCAAACTCGCGTGGCGATCGACGGTAGAGCTTCGACGGTCGTCCTGCCCCCGGCCCCCGACGATTCGGTGGACGCCGATACTCGAAGTCGAGGAGCCCGTCGTTTACCAGCTTGTCCAGGTGGAACTTCGCCACGTGCAGAGCGACCCCGGCACCTTCTGCAGCCTGCTCTCGGCTCACGGGCTGTGACTGGATCACGACGAAGCGATAGAGCGCACGACGCAGCGGCTCGGCCAAGGCAGCGATGCCGGTCACGCGGGCACTGAAGTCGTCCGGGGGCACCGACGGACCGGCACTAGTGAAGCCATCTCGCGGCATGGGCAGTCTTTCTAACGGAGACACTTGTTGACGTAACTCTCCCCGTTATCTATAGTCGAGTTTAGTGTCTTTTAGAGAGCGGGGCAACCAATGGCCGACAGAACCTTGACCCAGCCAGTCGGTGCCGGTCGACCTGCCGAGCACCGCGATCACGGCAGTCTTCGCGTCGTCGACGAGGACGATTCCATCGACCTCGACGCCGCTGAGCGGGCGGTACGCGACCTGCTGTTCGCCCTCGGCCGCGATCCCGACTCCGAGCACCTGACCGGAACGCCGCGACGCGTAGCTCACGCGTATGCCGAGCTATTGAACCCCGAGCCATTCGACCTCACGACGTTTCCGAGCGACGAGCGCTACGAGGAGTTGGTATTGGTGCGGGACATTTCTTTCAGCTCACTCTGCCAACACCACCTGCTCCCGTTCCATGGCGTCGCGCACGTGGGCTACCTACCCTCCGAGCACATCCTCGGGCTCTCCAAGCTGGCCCGCATCGTGAAGCTGTTCGCGGCTGATTTTCAGACCCAGGAGCGTCTCACCATGCAGGTGGCCGGTTGGCTCGAAAGGCATCTCCGGCCGAAGGGTGTTGGCGTGGTCATCGAAGCCGACCACCAGTGCATGTCGTTACGAGGCGTGCGAGCCGAAGGCGCGCGTACCGTCACCTCGGCTGTCCACGGCCTGCTTCGCGACGACCCTCGTGCGCGCCACGGGTTCTTCGCTCTCGCCGACAGGCATCAGTAGGCGGGCGATCGTGCCGGGGCCGTGGCTGGCAAGAGTGGCCGTGGCGATTCGTTCGCGGGGCGCGTGCCCGGAACAAGACAACGAGGAGAAATGAGATGACAACACAGCAGACGTTCGTGATTATCGGAGCCAGTCTGGCGGGAGCCAAAGCCGCCGAGTCGCTTCGGGCCGAGGGGTTCGACGGACGGGTGGTGCTCATCGGCGAGGAAGCCGTTCGACCCTACGAACGTCCGCCGCTGTCGAAAGCGTACCTGCGCGGTGAGGTTGGTTTCGAGAAGGCGGCCGTGCATCCAGAGGCGTTCTACCAAGAGCACGAGATCGAGCTACTTACCTCAACGACGGCCACTTCCATCGACCCCGCATCCAAGCAGATTCAGCTGGATCCAGGCGGACGATTCACCTACGACCAGCTCCTCCTCGCCACGGGAGCGACTCCGAGGCATGTAACGATCCCCGGAGCCCAACTCGATGGGATCCACTATTTGCGAAGTCTTTCGAGCTGCGATGCGCTGCGTGAGGCGCTCACAGGAGCGGCACGAGTCGTGGTGGTCGGTGCAGGTTGGATCGGCTCGGAGGTGGCCGCGTCGGCCCGTCAGCTTGGCAAGGAGGTGGCCCTCATAGAAGCCGCGGAGGTCCCTCTCGAACGCGTGCTCGGCACTGAGGTCGGGACGATGTTTCTTGAGGTGCACGCTGAGCACGGCGTCGAGCTCCACATGGGTGTCGGCGTTGAAGCCTTCCGAGGCTCGAAAACGGTCGAGGAAGTCGTGTTGGCCGACGGCAGCGTCGTTTCAGGCGATCTCGTCGTGGTGGGAGTGGGCGTCAGTCCGAGGACGGAACTGGCCGAAGACGCAGGACTGCAGCTCGACAACGGCGTGGTCGTCGATGAGCACTTGGCCACGAGCGTGCCGGGGATCTGGGCAGCCGGCGATGTCGCGAACGCCTACCACCCTGTTCTCGACACCCGGATCCGCCTCGAACATTGGTCGGCTGCGCTCAATCAAGGCCCAGTGGCCGCCAAGAACATGCTCGGCCGGGGCGTCGCCTACGTGAAGATCCCCTACTTCTTCTCCGATCAGTACGACCTTGGGATGGAGTACAACGGCTTCGCCGCGAACTGGGACCAAGTGGTCTACCGAGGAGACCGGGACCAGCGCGAATTGATCGTCTTCTGGCTCGACCATCGCCGCGTGGTCGCAGGCATGAACGTGAATGTTTGGGATGTCGGCGATCAGATCGCCGCACTCGTGACTGCCAAGCGTGTCGTCGACCCGCTGCAGCTCGCGGACGTGTGTGTCGACCTGTCCGTGATTATCGACTCGTAGATGGCAGTCGTAGACGCCGATTTATCGGTCAGCCCGTCGATCGCGACCCACCACCACGCCGAATGGGAAGTTGGCGAGCTCGTCGCCGCCAAGGGGGACGCGCGGGTCGTGGTCTGCATTCCCGCTCGGGACGAGGTGCGAACAATCGGTGCCATCGTGTCGTGTATCCGCCGCCACCTGCTCGAGGCCGGCGGCCTCGTCGACGGGATCGTCGTCGTCGGTGACGGCTCGAACGACGGCACCGGCGCCGAGGCCCTCCGTCACGGCGCCACCCTCGTGTGCGGACCGGGGCTCGGGAAGGGTGAGGCCATGGCAGCGGCCAAGGGCCAGGGAGATTACGTCGTCTACCTGGACGGGGACGTAGAGAACTTCGGCGCCCACTACGTCACCGGGCTCCTCGGACCGTTGCTGTGCGCCTCCGGCCGACTCATGGTGAAGGGTTCCTACACCCGTCCCCTGGGCGAGCACCCAACCGGGGGCGGGCGCGTGACCGAGCTCGTCGCCAAACCTCTCCTCTCGCTGCTGTTCCCCGATCTCCGCGGCGTCGACCAGCCGCTGGCGGGCGAGACGGCATTGCCGTCTGAGGTGCTGGACGAGATTGAGCTCACCGGCGGTTACGGCGTGGAGATGGGACTGCTGATCGACGTCTGGCGGCGATGGGGAACCGACAGCATCGCCCAGGTTGATCTGGGCGAGCGGCAGCACCGCAACCGACCGCTCGCCGAGCTCGGGCGTCAGGCACGCGAGGTCATCGGCGTCGCTCCCGCCCGGGATACGAACCAATGAGGACACTGTGACTCAACTGAAACGACTGATCGAGGAGCAGGGCCAGAGCCAGTGGCTCGATGACCTCACCCGCCGCCCCTATCTGCTCGATTGCACCCTCGCCTGCTACGGCCAACCTTCGATGCGAGCGCCGGGACCGACGGGTTTGTCTCGATCGAGGTCGATCCCGACCTTGCCCGCGGCACCGACGGCACCATCCCGCCGGCCCGCCAGCTTCACGAGCGAATCAACCAGCCGAATCTCTTCGTCAAGATTCCCGCCACTGCATCGCCGCGATCCGCACAATGATCGCCGAGGGACGCAGCATCAACATCACGTTGGCCTTCTCGCTGAGCCGCTACGACGAGGTGATCGAGGCCTACCTTTCCGGGCTCGAGGCATTCGCGGCAACAGGCGGCGCCCTCGGCTCTGGAAGGGCCAGCGACTGGTCTTCCGATCTGGCGGTCAGGCTGAGCTCACCGGCCATCGCGAGTCGAACGAGGGGTCTTCACGCGACGGGACGACAAGGAGATCGCTGCACATGGCACGATGGCATTGATGAACTCCTCGGGCATGGACCGGTGGCGGGCCACCGTCTCCGTTCACCTTCGAATTCGCGTGGCGGAGGATCGCCAGGCTGACTTCCGCTTGTTTCTCCAAGAAGCAATTCCTTTCTACGAAGCCCCTGGTGGGATACGGATTCGCCTTCTCTCAGATGACAGTGACTCAGAACGCTTCATCGAGTTGGTGGAGTACATCGACGAGCTCACGTACCGTCGAGACGATCACCGCGTACAGTCAGATCCCACCATGGCGCAATTCCTCGCCCAGTGGCGATCGTTACTCGCTGAGCCGCCGATTGTCGAGACCCATCATGAGGTCGGTTTGCGGCCGAGCTCAGTGGTTCCCACCTCCACGACCTAATTACTCCACCTAGGGAGCGGAGATATGGGATTCAATCGCAACATCGTTACTCAAGCGGATGCCGACAATTACTCAGCGGCGCTGGGCAGCCGCGAAGCCGCAGATACAGCCCAAGACATTCGGGGCGAATCCTCCGGCAGCACCCTCCGGGGGTGTCCCGACTGCAGATGATTACATGACCAAGGTCGTGAAGTACGTACCGCTCGAAGTTCTGGGTGCGTACCTATTCCTCTCGACTCAATTGTGCAAAACGAGACTCGCGTAACGGATCGTGCTGGGTGGCTCCTTATCTTGCTAATTCTTTCGGTCGTGCTGGCGTGTTGCTATGACATCTTTGTCCTGAATATTTAACGAAAACGGCAGATTGTGATGTCTGGCATCGGGATCGCCGCGTATGTGTTCGCAGCTGGTGGGTGGTTCGCGAGGACGGGTTGGTACCATCCGTGGTATGGCACCGCCCTGCTACCGGTCTACGCACTGGCGGTTCAATTCCTCAGGCTTCCTCCTCTCCCAGCTGGGAGCTGAGATACCCGAGCGGCAAGCCGTCGCCCTAGTAGTAGCTGGCAACGCGAAGATGCTTCGCCCGCTCCCTGAAGGCAGCTTCCCGCCCTGAAGAATGCCGCAGACATTGGCATGGACCTCTGTCGAGCTGACCCGCCTCAGCGCCCGACCAGTCCAAGACCGACCCCGCCGCAGCGATCATCCAAATCTGTGCTGTAGACCGCCCGTGATCTTCTCAACCCGCAAGCCGCGGCGAGAGGATCCCGCGAGGAATTCATGATCCACGGCGACCACCAGCACGATCACGGCCATGAAGGCCAGATCCCCGCCACGGACCTGTTTAGCGAGGCATTCTGGGATGAACGGTACAGGTCGAGCACAGCGGTGTGGAGCGGCAAGCCGAACCCCCAGTTGATAGCCGAGGCAGCCAGCCTTCAACCCGGGGATGCGCTTGACGCAGGCTGCGGGGAGGGTGCTGACGCAATCTGGTTGGCGGAGCGAGGATGGCGCGTCATGGCCGTGGACATCTCCTCGATCCCTCTTGAGCGTGGCGCCGCTCAAGCACGGCAGGTCAGCAGCGATGTCGCCGGGCGGATCACCTGGCAGCAGGTAGACCTTCTCACGTGGGTGCCACGGCCGCAGACCTACGACCTCGTCTCGGCGCAATTCATGCAACTGCCCGCTGGGCAACGAGCTGCTCTTTTCGACCGGCTCGCCGCCGGCGTGGCAAAAGGCGGGACGCTGCTAATCGTCGGTCACAGCCCCACCGACCTGCACACGACCGCAGCTCGGCCGCCGCTGCCCGAGTTGTTCTTCACCGCGAACGAGATCGCGGCCGCCCTCGACCCTTCGCTGTGGAGGGTCATCGTCAGCGAGGCCCGCCCTCGCGAAGGGCGCGACCCCGATGGGCACGCGGTCACCGTGCACGACGAGGTGTTCTGCGGTCAAGGCTGTTCAGCGCGACGGCCGATTGCTGCGCCAGACGGTTCCGGTGCGCTTGTGAACAGGTACCCGTGCCTTGCAGACCCGGGGATGGGAACGCTTGAGCGACAAGGCAACGCGCCCGCCTGGAGGAAGCCCTCCGGCGGGGCCGCCCCTACGAGGTGGGTGGGGCCCTCGCCGTGAAGGAGCAGCTACGGACCATCTACGACGCCACCACCCTCGAGGAGGCCCACGCCGAGCTCGCCTCCTCCTACGAGCTGGCGAGGACCGCCGGCACCCCCGAGGTCCTGCGCCAGGCGAGGACTATCAAGCGCTGGGAGCCCCAGGTCCTCAGCTACTTCACGACCTGGCACACCAACGCCAGGAGCCAGGCCCAGAACCTCATCAACGAGAAGCTCCCCGGGCCGCCCACGGCCTGCGGAACTTCGAGCATTATGCCGACACGCGAATTATGCCGATAGGACGGCCGCTCGGGGCTGTTGGGGCTGGTAGTGGCCGCTGTCGGTTTGGCTGAGGTCGGCATAATTCGAGGTCGGCGAGCAACGCTTCGTCTCTCGGTTGTGATGAGAGGAGGCAGTTGTGACTACCCGTTCTTGTCGGGTTCGTGTGACGGGGCCACTGGCCGGTTACGCGACCGGCTTCGACGCCGCGTTGAGAGAGCAGGGTTGGAGGGAGCATCCGTGGATCGGCCAGCTGCAGCGACTGGGTCGTCTGAGCCGTTGGATGCTGGCGCGTCAGCTCGACGTCGACGAGTTGACGATGCCGCTCGTGATGGAGTTCCTGGGTGAAGACGGCGCAGGTGCGACCCGGGTGAGGCCGCCCGCGCCGCTGGTCGACTTCTTGGTCAGGAAGCGCTTGATAGAGGAGGAGGTTGCTGCCAAGAGAGTGGAGGCATCGGCTGTGCTGCTCGAGCGTTATCACGAGATGCTGTTCGGGGAGCGGGGCCTGTCGAGGGAGAGCCTCAAGGTCTATGACCGGACTGCAGCATTGTTCTTGGAGACGGTCGGGGGCACCGACGCCGTCGGGGCGCTCGATGCCGCCACGGTTACCGGATTTCTTCTGGAGGCCACAGAGGGCAAGAGCGTCGCGTGGTCCAAGGCCATGGTGTTCGGTCTGCGATCGGTCCTTCGGTTCTTCTTCGCCGAAGGCTTGATCGCTTGCCGTCTCGATCGTGCCGTCCCGTCTGTGGCCGGCTGGCGCAAGGCGTCCTTGCCAAAGGCGGTCGACGCCCGAGACGTCAATCGCCTCGTAGCGAGATGTGATCGGCGCACGGCGGTGGGCCGGCGGGACTTCGCCATCTTGTTATTGCTGTGGCGCCTGGGGCTGCGTGCTGGGGAGGTGTCGACGCTGAATCTTGACGACATCGACTGGCGCGATGGCGAGGTCGTCGTTCATGGCAAGGGGAACCGAAAGGACCGCCTTCCCTTGCCTGTCGATGTCGGCGACGCCATCGCCGCATATCTTCGCCGGGGGCGGCCGATCACAATCTGTCGGGCCGTGTTCGTCACCGCGTCGGCGCCTATTAGACCGCTCAGCGCTGGCGGTGTGCGAACGGCGGTCCGCTACGCGTGTCGCCGGGCGGGGATCGCCGAGTTCGGCTCACATCGGCTCCGTCACACGACAGCGACACAGCTGCTGCGAGAGGGCTCGTCTCTGACGGAGATCGCCCAGGTGCTGCGACACGAGAACCTCGACACGACGTCCATCTACGCCAAGGTGGACGACTGCGCCCTGCTCGAGGTCGCCCGCCCATGGCCAGGCAGGAAGCCATGAGCGCCCTGACCGACGCGGCCGAAGATTATCTGCGCTTGCGTCGAGCGCTCGGTTACAAGCTGGAGAGCCAAGGTCAGCTACTTCGCTGCTTCGTCCGCTACGTCGATGGTCTCGGAGCTGATCATGTGACCGTCGATCTAGCGCTCGACTGGGCCACCCTGCCCAAGGAGGCACAGCCGATCTGGTGGCACCTTCGTCTCGGCGTCGTCAGAGGGTTCGCTGCCCATCAAGTCACGATCGATCCGCGAACGGAGATCCCGCCCACGGACCTGCTGCCCCGGCGCTCGGGCAGGAGGACTCCGTATCTGTACTCGACGGCCGAGATCACATCGCTGATGTGCGCAGCGGCCGGCTTGCGCTACCCGCTCAAGGCGGCCACCTACGAGACGCTCATCGGGCTCTTGGCCTGCACCGGGATGCGGGTGGGAGAGGCCATCCGCCTCGATCGAGCTGACGTCGATCTCGACGGCGGGGTCATCACCGTATTGCGAAGCAAGTTCGGCAAGTCCCGCCGTCTCCCACTCCATGAGAGCACGACCCGGGCGTTGGTCGCCTACGCCCGCCGCCGCGATCAGCTGCGCCCTCGTCCCGAGCACGACAGCTTCTTCGTGTCGCTTCGAGGCACCCGTCTCGATCACAGCGTCGTCGACGCTGTCTTCCGCGCCCTGATCCAAGCCGTCGGACTCGACCCAAGCCCCACTGGGCAACCCCGTGCGCACGATTATGCCGACATTCGCGTTATGCCGACCTTTCCCAGAAGCCCCTGTTCATCGAGGGTGAGCGCCCTGAAG
>Ga0209415_10014671_pt1 | contig 12784 bp, 10 predicted proteins | sample PeaSoiSIISIP2007_FD_187696 | JGI IMG/M metagenome (GOLD analysis project Ga0209415, IMG submission 187696) | Peat soil microbial communities from Weissenstadt, Germany - SII-SIP-2007 (SPAdes) (version 2) | ecosystem: Environmental > Terrestrial > Soil > Wetlands > Peat | place: Germany...
CGGGATTAGCTCAGTTGGTAGAGCGTCTCCTTGCCATGGAGAAGGTCGAGGGTTCGAGTCTCTTATCCCGCTTCCAAGGCCCCTCCGGATCTGCGATCCGGAGGGGTTTTTCGTTCCGCCGAGGAGTTGGCCATGCCGTTGAATTCCGTGTTGCCGATCCTGGTTTGGATCTCTCTCTGGGCCGCCGTCGTCGTCTTTGGATTCATGATGATCCTCTACCTGTTCCTGATGCTGATGGGGAAGGATGAACTCCGGGAATTGCGGGCCGAATCCGATGCGGACATCCGCGACGTGCGCCGCGCGGAACAGGAGGCGCTGGAAGAACGGAAAGCCGTTCGGGAAGAACGCAGACGCGCGCTTTTGGCGGACCGGGACCGACGCGACGGACAGGACAGCAAGCCGGTTTGATCCAATCACGGGTCGCGCGCGCGCAGGACTGGTATCTTTGCCCACCGAACGTGGGAAATCCAGACGACATGCCGGGACGGTTCGCTTGAGTCCGGACAAAAGCGGAAACCGGGAGCTGCTGCGCTATCTCTGGGTGCAGCTCGGTCCGTGGCGACTTTCTGTGTCGGCTGGCATCCTGGCCACATTGGTTTCCGTGGGACTGGACTACGTCTCGCCCCACCTGATCGGCGTCCTGATCGACGGTCTCCGGACCGGGTGGGGCCCTCCCCAGGTGCTGCGCGTCCTTTCCCTCATGCTTTTGGCTTCGCTGGTCGGGGCCTTCCTCCTCTGGGCGCAGAGGTATCTGGTCATCCGCGCCTCGCGGGCGATGGAACACGATCTCCGCCAACGACTGTTCGAACGCCTGCAGGGAATGCCTCCGTCCTTCCTGGACCGGCACCCCACCGGAGACTTGATGACCTTGGCCAGCTCGGATCTGGATCGCATCCGAGACGTCCTGGGGCCCGCCCTCCTGCACCTGTTCCGGACGGTCCTTTCCATCGTCTTCGCGGTGGCCTATCTGCTCTGGCGCGATTGGCGGCTGGCCGTCTGGGCCTTCCTGCCGCTGGCGCTCATGCCGTTCATGGCAAACCGCGGCATGATGCTGATGCACAAGGCCTACGCCCAGATCCAGGAGAGGATTTCCAGCATCTCGACCTTCACCCGCGATGCCCTGGCCGGCATCCAGGTGGTGAAGGGATACGGACGCGAGGAGACCTTCCAGGAGTCGATGGCCGGGCTGTCCAACGGCTTGCGGGTCGCCCAGTCGCGATCGGCCTGGGCCACGGGAGCCCTTTGGCCCGCCGTCACGGCTTTGGGCGGGATGGGCATGGTGGTCCTTGTCTGGCACGGGGTGGATCTGGTCCACGAGGGGAAGACCACGGTGGGGATCCTGTCTTCGGCCGTGATGGTCTTCTTCCGGCTGCAATGGCCTCTGGTGGGACTGGGCTGGGTTTCCAGCATGCTGCAGAGGGGCGCCACCAGCCTGTCCCGGATGCGCACCCTGGACCAGGACATGGAACAGGCCGAGCGAGCCGAGCGGGAAGCCACGATCGCCCGCACCCCCGGACCCAGGGCCACGCCGCCGCTGCTGGAGGTCCGGAATCTGTCCTTCCGCTACACTGAAACCGGACCTTGGGTGCTCCGCAACGTGGACCTCCGCCTGGAACCCGGTGAAGGCCTGGGTATCGCCGGGGGACCCGGCTCGGGAAAGACCACGTTGCTCCACCTGATCTCCGGCCTGCGCAGGCCACCGCCCGGGTGCGTCTTCGCGGATGGGCAGGATCTGTCAAAGGTGTCCACCGAGGACGCCGCCGCCTTCTTCTCGCTGGTCCCCCAGGATGGATTCCTCTTCTCCGCCACCATCGCCGAGAACCTGGCCCTGGGTGCGCCGGACGGGGTGCCGGCGCCCGACCCCGGTCCCTACCTCGCGGCTTCCTGCTTCGACCAGGATCTGCCCCAGATCCCGCATGGCCTGGAAGCGGTCCTGGGCGAACGCGGCATCAACCTTTCCGGCGGACAGCGGCAACGACTCGCGCTGGCCCGCGCCCTGGTGCGACGGGCGCAGGTGCTTCTGCTGGACGACACCCTCTCCGCGGTGGACGCGCAGACCGAGACGCGGATCCTGGAGAGGCTGGGACCCCAATTGGAGGGACGGAGCCTGGTCCTGACCAGCCACAGGTACTCGGCTTTCCGATTCGCCCAGCGGGTGCTGGTCCTGGACAAGGGCGAAGTCGCCGAACTGGGGACGCACGACGAGCTCCTGGAACTGGATGGATACTACGCCGAGGCCTGGCGTCTGCAGGCCCTGGAACGGGAGATCGCCGAAGCATGAGCGAAAAGCAGGTCTCCGACGCATCCCTGGTGCGCAGGCTGTGGCCGTATGCCCGTCCGGTGCGTTGGCTCCTGGGCATTTCCGCGCTCCTCATGGTGGCCGAGGAACTTCTTCCCTTCGCCGGACCGTATCTGCTGAAGAGGGTCATCGACCTGCTCGAAAGCGGCGCCGACACGGGTCGCATCCATGTCCTGGTGCTGATCTTCCTGGCAGCGGTGGCCGGAGCGGCGGCGGCGGGATTCCTCAGGGCGGTGGCCATCGAGTACGTGTCCGCGGCGGTGGTGCACGGACTGCGGACCCACCTCTGGAGGCACCTCCTGGGACAGGGGATGGCGTTCTTCCACAAGCGGCCGGTGGGCGAGCTGATGACGCGGTTGAACACCGACGTGGACGCCATCAACCGCCTGCTCTCGGAAGTGGTCCTGGACCTGACGGGTTCCGTCCTCATGCTGCTGTTCGGGACCGCCTACATGCTCGCGGTGGACTGGCGGCTCGCGCTGTGCTGCCTGGCCTTCCTGCCCCCCATGCTGCTCGCCACCCACATCTTCCGGATCCGCGTGCGCGACTCCAACCGCGAGGTCCGCAAGGAGATCGCCTCGCTGAACACGTCGTTGCAGGAGAACCTGGACGGCGCCTTCCTGGTGCGCGCCTTCGGGCTGGCGAAACGGCGCGCCGCCGAATTCGGGGCGCACAACGACACGCTGCGGGACGCCTGGTACCGCAACGTCTCGTACTACTCCTACTACTTCCCGTCGGTGAACTTCCTGACCGACCTCGCGACCATCACGCTGTTCCTGGCCGGAGCCTGGCTCTTCCGGCGGGGCGATGCGAGCCTGGGCACCCTGGCCTCCTTTTCCTGGACCATGGGTCTCTTCTTCCGGCCGCTGCGCGAATTGTCCGACAGGGTGACCAATCTCCAGCAGTCCCTGGCCGCCGCGGAGCGGGTGTTCCAGGTGCTGGGCGAAGACACGGTCATCCCGGATTCGGGGGATCCCGCGGTCTCGGGTCCGGTCGAGGGGATCGTGGAATTCCGGAAGGTGACCTTCGGGTACGATCCGGCCCATCCCGTGGTCCGCGACATCGATCTTTCCATCCGGCCGGGCAATTCGGTGGCGCTCGTGGGCGCCACGGGAAGCGGAAAATCGACCCTGGCGGCCTTGCTCTGCCGGTTCCACGATCCGCAGTCGGGATCCATCCGCATCGACGGCCGGGACCTGCGTCGGATCCCCCGCCAGGAACGCGGTCGGCTCCTGGGGATCGTGCTGCAGGAACCCTACCTGTTCCCGGGCAGCATCTTCGAGAACGTCGCGCTCGGGCGGAGCGTTTCCCGCGACCGCATCCGCGAACTGATCGACGACGTGCGGCTGGGCGATCTGGTCGACTCGTTGCCGTCGGGGATGGACACGCTGGTGGGAGAACGCGGGGCCCGGTTGTCCACGGGACAGAGGCAACTTCTGTCGTTCGCCAGGGCTCTCTGCCACGATCCGGCCATCCTCATCCTGGACGAGGCGACGGCCTCCATCGACGCCCAGTCGGAGGAGGCCCTCCAGGAAGTCACCAACAGGGTCCTGGGAGAGCGATCCACGCTGGTGATCGCCCACCGGCTGTCCACCGTGCGCGAAGCGGGGGAGATCGTGGTCCTCTCCCACGGCACCATCCGCGAGCGCGGGACCCATGCCGAGCTTCTGGCCCGCGAGGGGCTCTACGAGAGGCTTTGGCGCCTGCAGACCGCCGGTGCTGCCTCCGTGGTCGGAGGCTTCTAGCTCCGCGATGTCCCGCGGAATCCGCGGGACTTCCGGTTCAGGCCTCGTCCATCTCCTGCTCGATCTTCCTGAACTCCGGGCTCTCGCGCTTGGACTGCCAGATGGCCCACGAGATGGCCCCCAGGGACAGCAGGGTGCAGACCCAGAAGGTGAGGTCGTTGGGGCGGTGCACCAAGGCCTTGTCCAAGGTGAAGTGGACCTCCTGGCAACCCTGGTTCACGAAATCGACCAGCTTCTTGTCGTACACCAGCATCAGCGGCACCGTGAGCACCGAGACCATGTTCATGACCTTGAGAAGCGGATTGATGGCCGGTCCCGCGGTGTCCTTCAGGGGATCGCCCACGGTGTCCCCGGTGACGGCCGCCTTGTGCTTCTCGGATCCCTTGCCGGTGTTCTTTTCCAGGTCGCGGGGTTCGTCTTCCACGCACTTCTTGGCGTTGTCCCAGGCTCCACCGGCGTTGGCCATGAAGGAGGCGAGCAGCGCTCCCGTGGCGATGGATCCCGCCAGGAATCCCGCCAGGGCCACCGGCCCCAGCACGAAGCCCACCAGGAGCGGCGTCACCACGCCCAGCGCCGCCGGGCCGATGAGCTCCTTCTGCGCCGAGGCGGTGCAGATGGCCACCACGCTCGCGTAGTCCGGTTTCTTGGTGCCTGCCCAGATCTCCTTGTCCTTGAACTGCTTGCGGCACTCGCCCACGATCAGGTAGGCGGCGCGGCTGACCGCTCGCAGGAGCATGGAACTGAAGAGGAACGGCACGGATGCGCCGATCAGCATTCCCACCAGCAGCTTGGGATCCGAGATCGTCAACAACGAAGCGACGCGGTCGAACAGGGCGATGGGAAGAGGCTTGTCCTCTCCTCCCCCTCCGGATCCGATCACGGTGATGTACGACGCGAACAGCGCGACCGAGGCGATCACGGCGGTCCCGATCGCCACGCCCTTGGTGACGGCCTTCGTGGTGTTGCCCACGGCGTCCAGGTCGGCCAGGATCTGGCGGGAGGTCCTGTAGGATTCCTCGCCCATCTCCTCCTTGGAGAAGCCCATCTCCGCGATGCCGTTGGCGTTGTCGGCCACCGGGCCGAACACGTCCATGGAGATCGTGTTGCCCGTGAGCGTGAGCATTCCGATTCCCGTCATCGCCACGCCGTAGGCGATGAAGATGGCGTTGTGCGTGTCCTGGTACACCATCACCGCGGAGAAGATGGCGACGGCCAGGACAAGCACGGTCCACACCGCCGATTCGAATCCCAGGGCCAGGCCCTCGATGATGTTGGTGGCGTGTCCGGTCCTGCAGGTCTTGACCAGGTTCTTGACCGGATTGAACTCCGTTCCCGTGAAGTATTCCGTCACCCGGTTGAGCGCGATGCACAGGATCACCCCGATCAGCGTGGTGATGGCCGGGCGCATGTCCAGGCCCACCTGTCCCAGGTTGGCCCAGTAGGGGAGGGACTTGATGGATTCCCAGGCGGCCGGATTGAGCACGCCCTGGGTCACCATGCCCGCGTCGAAGCGCAGGTACGACCATCCCAAGACCAGGAACCCGAGGACGGAAAGGAGCGAACCCGTGATGAATCCGACATTGATGGACTTCATGGCCGATGCCACGTTGCCTTTGTTGCCGGCCCGCACGAGGTAGGTGGAGACGATGGAGGCGAACACCCCGATGGCGCGCACCAGGATGGGGAAGATCACGCCCTTGTGGCCGAAGGAGGCCCATCCGAGGATCATGGCCGCCACGATGGTGACCTCGTAGGACTCGAAGATGTCCGCGGCCATGCCGGCGCAGTCGCCCACGTTGTCGCCCACGTTGTCGGCGATGGTGGCAGCGTTTCGGGGGTCGTCCTCGGGGATGTCCTTTTCGATCTTGCCCACCAGGTCCGCACCGACGTCCGCCGCCTTGGTGTAGATGCCTCCGCCCACGCGCATGAACAGGGCCAGCAGGGTGCCGCCGAAACCGAAGCCCAGAAGGGCTTCGTAGGCGTGTTCCCCGTAGATCATGAAGATGATGGTGCCGCCCAGGAGGCCCAGTCCGTCGGTGAGCATTCCGGTGATGGTTCCGGTGCGGTAGCCCAGCATGAGGGCCTTGCCGAACCCCTGGGAGGCGGCTGCGGCCACGCGCAGGTTGCCCGAGGTGGCCAGGCGCATGCCGACCACGCCCACGGTTGCGGAGAAGATGGCTCCAGCCAGGAAGGCGGCGGCTCTGCCGATGGCGAACGGGGAATCGAATCCGCTCTGCATGCCCTTGGCGACGTAGAGAGCTCCCACGAGGACCACGATCAGGACGGCCACCGTGGACAACTGCTTCCGCAGGTAGGCGTTGGACCCCTCGCGCACCGCCGCCGCGATGGCTTGCATCCGCTCGGTGCCCTTGTCGGCGGCCAGTACCTGTCGCATGAGCAGGAAGGCGTACAGGAGCCCGCAGATGGCCACGCCCAGCACCACCCACAGCGAGATCCTCTCGGCGGGGGAGAACCGGTCGGAGGTCATGAACGCGAAGTAGTGGAAGGACTCCTTGAGCGGGACCGCGGCGACCGCAGCGGCCGTCGGCGCCGCGGAGTGGATCGCGACATCCGATTTCGCGGCCGAATCGGCCTTGGGAACCGAATCGGTGACGGCAGCGACGATTCCCGCGGCCGCCAGAAGCAACACTGAAACGAAGGCCGGAGTCCTGAAGAACCGCCGTCCCTTCTCCATGAGTGCCCTCATGCTATCCCCCTCGTACCCTCTCAGGGTGCTTTTCGTTGTGTTGTTGGTCCATGAGGACCTTTCACCCATAAATCTAGTATCGGACCACGATATCCTGTTTAGCGTTTTTGTTCAAGTTTCCGCGTCCTAGGCGTTTGTAGCTTGGGACCTATCGGTGGACAACGAATCGGAGCAATGGAAACGGAGGCTGACTGCCTTTGAAACAGGCAAGATCCTTCCCTGGTGGAAGCAGCCATCCCACGGATTCAACGCGTTCCTGATGCGCCTGGCCACTCGTCTCGGCGACGGGTGGAGCTGGGTGTTCGTGGTTCCTTGGGTGCTCTGGAGGATGGGTCTCGTGCCGGGTTTCGCCCTGGTTTGGCGAGGAACCGCTGTGGGAATCTTTTCCATTGTTCTATACAAGCTCCTTAAAAGCAGATTCAACCGCACGAGGCCCTACGAAAGGAACGACCTGGAGCCCTTGCAGCCACCTCCCGACCGGTTTTCCTTCCCTTCGGGGCATGCCATGAACAATCTCGGGATCGCCCTGTACGTGGGCCATTTCCTCCCCGAACTGCTGCCGGTCCTCCTGCCATTGGCGGTACTGGTCTCCTTTTCCCGCGTCTACCTGCGCGTCCACTACCCCACGGACGTCCTGGTCGGAGCCGCCCTGGGGCTTCTCATCGGAGAGGGATTCCAGTACCTGCCGGTGTTCTCCAGGCTCTGAACGCCTGGAGGATCTATCCGATCGCCTTGGGCCCCTGCAGAGCGATCCTCGTCCGCGCCAGGCTTCCGGGATGTTCCTTCACCAGGAAGGCCAGCAACGCCTCGCGGACTTCGCAGCGAAGATCCCAGCATTTTCCGCTGTCCGAGGCGGAGACCACCGCTCGCAGCTTCACTGTGTTGGATTCCCATTCCACGACCTGCAAGCTGCAGACCCGGCCGTCCCAAAGCGGGTGGGCTCCCACGAATCGTCGCAGCTGGGCGCGCAACTCCTCGACTGGAACTTCCGGATCCGTGGTGATGTCCACCGTTCCGAGCATCTCGGCGGTCGTCCTGGTCCAGTTCTGGAATGGCTTCTCCAGGAAATAGGAGATCGGGAGGATCAGGGTCCTGTGGTCCCAGATTCGGATCACCACATAGGTCAGGGTGATCTCCTCCACCCGGCCCGATTCGCCCTCCACCACCACCAGGTCGTCCAGACGGATGGGTTGGGCCATGGCGATCTGGATCCCGGCGAGCAGGTTCCCCAGGGTCTTCTGTGCGGAGAGACCCAGCACGACTCCGGCGATGCCGGCGGTGGTCAGGAGTCCCGCCGCGAGCCTGCGGGCCTGCTCGAACGACAGGAGGCCCAGCGACACGGCGAGGAAGAGCACGGTGACGGACAGGATGCGTCGCAGGAGTCGGACCTGGGTGGCGGTTCGCCGTTCGCGGAGGTTGTCGACCCCCGCGTGCAGAAGGCGTCCAGCCACGAAGCCTTCGACCTGGGCGAGCAGACGGAGCAGGAACCAAGTCGCGGCGAAGATCCACCCCAGCTCCATGGCCCTGTCGAGGGTCTGGTCGCCGCCGGCCCATCGGGTGAAGGGGAGGACGATCTGCATCCCCAGCAAGGGCAGTCCGATCCGTGCCGGCGCCAGGACCGCGTCCAGGAAAAGCGAATCCCACTCCGTCTGGGTGTGGCGGGCCAACCGCCTCGCGATCCTGGATCCCAGGGGGTGGATGGCCATGCCGGCGGCGGCGGCGATCCCGAGCTGACCCGCGGATCGGAACGGCTCGTCGACGATCCAGTTCATGCGTGCGACCCCTTGTTCGCCGGGGAGGAAAATCCACCCCTGCGCGATCGGCCTTGAATAGCTAATCCCCCGCAGGTTGGCATCCCGTCCGCGAGGAAGGCCTCGAACCGTCTCCGGCCCAGGTTCCGGCGACGCTCCCCCGGGAGCGCAGCGTCGCGCGGAGGCCCTACCCGAACCTGCCCGTGATGTAGTCCTCGGTCAATTTCTGCGCCGGATTCTCGAAGATCTTCCGGGTGACGTCGAATTCGATCAGGTTTCCGTCGAGCATGAAGGCGGTCGACTTGGACACGCGCGCCGCCTGCTGCATGTTGTGGGTGACGATCACCATGGTGAGAGAGTCCTGCAGCTCCAGCAGGAGCTCCTCCACCTTGGCCGTGGAGATCGGATCCAGGGCGGAACACGGTTCGTCCAGCAAAAGCACATGGACGTCCACGGCGAGGGCGCGGGCGATGCAGAGTCGCTGCTGCTGGCCACCAGAGAGGGCGACTCCCGGACGGTCCAGGCTGTCCTTGACCTCGTCCCAGAGGGCCGCCTTGCGCAGCGCCCATTCCAGCTTCTCCTGGAGCTTCGCGTGGTCCCGCACCCCGTTCAACCGGAGTCCCGCCAGCACGTTCTCCTTCACGGTCATGGTGGGGAACGGCGAGGGCTTCTGGAACACCATCCCGATGCTGCGCCGGACCTGCACCGCGTCCAGGCGCCTGTCCAGGAGGTTCCTGTCCTGGAACAGGATCTGTCCAGTGCTTCGCGCACCGGGGACGGTCTCGTGCATGCGGTTGATGCCGCGAAGCAGCGTCGACTTTCCGCACCCCGAAGGGCCGATGATCGCCGTGACGCCGGGGCCGGGAAAGGAGAGGCTCACGTCCTTCAGGACCTGCTTGGACCCGAACCAGGCGTTGTAGCCCCGGACTTCGATCTGCTTCCTGGTCGCGGCGCCGTCGGCGGTCGCGCCGGGTTGCGGTTGGATTTCCGGCGGCTGCGTCATCCGACGGCCCTCCCTGTTCTTTTGACGAAGATTCGTGCCATCAGATTCACCCCCACCACCAGGAGCAGAAGAGTCAAGGCGCCCGTCCACGCCTGGTCGTGCCAGTCGTCGAAGGGCGAGATGGCGTAGGTGAAGATCTGTACGGTGAGCGAGGCGGTGGGTTGGTTCGGAGAGGCGGACCAGAAATTGTTGTTGAATGCGGTGAAGAGCAGCGGCGCCGTTTCGCCGGCGATGCGCGAGAGGGACAACAGGACGCCCATCAGGATCCCGTTGCGGGCCGTGGTCACGACCACGCTCAGGATGGTCTTCCATTCCGGGATCCCCAGTGCCAGCGCGGATTCGCGCACGGACCGGGGCACCAGCTTCACCAGTTCTTCCGTGGTGCGAGTGATCATGGGGATCATCATGGTTCCCAGCGCCACGCCACCCGCCCAGGCCGAAAAGTGGTGCATGGGTCGGACGATCAGGGTGTAGGCGGCGATTCCCGTCACGATGGAAGGTACGCCCGACAGCACATCGGCCGTGAAGCGGACGGCCCAGGCGAACTTGCCCGCCTTTCCGAACTCGGCGAGGTAGATCCCGGCCAGGATGCCCACCGGAATTCCCACGACGCTCGCGATCAGGACCAGCTCGATGGTTCCCACCAAGGAGTTCGCCATGCCTCCGGACGCCACGCCGACCGGGGCCGGTACGTGGGTGAAGAAGTTCAGGTCGAACCGGTGGATCCCCTGCGAGGTCACGTAGTACAGGACCGCGACGAGCGGGATCGCGGCCAGTGCCACGGCGGCCCAGCAAAGTCCCACCATCATCTGGTCCACGGCGTATCGGCGCGAAGAGGTGTCGAAGTTCACGCGCGGACCGCCTTGAATTTCCTGGTGGTCGCCCAGACCAGGAGGTGCGCCAACACGTTGAGGATCAAGGTGAGGACCATCAAAAGCAGCCCGATCTCGGAAAGGGCGGCCAAGTGGATGTCGCTGACGGCTTCCGTGAACTCGTTGGCGATCACGGACGCCATGGAGTGGGCGGGAGCGATCAGGTTCGCGGAGATCTGGGGGTTGTTCCCGATCACCATGGTCACGGCCATGGTCTCGCCCAAGGCGCGGCCCAGTGCCAGCATGATCGCGCCCAGGATGCCGTTCTTCGAGGAGCCCAGGACCGCCAGGCGCATGGTTTCCCACCGCGTGGCCCCGAGGGCCTTGGCCGATTCCCGGAAGATGTCGGGAACCGCTTCGAACACCTCTCGACTGATGCTGACGATGGTGGGAACCACCATGATCGCGAGGATCACTCCGGCGGTCAGGAGGGAAAGACCCGTGTCGGGGGGCCCGAAGAACGGCGTCCCCAGGAACTTGATCAGGAGCGGGTCCACGTTCACCCTCATGAGCGGAGCCAGCACGAAGACGCCCCACAGCCCGTAGACGACGCTCGGGATGGCGTTGAGCATGTCGACCATGAACGAAACCGGGGATCGCGCCTTCTGGGGGGCGAGTTCGGTGAGGAACAACGCGAGGCCCAGCCCCAGCGGCGTCGCGATCAGCAGTGCGATCGCCGACGAGATGCACGTCCCCCAGATGAAGGGGAGGGCTCCGAAGACCCCGTTGACCGGATCCCAGTCCGTGCCCTTGACGAATCCCCAACCGAACTTGGCGAAGGCCGGCTTGGAAGCGACGAACAGCAAGCAAGCCACCGCACCCGCCCACAGGAGCAGGGAGGAGGCGAAGACCAGGGTGATGGTCCGGAACAGCCGTGCCGAAAGGAACCTGGAAAGGCGGCTACCCGTTTCTCGCACGGAAGAGGGGATCTCCCCGCTCGTGGCGGGGAGATCCGTGGTCTTAGTTTCCAAGATCAGATCTTGATCTGGTCGATTCGGGCTTCGATCTTCTTGATCAACCCTTCGGGGAGCGGCGCGTAGTACAAGGCCGAAGCCATGGACTCGTGCGCGTAGGCCCACTTGAGGAACTGGACCAGGGTCTTGCCCTTGTCCGCGCTTGCTTCGTAGCTGGGATGGACCAACAGCCAGGTGAAGCCGCAGATCGGGTAGGCTTCGGCACCGGGGGAATTGGTGATCATCACGCGGAAGTCGTCCGGCATGTCGGCCAAGGCGCCGGCGGCGGCGGCGGTGGTGGAAGCGATGGACGGATCGGTCATGTTGCCCGCGGCGTTCTTCAGGCTGGCGTAGGTGATCTTGTTTTCGATCGCGTAGGCGAGTTCCACATACCCGATGGTCCCGGGAATCTGCTTGATCAGACCGGCGACACCCTCGTTGCCCTTGCCGCCAACTCCGACCGGCCATTTCACGGCGGTCCCGAAGCCGGCCTTGGACTTCCAATCCGCGCTCACCTTGGTCAGGTAGTTGGTGAAGATGTTGGTGGTGCCGCTCCCATCGGAGCGGTGGGCGATGTTGACCGCGAGGTCGGGGAGCTTTTCACCGGGATTGAGTGCGGCGACCTTGGGGTCGTTCCACTTGGTGATGGTGCCCAGGAACATGCCGGACAGGACGTCGGCATCGAGCTTGAGGCTGGCGATTCCGGGAATATTGTACGCGACGGCCACGGCGCCCATCACGGTGGGCAGGTGGAAGACTCCGCCCTTCACGGCGGCGATCTGCTCGTCGGTCATGGGAGCGTCCGAGGCGCCGAAGTCCACGGTGCCTTCGGTCATCTGGCGGATGCCGCCACCCGATCCGATGGACTGGTAGTTGATCTGGTTGTGGGTTTCCTGGTTGAACTGGAAGAACCACTTGGAGTAGATCGGGTAGGGGAACGTGGCCCCCGCACCGTTCAAGTCCACGGCAATTGCGGGAGACATGGCTCCCAAGCCGAGCAGGGTGGCGCCGGCGAGAACCAATTTCGACATCTTCATTCACATCCTCCTGGTTTGCGAAGACCTAGGGACGGTCTCCGGTCGTATCAAGCGGACGAAAAGATGCGGTGGAGGTTGGATCGGGGCGATTGCGGAGATGTTGCAGAATTGTTGCAGGGAGGAGGAAGCCGCTCCGATTCAGGGCAGGAAAAGCCTCCCGTTCGCCTGGTACGCACCGTCGCGCACTTCGACCTGCACGACGCCGTGGCGGTTTCCGAGGTAGGTCATCGCTTCCGAGGCAGGGAAGGCGTGGATGCGACCGGAGAGGTTGGTGATGCGGACGGAAGCCGCGGGGTGGCTGCGGAGTGCGTCGCAGAGGCTGGAGAGGGAGGTCAGAGGAGGCGTGCGTGCTTGGAGACGCGAAGAGGATAGGGAAGCGGTGCGCAAGGTGTCCGAGTTGTGGACCAGGAGGAGGAT
>Ga0209415_10014672_pt1 | contig 12783 bp, 8 predicted proteins | sample PeaSoiSIISIP2007_FD_187696 | JGI IMG/M metagenome (GOLD analysis project Ga0209415, IMG submission 187696) | Peat soil microbial communities from Weissenstadt, Germany - SII-SIP-2007 (SPAdes) (version 2) | ecosystem: Environmental > Terrestrial > Soil > Wetlands > Peat | place: Germany...
ATCAGGATGGAATCGACTTCGTCGACGATCGCGTAATTGTGCCCGCGCTGCACGCAATCCTTGATGTCGAACTTCATATTGTCGCGCAGGTAGTCGAAGCCGAACTCGTTGTTGGTGCCGTAGGTCACGTCGGCGGCGTAGGCGGCGCGCCGTTCCTGGTCATCGAGGTCGTGAACGATCACGCCGACCGTGAGGCCGAGAAAGCGGTAGAGCCGACCCATCCATTCCGAGTCGCGTTTGGCCAGATAGTCGTTGACCGTGACCACGTGAACGCCGCGCCCGCTGAGCGCGTTGAGATAGACGGGAAGAGTCGCGACCAGCGTTTTGCCTTCGCCGGTCTTCATTTCAGAAATCGTTCCCTGATGCAGCACCATGCCGCCGATCAGCTGGACATCGAAGTGCCGCATCTTGAGCACGCGCCAACTGGCCTCGCGGACGATGGCAAAGGCCTCCACCTGAATTTCATCGAGCACTTCCTGCAGCGCCTCGTACTCGCGTTTTTCGAATTCCTTTCGCTCGTCAAAATCAGGTTCGTCCTCGCCTCCGGGTTCTGCGGGCTCAACTTGAGGGCCCTTGGTAACGTGGCTCAGACGCTTCTGAATGCGCTGCCGGAATTCCTCCGTCTTGGCGCGCAGTTCGGCGTCGCTGAGCTTCTGAATCTCCGGCTCCAGCGCGTTGATCTCCTGCACCTTCGGCATCAGCGATTTGATGACGCGCTCGTTCTTGGTGCCAAAAACCTTGCCTAATAGCTGATTAATCAACCTGAATTCCTTCGGAGGGCAGCACGCCCGAGAGTACCTTTAAAGCCTAGCATATTTAGATGCGGATCATGGCCCCGGCGATCAAGGGATAGATTACTGCCGAGCACGCCGAGAGCGCTGCGAATAATGGATCTCGCGACCTGACTTTAGCGGGCTCACGCACGGCGGTGTGACCTGATTTCGTGTATATTCGCCACGACGAATGCCCACCTTCTACGATCGCTTTGTCGAATGCGCGGAACGCTGGCCGGACAATGTCGCGCTTGAGTTGCAGCGCCACGATCACCTCGAAAGCTGCACCTACGCCGAACTCCACCGCATGGCCGAATCCGTGGGGCGCTGGATTACCGAAAATAAGTTCCCCCACGGATCGCGCCTGGCGATTCTGGCGGACAATCACCCGCGCTGGGTCGCGGCCTACCTGGGAATCATTGCCGCCGGCTGCGCCGCCGTTCCCCTCGACACCAACTTGCACGACGATCAAGTCACCAAGCTTCTGAAAGACAGCGGAACTTCGGCCGTCTTCTGCGATGCCAAACATCTTCCGATGGCTCGACCGGCTGCCGCCGCACTGAACCTGGGCATCCTCCTCATGGATCCGGATCGCATGAGCGGCCACCCAGTCGACGCTAAATGGCTGGGCAACCTGCCAGCAATCTTCGACGCCGGCCCCGGCCAATTCAAACCTGCTGCTGCCGACAGTAACGATCTCGCTTCCCTGCTCTACACCTCCGGCACCACCGCTGATCCTAAGGGCGTGATGCTGACCCACGCCAATTTCCTGGGAGAAGTCGAGGCCGTTTTCAACTGGGTCGACCTTGGACCCACCGACGCGCTGCTCGGCGTGCTGCCGCTGTTCCATGTTCTGGCGCAGATGGCGAATCTTCTGTTGCCGCTGGTGAAGGGCTCGCGCGTCGTATATCTGGAAACACTGAACACCACCGAACTGCTGCGGGCACTGAGCGAGCGCAACATTACCGCCTTCGCGGTCGTGCCCCAATTCTTCAATCTGATTCACGAGCGCATCTTCCAGGAAATCAAGAAGCGCGGCGCAGTGACGAGGAAAGTTTTCGGCGCCTTGGTTGTGCTCAATCGCACGCTGCGCAGGGTTGGCATCAACGCGGGCCCTGTCTTATTCCGCAGGGTGCATAACACGCTGGGCCCGAAGATGCGCTACCTGGCTACGGGTGGATCGCGCTTCGACCCCAAGATCGCGCAAGATTTCTACGATCTTGGCATCGACGTTTTGCAGGCGCTGGGCCTGACGGAAACCACCGCGGCCATCTATGTGAACTCGCCCGACGACAACGTGATTGGCTCCTGCGGCAAGGCCATGAAAGGCGTCGAGGGCAAGATTGTCGATCCGCGGCCGCAAGAGGACGGCGGCCCCGCGGTCGGTGAACTGGCGGTGCGCGGCGCGGTGGTGATGAAAGGCTACTGGAATCGGCCCGACGCCACGGCCGCAGTTTTTCGCGACGGATGGTTCCTCACCGGCGATCTCGGCTATTTCGACGCGCACGGCAACCTGTTCCTGACCGGGCGGAAGAAAGAAGTGATCGTTCTCAGCAACGGCAAAAACGTCTATCCCGAAGAGATTGAAGCGCACTACCTGAAGTCGCCGTTCATTAAGGAAATCGCGGTGATAGGACTCGAAGGCAAGCCCGGCGAAGGTGGCGACCGGTTGCATGCCGTGATCGTGCCGAACTTCGATGCGCTCCGCCAGCGCAAAATCGTCAACGCCAAGGAAGTTATCCGCTTTGACATTGAGGGGCTCTCGCCGCAAGTCGCCTCGACCAAGCGCATTGGCAGCTACGAAATCTGGCAGGAAGATCTGCCCCGCACTACGACGCGCAAAATCAAGCGCTTCGAAGTGGAGAAGCGCGTCCGCGCAAATCTGGCGAAGAAGGTTGCTGACGATTCCGATCTGCCCGCCGAGAAGCCCTTAACCGCGGATGAAGCAGCGTGGCTCGATCAGCCGGACGTGCAGAGGGGCCTGAAGATAATCCGCGAAACTGCGCGCACCGCACCGCCTGCGATGCGGCCTGCGCTCAACCTGGAACTCGACCTCGGCCTCGACTCCATGCAGCGCGTCGAACTGCTCAGCCGCCTCGAAGAGGAACTGGGCGGCAACGTCGAAGAATCACAACTGGCCGAAATTTATACGGTTCGCGACTTGGTCGATGCCGTACTGCAAAGCGCGGCCAGCGGCGCAGGCGGCCCGGGAACCCGCGTCACCTTTGCGGGATGGAAGTCCATCCTGGCGGAAGATCCCAACGATCCCGACGTGCTCGCTCTGATTCACCCCAACCGCTTCCTCGACTCCTGCTGGTACATGGTTTCGCGAGTCTTCCAGATCATCGCTCTCGATCGCTTCCATCTGAAAGTCAGTGGACTCGAAAAACTCCCCAAGACTGGGCCTTATATCATTTCCTCGAACCACCAGAGTTATCTGGATCCGCTGATCCTGGCCAGCGTTATGCCAGAGGACGTATTCCGGCGCCTGTTTGCCGTGGGCACCAGCGACATTTTCGGCAAAGGATTTATGCGCCGGCTGGCGCGATCCATCAAGGTAGTGGTACTCGATCCGGACGCGAATTTAGTTCCCGCCATGCGCGCTGGCGCGTTCGGCCTGCGGCATGGCCTATCGCTGATTCTTTATCCGGAAGGCGAGCGCTCGATCGACGGCAAGCCTAGAATTTTCAAGAAGGGAGCGGCGATTCTTTCCATTCACTTGCAGGTTCCGATTGTGCCGGTGGCCATTGAGGGGTTCTATGATGCGTGGCCGCGCAACCAGGCATTCCGCGGTTTCATGCCGCTGAAGATGGTATTTGGTGATCCGATGATTCCGCCGCCGGAATCCGAGGCGTCGGAAGCTGCCTATGAAACATTCACTGCAGACGTGAAAGCGCGAATCGTTACGATGTGGGAGAACCTGCGAGAATCCTAGTGCATGCCTTCTGCGACGCGCATTGTCTCAGGCGCCCGCGACTGCGGCCTGTCCTCCGAACGCCTTGCTGAAGCCGCCCACCACCAGCGAATCGTAGCGGTTGCCCGCGCGCTTCACCACTTCCTGCACGGCCTGCGACGGAGCCATCTTCGCGCCTCTTTGCCCGCTGGTCAACGCTTCATACTCTTCCGCGAGCGATAGCACCTGCACTTCGAAGGACGCGTCGTCGGGCTTGCCGCCATTCTGCCGCAACTCGCGCTCCGAGAGAAAAATAGGTATTGCCCGGCGCAACGATCCACTCGTTGCGCCGGTTTTCGACGGCCTTTTGCCGCGATTCTGCATCGCCTGCTGCAAGTCTTCGTGCGATACTTGCGCCGCTTTGCAGAGAACGTCGTTGGTAATGCCCATCTCTTTCATGTTGAACAACAGCGCCGCGGTGCGAATGTCTTCCACCGATCCCGCATCCAGCCCCACGGCTTCCCCGATCTTGGTGGCGCACATCGAAATCCGGTACGAGTGGGTTTCGCTGTATTTCTGGTTGGCGAGAAAATGCTGGAGGATCACGATCATCCCCTCGTACCCATCCTCCATCTCGCGCAGCGTTTTCTGGTTTCGCTCGTAGAGTGTTCCCGTGACATATCCAGCGACCATCAGCACTCCGCCCCACACCGTCAGGTCAAACCAGTGGCCGTCAAAGGGCAGATCCACGCGGCGGGTAAACATCGCCGGATTGGTGTACATCAGCAACACCACCAGCACCACGCTGGCCACTGCCGTCAGGGTCGCATGCCGCCGTCCAAAGTGATATGCGGAATAAAGTGTTGGCAGGAAATAAAAAACCAGCGCCATCTTCTGCGACGCGACCAGAAAATTCAACATCGCAGCGATCACTACGAGAAACAACAATAGCCAAAGTTCCGGATTGATCTTACGCACAGCGCCTCCAGGGGGTCAGAGGTACCGAACTGAAGCTGAACGACCAGGAGCTTCCAGTCCTAACTTTCCCGTCCGTATATTCTCAGCGTGGACTCAGGGAATCCCTAATTACGGAAGTAATCGGAGGGCGGAGTTTCATTTCGCGCGAGGATGAGTTTGATCGTAAACCTGCAACACATGTTTCATCGAAAGCTGCGTGTAGCGCTGCGTGGTGGCCAGACGCTCGTGGCCCAGCAATTCCTGAATGGCGCGCAGGTCGGCGCCCTCTTCCAGCATGTGCGTTCCAAACGCGTGGCGCAGAGTGTGCGGATGCACGTCCGGCGAAAGGCCCTTGGCGACCGCAATCTTTTTGATGATGCGCCCTACGCTGCGCGTGGTGAGCCGTCCGCCGCGCTGGTTGATGAGCAGCGCCGCCGCGTTCTTGCGCGTTTCGGCTAGAGCCGACTGCCGCGCCGGAAGATATGCCGCCAGCGCGCTCTTCACCGAATCACCAAACGGAACGTAACGTTCCTTCTTTCCTTTGCCGCGAATCAGGATGGCTTCCGCGCTCAGCCGGATGTCGTCGAGATTGATGCCCGTCAGCTCAGAATTACGAATGCCACATCCGTACAGCAGTTCAAGCATGAGCCGGTCGCGCTCGGGAAAAGCCGCCGCCTCTGGCATCTGACCATCGAGCACCGAGTTCATCTCCTCGATCGTCGGCACGCGTGGAAGTTTCTTCGCCAGCTTCGGCGTGGCCACCAGCTTTGCGGGATTCTGCTCGACCACGCCCTCCCGCGCCAGCCACCGATACAGCGACCGCACGGCGGCCAGCGACCGCGCCACCGAAGTCTTGCCCAATCCCTTTTCGTAGAGCTGCGAAAGAAATCCGCGAATCGCAATGTGGTCGATGGATTTCCATCCTCGCGAACCGGCGTAGGCGGCGAAGGTTGCCAGGTCGCCGCTGTACGCCTTGATGGTGTGCGGCGAGGCATTGCGCTCCCGCAGGTGGCGAAGGAAGTCGGCCACGGCCCGCTCGACGATCGTGTTGGCTTTCGACATGCGTGATTTCAGATTTCAGATTGTAGATTTCAGATTTACTTCGTGGGTCAATCGGCAATCTGAAATCTCCAATCTAGAATCGCTTTACCTCGCCTTCGCCCTGGGATGATGCTTCTGATACACGGTCCGCAGCCGGTCCAGCGCCAGATGCGTATACACCTGCGTGGTCGAAATATCTGCGTGCCCCAGGATGGTCTGCACCGTGCGCAGGTCTGCTCCGTTTTCCACCATGTGCGTCGCGCAGGAATGCCGCAGCATGTGCGGCGATGCATGCCGCCCGGACGCGACTGACGATTCGCCCACCATCTGCCACACGCGCTGCCGCGTCAGCCTGCGCCCGCCCCGCGCGATAAACAACAGCGGCGAATTCTTCAGGGTGATCGCGGAAGCCAGTGCGACATTCTTCGCCGGCTTCGATGTGCACCAGCCCGCCAGCACCGGCCGGCCGGCGGTCAAATATTCCGACAGTGCGTCCTGCGCCGGCCTGCCCAGCGGCACGATGCGCTCCTTGTCTCCCTTGCCCCGCACCAGCATGTATCCCGCGTCCAGTTTCAAATCTTCGAGCGTGGCGTTCACCACCTCCGAAACGCGCAGCGCCCCCGCATATAACAATTCCAGCATGGCACGGTCGCGGGCCGCCAGTGCCGCCGCGTCTTTGGAATGACGATGCCCGCTCGCCAACGTTGCCGCCGGAGACGCCAGTGTCGATTCCACTTCATCGCGGGCCAGCGATTTCGGCAGAACTTTCCATTGTCGCGGCGATTCAATATCGAGCGTGGGATCGTGTTCGATTCTCTTATCGAGCAGCAGATACCGGTAAAGATGACGCAGCGCCGAAAGCTTGCGCCCCACGCTGCGCCCATCCACTTGATGCGAAAAGAGCTGCTGCAGAAATTCGCGCACGTCGCTGCGCCGCGCCGTCAGCAGCAGCCGCTTATGCTTTTCCAGGAACTCGGAAAATTGGAGGATGTCGGTCGTATAGGCGCTGATCGAATTTGCTGCGAGTCCCTTCTCGATACGCAGGTAGTCGAGAAAGCCGGAAAGCACGCGCGAGTTCGCCTCGGAAGCCATAGCAGAAGAGATTCAGTATGCGCGTTATCGGACGCAAGAAGAAGTAATGACGCAGATGCGGGCGGTCTTCTATCGTAGAGACGTAGCTTGCTACGTCTCTCTCCACCTTACCAGCCGCTGGTTAGCAATCGGTGTGCCGCGCGAAATCCGCATTTCTGATACTTGTCGTACGCCCCCGCGGCCCGATCGCGAATCTGCTCGTTGTTCTCGCCCGCAATCCAGCCGTCCAGCGCGCTTTTGAGCGTGTAGGCCTCGGGGGCCATCAACCCCGTCGTCCACAGCAGAGGATAAGCGCCTGAGGCCCGCACCGGCTCCGCGAAGAATTGCTTGCTCGCGCAGGCCAACACAACGGCATCGCGATGGCCGTCATTTTTCTTGCGGGGAAATTGCGGCAATTGAAAATCCATTAACCCGTCGTGGCCAATGTAGGCCACAAGGCTCGCGCCGCCGCGAGTCGGCAACTTCACCGCTCCGGACGCAGCCGGCAGGCTCATCGTCTCCGGATCGTCGCCAGCCGCGGAAGACAGAAAATCAAGAATTGCCTGTCGGATCTCCCGCCCGCGATACGCGTCGGCCACGAGATACACATTCGCCGTCCTATGCTTGAAGACGCAGCGTTCCAAAATCTCAGTCTTCGGTTTTTCACCGCAGGCGATCCTCTCCCAGTCCTCGCTGCGCGAGAAAAACGTCTTCACGCCGTACGCTGATCCCCAGTAGAGATTGTGTTCCGGGTCCTCGCCGTTCCCAAGTTTGGCGGCGACTGGAACGATTCCCTGACTTTGGTTGTCTGCCAGCGCGACAAAAACATGCACCGTGCGCGGCGCCGACTCCTGAGAGAACGCGGCGCCGGCCAACAAGAGCACAGCAAGGATGATCCCTCTCGACCTGATCGCGCTGGTCAATGCCCCTCCGCGCCGGTCACTTCCCGCAGTAATTCCACGGCATACAGCGCTCCTTCCGGCGTTTCTTCGTGTTTGAAATAAGCGAAGACATCGCGGCCCGCGGCAATCTGTTGCCCGATGCGGTCGATCATCGAGCGCCGTTCCCCGCCGGAATAGCTGGGCTTGCGAAAACGGTAATAAACAAAACCGGCCGTCGCGACTTCGGGAGTATTCATCGTCTCAGTTTCTGCCACACACAACGCAACCTGGTTCGACTTCAGCAGGTCCCAGGTCGAATCGCTGAACCACGAGGCATGCCGAAACTCAAACGCGGCCGGCACCGTGCGCGGCAGGATCGCCAGGAAATCTTTGAGCAGCGCCGCATCCGCCTTCAGATTGGGCGGAAGCTGAAACAGCACCGGTCCCAGCTTGCCCGCAGCCGCCAGCGGCTCAATCGTCGCCAGAAATCGCGGCAGGAAGTCGGCTGTCCCCTTGAGCCGCTTGATGTGCGTGATGACCTGGTGCGCCTTGATGCCGAACTGAAAATGCGGGGCCGTATCCTGCAGCCAGTTCTGGATGGTTGTTTCTTTGACCAGCTGCCGGAACGTGAAGTTCACTTCGACGGTATTGAGTTGCGTGGCGTAGTGGCGGAGGAATTTCTTCTGCGCCAGCTTCGCCGGATAAAAATCCGGCTTCCAACTCGGATAGGCCCATCCCGAAGTTCCTGCGAAGAGTTGCGCCATAAGTCTCTCGCTCGGCGAGTGTTTTCTCGCTCACCACGCGGGCGGGGGCGCCCGCGCCACACAAAGCCGGGATTATACCTTGCCCCGATTCTTGCGAGCGCGGCCTTTCCGCACAGATTTCTTCCGGGCTGCCAGCGGCCGCTCGCCCTCATCCGCCTGCGCCGCAATCTCGATGCGCTCCGGTTCCTTCGCCACGCCCGCTTTCAAATCCGGCAGCCGCTGCTTCAATTCGAGCACCGGCTCAAACAAGTCGCCCATCTTTTCCACGCGTGCCACCGCCTGCGGCGCTTCAAATACCAGCAACCCGGCGTCCTTCTTCTTGAACGCCCGCTCAACTTCTTCCCACGTCACCGGAGTCGAAACCGTGGGATGCTCGCGAGCCCGCAGCGAATAGACCGCAACCGTCGTCTTGTGTTCATCGTTCTGGCTCCAGTCGACGAAAACTTTGCCGGTGCGGGCCTGTTTGCTCATCTCCGACAACACCAGATCGCGATGATCGTGCTCCAGCAATTGCGCCAGCGCATGCGAGAACATCTTGGTGACGTCGTAAGTCACCGGCGTGTTCAGCGGGACGTAAATTTGCAATCCCTTCGAGCCCGATGTTTTCGGAAGACTCCGCAGCCCGAAGTGCTCGAAAATCTCGCGCAGCCACAGCCCTACCTGGCAGCACTGCACAATATTTGCCGGCGGCCCAGGATCGAGGTCGAACACCATCTCGGTCGGACAAGTAATATCCTTGGCCAGCGCCAGCGAGGGATGGAGTTCCAGCGCCGCCAGATTGGCCAGCCACACCAGCGTGGCCAGATCATCCGCCAGCACATAATTGATGGTGCGCCGGTTGCGGCCGCTCCAGATCGGCGCCGTCTTCACCCACTCCGGCTTGTGCATGGGCGCGTTCTTCTCGAAGAAGGGTTCACCGTCAACGCCGTCGGGATAGCGCTTACGCGTCAGTGCGCGCCCGGCCAGATGCGGAATCATCGCCGGCGCGATGCGGGCGTAGTAGTCGATGACATCTTTCTTGGTGAATCCCGTGGCGGGGTACAGCACCTTCTCCAGGTTCGACAGCTTGAGATGCCTGCCCTGAATGTCAACGGCCGAGTCGGTCACGCGCGCTCCGCTTGCCATTGTGCCTGAAATCCTGTCGCTCGCGAAATAGAGTGTCGCTCCACACCAGGAAAAACGTGAACCACGAAGGGCACGAAGGATCACGAAGGAATTTGTTTGGGTCTTCTTGTGGGACTGCGCGCCTTCGCAGGGAATATCCTTCAGTGGGATCCACCAGCCACGCCCCGTTTGACAAGTTCCCTTCCCCCCACGTACTTTCAGACTTCTGCCCTGCTGGCCCGTCCAATACATGGGTGCCGCATTTCTCGCGCCTTTTGCGAGAAGTGGAGGTTTCCCGGAGGTCCGATGAAACATCGCACTTTGAAATCCGCAGCCCTTATCCTTGTTCTCTCGTCCCTTGCGCTGGCCCAGGACGTTTCGTCGTTCGAGAAGCGCATCACGGTTAAGAAACTGCCTAACGGCCTCACGCTCATCGTCTGTGCGCGCCCCGAGGCTCCGGTCTTTTCCTTCTTCACGCTGGTCGACGCTGGTTCCGCGCAAGATCCCATGGGCGCCACCGGCCTGGCGCACATGTTCGAGCACATGGCGTTCAAGGGCACCGACAAGATCGGCACCACCGACTATGCCGCCGAAAAACCTGCGCTGGAAAAGGTTGAGGCTGCCTACGCCGCCTACATCGCCGAGCGCGACAAGTCGGTGGGCCGCGATGATGCGAAGTTGAAGCAGCTGGAAAAGGCCTGGAAAGACGCCATCGCCGCAGCCGACAAGTACGTCGTCAGCAATGCCTTCGGCAAGATTGTCCAGCAAAACGGCGGCGAAGACATGAATGCCTCGACCGCCCTCGACCTGACCGAGTACCACTATTCTTTCCCGGAGAACCGCCTCGAACTCTGGGCCTATCTCGAGTCCGAACGCTTTTTGCATCCTGTGCTGCGCGAGTTCTATAAGGAACGCGACGTGGTCATCGAAGAGCGCCGCATGAGCGTGGACAGCCGCCCGGTCGGCCGCCTGCTCGAGCAGTTCACCGAAGCGGCGTTCGCTGCGCATCCGTATCATCGGCCCACCATCGGCTGGATTTCCGACCTCAATACTTTCTCGGCCACCGACGCGCAGAAATTCTTCGACAAGTACTACGTGCCCGCCAACATGGTGGTCGCCGTCGCCGGCGACATTAACGCGGCTCAGGCCATGCCGATGCTGGAAAGATATTTCGGCCGCCTGCCCGCGCGTCCGCAGCCCGACGAAACTACGACCACTGAGCCACCGCAGAACTCCGAACGCAAAGTCACGCTCAAAGACCGGTCGCAACCGATTTACCTTGAGGGCTACCACCGTCCTGACTACCGCAGCAAAGACGACGCCGTGTTCGACGCCATCAGCGACCTCCTATCCGAAGGCCGTACTTCGCGCCTGTACCGCGCGCTGGTGCGCGACAAAAAAATCGCGTCTTACTCGGCTGGATTCAGCGGCCTGCCCGACACCAAGTATCCGCACCTGTTCGCATTTTTTGCCGTGCCGCTGCCCGGGCACACCCCGCAGGAAATGGCCGACGCCATCCATGCCGAAATCGAAAAGCTGAAGAAAGAAGACATCAGCGACGACGAACTGAAAATGATCAAGACGCGCTCGAAGGCCAACTTGATTCGCGGACTCGCCGACAACGAAGGCCTGGCCACGCAGCTTGCCACCTACCAGACCCGCTACGGCGATTGGCGCGAGCTATTCAAATCGGTGGACCGCATTGACCAGGTCACCAAGGCCGACATTCGGCGTGTCGCCAACGAAGTGTTCGTCGACACCAACCGCACCGTCGGCATCATCGAGAACTCGCCTGGAGGCGGCGCCCCGGGTGGAGGCGAACCATCCCCCGGCGAATCAGGCTCCAGCGGCTCTGATCAGGGAGGTGCGCAATGAAACGGTCACTCACTCTGATCGTGCTGTTTACCGCCGGAATCTTCGCGACGTTGCCTCGCGCCGCGGCTCAGGCCACGAGCTGGCAGCAGGTTCCCATTCCTCCACTGCCCGCGTTTAAGCCCCAGCAACCCAAGCGCATCGAACTCAAGAACGGCATGGTCATCTTTTTGCAGGAAGATCATGAGCTGCCGCTGATTGACGGCACGGCCCGCATCCGCGGCGGTTCGGTCAACGAATCTGTCTCCAAGACTGGCCTAATCGATATTTACAGCGAGGTCTGGCGCACCGGCGGTACCAAATCCCAGACCGGCGATCAGCTCGACGACTTCCTCGAAGTGCGCGCCGCCAAGGTCGAGACCGGAGGAAGTTCCGACTCGACCACCATCGACTTCTCCTGCCTCAAGGCGGACCTGGACGACGTGTTCAAGGTGTTCGTGGACGTGCTCGAGAATCCTGAATTCCGCGCTGACAAGATCGACATCGCGCAGAAAGAGGAAGGCGACGGCATTTCCCGCCGCAACGACGACGCCAGCGAAATCGCTCACCGCGAATCCACCAAACTCGCTTACGGCGCTGACAATCCGTACGCCCGCGTGCCGGAATACGCGACCGTCGCCGCCATCGCGCGCCAGGATTTGATCGACTGGCATGGCAAGTACGTGCATCCCAACAACATTATCCTCGGCATCAGCGGAGACTTCGACGGCGCTGCTATGGAAGCCCGCCTGCGCAAGGCGTTCGACTCGTGGCCCAAAGGCCCAGCGCAGCCGAAAAATGATGTTCGATACGCGTCCGCGAAACCCGGCTACTACCTCATTCCCAAAGACGATGTGAACCAGAGCAACATCCACATGGTCGCGCTGGGAATCACGCGCGACAATCCCGATTATTACGCCATCAATGTGTTTAACGAGGCCTTCGGCGGCGGCTTCGCCTCGCGCCTGTTCAACGACATTCGCACCAAGCGCGGGCTGGCTTACGGCGTCGGCGGCGGCATTGGCGCCAACTTCGGACATCCCGGCATTCTGCAGATTTCGCTCGGCACCAAGAGCGGCAGCACCGTCGAAGCCATTCAGGCCGCCGATGAAAACATCGACAACCTGGCGACGCACCCCATCACCGACGAGGAAATCCAGCACGCCAAAGACGCCATCCTCAACGCCTTCATCTTCCGCCTGGACTCGCCCGACAAAATTCTGGGCGAACGCATGGTTTACGAATACTACGGATATCCTCCCGACTGGCTTGACAAGTACCAGGCGGAAATCAAGAAGGTCACGGCCGCCGACGTGAACCGCGTGGCCGCCAAATATCTGCACAAAGATCAACTCGCAGTGTTGGTCGTCGGCAACACGAAGGAGTTCGATAAGCCGCTGTCGTCTCTGGGCACGGTGAAAGAAATCGACATTACCATTCCGCCGCCG
>Ga0209415_10014673_pt1 | contig 12782 bp, 12 predicted proteins | sample PeaSoiSIISIP2007_FD_187696 | JGI IMG/M metagenome (GOLD analysis project Ga0209415, IMG submission 187696) | Peat soil microbial communities from Weissenstadt, Germany - SII-SIP-2007 (SPAdes) (version 2) | ecosystem: Environmental > Terrestrial > Soil > Wetlands > Peat | place: Germany...
CGAGGGTGACCGTCTGGCCCACGTTGACCGTCTCGGAGCTGGTTCCGTCGGCCAGCACCGAGATCGAGAGGGTGGCGATCGGTGTGCCCCGGGCAGCCTGAGGACTTACGACCATGACCAATCCACCCGCCAGGGAAGCAGCAGCCACGATCAGCCGGCTCTTGGTGGATCGTCTCCTCGACCGCCCACCGGCCCCCGCCGTGTCTGCCATCGTCCTCCCCCCCATCCGACCGGGCGAGCGCGTGTCGGACGTCGAAGACGCCGCTCTCTGAGCGTAGCGACGCCGGGTCAGGCGCCACATCGCCAGATTTGGGGAGACTCAATACTCTCCCGTGTAACGCCGGAAGGTCGTCGGCACGTTGTTAGGAACAGAACTCCGACGAAGGAGAAACATGTCCCGACCTCTCGCCCTCATCTTCGCCGCCGCCGTCGTGGCCGGTGGCATCGTCACCGACGCCTTCGTGGTCTCCCCGGCCGGGGCCACCACGACGACACCGAAGCCCCACATCGTGGCCAAGCCGAACAGTGTGATGGTCAACCACACGACCAAGCTGACGGGGAAGCACTTCCCGGCGTCGAAGAAGCTCACCATCGAGGAGTGCTCGCAGTCGATCTGGGTGGTCATGTCGAATCCGTGTGACACGGACAACACGATCACCGTGAAGACGAACGCCCAGGGTGAGTTCCAAGCGGTCTTCACCGTGCACACCTGCCCGGACACCGGCACGACGCCCCCGGGGTTCGCGGAGAAGTGCTACATCGGCGAGCCGGAACCCTCCGGTATCGACACCATCAGCCTGGTCGGAGCCGTCACCATCACCGTCACCGGGCCGTGAGCACGCCGTAGGTCCCCACGGACCCACGGTGGGAATCAGACGAGGATGCGCTCGTCCGGTGCCCGGACGCCGATGACGGCCAGGACGCGGCCGAGACCGAGGAACATCCCGCAGCACATGGTGAGGTCGGCGATCTCGTCGTCGGCGTAGGCACCATGGAGCCTCGCCCAGAAGTCGTCGTCCATGCCTTGGTGCTCGAGGGCGAAACGCTGGGCGAACTCGGCCGCCAGCCGCTCGCGATCGGTCAGGACGCCACTCGTCCGCCACGAGGCCACCTCGCCGTAGAAACCCTCGTCGACGCCGTGGGCCTCGCCCTCGCGGGCCCGGGTGTCCTGGCAGACGACGCAGTCGTTGATGAGGGCGATCGTCCAGCGCGCCGCCTCGCGCTCGCGCAGATCGAGCCGGGTGTTCTCGTAGACGGCCTTCGACAGCGCTCCCATGCCCACCGCCATCTCGGGCCGCATGAGGGCCCAGTCGACATGCTCGCCGAGTCCGTGTTCCGGAAAAGAGATCCTGGCCATGACCTCGAATCTACTCCTCACCCCCCCTGTACACTGCGGTCGTCGGGCCCGACGCCACCGCTGTCCGCCCAGGTCTCCCATGCCCCGCACCCACGACGCACCTCCGACCTCCGGTCCCCCGCCGAACGGCTCGGGCTCGAACGGGCTCGGCCACCGCACTCCGGGGAGCACGGTCGACGGCAACGGGCACACCCCCCCGCCGCCCGGCGATGCTCCGGGGGTCCCCCGGCGACCGCCGGGGCCGAGCACGCGCCCGGCCTTCATCGTCCTGGGTGTCGCCGTCGTCGTCCTGCTCTTCGGCTTCATCGGTGCACTCGTCACCGGCGGCGGGAGCACGCCCACAGCCCCTGTTACATCCCTGCCCACGGCGAAGGGGGCGGGCATCACCGCCGTCCCCGGCCGGCACGCCCTGTCGCCCATCGTGATCGAGGGGCAACCGCCCGACGACATCCTCGCCGCCGTGGCGCTCCCGAAAGGGGCCGCGGCGAAGCCGGGCTCGGGCACGAACAACGGCATCGGTCTGTACGACCATTCGCTCTCGTTCACCGTCGGCGCCTCGGAACAGCGCGTGATCGGCTTCTTCCGGGCCGAGCTGCCGGCGCTCAAGTGGCAGATCGTGAGCCAGGGCCCGGCGCCCAAGGGCACGCCGGGATACCGGATCGTCGGTCAGCACCCGAGCAGCGACGGCTACGAATGGGAGATCGGCGTGACGGTCGCCCCCACCACCTTCGGCACCGGGTCCGCCGCGGCGGAGTCGACGTCATTCGCGCTCCGCTTGTTCGCCGTCACCGACAGCTGATCATCGGCAGCTGATCACCGGCTTCTGATCACCGACGCCGTCGGTGATCAGAAGCCGCTGACCGCCGCGCCGTCAGCGAGACGACAGCCGGGGCGTCGACAGCTGGCGGACCGGGTCGTCGCCGGGAAGGAGCGGGGCGGTCCCGATGATGGGGACATCGCGCTCGATGGCCACCTCGTGGCGCGCCGGTTCGTCGAGCGACACCATGGGTGAGCCGACGTCCTCGCTGCGCAGGAGCCACGAGAAGATGAAGAAGTCGATGGGATAGAGCAGGTAGCCGATCCGCGTGGCGGGGGCCACGAGGATGGCGATGGTCATGACCCAGCCGAGCAGGCGCGACAGGTCGGCCGCCGTCCGCGGTCGGTGCCGGACCAGGACGAAGAGCAGCACGATGCCGCCCACCGCCGCCACCACGACGGTGAAGAGCCGGTGGATTCCCGGGAACCACGAGACGATGGCATGGCCGAGCAGCGGGCTGGAGGCGGGCGAGGTGATGCCGGCCAGGCCGAGGGGGAAGCGCACGACATTGTCGATGAAGGCCGCCGGATTGCCGACGAAGGTGGGGAGGATCGACGGCACCATGACGAGGGCCAGGCCACCCACGAAGGTCAGCGACGGTCGGCGTCCCCGGTTGCCGTCGCGGTCGGTGGCCACCAGCAGCGCCAGCAGGGCGAGCGGCCAGGCCGTGATCTTCATCGACGCGGCGATGCCGAGGATGATGCCGGCGGCCAGGGGTCGTCGACGTTGGAGAAGGATCAACCCGAGGAGCAGCAGCGCCGCTATGGGGACGTCGTCTCCCCCCGTGGCGAGGGGCAGCGCCGCCGTCGGGAAGACGGTCATGGCCTGGAGGGCCAGCACCCGCGGACCGGTGGGGCCGCGGCACAGCGCCAGGGCGGCCACGACCACCAGGATGGTGATGAGCGAGAACACCACCCGGGCGTCGGTCAGGCGCCGCGGTGCCTTGGTGCTGCTGGGAAGGCCGAAGAGCGACATGAGCGGCAGGTAGGGGTTGTAGACGTCGTAGGCCGGTTGTCCGGGCGGCGCGCTGATGCGTTCGTGGCGACCGTCGATCACCCGGTAGAGCGGCTTCCCGTGGGCCAGGTTCGACCCCGACCCCTCGACCACGAGGGCCTCGGGTTGGACGTGCGAGGTACCGCCGCTGTCGGTCTGCCACAGCACCTCGAGGGCGAGGGGGCCGAGGGTGGCGCCCACGAAGACGACGAGGAGGATGACGGTACGCGACGTCGTCCAGTGCCAGGTGGTGGACGTGGCGGCGGGCCCGTCCCCGTCGGCCTCGGCCGCGGCGGCACGATGACGGGCCCGGCGGGCGGACACGGCCGAGGCCAGGGCGCCCAGGGTGTACGGGCCCACGGCCAGCCAGCCCCACTGCCGGTACAGCGAGATCGACGACGCCTGAGCGGTGACGATGGCGAAGAGCGCTGCCGCGGCATACAGCACGGCGTCGCGCTCCTCCGCGCGCCACGACGCGGCCACCCGGGCACCGCGCCCGAGGAGGCGGCTGGGCATGCGTTCCATGCTACGCCCGGTCTGCCGCGGCGGAGTGGCGCTGTCCGTGGCTCACCCCTGCGCCCCGAGACCGAGGACGTCGCGGACGAAGGCGATCTCGAGCTCCGCCGCGCTGGTGACGGTCTCGGCCCGGCGAAAGCCATGGCCCTCGCCGTCGAAGACGACATGGTCGCAGCGCACCCCGCGCCCCCGCAGGGCCTCGGCCATCCGCTCGGCCTGATCGGGAGGCACGACGGGGTCCTTCGATCCCTGCAGCAGCAGCACGGCTCCCTCGATCCGTTCCGGGTGCCGGGCCGGCGACCGCTCGTCGTAGACGTCGGCCGCCTCGGGCAGCGGGCCCACCAGGCGGTCGATGTAGCGGGCCTCGAATTTGTGGGTGTCGGCCGCCAGGGCCTGCAGATCGGTCACCCCGTAGGCGACGACGGCGGCGGCGAAGGGGCCGCCGGCCACCAGGCTCCGCAGGGCCGTGAGGCCGCCGGCGCTCGACCCTTTCACCACCATCCGCTGCCCGTCCACCAGCCCGGCGTCGGCCAGGAAACGGGCGGCCGCCATGCAGTCCTCGGCGTCGGCCACCCCCCAGGCCCCGTCGAGGAGCCGGCGGAAGGCCCGTCCGTGGCCGCTCGAGCCGCGGTAGTCCACGGCGGCGACGGCCACGCCCCTCGACGTCCACAACTGGACCGAGGCGTCGAAACCGGGCTCGACGCACGACGTGGGGCCCCCGTGGCCGACGACCACGAGCGGCGGGAGCGCACCCTCGGGGCCCGCCAGGTCGGGCCCGTGCGGGGGGTAGAACAACATCGAGGCCGTCGTGCCGGCTAGCGGTGTGGGGAAGCTGATCTCCCGGGGGACCGATACCCACGACTCGTCCAGGGGGGCGTCCACCGGTCGGTACAGGGCCACCGCCGGCCCCGTTCCCCCGACGTCCGTTCCTTCGACGACCAGTCCCCCGACGCCCGGTCCGCCGACGTCCCGACGCCCCGCGTACTTGACCTCGTGGATGCCCGGCGGACCGGTGGCCGTCGCTCCGAGCACCAGAACGTCGCCTTCGGCCCCCTCGCCCCGGCAGCGGACGGCGGCGATGGCCACGCACGGCTGGTCGAGTTCCTCGAGGGTGCCGGTGGCGGCGTCCAGGATGCCGAGTCGATCACGGCCCTGGCGCCGGAACCGGCACACCACGGCACCGTCGTCTCGTACGTCGAAGGTGGTCTGCCCGAGGACCCAGTCGGGGCTGTGGAACTCGGCCTCCTCGGCGCACATGCGCTCGGGGGCGACACCTCGTCGCCACCGGAAGGGTTGCCACCAGCCGAAGCGGTCGGAGACGAACCAGAGGTCCTCCCCCGACCAGGTCGGTTGGCCCACGGACTCGTCGGGGCCGCCGGCGACGCATGAGCCCGGGTCGGCGAGGCCGGGGCGGTGCCCCACCCGGCCGGCGGGGGGGAGATCGAGGTCGGCCACCCACAGTTCGCTTCCGTCCCACGGCATGTTGGGGTGGTCCCAGGTCACCCAGGCCAGGCGGCGGCCGTCGGGACTGGGACGGGGGGCGGCCACGAAGTCCCGCCCCGAGGCGAGGACTGCCGGGGTGACGCGCCGGAGCCGGTCGACGGCCACGATCTCGTCGTCCACGGCGTCGCCGTGGTGCCGCTCTCGGACGCAGACCACCCACCGTCCCCCGGCCACGGGGCGGGCGTCGCCATAGCGGTGCGACTCCCCCCGCGGCGCCGGGGGTGTGAGCCGGACGGGGTGTTTGCCCTGGTCCAGCCACCACAGCGCGTTGTCGTCGGCGTTGGTGCAGAGAAAGCCGTCACCCTCGGCGAAGTGGGCGCCGCCGCCGTACTCGTGGACGGTGGAGCGGATGCTCACCCCCTGCGGCGACATCTCCTCGGGTTTGCCTCCCGGGCGCAGGCGCATCACCACCTGGCGGCCCCCTTCGCGGGGCCGGCTCTCGGACCACCAACAGGCGTCCCCCACCACCTGGAGGCCGGCCATGGAGACGCGCATGGCACCGAGCACATCGGGGGAGAGCGGCGACGGCCAGTGGCCGAAAGGTGCGGTCGGCACGGAAGCCGTACGGTACCGCCCGGTGACGACGACGACGGGTACCGCCGAGGTCCCCGACCGGTTCCCCGCCTACCTGGTGAGCCGGGACGACACCGCGCCCGGGGGGCGCCTCGCCTCTCTCGCCCTGGACGACCTGCCGGCCGGGGAGGTGCTCGTGAAGGTTGAGTGGTCGTCCGTGAACTACAAAGACGCCCTCGTCACGAGACCCGGGAACCGGGTGGCGCGGGTATCCCCCCTGGCCCCGGGCGTCGACCTGGCCGGGGTGGTGGTGGCGAGCGACGACGCGTCGGTGGCCCCGGGAACCGCCGTCCTCGCCCACGGGCACGACATCGGCGTCGCCCGCCACGGCGGATTCGCCGCCTACGCCCGGGTCCCGGCCGGGCTGGCCCTGCCCCTCCCGGCCCGCCTGTCGGCCCGGGCGGCGATGATCATCGGGACGGCCGGCTTCACCGCCGCCCTGTCGGCCGACCGCCTGGAGGACCACGGGCTCTCCCCCGGGGACGGGCCGGTGCTCGTGACGGGGGCCTCCGGAGGGGTGGGCTCCTTCGCTGTCGCGCTCCTGGCCGGTCGGGGCCACGAGGTGGTGGCGAGCACGGGGAAGACCGATGAGCGGGCCTGGCTGGAGGCGCTCGGGGCCTCCGCCGTCATCGGACGCGACGGTCTCGACCTCGATCCGCAACGGGTTCTGGGTCCCGAACGCTGGGCCGGGGCGGTGGACTGCGTGGGGGGCGTCACCCTGGCCCGGATCCTGCGCACCCTCCGCTACGGCGCCGCGGTGGCGGCCAGCGGGCTCACCGGGGGCACGGCGCTCGAGACGACCGTCTTCCCGTTCATCACCCGCGACGTGGCTCTCCTCGGCGTGGACACGGTGTCGACCGGGTCGGAGCGCCGTCGCGCCGTATGGGAGCGCCTGGCCCGCGACGCCGAAAGGATCGATCTCGAGTCGATGGTGGCCGCCGAGGTGTCGCTCGACCAGTTGGGCCCGGCCGTCGAGGACGTCTTGGCCGCCCGCGTGCGCGGCCGCGTGCTCGTTCGGCCCGGCTGACGGCGGCCGACCTAGCTGACGACGGCCGTTACGCGCCGGGCGGGGCCGTCGTCTGCGTGTCGGACGAGCCGTGACCGAAGACGGGCGACACCGTGAGGGTGCCGTGGTTGCAGACGGTGTACGAGCCGTTCACCCTGAGCGGCGTGGTGGTGTTGGGGGCAATGGCCTGGATGGCCGCCGCCGTGGGGCACGACGTCTCGGTGCCGCTGGGAACGTCGGAGTAGGCGACGTTGAAGTAGGCCGTGGCCGACGGGCCCACGCTCACATTGGTGGGGGCGAGATTGGTGAACGAATAGGTCCCGCCCTCCACGGTCGTGGTGGTGAGGTTGTTGCCGGCGCCGTCGAGCAGCTGGAGACCGGGGTAGCCGAAGAGCGCGCAGGTGGCCGTGGAAGTGTTGCGGAAGCCGAAGGTGAGCTCGAAGGTACCGGCCGCCCCTTGGCTGCCCAACTGGCTGAGCACGTAGTTGGACCCGGTGCAGCCCGGCACCGTGGTCGTCGTGGTGGGTGACGTGGTGGCCACTGTCGTGGTCGACTGCGACGGGCCCGTGGTGGTGGTGGTGGTGGCGTTGGTGGTGGTCGACGCGCTGGGACTGGGCGACGAGCAACTCGCCAGGGCCGCCGCGGTGACGAGCGCCGTGACGACCGTGGAACTGCGGCCCGAGAGTCGGACCCGTGGGTGGGTCAAGAGCTGAAGTCCTCAGGGCGGACGGTGTCGAGGAATTGGCGGAACTCGCCCACGAGCTCTTCGGGCGTCGCCGACTCCTCGTCGTCCTCGTCCGTCGGCAGCAGGATGCCTTCGGAGTCCATGAGATCGTCGGCCACGAACAGAGGGCTGGCGGTGCGCACGGCCAGAGCCACCGCGTCCGACGGCCGGCTCGACACGGTGAGGACACCGTCGGTCCGTTTGAGGTGGAGCTCGGCGTAGTACGTAGCCGACCGCAGTTCGGTGATGACGACGCGTTCGAGGCTGGCCCCGAGGGTCTCGACCACGTCTCGGAGGAGGTCGTGGGTCATGGGACGAGGAGGGGCCACGCCCTGGATGGCGAAGGCGATGGCCGTGGCCTCGGGCGCACCGATGAAGATCGGCAGCGTCCGGCCCACCCCTTCCGTCTCGGTCAGGAGCAGGACGGGGGTGTTCGACTGGAGGTCCACCCTCACTGCGCTCAGCCGGACTTCGACCATGGGAGCAACTTACCGCCCGTAGAGCTGTTGGACATACGCTTCGGGGTCCTCTTCGAGGACTTCCCGATCACCGGCGGCCACGAATGGCAGGCTGCGGTACAGGCCGGCCACGTCGAGGCCGTAGCCGAGCAGGAGCTCATCAGGGGCCTCGAACCCGGCAAAACGGACGGGGACGGGCACGATCCGCCGGGCCCGGCGGTCAAACAAGGTGCAGACCTCGACCGATGCCGGGCCACGTCGGCGCAGCTCACCGAGCACATAGGTCGAGGTGAGCCCGGTGTCCACGATGTCCTCCACGAGCACCACGTCACGATCGTGGACATCATTGTCGAGGTCCTTCACGATGCGGACGCGGCCCGTTCCCTCGGTGTAGGCCGAGATGCCGAGAAAGTCCACCTCACAGGGCACGGTGACATTTCTGACCAGGTCGGCCAGGAAGAGGATGCTGCCCTTCAGGACGGCCACGAAGAGCACGCCCCCGGGATAGGCGTCGCTGATCTCGGCGCCCAGGCGGGCCGTCGCCGTGGCTATGTCACCGCCGCTGTGGAGGATCCGGGCGCCGTCGCGCCCTGTCACCCGCCGAGCTGGTCGCGCAGGGCGTTGCGCAGCAGGACCGAGCGCAGCTGTTGTCCGAGCCGCGTCAACTCGGTGACGTTGTCGTGGGCGCGCTGGCGCGCCTCGGGATTGCGTTGCTTCAGCAGCGGCAGGACGATCTGTTCGATGAATCCCGCCTCGCGCTCCGCCGCGTGCTTGTGCAGGCGGAGGTGACGCGCCTCGACGCCGAAACGGGCGAAGCCCGCGGCGGTACGGGCGATGGCCAGGCAGTCCTCGTCGAAGTACATGACACCGCCGACGAGCCGACCGCTCACCAGTCCGAACGACTCCAGTTGCTGGACGTCGCCCACCGTGAGACCCGCCGCCGAGGCCAGCTCCTCGACCGTCATGTCGTTGCCCGACATGGTGGAGATGGCCGGCTCGATGCCCGCCGCCGCCACCTCTCGGGCTTTGCCCGCCGCCGCCGGCGCCCCTGCCGCCGGAGCCGCTGCCGCTGCCGCAGGCGATTTCGACGTGCCCCGGGTGCCGGCCGGTCGCGACGCCGCGGCGCGGCGCGGCGTCGTCGCAGGAGGCGGGGACGCCTTGGCCGGTACGTCGGTGGCGCCCTCGTTCCCGCCGTCGGCGAAGGTGGCGGCGGCCATCTCGGCCGTGCCCACATGACCGGGTGGGGGTGACTGACGCTCGAAGCCGGGGAGGGCGGTCCCCGACGGCGACCGGGCCTCAGCCGATGACGCCGACGGCGCCCCCTGACCGACGAGGACGGGGACGGGGCGGCGGCGGAGCTCGGCCCCTTCCGACGTGTCGCGGGCCACCGCCACCTCGACGGCGGCCGTCTCCTCGTGCTCCTCGTGATCGATGTCGGCATCGAATCCGTCGGCATCGAATCCGTCGGCACCGGTGCGGGCACCGGCGTCGGCGTCGGCGTCGAAGCCATCGGTCTCGCCCTCGAAGCCGTCAACGCCGGCGTCGGCGTCGAAGGTGTCGTCATCGAGGCCGTCGACACCCTCCTGCTCGAGGCGGCCCTTGATCACCTTCAGGGGCAGGAAGTGCTCGCGCTGTTGGCGGAGCACCCAGCGCAGGCGCTCGACGTCCTGCTCGTAGAACTTCCGGTAGCCCGAAGGGGTGCGCTCGGGGTTGACGAGGCCCTGGCTCTCGAGGAAACGGATCTTCGAGATGGTAACATCGGGGAACTCCTGCCGGAGAAGGGACAGGACGTCACCGATGGACAGGTAGCTGCGAGCGCTCACCGCGAGCTCCGTCCGACCGTGGCACCGGGGCGCCGCGTCATTCGTCGGCCGCCGCCAGGTAGACGAGCTTGAACTTCCCGATCTGCACTTCGTCCCCGGTGGATAAGACGGCCTCCTCGATCCGCTCCCGATTCACGTAGGTCCCGTTCAACGACCCCACGTCACGGATCGAGTACACGCCGTTCTGCCCGACGAACTCGGCATGGCGCCGCGACACGGTGATGTCGTCGAGAAAGATGTCGCTCTCCGGATGCCGGCCCGCCCGGGTGACCACGGAGTCGAGAACATAGCGGGTCCCGGCGTTGGGGCCCCTCTTCACGACCAGGAGCCCGGCCCCGCTCGGACGCTCGGGCAGGGTCACGGTGAGCTCGTCGTCACCGGCCTCGCCCTGCGCGTCGACGGGGTGGAGCGTGACGGTGGTGTCGGATGTGGGCGGCCCGAGGACGGCGCCGCACGACGAGCAGAAGTTGGCACTCGTCGGGTTGCGGTGCCCGCAGTTGTTGCAGAACACACCGTCCACGCTAGTCCGTCACCAGATGTGCGCTCGGAGGCACTAGCTGGCGATGAGCTTTTCGTACCCGGCGGCGTCGAGAAGAGCGGCGGCGGCGTCGGGATCCGTGGGCGCGATCTCACAGATCCACCCTTCTCCGTAGGGGTCCGAATTCAGCTGTTCGGGCGCCTGGGTCAACGATTCGTTCACCGCCACGACCTCACCCGCCACGGGCGCATAGATCTCGGAGACCGATTTGGTGGACTCGACCTCACCGAGGACGCCCTGCGCGTCGACGTGTGATCCCATTTCCGGGAGAGAGACGAAGACGACGTCACCGAGGGCGTCCTGCGCGTAGTCGGTGATGCCGATCCGGACCGTGGCACCGTCCGAGCGGACCCACTCGTGGTCGGTGCTGTAGTGCAAATCGTCGGGCACCTGCATGGGCCGGACCCTACCGGAAACGTCGCGCGACCGCCCGGGACGAGGGCGGGCGTGGTCCGGCGATCAACGCAACATCTGACGGATCCGCACCGCGTGCTCCGAGGCCCGGGACCGGGCGTCGGCGTCGGTGGGACCCTCGGCCCAGACGTGGGTCAAGGGCTCCTCGGGGTCGGGCACGACGAGGACCCAGCCCGAGCTGTCGGTGATCTTGACCCCGTCGACGAGGACGACGGTACGACCCTGGGCCCGTTCGACGGCGATGCGCATGACGGTGCCCTTCTGCTCCCAGGGGGTGACGACTTCCTCGTGGGCGATGTGGACGGTGGGGAGGCCTTGGGTCAACTTCGACATCGACTGGCCGGTCGTGGCCAGCATGGCCAGGAGGTGCACGAGGGTCGACACCGCATCGAAGGCGGGGAGGAAGCGGGGGAAGATGAAGCCTCCCATCTGGCTGGCGGCGAAGGTGACCCCCCCGGCGGCCGACAGTTCCATGAGGTGGGTGGCCGACAGCTTGGTCCAGACGATCTCGGCCCCGGCCGCCTCGCAGATGCGCTCGGCCGCGGTGGGAACGGCCACGGGCAGCGCCACCTTGGCGCCCGGGGTGGCCGAGACCACCAGCTCGAGCATGAGCAGGAGGGCCTCGTCGTCGGTGAGGACCCGGCCGTCGCCGTCCACCAGGGTGATGTGCTCCCCCCCGGGGTCGATGACGGCCCCCAGGTGGGCCCCCGAGGCCCGGACGAGATCGGCCACCCGCGAGGCCGAGGCCGCCCGGTCGTTCGAGACCACGGCGGCCGTGGCCGCGTAGGGATTCACCACGAGGACGTCGGCGCCCAGCTTGGCCAGGACGTTCGGCATGACGAAGCTGCAGGTCCCGTAGGAGTAGTCGAGGACCAGCTTGAACTCGGCGGCGGCGATGGCCTCGACGTCGACGGCGCTCATCATGGCCGCCGTGTACAGCTCGAGGGCCCGGGGCGGGAACTCGATGTCGCCGATCTCCGAGGCCAGGGCCCGGCGGAACTCCTCACGGTGGTACAGGCGTTCGATCTTGCGCTGGGTGGCCTCGGCCACGTCGATGCCGTCCTCGTCGAAGAACCGGATCATGACCGACTGGGCGTCGTCCTCGAAGAGGCGGACGGTGATGCCGCCGAGGCTCGATCCCGACCGGACGTGGGAACGGGTGACGGGGACGGTGGCCACCTCGAGGTCGTCGACGTTCACGCCCGCGGCGTTGCAGCCCACGATGATGGCCCTCTTGAGCACGCGGGCGGCCCGGGAGGTGTCGCGCGAGGTGGTGACCGTCGCCCCCCTCTCCAGGTTGCTCGCCCAGGCCATGGACAGGCGCATGGCCAGCTCGGGGCTGATGTCGACGTTGGCCAGGCCGGTGACGCCCAGGCGCCCGAAGAGGCTCCGGGGCCCCCGGGACTCCCACACGATCGAGGTGTTGACGATGGCGCCCGCCTCCACCGTCTTGAACGGATAGACCCTCACCCCCGATTTGAGAGTGGCATGGGCGCCGATGAAGGTCTCGTCGCCGAGCACCACCCCCTCCTCGCAGCGGACCCCCTGGCGGAGGTCGCAGGACCGGCCGAGGACACAGCCGTCGAGGCGGACGCCGGCGCCGAGGAACCCGTTGTCGTGGACGACGGTCCGTTCGAGCGAGCCGTTGTCGCCGATGCGGACGTTGGCGCCGAGGACGCAGTAGCCGCCGATGACCGTGTCGGCGCCGATGTGGCAGTTGTCACCGATGATGGCCGGGCCCCGGACGGTGGCGGTGGGATCGACCGAGGCGCCCTTGCCCAGCCAGACGCCCGGCCGCAGCGGAAAGCCGGAGATGGTCACGGCCACCTTCTCGTCGAGGATGTCCTGGTGGGCGCTGACATAGGCCTCGAGGGTGCCCACGTCCTCCCAGTAGCCGTCGGTGACGGCGCCGTAGAGGGGCTTCTCCGCCGCCAGCACGGCCGGGAAGACCTCCTCGGAGAAGTCGACGGGCCGGCCGGCCGGGATGAAGTCGAAGATCTCGGGCTCGAGGACGTAGATGCCGGTGTTGATGGTGTCGCTGAAGACCTGCCCCCAGGTGG
>Ga0209415_10014674_pt1 | contig 12782 bp, 7 predicted proteins | sample PeaSoiSIISIP2007_FD_187696 | JGI IMG/M metagenome (GOLD analysis project Ga0209415, IMG submission 187696) | Peat soil microbial communities from Weissenstadt, Germany - SII-SIP-2007 (SPAdes) (version 2) | ecosystem: Environmental > Terrestrial > Soil > Wetlands > Peat | place: Germany...
ACATGACGCCGAGGGCAACCCCGCCATGCCCACCGACGCCAAAACACAATCTCCCACGGGTTCCCCGATTACTTACGATCGACAAGTACTTTCTCCAGGTCTTCCTCGCCGGAGCGCGCAAATCCCTCTTGAGCCACATAGATGCTCTTAAGTATGTCCGGATCTTGTACTCCGTTTAGAGCAGATGGGTTTACTGCCTGCAATTTATCGAGATATTCTCGAATAAACTGCTCGACCCTCTCGCGGACGAGATCGCCCGCCGCGCCGACCATTCTCAGGAAGTTCGCTTCAAAGACGTCGAGCGTAACTTGCCTCGCTTGATCGTACGTCAGGCCGAACTGTACGACGTCACGTCCTGCCTGGAGGTTGGTCGAGTTGTTCCCCCCAGACAGATCTTGGCTACGAGTCATCATTCTTCCCGGGCCGCTCACCGAGGCTAATGTCACGACCCGCCTGGAGGTTGATCGAGTGCGAGCCAGATTTCAGAGATTGTCGCTCTGGTGCTCGGGGCTTGTCTTCATGCTCATCGGGCATGACGAAGCCGACGATCAAGACTGTGGCTCCCACCACGGATAGCGCTACGCCGAGAATGCCGACCCAAGACCAGAAGTGTTGTCCACTTGGGCGCAGTACTAGCCACGTGATCCAGACCAGGACACCGGCGCCGAGGTTGGCCGTGCCGAGTGCCATCCATCGCCCAGAAGACTTCATGAGGCCTCCGCAGAGTCCGGACTGAGTCCGCCGTGCAGCCTGCGTGCAGTTCCGATCGGGCACCAGTGGTCACGGAGCACCTTGAGGGGCCATGGAACGATCCCACGATCCAGCGAACAGAACATCGAAATGCAGAAGATCGCCAGCATCATCAATGATCGGCGATGGGTGGTCGGGGACAGGATCGAACGGTCGACTCTCCGCTTTCCAGCGTGTCGCAGCGATTCGGTCTCCGAACCAACTGGCAGCATACTGCGCATGCCGAGGCCAAACCACGCAACCCGCCGAAGCCCCGTGAGCACGTCCGGCGACGAACTTCCAAGCTCTGCTGTACCCGAGCGCCCGGGCGGGGCCTGCCCGGATCGGGCGCGGAACATCCCCAGCAAGGTGCGGGCGGGCACGGGCTCGGGCACGGGCCCCCGCCGCGACTGCCGCCAATACTGCTGCCATGACAGCGGACAACCCCTGCCCTGTGTAGACGACTCTGGAATATCGGCCCAGCACACAGACCGCGATGGACGATCTGGGACGAGTTGCCCACTCCTACGGATCAGATGCTCCGGTGCGCCCTGGCACCAGTGCCACTCAGCGGCGCCCAAGTGCTCCAGCATCCCGGCCGGCGTCCAGCCCGTAGGCGGGGGTGATGCGGGCCAGGGCGATGCGGGCCAGGGCGATGCGGGGTGGGGTTGGCGGGAGGGTAGGTGAGCGTTAACCTCGTCGTTTATGGTGGGCCGGGAGATGGCGGCGTATGGGGCGGCCGGGGATACCGGGGATAGGAGTGTCGCGGTCCGTGCCAGGCGGTGGGTGCTGGAGTGGAGGCTCTACCGAAGGATCTGGTCCGATGTCGCGGGAGTACCGGTCAGGGTCGTCTCGATCCGGCTATATGTGGCGGCGGTGTGCCTGATCTCCATGGTCCTGATGGCGTGGATCGGGGCCTTTGCCCGCGTGCTCGTAGCCCAGGACTGGCATGCGTCGACCATCCTGAGCAGCGCGACCCTGCTGGCCGCCTCCGAGTGGGCGAGCGGGTTTCAGGGCGCCTTGTTTCCTGTGCTACTTGTGTGGGCAGGCATGCTGCTCCTGACGCCGAATGGGTTCACGGCTGCCTTCCGCGCCGCCGCGATCGCGGCATTCGTGCTGGGATACCTCTACTTCCTGCCCCCGGCCTTCCCGGTCACCTCGAAGGTGGCCGGCGTATCCCGGTGGCTCGATCAGGCTGGCGGCCATCCTTTCGTGCTGTACTTCGTCGGCTCCGTAGCGCTGGCCGCCCTGCTTCAGCTTCACGCGGGCCGGACGTTCCGGCGGCTGCGCCCGGTGAACCCGGCACCATTCGAGGGGCATCCCTACGGACTCCTCGTCTGCAGGCTGTGCGCCATGCCGCTGATCCTTGGGGTGCTCCTGGCGACGGTCTGGGCCGCCGCCGTGATCCGGCTGGCCGCAGCCGACGGCAGCCTGCCGGGGCCCGGGGCGTCCTACGGCTTCCATGCGGCGCTCGTCCAGGACAAGTACCTCTTCGTGCTGGCGCTTATGGCCGTGCTCATCGCGCAGCTGACCAGCAACGACAAGTGGCTGATCGCCGCGGTCGCGCTGGCCGCGGTGTACGGCCTTTTGCCGAGCACCGGACCTTTCCACATCAAGACCGCCCGATTCTTCCTCTTCCCGCCGACCCTGGAATTCACGGCCTGGCGCGGGGAGCTAACCCAGATGGGGACGGCCTGGGGGGCCGACACGCTCTGGGCCGCGCTCTTCCTGTTCGTCCCCGCCGTGGTGCTCGGCATCTATCTCGTGACCCGGCTGCTGCGCTCACCGCGCAGCCCGTTTCCTAGATAGCGGCCCCTAGGACGGATCCGGCTTTTTACCCTGGGCCTGGTCCGGTACCGGATAGATCAGGTCGTTGAGCTCAAGGTAGACCTGTTCCGGGAAGGGGACGAAGTGAACGGCGCGGATGGCCCGGTCCGAGCCGCCGGTCTCGAAGATGAGATGCCCGTATCCCAACAGCCGACCGGTGAACGAGCGCCGGAGCTTCATGCCGGCGGCCCTGGCGTTCGGTATCGACGCCACGTCGCGCGTCAGCAGCCCCCGGACGACGAGCACCCGGTCTGACGTGAGCACGAGCACGTCATTGATCCAGCGGCCCACCCGCCCGATCAGGTACAGCAGGATGAAGCCCCAGGTAAGCCAAATGCTCAGGATTGCATCGGGACTGGACACCAGGACCTGGCTCGCAAACCCGGCGGCGGCCAGCCCAGCCAGAGTCACGAAGATGGGGCCGAAGAGCACCGCGGGATGGAAATGGTAGGTGATCACCAGCCGCTCGTGGGCCAGAAGATACCGGTTGACCGACAGGGGGGTGGACCTGAACGTAGAGGACATCATGGCCTCACATCGTTATGGCAGCACGGGTTCAGTATGGCGCGCATACGAGGCGTCAATCCGGATGGCGGTCAGGCCGTTGACGGTGGCCACCACGAACGTGTCGTGATCGACGGCGGTGATATCGCGCACCGGAACCTCGAGATTTATCTCACAGAACGGGACCCGGTCGCCACCGGGGCTGGCGAGCGCCGCATGCCGCCAGACCCGGACGACGCCGTCGCCGGTGGCGGTCACAACAACTACTTCATCATCGCCCAGAGTGGCGAGCCCGGCCACCTCAGCGAGTACCGCACCGGTCCGCCGGGCACCCCACGGACCCCAGGAACTCTGGCGGGACCGCAGCGCCCGGACCGTCCCGTCGGAGGTGGTCACCAGCACCAGGATCGTGCCGTCACCGAGCGGCCGGGCGCGGACCGCCAGTGCCCGGCCGGACGCAGGCCGGATCAGGAACGTCCACGGCGAGACGATACGGAACCGGCCGCGCCGGTGGCCCCGGCGCAGGTCCCACACGTTGACGCGGTTGTCCAGGCCCGCGGTCAGCGCGATCGGCCGGCGCCGCGCGTCCTCGGCGCAGGTCACGCCGGCGGTCCAGCCCCGGTGGCCGATCAGAACGTGCCGGATCCGCCCGGTACCGAGATCCCAGACGACGGCCTTGCGGCCGTGACCGCTGGTCACCGCGACGCAGGTGCCGTCGGGCAGCTGAGCGCAGGCCACGTCGGCCGGCCACTGGTCCCGATCCGCGGGGAACTGGGCGACCTGGTGCCCGCCCGGCAGGTCCCAGAGACGCATGGCCTGGTCCATGTCGAACGTCACGGCGATGGGCGCCCGCCCGGCCGGGCGGGCGATCCCGAGGGCGCAGGGCCGTACCAGGCGATCCCGGAGGCTGCCGGCCGGTTCCCCGGACCGCAGGTCCCAGAGCGCCACGTACGGGCCGTCGGCGACGGTAAGTCCCAGAAGCGTGCCGTCCTCGAGCGGCGCGCTGATGATCCGGTGCAACGCGATCCGGGCGGGCTCGTCCTGCGCGCCGGAACCGGCATCGATCGCGCTGATGTCCCATCTGCGGACGGTCCCGTCATGACTGGTGGTCACAACGACCAGGTCGCCGCCTGGCAGGCGGGTCCAGTCGTACCCAGTCAGGTCCGCAGCGTGCCCGGCGAGGGTCAGCGGGGTGCGGCCGGGAAGCTTTACCCGGATAAAGCGGCCGGTCATCTCGAAGCGCGGCCCTGGCCTGCCGAGCTCGAGGGGCGGCGAGCCGAGCGGGATGAGGCCATCATCGGCTTGGGGCGGCGTAGGCTCCTCGCGCGGCAGCTGGGGCCGGCCGACGGTCTTCCAGAAATTCCGGATATTCCGGATGTTGCCCGGTGGCGCTGGCGGAAGCCGGACCGTGGCCGTCCGCCCGTCCGTGAACGACACCAGGGCGGACGTCTGGACGCCCCCTCCCCTGCGACGGTAGGAACCGAGCGGGTCACTCTGGGTGAGGTCCCAGAATACGACCGTTTTTCGGTAAAACCGGACCGCTATGATCGGAGCGCCGTCGGGGAACGCGTAATAATTCAGGTATGACCGGCGGGCGGTATCGTACAGCGACCGCAGCCAGGCAAAAGGGATCCTACGGTGCTCGTCGGGCAGTTCCTGGCCGGTTTGAAGATCACTTACCCACTGCGCGGCGTTCCCTGTCAAGGTGGCGAGGACCGTCCTGCCGTCGATGAGCGTGACGAGCTCGACCCCGCCCGGATTCACCCCGGCCGGGAAGACGGTTACCCGGCGCCCGGTGGACAGGTCCCACATGGAGGTCGGCACGTCCCGGCCGCTCACTACGGCAAACTGCTGCCCGTCGGGGTCGGTCAGGCATCGCAAGGCTAGATCGGCGCCCCGCCGCCGGTTCATCCAGCGCCACCGGGGCAGCACGGGAACAGACTTCAGCAGCGCCGCCGTAGCCAGGTCCCAAGTGTGCAGCAGGCCGTCGGCCGCCAGCAGCACCAGGACGGTGCGCCCTCCGGGCAGCTGGGCGGCACGCACCGCGGTCAGCGGCGCGTCTCCCACCGTGTAGGCGCCGCGTGGCTCCGCTGTCACCAGGTCCCAGATCCGCAGCCTCGCATCCTGGCCGATGCCGGCCACCACCGGGCTCCCGTCGCCTGGGTCGGCGCAGGCGACCCCGTTGAGCTGGCCGAGATTCCCGTCCAGGATGCGGTGCGGGTGCTCCGGCGGCCAGTGGGTCCACCGGACCGACCACCGGCGGTGTGGTGCCACGGTCGTGATGCGACTGGTCAGCTCGGCGGCGCGGCTGATCTGCGAGGCCAGCTCCAGGTAGGAGAGCCGGTCGTCCTCGGAGCGGCCGCGAAGCTGATGAACGGCCCGCTGATAGGCCCGGCCAGCCAGTTGGGCGTCTGGATCCCTGGCAGCAGGCAGGGCGGCAAGCAGCCCGGCCGGCACCGCACTGACCAGGTACCCGGGATCGAGGAGCAGGCCGTCGAGCATCCCCGCCCGCTGGGCGTGGGTGGCCAGGTGGGCGAGGGTGTAGGGGTGAGCTCGACTCCAGTCAGGTCCCGCGCGCGCCGCGGGCACGCGGCTGACAAGGAACCGGGAGAATAGGCGGTGGAAGTACTCCTCGTCGCACCCCTGCCGCAGGTACTCGGCCAGCGCCGCATGGTAGAGCCGGTATACTGAACGGCCCGACTCGATCGCCTCCACCACGTAGGAACCTGCCTGCCGACGCAGCCAGACGAGGTCCTCGTCGCCGTAGTCACGGCCGCTGAGCTGTGACGCCAGTGGTGCCCACAGATCTTCCCAGGGCAGTCCCGCACCGTGCGCGAAGGCCAGCGGCCGGAGCAGGTCGCGGGCGCGGCCCGCGTCGGCGCCCAGGCGGATCTCCAGGTCGCTGTGCATCGCGTCTGCGGCGTTCCTTGGCAGGCTGTCCCGCCAGCCGGGATCGTCCGGGTCGGGCGGTTCGGCGGCGCTCAGCAGGGTACGCGACACGATCAGCGCTACTAGGAAGGAGTGGACGGCAGCCGCCGCGACCTCCCGGGCGACTGCGGCGGTCAGGTTCTCGGGAGCGGAATGGTATGGCGATCCCGGCTCGTCGGTCTCCAGGCACCGGAGCACATACTCGTACAGGGAGGCCGGGTCGGCGTAGTGCTCGTCGTCGAGGTCGACGGCCGAGGCGGTCAGGCCGAGCGGGTCGAGCAGGTGCCTGCGGGTGCCAAGGAGTAGCCGCAGCCCCTCCGCCGGGCCGGCCTCGACCAGCGGGCGCAAGACGCCGGAGACCAGGCCGGGGGGATCGAGGGCCTCGTCGATGGCGTCGACGGCCACCGTGACACGCCGTCCGCGCATCTGCCGGAGCAGGTCGGCAGGCGTATCGGCGCGGACGCCCACGATAGCGCACAGGGCTTCGAGAACCTGGGCACTTGTCAGGCTCCGGGCGTGGACGCCGACGGCGATGCTGCCTTCGGGCGGGATAGTATCGGGGGCCAGGCCCTCCAGGGGGACGCTCCGCCGCCAGTCGAGGTCGCTGAGTACCACAAGGCGCCCGATGACGGCCGACTTGCCCGATCCGGGACCCCCGGTCACTACCCGCGCACTGGCGTCCTGCTCGTCGGCCAGCCAGCTCACCAGGTCCCGCAACGCCGCCTCCCGACCGACGAACCGCCAGCGGGATTCGGCCGGGACGTCGCCCCCACGCGCGCGGGGCAGGAAGTGCTCACGTATGTCGCTCCCGCGCAATTCCTGCTGTTCGATCCGGAGTTGGGTGAGCAGGTCCAAGCCGTGCAGACGGGCGTTGAACCGGCGGTTGGGGAAGAACGGCAGGAGGTCAGTCCTGGCCCCGAGCAGGCCATGCGAGACGGTTTGCCAGCCCGGGCGAGACTGGTCCGCGTCGATGAGCCCGGTGATTGCCCCGAGGGTGAGGTAATGGGGCTCGTGGCCCGCCACCGCGGGCCGACCCACGGCGTGCTCGAACAGCCGGGCGAAGTCACCAGCCACAATCTGTTCCCGCGGGTAGGCCGCCGTCAGCAGGCCGAGCGTCTTGCCGTCGCCTTCCCCAATCGAGGACACCGCGGCCCGCAGCGCCTCGGCGCCGCCCTTTCCGGCGAAACATGTGTCCAGGATGATCAGGGCGTACCGCAAAGGGGTCCCGACGAGCATGAGCTCGGCCAGCAATCTTGTTTCCAGGGTGCTGGAGACGCTGTCGATGGTGTCGCCCGCCCAGACGCGGTGCGTCTCGTTCACCTCGTCCGCGTGCCCGGTGTAGTACAGCGCGACCACATCGTCGCGGCCGCACTTCAGGCAGAACTCCCTGATGGACTTGCGGACCTCGTCCGAGGTCGGGTCGATGTCCAGCGGGGTGACCCGCTCGTAGCCGAAGTCCGTGGTGAAGACCCTGGCAATCCGGTTCACCGAGTCGGCGATGCGCGATCCGCTCCTTGGCAAGTCGGTCGTGATACCAGCCGCGATTAGGTAACGCCGATGCGGATCGTCAGGCATGCAGTCCCGCCATGATCGCCGCACCGGTCAACCGCTCGGTCAGATACGGCCGCATATCATGCGCGTGCGAGCCGTTGTGGACGCGGATCTGCCGGATCCCGGCGCCGAAGAGCGGGCGCAGGTCTTCCACTGCGGCCACCACGTCCCCGGCATCGGCGATGTTCGTCCAGCTCCGCACTGGCCCCGGCCAGTGCCCGCGCACCCTGTCCCCAGGCGGGCCCGGTGCCGGCTGCAGCCGGTCGAAGATCAGGTTGGCCATTCCCAGCGGCGAGCCGAGCGTGATCAGCGACAGGGTGGCCGGTCCGGGCGCGGCGCAAAGGACCTCGTAGGCGACGACGGAGCCGAGCGAATGAGCCACGATCACACGGGTGTCGTCCGTGACACAAGCGGCCACCACGTTCTTGATTCCCGACCGGAGGTCCTGATCTGCGAAATAGTGGTGAACCTGCTTGAGATCGCCAATTAAAAGCCTGTCGCTGACGCCGGCCAGGAACGATGACCGGCTCAGGGCGGCCAAGGCGCGTGACGCCCACGCTGGCGTTCGGGCCAGCACTTCCTCGCCGGGTGGTACGACGCGCGGATCGGCCGAGGCGGCGCGTTCCCACAGCGCGAGCAGCAGCCGCGACTCGTAATCCACCTCGACGTCCCTGGGGCCGAAAGCCGGGAGCGGGGCCAGCACCTCGGCCGGCGGACGGAAGAAGTCACCATAGCTGGCGAACAGGACGTCGCCGGACTGGACCGAACCGCCCGCGCGGACGACCCCTTCCTGGAGCGCGGGGAACAGGCGAGCGTGCAGGGTCAGGCCACCCTCGGTCTGCTGACCGATCCCGTGCACGACCACGACCCGCGCCACCAAGACTCCACACTTGACTCTGTATTGCGAGCAATCTACATGGGAGGACGCCAGTTAGGAAGCCAGGCAGACGCGGGATGAGGGCGGGCTAGGCCCTCGGGCAGCCAGCGCAATTCAGGACCGGAAATCAGCTAGCTGCGAGGCATCTACGTGGCTGCGGGTGTCGGTGGGCTGCGTTACCCTCCCGCCGTGCAGAAGCCGTTCCCGGACACATTCATTGGGACAGTGATGGCCCGGTGGTGGTGGGTGAGGCCAGCATGGGTCTGAGCGTCCGGGCCGTGGACCCGGAAGATTGCAGCCCGGTCGGCGCAGGCGGTCACCGCCCGTAACGCCAGCGCGGCCTGATCTACTGCGGCTCGATCTCGATCTCGGCGGGTGTTTCGGCCTGCCGGTCAGGCTCTGGCTCGGCTTGGGCTTGCCGGTCCATCCGTGCGGTGTACGCACTGCTGGCGGCCAGTTCTGCCCGTTGCGCCTGAATCCGGGCCGCGGCGTCGCCGGCCTGTGCCTGGAGCTCGTCCAGCCGGGCCGCGCGGTCGCCAGAACGATCGGGCTCTGGCCGGGGGATCGCCGACTGTCCGGGCTCAGCCTGTGGTTGCATCGCTGGGTGGCGGGCTGGCGGCCACGGCTGGCCGGCTTTGGTGGCGGCCTGCTGCTGGCGGTCGAGAGATCGGTCGGCGGCCTGGGCGTTGGCCCCGAGTTCCTGCCGCCATTGCAGCGCGCTGCGGGATTGCGGCGTTTCGGCGGCGGCTGGTTCGCACCCGCGGCGGTGCAGCTCGGTCTTGGCTTGCCCGGCAGTTTCCCGGGTGCTGGCCGTCTTGGCGGACCATTCCTCGTATCGGGCGCTGGCCGCCTCCAGCCTGGATCTCTGCGCGCCGATCTGGTTAGCCAGTGTTGTGGCGTGGGCTGCCTGGACCGGGTCGTGTCTGGTTGCGGCGGCCGCTGCCTGCTGCCAGGCGTCGGCCTCGGCCTGGGCTGTCAGCCGCAGCCAGGCGGAGAGGTCCGGCGGTGCGGTGGCCTGCGCGCGGTCGCCTTCCAGTGCGCGTGCCTCGAGCTCACCTCGGCTCATGGCACCGATCTCGGCCTGCTCATCGGCGATCTCCAGGGCGTGGAGGGTGTCGCGCTGCATGGCCGCGAGCTCGGGCTCGGGATGCGGGGTGAAGCTCACCGCCTGATCAGGGTCGGTGATCCCGCGCGCTTCCCGGTAGGCGGCCGCCGTGCCCGCCCGCTGGATGTAATCCTCCCGCAGCGCCGGGGATGCGCCAGGGGACAGCACGCCCAGGTGCCTGATCAGCCACGGTTCAGGCTCCGCGGCCAGCCGCTCGCCGAGTTCCCGGCGCCGCTCATCCAGGCCGGCGGCTAGCTCATGTGCGATCTGCGGCGCGTCTTGGGGCGTGCGCTGCGCCCAGGTCACGGCGTGCCCGGGGTCGGGCGGGCCCGCGCGCTGCAGCCGGCCGCGGAGCACGCCGGAGATGGACCGGGCACGGTCCAGCGGGGCCGCGGTGATCTGGTCGATGAGCTGGCTGAGGTCGTGCCCGGCAAGCTGGGCAGCGCGCAGCCGCTGCTGGAGCGCTGTGCGGGAGTGTTCCCGCTCATACCGCCAGGCTTCGGGCTGGGTGAGCCTGGCTGTTATCTGCGCGTCGATCTGCGGGTACAGCGACGGCCTGACCGCGGCGGACCACAGGGTGAGCAGGTGGCCGGTCCCGCGCGCCCATTCCTGGGCGTGGCGGATCTGCCCGGTGGCCGACATGTCGTCCGCTGTGCAGTGCAGGACTGCTGCGAGCACGGCTTCGGGGGTGGCCTGCTGGTAGGGCTGGTGGCCGGGCGGGGCGGTCTTGCCGGTGACCACGTGCGCGGTGTTGGCCTGGCGGCCCCGGGTCATGCCGACATAGAACGCCTGGCGGGACAGCGACTCGGTGACCAGCAGGTGCGCGGTGTCGACGGTGCGGCCCTGGGCGACGTGCACGTTCCCGGCGTAGGCCAGCTCGGCGCTGTGCGCCAAGTAGTGCCCGGGTACCCGGAACGGCCGGGTCCAGGTCCCGTCCGGGCGCTGCCGCCGGACCTCCGCATCGGTCCCCCGGAACCCGGTGACCTTCAGGGTGTCCCGGTTGGTGAGTTTCCGGCCGCCGGCGTCGATCTCGGTGTTGAGGCGGGCGCGGACCAGATCGCCGACGCCGGCGTGGTTGCCGTCGGCCAGCGCAGCGGCCGGCGGGCCGACCGTGCCCATCTGGGCGAGCCTGGCCTGGACGCGGCGGGACAGCTCGGCGGCTTCGGCGTTGGACCCGGCCAGCAGCAGCACGTCCTTGCCGCGCAGGTGGTCGGCCAGCCACATCGATGCGGCACGGTCGTAGGCGGCGTCCTCGTCAGCGGCGCGGATGCGGCCGTGCCGGTCGTAGGCGGCGACCGCGGCCAGGCTGCCGTCGCGCAGCCGCAGGCTGGCCTCCCGCTCCCACGCCGCGTCGAACCGGCGGACCTCGGCCAGTTCCGCGGTCGGGACTTCCTGGGCCAGGAGCCGGAGCATGCCCCCGGCCTCGACCGCGCCGAGCTGGGCGGTGTCGCCGGTGGCGATGACCCGGGCTCCGGCCTGCCGGGCTGCTTCGGCGAGCATGGCCAGGTCTGCTGTGGCCAGCTGGCTGGCCTCATCCAGCACGAGCACGTCGTTCTCGTGCAGCGGCACGGGCCTGCGTAGCTCGTCCGAGCCCTGGGTCTTGCCGAGGAACGCGGCGATGTTGTAGCTCTCCGCGAGGCCTTCGTGCTCAAGCACGCGGGCCGCGTTGGTCGAGGTGGTCAGGCCGATCACCCGCCGGCCGGTGATGGTGGTCCACAGCCGGGCGAACTCGGCCATGGTGCGGCTCTTGCCCGCCCCGGCCGGGGCGATCAGCACGGTGGTGGCCGTGGCGGCAGTGAGCATGGCGGCCACCGCGTCACGCTGCTCGCCGGTCAGCCCGGTCCGCGCAGCGGCTGCCCGTGCCTGCTCCTCGCCGACGAGCTGCGGGACGGCTCGTTTCGCGGCGGCGAGAATGTGCTCTTCGGTATCCAGGTGCGGCAGCGTGCAGTACCGCTCCTGGTGCGGCGGCCGGTAGATGCTGCCCCCGTCCGAGGCCCGTACGCCGAGACCGGACACATCGGTGATGTCCGGGGCGGTCAGCTGGACGACCTCGGTCCCGGCCCGGCCGCAGACGGCCAGCCTCGCCACCTCGGTGACCACCGCCTCGCCGTCGGCGCCCGGGGGCAGCACCGGCAGTGCCCGGTGCACCTCGAACCGGAGCTGCGCCATCGACCAGACCGCGTGGTGGCGTTGCGCCTCGGCCACGGCGATCCGCGCGGCCCTGCGCTTGGCCGCATCATCCAGCACGACCGGTGCACGCCCGGTGCGTCCGGCGGCGAACCGGCTCACCTGCTCGTGCACCCCGGACAGCGCCTGCACTTCGCGGCGTGCGGTCTGCGCTTCCCACGCGGCCAGCCGCTGCGCCTCGGTCGGCTCCCCGGCACCGGTACGCCCGGCAATCGTGCGGCGGGCCTCAGCCTTGGAGCGGCGGGTGTTCTGCCCGGCCTGCTGGTGCAGCAGCCACAGCGTCCGCCGGGACGGCGGCCTGCCGTGCCTGGCCTCATACTCCTGCGCGAGCTTGTTCAGCTCCGCGGTGACCGCCACGGCGCGGGAGCTGAACAGATCCATCACGTCCTGGCTGACCCCGCCGATCTCGGCGCCGTTGCCGTCCGCCCGGGGCACCATCGCGTAGCCGAGCGCGGCCAGCCGGGTCTCCAGGATCCGGTCAGCGACCGGGGCCACGCCGAGCCGCTGGTTGTGCAGCGTCCGGGAATCCAGGGTGCGCCAGTTGCCGTCGGCGCCGTCGCCGCGCTGCACCCGGTTCCAGATCGCCACGTGCACGTGCAGCTGCGGGTCGCCGTCCCGGGATAGGTGGTGCAGGAACAAGCTGGAGACCAGGCCGCCGCCGTCGCGCCACTCCCCCGTGCGGGCCGAATGGTGCCCGGTCCGGGTGTAGGCCGCGTACCGGTCCAGCCAGCCCACCGCCTCCCGTGCCGCCTCCATCAGCGCGTCCTCCAGCTCCCCGGCCCGCGCGTCCAGCGCCGCGGCCCGCTCGCCGTCGCCGCGGTCCCGGGCCTGGCGGGCCGCAACCCGGTAGGAGGCGTGCAGCACCGACACGCTCTTGACCGCGCTGACGGTCAAGTCGAAATACGGCACCCGATGCAGGTCCTTGCCGCGCCCGGCCGCACGGACCTCGGCCAGCTCGGTCGCGCTGGCGTACGGGTGCGCAGCCAGGTGCGCCGCAACCGCAGCCTGTTCGCGCTCCTGGGCCGCTTTAGGCTGGCGGCGGTTGACCAGCAGTTCCCCACCCGGGCCGATGTT
>Ga0209415_10014675_pt1 | contig 12781 bp, 11 predicted proteins | sample PeaSoiSIISIP2007_FD_187696 | JGI IMG/M metagenome (GOLD analysis project Ga0209415, IMG submission 187696) | Peat soil microbial communities from Weissenstadt, Germany - SII-SIP-2007 (SPAdes) (version 2) | ecosystem: Environmental > Terrestrial > Soil > Wetlands > Peat | place: Germany...
GTGCGCTCGTGCATGGCGGCGCGGTGGAGCCCCGACAACGTGACCGTGGTGGTCACGACGACGCTGCACCTGGATCTCGACGCCGACGGCAACGTACGCGCGGCGCGGTTCGAGCCGCCGGTCGCCACCGACGTGAACACGTGCGCGGCGCCGGTCATCTATCGCACGCGCTTCACGCATGACGGCAGCGCCGACGTGCCCGTCGACTTCAAGGTGCCTTCGTCAGCTCCGTGATCGCGTGCGTCTCGCGCGCGCCGAGGTTGCCGAACTGCACGCCCATCCCGTCGGGGCGACACCAGCGCACCACGCCCGGCATCGCGAATGGTGCCTTCTCTCCGGGCAACGTGGCGTAGATCACCACCTCGGCCCCGAACGCGGCCGGCTTTGCCGTGAGCACGAACATCCCGCCTAGCGAGATGTCCTTGGAGCGGCCGGCGAGCCGTTCCTGTCCTCCCTTGAGGGTGAACGCGACGTCCACTTCAAGGGGCGCGCGCTGGTAGCGGCGGAGCTCGATCACGGGTGGGGATCCTTTCGGGGGGGCGGATGATATAGCATCGAGCGACGTGAACGATACCCCTCGCCGGTTTCGCGACGCCGATGCGATGTGGCTGGCGCTCGTGCCACTCGGTGTCGCGTTCGTCCTCGGCGTGCTGCTCTTGCCACGGCGCGCAGTGCCGGAGTCGGTGCCGCTGCCCGTACCGGACGGTAGGGCGCTCGCCCGGGTGGTCGCGGGCGACCACGAGCTCGCAGAGCGCGCCAGGCGCGAGCCTCTGCCGGCGCCGGTGCGGGCCCTGGGCTCGGCGACGCGTGCGTTCCACATGCTCGAGGCGCAGGGAGCCGAAGGCTACCGCCTGTCCGAGGCCCGCCGCGCGGTGGACGGCGCCCTCGGCGACGCGACGGCTGGCAGCCTCGAGCCGCTGCTGGAGCTGCGCGCCGTCGAGATGGAGAGCTTCCTCGAGGAGCTTCGGCGCTTCGGGTCCGACGGTACGCAGTCCGAAGAGCTGGTCGCCCTGTCGGGTTCGTTCATCCGGTCGATGACCTTCGAGGGCTGGTGCGAGGGCCGCAGCCTCGCGCCCGAGCCCGCCGCGCTGCGAACGATGTTCAAGCACATGTGGAACGGCTTCGTGGGCCTCGAGTCGCGCCCCGAGATGCGCCCCACCCTCGACGAGGAGCGGGCGCTCTACGCCTTCTATCTGTCGCACGCGCACCCCTCCAAGGCGATGCGCGATGCCCTCACGGCGGCCCGACGGGGGGCGCACGACCCAGCGGCGTGCACGGCCATCGACGAGGCCGAACGAGCCGGCACCGAGTCGTGGCGCATCGAGCACATCGCGCGCCTCGCCGCGATCGACCCCAGCTACCCGGCCGACTACGCGCGCGGCGTCGCCAGCTTCCGCCGAGGCGACTACGGCGCCTCGGTCAAGGCGTTCCGCTCGTGGGTCCAGGCCCACCCCGAGGGGCCGCTGTCGCTGCGGGCCCAGAACTACCTGCGCGGTGCCTCGGCGGCCGACCGTGTGGAGTAGGCTGGAGTAGCGACCGTGCGCGCGCTGCTCGTCGACGACGACCTCGAGCTCGCCCGCCTGCTGGCGGACTACCTGGGCCCGCACGGCGTCGCGCTCGACCACGTCGAGGACGGCGCGCGCGCCCTCGAGCGGCTGGGAGCCGCCGTCGATACCTACGACATCGTCCTGCTCGACGTGATGCTGCCGGGCATGGACGGCTTCGAGGTGTGCCGCCGCGTCCGGGCCCGGTTCGACGTGCCCATCGTGATGCTCACCGCTCGCGGCGAGGACACCGACCGCGTCGTGGGGCTCGAGCTCGGGGCGGACGACTACGTCCCCAAGCCATTCAACCCACGCGAGCTGCTCGCCCGCATGCGCGCCGTTCTCCGCCGCGCCCGCAGGCCTGCGTCGGGCGCCGGCGCCACCGCCGACCGCGTGGAGGTCGGAGACCTCGTGGTGGACGTGCCCGCGCACAAGGCCACGCTCGACGGCAAGGAGATGCAGCTGACGTCGTTCGAGTTCCGCGTGCTCGTCGCCCTCGCCCGTCGCGCGGGCGAGACTGTGACCCGCGAGGATCTCGCCAGCGTCGTGCTGCCCAAGGGCGGTCGCTACGATCCGAGCGTCGACCGGTCGCTCGACGTTCACGTCTCGCATCTGCGCCACAAGCTGGGCGACGAGGCGAAGGAGCCCCGGCGCATCCGGACGGTCCGGGGCGTGGGCTACGTGCTCGTAAAGCCATCGTAAAGGGACGGTCCGGGACGGCGGCTCCAGGCCAAGATCCGGCAAGAGACCATGAACCGATCGCGCACGCTCCGGTCGCGCATTCTCGTCTGGTTCGTGGGGGCGATCCTGCTCGCGATCCTGACGAGCGCCCTCGTGGGTCTGTCCACGCGGCCCGATTCGGTCACCGGGGCCGAGGCGATGGCGCGCAACGTGGGGACGCGCCTGGCCGACACCTGGGATGACGACGCCGCCCGGCAGGCTTACGTGGCGGAGGTGCGCGACGTGACCGGCTTCGACGTCAGCCTCGTGCGCGATCCGCGCCGCCTCCCCCCGCGTGTGCACATCGCCGCGAAGCGGGGCGTTGCCATCGTCCCGGACAACCCGCAGCACATCTTCATCCCGGTGGTGCGGGGCGACCGGCTGCTGGGCGCGCTCGAGATGACGAAGTTCGGGCCTCACTCCGCGCCCTGGCCCTGGTGGCGCTTCGTGCTCGCGCTCGTGCTCGCCGGCGCCGTGCTCTCGATCATGGCGAGCCGCGTGGCCAACCTGCTCGCGCGCCCGCTCGAGAGGCTCGCGTACGCCGCCGACCGCTTCGGAGGGGGCGACCTGGGGTTCCGGGCGGACATCGCGGGGGCACGCCGCTGGGTCGCCGTGGAGGTGCGCGCCGTGGGGGTGGCCTTCAACCGGATGGCCGACCGCGTGGAGGCCATGGTCCGCGGGCAGCGCGAGCTGCTCGGAGCCATCAGCCACGAGCTGCGCTCGCCCCTGGGCCGCGCCCGCGTGGCTCTCGAGATCGCACGCGACCGCCTCCCGCCCGATGCAAGCGAGCGGTCCGCGGCCGTCGCCCTCGACGACGTCGAGAAGCACCTGGGCTCGGTCGACGGCATCCTGGGCGATCTGCTCGACGTCACCCGCGCCGGCCTCGCCGATCTGCGCAAGGAGACCCGCGACTTCGTGCCGTGGCTGCGCGGCTGCATCGCCGAAGAGCCCTCGCCGCCGCCGGTCACCCTCGAGGTCGACGCCATCGCCGAGGGCGCTGTCCTCGCGTTCGACGGACCGCTGCTCGCTCGCGCCGTGCACAACCTGGTGCTCAATGCCCGCGCTCATGGCCACCCCGACGACCGCCCCATCGAGATGAGGGTGACGCGCGAGGGCGACTCGGTGCGGGTCACGGTGCGCGATCACGGCCCGGGCTTCCCCGAGGGCCTCGCCGACCGCGCCTTCGAGCCATTCGTCCGTGGCGACGCCGCGCGATCGCGCCTGGCCTCGGGCACCGGCTCGGGGCTGGGCCTGGCCATCGTCCGCCGCGTGGTCGAGGCCCACGGAGGTCGAGCATTCGCCCGCAACGCGCCCAGCGGCGGAGGCGGAGCTGAAGTGGGCTTCGATTTGCCCGCGGGACCCGGCGGTAGCTAGCCTTCGTGCCAGCCCCCGCATGCGCACCTGGTTCAAGTTCATCGGCTGGATCGTCGGCGTCGTCGGCGCGGTCCTGCTGGTGCTCTACCTGGGTTTCTTCGACGTGTGGACCATCCCGGTCGACGATCCCATGCTCTCGGCCTCGATCGAGCCGACGCTCAGCGCGGGCGACATCGTCGTGCTCACCAAGCGCACCGAGGTCTCGCGCGGCAACCTGCTGCGCTGCGCCGATCCCCAGGCTCCCGGCCGCTTCATCATCGCCCGGGCGATGGCGCGTTTCGGCGACCGCCTCGACATCGGGGGCGAGGTCGTCTCGCTCGACGGGAAGCGCACGCCCAGCCCGCGCGGCTGCGACCCCCCGACCATGCTCGTCCACGACCCGCAGACCAACGAGGACGTGACCCTGGGCTGCTCGGTCGAGGAGTATGGCGAGATGAACTACAGCGCCCTGCGCGACGTCGACCACCCCGAGCCGCCCACCAAGGCGAGCATCGAGCCGGGCAAGTGGTTCCTCGTCAGCGACGACCGCCACGTGCACCTCGACTCGCGGGACTTCGGTCAGATCGACCCCAACACCTGCAAGCACATCATCTTTCGCATCGTGGGGGCTGCCGGCCTGGGCGACAGCAAGAAGCGCCTGTCGATCATCTGGTAGGCTAGCTGGCCTGCGCTGATGGGATTCGAGCTCGGGATCGCCTGCGGTACGTGCGACTGGTACAGCGCCATGGGGACGGCCTCGTGTCCGTCGTGCCGCTCGTCGCTGGCCCTGGGGGCCGGGGCGGTCGCCGAGCCGCTCGTCCTCATCGACCTCACCGAGCTCAAGCCCCGGAAGCCCTCCGGGATGGCCATGCCCGCCGTGAGCGGCCCGCCGAGTACACGTTCTCTACAACAGGCCGATTCGGCGGTATCGTCGTCCGGCGCGTTCGACGACAAGCCCTCGGCCCACATGCGCGTAGGGGCACGCGCGGCGTCGGAGCCGTCTCTGGAGGAGCTGATGGATCAGGCCAAGAACTACGTCTGCAGGTCGTGCTCGACGCCGGTGCCCATGGGGCACAAGTTCTGCGGACGATGCGGAGCGGCAATCCCGCCCGAGATCATGAACGCGCGCACGCAGTTCTTCGGTCAGCTGCAGGTGCCCGGCAAGGCCAAGCTGATCCTCATCCGCGGCGAGGGGGTCGAGGGCCTGAGCTACCAGCTCAACGCCGAGCAGCACGTCGTCGGACGCAACGGGCAGCTGGTCTTCCCGGACGATCCTTTCGTGTCGCCCCGCCACGCGAACCTCTTCTACCGCAGCGGCAAGCTGGTCGTGCGCGACGAGGGGTCCATCAATGGTGTGTTCTGGCGCGTGCGCGGCAGCATCGAGGTCGCCCCGGACGACTACTTCCTGGCCGGTGAGCAGCTGTTCCGCATCGAGGGCCCGCCGCGCACCAACGACGGCCCCGCGCCCGACGGCACGTACTTCTACTCGTCGCCGAAGCACCAGACGCACTTCCGCCTCGTGCAGATCCTCCAGGGGGGCGACGAGGGTATGGCGGTGCACGCGCGCGGACAGTCGCTGCAGATCGGCCGCGAGGGTGGGGACCTGAACTTCCCGGGCGACCTCTACATGAGCGCGTCGCACTGCAAGCTCGAAGAGGCCGACGGCAAGCTCACGCTCACCGACTTGAACAGCCGCAACGGGACGTACATCCGCCTCAAGGCCGAGCGCGAGCTGGCCCACGGCGACTACCTGTTCATCGGACGCAAGCTGTTGCGGGTCGAGATCACCGCGAACTAACCCAGCGCCTTGCGCACCACGCTCACGAGGGCGTCGAGCGCTACTCGCGGCAGGCCTTCGACGATGGCCTCGAGGTCGAGGGGGCCCTCCATGGGCGGCAGCATCGCGAACAGCTCGGCGAATCGATCGTAGGTGCCACCCAGGCCGTCGAGCTTGGCCCGCAGTGCGCTCGCCTCCGGGCCGCGCGCGTCGCCGAGGATCTCGCGAGAGCTTCGCACCAGGGCGCGCTTGTCGGCCACGAGCTGGCGCAGCTTCGCCACGTACGCTCCGATGACCACGTCGGGGTACTTGCCCCGCAGCCGGTAGCGATCGTGGCGCGCGCCCGGAAGGCGATGGTGCTCGACGATCCCCGCCGCCTCGAGGCCTCGCAGGTTGGCGAAGATGTTGCTCTTGCTGCGCCCCAGCTCCGCCGACAGCTCGTCCATCGAGCGCGGGCTCTCGGCCAGGTAGAGCGCCGCCACCACCTGTCCCCCCAGGCGGGTGATCCCCGGGAAGCTCGCGGCCACCTCGGCGCCCACGCCCTCGAGCAGCGTGCGGCGTGCGAGGGCGACGGCGTCAGCGGCAGGAGTCGCGCGCGGCAAGGGATCCTCGCCCTCGAAGCTACTTCACGTCGGGTCCGAGCGTCACTTTGACGAAGATGCCGCCGAAGATGACGCCGTAGGAGCGCGCCTGCACCACGCTGGAGTCGCAGGTGTTCCGCGAGAAGCTGGCCGGTGCGGGGTTGGACGCGTCGCCCTGAGCCTCGGCATCGGCGCAGCCGCTCAGGCCGAAGGTGTGCGAGTACCCCACGACGGGACCCACCGAGAAGATGGGCGCCAGTCGCCAGTCGAGCCCGACCCTGACGTTGGTCACGATTCCCTGGTAGGTCAGGTAGTAATTCTCGGTGATCGGAGTCGCCCCCGGCACGCGCGTGTAGCTCGACGTGTCGTACGCGTAGCCGAGCCCCAGCTCGACCCACGGGTGCAGCGCTGGATGCAGGGTCGTGAGGTAGTACCGACCGTAGACCCCTCCCTGCAGAACGTTGCGCTGCAGTTGCGACGTGCTGTCGGGCGTGTCCCCGCTGTCGCCGCCGCCTTGGACCTGGAAGTTCACGTACTCGAACCAGCCGCCCACGCTGAAGGCCGGCAAGAAGCGGTAGCCGGCTGTGAGCGACAGCCCGAACGGGTCGTACCCGTACGGCTGGTAGGCCCCCGTCAGCACGTCGCCGCTCAGGTTTCCGACCCCGTTGCCAGTGGGCAACAAGCCCGGGGCCAGCACCGGGGACGTGCCACTGACGGGCACCATGACGGCCCCCCGAACCTCGAGCTCGACGCCGAGGAGGCCGGAGGTCAGCCAGCTGTTGGGGGGAGGGGAAGGGGCGCGCCGCCAGAAGGCCAGCTGGGGGTTCTCTCGCTCGCGGGCAGGCGGGGGCAGCTCCTCGGGGGGCGGCAGGGCGGGAGGCGCCGACGATGCTGCCGGGGGAGCCGGTGGAGCCGACGATGCCGACGATGCCGACGGGGCGGCCGACGGAGCCACGGGGGCTGCGGGCGCAGCGCTGGGCGCCGACGAGGCAGACGGTGCCGCAGAGGTCGGCGGCGCAGTGGATGCGGACCCGGCTGGAGCGGCCGAGGGCACGGCCGGTGACGAGGTCGGCGCGAACGGAGACCACGTTTGAGCCTGGGCGAGCGCGCAGACGAGGACGCCAGCGGGTACGGCGAGAAGCAAAGCAGGGCGCATGGGAGCGGCGCAGCCTAGCAGCGCACGTCCCCTCTTGCCCTGGCCCTCCAGACACGCCATTGACCCTTCGCATGCCCAACCGACTGGCTCGCGAGGCGTCCCCCTACCTCCAGCAGCACTCGCACAACCCGGTCGACTGGTACCCGTGGGGGCCCGAGGCGCTGGAGCTCGCGAAGCGCGAGGACCGGCCCATCCTGCTGAGCATCGGGTACTCGGCGTGTCACTGGTGCCACGTCATGGAGCGCGAGAGCTTCGAGAACGAGGCCACCGCCCAGCTGATGAACCAATGGTTCGTCAACGTGAAGGTCGATCGCGAGGAGCGGCCGGACCTCGATCAGGTCTACCAGCTGGTCGTGCAGCTCATGGGACGCAGCGGCGGCTGGCCGCTCACGGTGTTCCTGACGCCGGACCAGAAGCCCTTCTTCGGCGGCACGTACTTCCCGCCCGTCGACCGCTACGGCATGCCGGGCTTCCCCAAGGTGCTGCAGGCGATCTGGGAGGCGTACAAGACCAAGCGCGACGAGGTGGACTCGCAGTCGGGCGAGCTCACGAGAGCCATCGAGGAGGTCGCGGCCGGCGAGGCGCGGGCAACGGGGCAACCGTCGGCCGACCTCGTGGCGCGGGCGATCCAGAAGCTAGGGGCTCGCTTCGACGAGGAGCACGGGGGCTTCGGTCACAAGCCCAAGTTCCCCAGCACGATGAGCCTCGACGTGCTCCTGCGGGGCGCGCAGACCGATCGCGTCCGCAAGGCGCTCGACGGGATGCGCGCCGGGGGCATCTGGGATCATCTCGGGGGTGGCTTCCACCGGTACTCGACCGACGAGATGTGGCTCGTGCCGCACTTCGAGAAGATGCTCTACGACAACGCGCTCTTGCTGCACCTCTACATCGACGGGTGGCGCGCCACGGGCGACGAACGCTACTCCGCGACCGCGCAGGACATCGCGGGCTACCTCGCGCGCGAGATGACTTCGCCCGAGGGGGCCTTCTACGCGACGCAGGACGCCGACAGCGAGGGCGAGGAGGGTCGCTTCTTCGTGTGGACGCCGGCGCAGGTGGACGAGGTGCTGGGAGCGGACACCGAGGCGGCCACCGTGGCGAAGCGCGTCTGGGGGATCCACGACCACGGCAACTTCGAGGAGACGGGGGCGACGGTGCTGTCGCTCGTGCACGCTCCCGAAGGGGACGTCGAGATCGCAGCTCTGGAGAGGGCACGGCACGTCATGTTCGAGGCGCGCGAGAAGCGCCCGAAGCCCTTCCGCGACGAGAAGATCCTCGCGAGCTGGAATGCCCTCGCCATCGGGGCTTTGGCGGAGTCCGGGGCCGCCCTGGGGAGCCCCGGGATGATCGCAGCGGCCGAGAAGGCCATGGAGTTCATCGACAAGACGCTGCTCACCCGCGAGGGCGAGCGCGTCCGCGTGCTGCGGCTGGCCAAGGATGGCGTCGTCAAGGGCACCGGGTTCCTCGATGACCACGCGTACGTGGCCGACGCCGCGCTCGACCTGTACGAGGCCACCGGGGATCCCCGCCACGTGAAGCTCGCGCGCGCCCTGGCCGATGCCATCCTCGCGCACTTCCACGACCCGGCCGGCGACGGCTTCTTCTTCACCCCCGACGATGGCGAGACCATCCTCGTGCGCGCCAAGGATCCCTACGACCACGCTGTCCCCGGTGGCGCCTCCGTCGCGTGCCACGTGCTGCTGCGTCTCGGCACGCTGGTGGACCCGGCCTACGCGGTGCCCGCGACGCGCGCCATCGAGAAGCTCGCGGCTGCTGCCGCCGACAATCCCGGAGGCATGAGCAACACCGTGTGCCTCACCGATCGCCTCGTGCGCGGCAGCGTCGACGTGGTCGTCGTCGGGCCCCGTGAGAGCGGCGCCACGCGCGCCCTCGTCAGAGAGGTCTTCCGCGCCCCGCTGCACGACCGTGTCCTCGCGTGGGTCGATCCTCAGGACCCGCAGACCCTCGAGGCCACCAAGGCCCTCGCCGAGGGCAAGCCCGCCAAGAGCGAGCCGGTGGCGTACGTGTGCAGGGGAAGGACGTGCTCGGCGCCGGCGAGCGACCCGGGGAAGCTGCGAAGCCTGCTGCACGAGTAGAGAGCGGTGAGGTCTCCGCGTGAGCCCTAGCGTGGAGTCACGCGTTGCGCCGGTCTCTGTGTCCACGCACGTCGCGGTGCACCGGAGGGGGTCGTGTCGACGAGGGGCGAGCGCTTCCCAGCTCGGTCGCGCGGATCTTCTGCACGGCCTCGGTGCCCTTGCCGGATGCCAGCAGCTCGGCCTCGAGCACGTCGAGCGCCGGGGCCATGAGATCGCTGCGCCCGAACCGCCCCGTGCGCCCCGCCGTCAGCCGCGGCAGGATGGCCACGATGCGCCTCACCCCATCGGCGATGCGACGGGGCACTGCGACCCGCTCGATGACCGGATCCAGGAAGTCGGTCGCCGCTCGGATGCGATCGCGCTCTCCTGCGCACGCCTCGTCGAGGGGCTCCTTGAGCAGGAGCGTGATGAGCACCATGTCGTCGAGCGCGCGGCCCCGGGCGCGGGTCATGGCGTCGACCGCATCCATCTTGCGGAAGAACCGCGTGGCCCCGCCGTCGGTGGCCTCCTCGTCGTCGAGGAACGCCGCGAGCTCGGGCAGCAGCACCGCCATCGCCCCCGTCTCCCAGAGCAGCCACATCGACCTGTGCGCCGCGCCCCCGCGCAGCAGGCGCAGGATCTCCTCGAACACGCGCGGCCTCGCGGCCTTCGCCAGGTCCTCGCGCGTGGCCACCATCGCGTCGTACACGTCCGGGGCGATGCCCAGATCCAGCCGCGCCGCGAACTTCACCGCCCGCAGCACGCGGATGGGATCCTCGCGGAAGCGCACCATGGGGTCGCCGATGGTGTGGATGGTGCGGCCTCGCACGTCGGCCATGCCGCCGCACCAGTCGAGCACCTGGTGGTGGTCCAGATCGTAGAACAGCGCGTTCATCGTGAAGTCGCGCCGCAGGGCGTCTTCATGGGCGTCGCCGAACACGTTGTCGCTGCGGATGAGCAGGTCGTCGAGGACCTCGGTGTCCGTGTCCTCGGGGGCCTCCATCGCCGGGTTGCGCCGGAACGTGGCCACCTCGATCACCTTGCCGCCGCCGAAGAGGATGTGCGCCAGCCGGAAGCGCCGCCCGATGATGCGGCAGTTGCGGAACAGGGCCCGGCAGTCTTCCGGCCGCGCGCTCGTGGCGATGTCGAAGTCCTTGGGCTTTCCGCCCAGCAGCAGGTCCCTCACGCACCCGCCGACCAGGTAGGCCTGGTGCCCCGCGCGCTCGAGCCGCCGGACCACCTTGGCGGCGTCCGCGTCGATACGCTCGTCCTCCAGGTCCACGTCGTGGCGGACCAGGCCGGTACCCGCATAGCGCTCCAGCGGAGCCTCCTGGGGACGTCGGGGCGCCGGGGCCCTCGCAGCAGGGGGGGCTGCCTCGGGCACGTCCTCGACGGTGAAAGAAGGCAGATCGGGGGGTGCGGGCAGGTCGTCGTTGGGGTTAGTCATCGGGCTCGCGTGGGGGCTGGCCACGCGACTTCGCAGAAGAAGATGGCTTGAGCCTACCACGGCAGGCAGGCCCTTGCAGGTGCCGTCTGGTACCCTTGCGATTGCCCTGCAATGAGTCGCCTCGACCCCGTGTCGCTCGACGATTACCAGCTCGGCGAGCCGATCGGCTCCGGGGCCATGGCCCGCGTGTTCGATGCGGTGCACCGCAAGACCAAGAAGGCGGTCGCCATCAAGCTGCTCGACGGCACCTCGCGGGGCTCCCGCGAGCTGCGCGAGCGCATGGCCCGCGAGGCCCTGGTGCTGTCGAGCCTGCAGAGCCCGCACGTGAGCAAGCTTTTCGGCTACGGCTGGGAGGGCGAGCAGCCCTTCCTGGTCCTCGAGAAGCTCGAGGGCGAGACCCTGGCCGACATGCTGCGGCGCGACAAGCGCCTGCCACCCGCCCGACTGGTCGACTGGATCGAGCAGCTGCTGGTGGGTCTGCGCGACTGCCACCGGGCCAACGTCATCCACCGCGACGTCAAGCCGGCCAACATCTTCCTGGTGAAGCGCGAGGGCGCGACCGAGCCGGTGGTCAAGCTCATCGACTTCGGCGTCGCTCGCCTGGCCGAGATTGCCAGCGCCGGGGTGAGCCTCACCAGCACACACCACCTCATCGGTAGCGTCGGCTACATGGCCCCCGAGCAGCTCGAGTATGCCAAGGGCGTCGCGCCCACGGCCGACCTCTACGCCGTGGGCGTCGTCATCTTCCGGTGCCTCACGGGGCGGCTGCCCTTCGTGGGGGCCAGCTTCGAGGCCCTCACCAAGCAGAAGACCGAGGCCACGGCCCCCGTGCTTTCGTCCCTGCCGGGGATGGTGCCCAACGACCTGCTCGACGAGTTCGTCCGCCGGGCGCTCATGCGCGATCCGGCGGCCCGGTTCGCCTCGGCCAGCGACATGCTCCAGGAGTGGTGGCGCGTCGCGGCGGCCCTGGACCGTGACACGATCCTGCCCGAGATCGACGTGGTCTTCGACGAGGACGAGTGGACCGGCACCATCGCCAACTCGCTGGCCAAGACCGGGGCGGGCCCGACCAGCACGAACATGCAGGCCCTGCTGCGGACCATGGATGACCTGGACGCGGCCACGGATCCGCAGATGACGCGGCCCAGCGAGGGGACCATGGAGGCTGCGGCCCGGGACGTAGAGCCCCCCACCGACTCCTAGACCATCAAACTCCGTGCCGTCCCTCGTTGACGGCCCCAACCAGGTGGTTAGGTTGCCAGCGCATTCGCGGCCCGGTTCGTCCGGCGCCTCGGCACAAGCATTCGGGAGAGGCACCCATCATGGGCAAGATCATCGGCATCGACCTCGGAACGACCAACAGCGTGGTTGCGATCATGGAAGGGCGCGAGCCCAAGGTGATCGTCAACGAAGAGGGCGCTCGCACGACCCCCAGCGTCGTCGCCTGGGACGAGAAGGGGGAGGTCCTGGTCGGCCAGATCGCCAAGCGTCAGGCCGTGACCAACCCGGAGAACACCATCTTCAGCGCCAAGCGCTTCATCGGCCGGCACATCGAAGAGGTGGCCGAGGAGGTCAAGCGGGTCCCCTACAAGATCGTCAAGGCGGGCAACGACACCGCCTTCGTGGTGCGCGGCAAGAACGTCTCGCCGCAAGAGGTGAGCGCCCGCGTGCTCATGAAGCTCAAGAAGGCCGCCGAGGACTACATCGGCGAGAAGGTCACCGAGGCGGTCATCACCGTGCCGGCGTACTTCAACGACGCCCAGCGCCAGGCCACCAAGGACGCGGGTCGCATCGCCGGGCTCGAGGTCAAGCGCATCGTCAACGAGCCCACGGCTGCGGCCCTGGCCTACGGTCTCGACAAGAAGAAGGACGAGGTCATCGCCGTCTACGACTTCGGCGGTGGCACCTTCGACATCTCGATCCTCGAGGTGGGTGACAACGTCGTGCAGGTCATCTCGACCAACGGCGACACGCACCTGGGTGGCGACGACATCGACAACCTGATCATCGACTGGATGATCGCCGAGTTCAAGAAGACGGCCGCGGTCGATCTGCACAACGACAAGATGGCCCTGCAGCGCCTCAAGGAGGCCGCCGAGAAGGCCAAGATCGAGCTGTCGAGCGTCCA
>Ga0209415_10014676_pt1 | contig 12780 bp, 9 predicted proteins | sample PeaSoiSIISIP2007_FD_187696 | JGI IMG/M metagenome (GOLD analysis project Ga0209415, IMG submission 187696) | Peat soil microbial communities from Weissenstadt, Germany - SII-SIP-2007 (SPAdes) (version 2) | ecosystem: Environmental > Terrestrial > Soil > Wetlands > Peat | place: Germany...
GAGCGCCGCCGCAAGTCGGAGCTGGAAATCGCCGCCAACGTGCAGCAGAAGCTCTTTCCCCGCAATCTGCGCCTCCTCCGAACCCTGGACTACGCCGGCCAATGCGTAGCCGCGCGCGAAGTCGGCGGCGACTATTACGATTTCCTGGACACCGGCGACCACACCCTCGGCTTCGTGCTGGCCGACGTATCGGGCAAGGGTGTTCCCGCCGCGCTCCTGATGGCCAACTTGCAGGCCACCTTCCGCAACCAGGCGCCCGGCGCGCTGCTCCGCCCCGCCGACGCCCTCAGGGCCATCAACCGCCACTTTTTCGATTCCACGGCCTCCGAGCGCTTCGCCACGCTCTTCTTCGGCCTCTACGACGACCGTACCCACAAACTCCGCTACGTGAATTGCGGCCACGTGCCGCCGTTCCTGCTCCGCGCATCGGACGGCATCGAGCAACTCGCTCCCACCGCGACCATGCTGGGCGCCTTCCGCAATTGGAACTGCACCGAATCCGTGGTGGATCTGCGCCCGCAGGACGTCCTGGTCCTTTACTCCGACGGCGTCACCGAGGCTGGCATCGATCACGGGGACGAGTTCGGTGAAGAGGGCCTGATCCGCGCCCTCCGCGAGCATCGCGGGCTGCCCGCCGGCGCCCTCGTCCAGAAGATCGTGGACGACGTGGCCGCGTACAGCGGCGCCTCCCGCAGCGACGACGTCACCGTAGTGGCGCTCAAAGGAATATGACTAAACAAGGAGACAGAAGTCAGGAGCCAGAAGCCAGAAGAAACACCACGCCGCTGCGGAGCGTGCACGCGAGGATTTCTGGCGTTGTGTTTAGAGCTCGTGTCTTCATGTGTCTGGTCCTCCCAGCCGCGGCCCAGATGACGACTTCTCAATACGACAACGCGCGCACGGGCGCCAACCTCGCCGAGACGGTGCTCACGCCCCAAGACGTAAACTCTCGTCAATTCGGTAAGGTCTTCTCTTTCCGCGTGGATGGCGATATTTACGCCCAGCCGCTCTATCTTCCCGGCGTCGAAATTCCCGGCAAAGGCACGCACAACGTCGTCTTCATCGCCACCGAGCACGACAGCGTCTACGCCTTCGACGCCGACGGCAAAACCACCGACCCCCTGTGGAAGGTCAATTTCCTGGCCTCCGGCGCCAGCACCGTGTCCGCGCGGGATGTGCAGTGCCCGTTCATCACCCCCGAGATCGGCATCACCCCCACCCCCGTGATCGATCTCACAAGCGGAACCCTCTATGTTCTGGCGCGCACGAAAGAAAGCAACCGCGCCGTGCAGCGGCTGCACGCGCTGGCCATCACCACGGGCGTCGAGAAATTCGGTGGTCCCACGGAAATCAAGGCCTCGGGTTTCGATTCGCTGCGCGAACTTCCGCGCGCCGGCCTGCTGCTCGCCAACGACCAGGTGTACCTGAGCTGGGCCTCCTCGTGCGACGTCGCCACCTACCACGGCTGGATCATGTCCTACGACGCGCACACGCTGGCGCAAACCGCCGTATTCAACACGTCCCCCGATGCCGAAGAGAGCGGCATCTGGCAAGGCGACGCCGCCCCCGCCGCCGACGAGCAGGGCAACGTCTTCGTGGCCACCGGCAACGGCAAATTCGACGCGGCGCCCAATGGCCGCGACTACGGCGACAGCGTCCTCAAACTGGACCGCAGCCTGCACGTGGCCGACTATTTCACCCCGCACGACCAGCAACACTTGAATGCCGCCGACGCGGATCTCGGCTCGGGCGGCCCGGTGCTGCTTCCGGGGCACCTACTGGTGGTGGGCGGCAAAGGCAGCGTGCTGTACCTCCTCGATCGCGACCATTTGGGCAAATACCGGCCGGACGACGCGCGCGACGGGCTCGACAGGGTCCGCCTGCACGACATGTTCGGCGCGCCGGCGTACTGGAACGGGCACGTGTACGTGCTGGCCAGCAACGACGTCCTGAAGGATTTTGCGCTGGACCACGGGAAACTCGTGGGACCGAAGGCCAGCGGCACGCAAAGGTTCATCGACCCCGGGGCCACTCCGGCGATCTCCGCCAACGGCTCGCGCAACGGCATCGTCTGGCTGCTTGAATCCAAGGGCTGGCGCTCGCCCGACCGGCCCGCGGTCCTGCACGCCTACGACGCCGCCAACGTGGCCCATGAGCTGTACAACAGCGAGCAGAACGCCTCCCGCGACCGCGCCGGCGAGTGCCTGCGATTCGCCATTCCCACCGTCGTGAACGGCCGGGTGTATGTGGGCGCCAAGAGGGAAGTGGACGTCTACGGGTTGTTGGCGCCGCGGTAGCACTTAGGGCCCGTCACGCAATTAGTGTCACGGATCGACTGTGGGGCAGGTTGGCCGCATGGCAACCTGCGGGCCGACTGGGAGTCGGCCCGCGCGGCGGTTGGCAACCGCCGCGCCGGATCCATCCGGCCCCACATGTCCTTGAGTTTGCCACGTTTATTTCCTGACGAGCGCTTACTCCTGCCGCAACACCATCATCGGATCCACCCGCACCGCCCGCCGCGCGGGCACATGCGACGCCAGCAGCGCCACCGCCGCCACCATCAGCACTCCCGCCGCCAGCGCGGCCGGATCCGCCGGACTCACGCGATAGAGCACCGCCGACACCACGCGCGCTGCCGCCACCGCCCCAGCCAGCCCGATCGCGCTTCCGATCGACACCATCGAGAGCCCCTGCCGCAGCACCAGCTTCAGCACGTCCGCCGGGCTCGCTCCCATCGCCATGCGTACGCCTATCTCGTGGGCGCGCCGAGTGACCCCATACGACACCAGCCCGTATAGCCCCACCCCTGCCAGGAAGATTCCCAGGATCGCCGAAACCCCCAGCAGTCCCGCCGCCGCCTGCCACAAGAATAGCGACATCCCCATTTGCTGCCGAACGGTGACCAGCGCCTGGACCGTCAGGTCGGGCGCTGCTGCGCGCAACGCCCGGCGCACGGAATCGGCCATCGCCGCGGGATCGCCCGCCGTCTCGATCACCAGGTTCGCGGCGCCGCCCGTAAAACGGAAAAAGAAAGGCGTGGGCTCTTCCAACAGCCACTGATATTTGCCGGTCTCGACCACGCCAGCCACCTCGACGGTCTCGCCGTCTACTTGGACTATCTGGCCGGCCGCGCGATCGGCGCTTCCCCAGAATCGGCGTGCCATCGCCTCGTTCACAATGACCAATCGGCGCGAATCGCGCTCCTCGAAATCGCGCCCCCGAAGGATGCGCGTTCCCATCGCCGTGAAGTACTCGGGACCCACCGAGTTCCCCCTGATATTCACCGGCTCATCCGTCACTCCCGGTACGAACACGCGAAACGGCGCCATGCCCGAACCGCTTAATGGCAGGTTCTTGGCCGAACTGACGCGCCGCACTCCGGGAACCGAGCGCAACTGGTCGAGCAGGTACTGGTAATTAAGATTAGGACGCTCGGTGTTCGGCAGCAGAGTCGCGAAGAGCACGTTGCGACCGGAATCGAAACCCGGGCGGATGCGCAGGACTTCGAGATAGCTCCGTACCAGCAGGCCCGTGCCGGCCAGCAGGAACTGCGAGAAGGCAATCTGCGCGATGATCAGCCCTCCACGGAACCAGAAGCGCGATACGGCTCCGGGCGCCTCCCCCTTCAAGGCAGGCATAAGGTCGGGGCGGGAAAAGCGCAGCGCGGGCGCCAGTCCCGCGGCCAGCGCGGTGACCAACGCCAGCAGAAGCGTGTAGGCCAGCACGCGGCCGTCGATCCTCAGGTCGAGGTTCAGCGTCACGGGTAGCGCGGCGGGCTGAAATGCCGTCAAGGCGCGGATCATCCAGTGCGCCATCAGCAGTCCGAGCGCGGCCGCGGCCAGACCGAGCCAGAGGCTTTCTGCAATTACGTGTTGCACCAGGCGCCTGCGGCTTGCTCCCATCGCTACCCGCATGGCAAACTCGCGCCGCCGCGCCTCCCCTTGTGCCAGCAGAATCCCCACGACGTTCGCGCACGCAATCAGCAACACCAGGCTGATCACCAGGAGAATCACGATGGCGAGCCGGTCCCTGCCCGGTTCCACCACCGGGCGCAACACCACGGCTTTGCCCCGGTTGGTAGCCGGGTACTCCCTCGACAGTTGCGCGGCGACCTCGCTCAACGCCAGGTTCGCCCCCTGCTGGCTCACGCCGTCGTGCAGCCTCGCGGTGACCGTGATGGCGCGATTCCCGCGTCGCATCAGCATTTCCCGCATGCCTTCCTGAACGGACGTGGCACTGAATGGAATCCACAGGTCCGATGGGAAAAGCTTGTCATCCGGTGCGTGAAACCCGCGTGGCGCGATCCCCAGTACATGGAAGGCATGGAAATTCAGCATGATGGTCTTGCCGACAATATCGGGGGCGCCGCCGAATTTTCGCTGCCACAGCGAGTGGCTCAGCAGGACGGGCGGAGGACCGTCGAAGCGCGCGTCGCTTTCCACCAGGGTCCGGCCCACCGCGGCGCGCACTCCCACAACCGCAAAGTAGTTCTCGGAAACCAGTTGCATGGGGACCAGTTCGTTGACACCGTTCACATTCAATATCCCGGCGTGCCATTCGCTGGCGATGAAGTCCGCCACCCCGCGCCCTTGCGTCTGGTAGTCGAGGAAATCGGGATACGACGGCGTTTCCCAAACATCCTGCCGGTCCGTTTTGGATGTGACGAAGAAAAATTGCGAAGCTCCTTGCACCTTTCCGGGCTGCAGGAACAGGCGGTCCACCACGCTGAACAGCGCGGAGTTGGGACCGATGGCCAGGGCCAGCGAAAGCACCGCAACGGCGGTGGCTCCCGGGTTGTTAGCAAACAACCGGAGGGCATAGCGCAGGTCGTTCCAGAAGGACATCAAGTACCCGTACGCAACATCACAGGCAAAAGTTCCTTTTCAGACCTCTATACCCGAATAGGTAAATCGACCGCCACCACTAGATAATCTTCAGAGCCGCGACCATAGGAGGCGGTTTGCTGCAGCATACTAACCGTTCTTCCGGTCGATCGTCTTCTGGTATATAATGTCCCCATGGCCAAACGAACCTTCCAAGGCGAGATGCTCCAGGGCACCCTCGACATGCTGGTGCTGCAAACCCTGGTCCTCGGACCCGCCCACGGCCACACCATCGCCCACGTCATCGAACACGGCTCCGGCGACTTCCTGCAGGTCGAGCACGGCTCCCTCTATCCCGCCCTCCACCGTCTCGAAGACCGCGGCTGGATCGCCTCCTTCTGGGGCACCTCGGAGAACAACCGCAAGGCCCGTTACTACCGCCTCACACCCGCCGGCCGCAAACAGTTGGACCTCGAAACCAGCCGCTGGGAACAGATGGTCCACGCCATCGGCCGCCTGCTGCACCCCGTCTCGGAATAGCTCATGAGTCTCCGCCGCTATTTCCGCCGCTCGCGCTGGGACGCCGAACGCGCCGCGGAAATCGAGGCCTACCTCGCGACCGAGACGGACGACAACATCGCCCGCGGCATGCCGCCTTCCGAGGCTCGGTGCGCCGCCCTCCGTAAGATCGGAAACGTGACCCACATCCGCGAGGAGATCTATCGCATGAACACCATTGGATTCCTGGAAACAACGTGGCGGGACAGTCTCTACGGCCTGCGCGCTTTGCGCAAGAATCCCGGCTTCACCGCCGTCGCTGTAATCTCGCTCGCCCTGGGCATTGGTGCCAACACCGCCATCTTCAGCCTGGTAGACAGTCTGCTATTGCGCTCGCTGCCCGTGCCTCACCCGGAGGAACTCGTCCAACTGGCCGCCACTCCCACGGACACGCCGGGCGCCGCTCCGCTTCGGTCGTTCTCCTTTCCCGTGCTGGAAGCCATCCGCGACCGCAACCAGGTCTTCAGCGGCGTCTTCGGCGAGAACGTCAGCGGGACCGCCGAGATCCTGCTCGATGGCCGCGCCGAGACGGTCAACTTCCAGCCGGTGACCGCCACGTTCTTCGCGGTGCTCGGCGTGGAGCCGGTATTGGGCCGCACGTTTGCGGAAGACACGGAACGCGCCGCCGTGATCTCCTATGGCTACTGGCAGCGCCGCTTCGGGCTCGACCCGGCGGTACTCTGCAGGAAGCTCGTGTACCGCGATATTGTCCACACCATTATCGGCGTCGCTCCACCGCGCTTCTCAGGCGTCGAAGTAGAATCCGCCCCCGATCTTTGGGTGCCCCTCACATCCGTGATGCCGGCGAACCCATCGTACGGCTTCCAAAGCACGCGGCTGGTTGCGCGCCTGAAACCCGGCCTCACCCTCCAAGAGGCGCTGCCTTCACTGAGAGTGCTCTACGCCCAGATCCTGCGCGAGGAGGACGCCATCCGCCGGGCCCGCGACGTGCAACATCGCTTAACCGAGGCTCAACTCCGCCATGCCGTTGCGAGGGAAATGGTCCTGCTGCCGGCCGGGCGCGGCTTTTCGGCACTGCGCCTGGTCTACACGGAGCCTCTGCTGATCCTCATGATCGTGGTCGGCCTGGTGCTCCTGATCGCCTGCGCCAACATAGCCAACCTGCTCCTTGCCCGTGCCGCCGCGCGACAGCGCGAAATCGCTATCCGGCTCGCTATCGGAGCCGGCCGTGCGCGGCTGGTGCGCCAACTGCTGACCGAGAATCTGCTACTGGCTTTTCTCGGCGCTTTCGCCGGACTGCTGTTCGCCTTCTGGGCGGGCCGCGCGCTCGTCACCATGGTCGTGGCCAATGCTGGATCGCTCGTTCAATTCCACCTCGACGCGCGCGTGCTCGCCTTCACCGCCGCGGTCGCGCTCTTCACCGGAATCCTGTTCGGACTCGGCCCCGCCCTGCGCGCCACCGCTGCCACCCGCATTCATGCGCGCGTCCGCGTGCCCATCGCCAAAGTGCTGGTAGTCTCCCAGGTGGCCCTGTCGCTGATGCTGGTGCTGGGCGCGGTTCTCTTCGTCGCCACTCTCCAGAAGCTCGTCCACACCGATCTCGGATTCCGCCGCGATTCCGTTCTCATCGCCGGCGTCGGGATGGCCGGGCAACCCAGCGGCCCCCAGATCCTCACCACCTGGCGTGACCTGTTAGATCGCGTGGCCTCCATCCCCGGCGTTCAGTCGGTCAGCCTGTCCGACAACGCCGTTTTCGGAGGCGGCACCGTCTCCGACCCGGTTTACGCGGAAATCGGAACGCAGCACGGCTCCGACATCCAAAGAGTCTCTCCCGCATATTTCGAAACCATGCGGACACCGCTCGTGATGGGCCGATCCTTCACCCCACGCGACGAGGGGTCCGCACCCAAGGTGGCGATCCTCAACGAGACCCTGGCCCGCCAACTCTTTCCCGATGGCCACGTCATCGGCAAGCGCGTCGGATGGCTCGCGCGGACCGCCAGCGATCTCGAAATCGTGGGAGTCGTCAAGGACGTGAAATGGCAGAGTATCCGCACCGCGCCGCCCCCGTTCATCTACGTGCCGGTTTTTCAGCCCGCCGCGGACCCGTACTCGGACCAGCCCATTCACGCCGGTTACCTGGCGCTCCGCACGTCCGCCAACCCTGACACTCTGAAGTCGGCCGTCCGCGGCGCGATTCAGTCGGATCACCCGTTCGCCTCCAAGCTCCTGATCACCACGCAGGATGAACTGGTCGGCAACAGCCTTCGCCAGGAACGCCTGCTGGCGAAGCTCTCGGGCTTCTTCGGCGTCATCGGACTGCTGCTCGCGGCGGTCGGCCTGTACGGACTGATGTCTTACGCGGTCTGCCGCCGCACCAGCGAAATCGGCATCCGCATGGCGCTCGGTGCGGGTCCCGCCGATCTCATCCGCATGGTGCTGGGCGAGACCGCCGCCCTGGTGCTGATGGGCGTGGCCGCCGGCAGCGCCGCCGCCTTGGCCATCACCCGCTTCATCGAGAAATTCCTCTTCGGCGTCACCCGCACCGACCCGGCCATGACGGCGCTTGCCGCTGCGCTGCTGATGGCGGTCGCGCTCCTCGCCGCGGGCCTTCCCGCCCTCCGCGCCACCCGTGTGCAACCGACGATAGCCTTGCGGCACGAGTAGGGTGAGACAGCGCTGCCAGCAGTTCGGACCGCGTGGGCAAGAGGCGTCGGCATGAGTGCCGACGCGGCACGCTGAGAGCGTGCGCCACGTTCGCCGCACGAGGCACTCATGCCGACGGCCGGCCCCACATTTTACGGGGCGGAGCCCGGTCACCGAAAGCTACAATCTTAATGTGACTGGCAAGAAACTCGGCAACTACGAAGTCCGCGACAAGCTGGGCGAAGGCGGCATGGGCGAAGTCTGGCGCACCCGCGACGAACGCCTCCACCGCATGGTCGCCATCAAAATGCTGCCCCGCGAACTGGCCGAGGACCCATCCCGCCGCGCCCGTTTCGAGCAGGAAGCCCGCGCGCTGGGCGCACTCAACCATCCCAACATCCTCACCATCTACGACTCGGCGACGACGAAGGCCGCCTCTACATGGTCTCCGAGCTGGTCGATGGCGAGCAGCTTCGCACCATCCTCGACCGCGGCCGGCTGCCCCCGCGCAAGGCCATCGATGCCGCCGTGCAGATCGCCGAAGGCATGGCCGCCGCCCACGCCCTCGGCATCGTCCACCGCGACCTGAAGCCCGAAAACGTCATCGTCCGCCCCACCGGACAGGTGAAAGTCCTCGATTTCGGACTGGCCAAACAGAATCCCGTCGGCGTCGGCGACCAGGCCGCCACCATCGCGCTCACCGTTTCCCAGCCCGGTATGGTGATGGGCACCGTGGGCTACATGTCGCCCGAACAAGTACGCGGCGACCCCGCCGACGCCCGTTCCGACATCTTCAGCTTCGGATGCGTCCTCTGCGAGATGGTCTCGGGCCGCCGCGCATTTCCCGGCACGACCGCGGTCGATATCCTGCACGCCATCCTGAATTCCGAGCCTGCCGAGTTGGACCCCGACCCCGCCAAAACGCCGCCCGCCCTCGCCACCATCGTCCGCCGCTGCCTGGAAAAGCGGCCCGAGCAGCGCTTCCAGTCGGCCGCCGACCTGGCATTCGCCTTGCGCTCTATTGCCGGAACCACCAGCGGCGCCGCCATCGGCGTCACTACCCTCGGGCCCGCCGCCGCACCGCCCCCGCCGCGGAGCAAGCGAGGGCTCGTACTCCTGGCCGTCGCCGCCGGAGCCGCACTCCTGCTCCTCTACGGCCTCTTCCTCAACGTCCGCCGGCCGGCCCACGAGCCGCCGCGCTTTGAGCGCCTCACTTTTCGCAAAGGGCATGTCGGCACCGCGCGCTTCATGCCCGACGGGAAAAACGTGGTGTACGTGGCCAACTGGGAGGGCGGTTCCTACCGCACCTATCTCGCCAGCCCCGGCAGTCCGGATTCCCGCGACCTCGGCCTTCCCCCCGACAGCCGCCTGCTTGCCATTTCATCGAAAGAGGAGATGGCCTTCGAGCAAGCCGGCATGCTGACCCGCAGCTCCCTCTCGGGTGGGCAAACCCGGCCCTTACTCGACGGCATCATGGCTGCCGACTGGGCGCCCGATGGCGAGTCCATGGCCGTTCTGCGCAGGGTCAACGGCGCCGATCGTCTCGAGTATCCCATCGGCAAGGTGCTGCTGGACCACATCGCCTTACCGCTCGAGACCCTCCGCATCTCGCCCGATGGCGCCCTGGTGGCATTCGAGAGCTACGCCAACGGCAGGAGCGTCGAACTGAACCTCGCCGACCGCTCCGGAAAACGGCGCTCCCTCGGGGTGGTCTCGGGACAGACCTCCTTGAATTCCGTCTCGCCCCTCTGCTGGACGCCCGATGGAAAAGAGATCTGGTTCCGCTCCTTCGATTCCGGCGACCCGCAAACCATCTACGCCATCGATCTGAAGGGCCGCAAGCGCACGGTCGCCAATCTGCCCGGACGCGTCGAGCTGATGGACATCTCCCGCGACGGTGAGGTCCTCATCAGCATGGGCTCGATGCACTTCGGGATCGTGGGGGCGGCGCCCGGCGATACCGAAGAGCGTGACTTGTCGACCTTGGACCTGGCCACCGTGGCCGGCATCTCCGACGATGGCCGCCTGATTGCCACCGGCGTCTTCGGCCCGGCCGGCGGTCCCCGGGGCAGCATCTATCTGCGCAAGACCGATGGCTCGCCCGCGGTTCGCCTGGGCGATGGATCTGCGTACACGCTCTCGCCGGACGGCACGTGGGTCTCGGCCTTCGTGCCCGACGATGCCGGCTCGCGCCGCTTCGTCCTGCTTCCCACCGGCCCCGGTGAGGAGATCGTCGCCAACGTGCCCGGCGTGGAGCAGCCCGCCGTCCTGGGATGGCTGGATGGCCAGCAGCGCTACCTCGTGCTGGGACTGGGGCAGCACCAATGCTTCGTCTGGGACCGGACGCGAGGATCCGCGCAGCCGGTCACCCCACCCGGTGTCAGCGGCGCCTATGGCGTATTTCTTTCGCCCGACCGGAAAAAACTGGTGACATACGGACCCGGTAACGGGTGGTTTGTCTACCCCCTGGATGGCGGCGCCGCGCAGCCCGTGCAGGGAATCCAGGATGACGAAGCCCCGCTCGGATGGCGCGCCGACAACAATTCGCTCTATGTCCGGGTGCGCCAGGTGACCACTCCCACCGTCAAGGTGGGGATCGTGGAGATTTCGACCGGGAAGCGGTCATTGTGGAAGGAGCTGCGCCTCACCCGCCCGCTCGATTCACCCGGCGACTTGCACCTGCACGTCACGCCCGATGGCCGCGCCTACGCCTACAACTACGCGGTTCTGCAATCCGAGTTGTATGTGGCGCAATCCCTGAACTGAGTTGGGGAACGCTTTCGCCCAATGCTGCTTACTTTGGCCGTGGGGCAGACCGAACGCCCTCGTCGGCCTTGTTCGCATCCTGCCGGAGTCAATAGGCGAAGGCGGGTCCAGGGGGACGGCGCCCCGTTTCCACTTGCAGGATTTTCCCCTTGCTTCTGTCCGGTAGAATCTGCTATCGGTCACAGGCCGTGCTGAAGCCCGCTAAGGCCTCGGCGGTAAGGTGGCTTGGCTCTGGCCGAATGGTTTCTTAAGAATCCCGGAACAGCGCCCGGAAACCTTCCTGCTCAAAATGCCGGTCGTTCGTGAGAACCTCGGTGAGCCCTTCCTTGCGCATCGCCTGCATCGAAATACAATCGACCAGGCTGTATCCTTTGTCGGGACGGGCGCGGTAGAGTTGCAGCCCGGCAAGAAACGAGTCCCGGCTCTGCGGGATCACGCGAATGACGGAACTCGCCAGGATGCCCACAACGCTTTCGGCAGCTTCGCGGCGAAGCGGTTCAGGTGCGGTCGAGAAAAACGTGAGGTACTCCGTCAACACTTCGTCGGTGGTGATGATGCGCGATGACGCTCGCGCGGCTGTGAGAGCCAACGCCCGCTGGTGGGCGCTGTCGGCAAAATCCGCCAGCGCAATCCAGTAGAACGTGTCGGCGAAAAGAGTGGTCATGGCTCTTTTTTGGGCCAGCCGTAGATATAGTGATCGTGCTGGCTCGCGCCGTCCTTGGGCATCGTGGCCATGATTTCGGGCGGTACGTTGCGCATGTGGCCGAGAACGATGTCTGCAGCGGTTTGCAAGGGATGTTCGGCGGATGGCTCCGTTTCCGCACCGCCGGCCAACTGGTTGAGCCAGGCTTCGAGGGTAAGGCCCGCCGCCGCCGCCTTCGCCTTCAGCGCAGCCGCCTGTTGGTCGGAAAGTTCGATCACTGTCATGGGCTTCCTCTTCAGGTTAACGCGTCGCGCCGGGTGTACGCGAGGCCGGCGGGGGCTGTCCATTCGTTTTACTAGAGACCGGCCGGCGGGAAATAAAGGAACTTGAGGGCCCGCCCCACAACAAATGCAGTCTCACAAGGTAGGCGACCGGGCGCTTCCGCCTGCCAACAAGGCGAGCGAAGCGAGCCACCTTCCCCGATCCCCAACCCCCAGCCCCTTTTTCTTCCCTTACGATCCCAAAATGCTCGACAGCGGCCGCAGCCCGCCAAGCAGCCCCTTGCTCCCCGTCCGCGCGTTCCCTTCGCCCGCCATCTCGCGTTGATATACCGCCAGAATGGACGCTTCATCGTAGTCGATGGCCTGCGCGTATTGGCGAATATAGCTGGTCGTGTAGATCCCGCCCGGCAGTTTCCGGAACTCCCCGCGTTCAATCGATTCCAGGCAGCGGACGCTGATTTTGGTCGATTCGGCGATCTGTTTCAAAGAGATACCGCGATTGCGGCGAATCGTGGCTAATCCTAGGAAATTCTTATCCTCTTGCATGAGTATTCCTCGCCGCCCGGACTCGGAGGGATAGCCCAGCCAGCCAACTTATGATTTTGAAACCCACACTATAACACTACTTATGCCTCTCTGTTAAACTCCTTTTAGTGGACCTCTACCGTCGGGAATTCACAGCGTGCATCCTTAGTGGACTGGCCGGGGGTGGACTGGCCGGGCGGCTAATGGCCCTGCCCACCCGTCCCAAATTGCTGGTGCTCGTGATCCTCGATCAATTCCGGCCAGATTACCTCGATTCCGCCGCCAACTCCTTCGCCCCCGGCGGCTTCCGGCGTCTTCTGGAAAAGGGCGCGTACTTTCCCGATTGCCGCCACCTGGCCAGCACCTTTCCCGCCTCCAGCATCGCCACCCTGGCCACCGGCGCCTGGCCCGCGCAGCACGGCATCGCCGCCGACTCCTGGTACGACCGCTCCATCCGAAAACCGGTCCCGGCCACCGACGACGCGCTCCTCGCCACCACCCTGGCAGCCCAGGTGGACGCCCTCCCCGGAGCCCGCGTGACCGTGGTCTCGCTGAACGATGCGCACGGCGCGCTGTT
>Ga0209415_10014677_pt1 | contig 12780 bp, 10 predicted proteins | sample PeaSoiSIISIP2007_FD_187696 | JGI IMG/M metagenome (GOLD analysis project Ga0209415, IMG submission 187696) | Peat soil microbial communities from Weissenstadt, Germany - SII-SIP-2007 (SPAdes) (version 2) | ecosystem: Environmental > Terrestrial > Soil > Wetlands > Peat | place: Germany...
ATGAGCTTTTGGCAGCGGCGCTGGGTGCGTGCACGTCCATAACGCTCGGTATGTATGCGCGACGCAAGCAGTGGCCGCTGGCAAGCGTAATCGTCCGCTTGCGGCATTCCAAAATCCACGCGACCGATTGCGCCGATTGTGAAACCAAAGATGTGATGCTGGATCGCATCGATCGAGACATCGAACTTACCGGGAACTTGACCGGAGAGCAGCGCACGAAGCTGCTGGAGATCGCCGACAAATGCCCCGTGCATCGAACCCTCATACAGGGAATGCGGATCTCCACGCGGCTGACTTAACTCTTTCACCGGCCGTATGGCGCACTTCTTAACGTGCCATGCCCGCACCCGCGGGCACTCTTACTTGCCCGAAGCGATCGCCCGGAACGATGTCGGTTCTTGTCCCCGCGGGAATCCCCCCGAGCAGCCGGATACGGAATCCATTCCCGCCACAATGCGGAATTTCGACGGGCTCATTCCCATGTAGCGCTTGAAGAGAAACGACAGATGGCTCTGGTCCGAAAACCCGCAAACGAGTGCGATCTCGGACAGGGGCGTCCTCGTGTGCGCCAGCAAGTGCGACGCGTGCTGAACCCTGCGCCGTCGTATCAGATCGCCGACGGTGCAGCGGTTGTATTTGCGGAACTCGCGCGACAAATGGACATAATGCACGCCGACCTCCGCCGCAATTGCGCTCAAGCTCAATCGCTCCAGGAACCGGGACTCCACGATCTCGGTGGCCCGTTTCAGCCAATCCGGAGCCAGCTGCGAACGATCGGCTCCCTCGGAGCGCGCAATCTCAGCCAGAATCTCCAGCACCAGTCCCTCGACGGCCATCGCGGACGCCGCATCCTGTCTCGAGAACTCGGCGTAGAGCCGATTGGCGAGCCAAGTTGTGGTGAGTCCGCTGATCTCAGCCGGTCTCCGAGGGATCGCGGGCTGCTGGCCCAAGTGCTCGAAGGAGGACGGATCGCTAGTGACGTGGAGGCATCGCGTTCGCGCCTGGATCTCGTTCTCGTGAATCTCGCCTGCCGGCAGGTAGCGGATCATTCCCGTACGGCACAGGATCGATCGCGCGGCATAGTATTCGCGAAAGGCGCCTTCCATGACGAACGTGACGTACGCGTGCGGATGCGAATGTTTGGGCAGCACCATTCCGCTCGCATAAAGATTTTCCCGAAGTGTAAATGGCCCAATACTCCGCAGGCGCAACGTTTCTCCCGAGACGTCCACACTGGCTCCTCTTCACTGGCGCGGCACAACGGAACGCACAATAGTCCTAAGCCTGAAATACGGCACAGCGGGACACGCGGCGTCCTGTGCACTAATTCTTCCAGTCCCATCTTCGGCCGAGCGGCGTCTCTGAGTCGTTGCGGGTGTGTAAACGTTTAGTAAAAAACAGGGATTTACCGGTTCCGCTGTGCAGGCTTTCACGGTGTATCGCGATAGGATTGAATATAGATCTGCATCCATGACGACAATTCTGGTCATCGACGACGATGAGAGCCTGCGCGACACCATTGGCATCATGCTCGAGCAAGAGGGATTTTCACCGATTCTAGTCGCGGATGGGAAGACTGGTTTTGAGCGTGCCCTCTCAGTCAAGCCGGATTTGATGCTCGTGGATCTCCGTCTGCCGGCAATGAATGGCACCGAGATTTGCAAGCAAGTTCGTGCTGCCAATCTCAAGACGCCCATCATCGTCTTGAGCGCCATTGGCGAGGAGGTGGACAAGGTATTACTGCTCGAGATTGGCGCCGACGACTACATTGTGAAGCCGTTTGGCGCGCGTGAACTGCTGGCACGGATACGGGCGGTACTCCGCAGGACCTCGCCGGATGCGCGGAAGGTGGCGCAGTTCGGGGCGATCGCGGTGGATTTCGAGCGGCGCGTTGTGACCAAGCGGGGCGATCCGCTGAAAATGACGCCGGCCGAGTACAATCTACTCACCTATTTTCTGCAGAATCCGGACCGGCCCTTGACCCGCGACATGATTCTGAATTCGGTATGGGGCTACGAATCGTTTCCCAATACGCGCACCGTGGACGCGCACGTGGTGCGGCTGCGTCAAAAGCTGGAGCCTGATGCGAACTCGCCGCGCCATTTCCTGACGGTTCACGGTGTGGGATACCGTTTTCTGCCGTGAAGAATGGATGTCATGGAGGGTCCGTGCTAATTGTTGAGGATGCCGAGACCTGCGCGACTACGTTAGAAATCATTTTCAGCTCTATCCCAGGTATCGAGATATTGACGGCCAACAGCGCCGAGAGAGCCTGGGAACTGCTGGAGAGCCATCAGGATATTCTCGCGCTCGTCACCGACTTGCATATGCCCGGAATGGACGGCTTCGAATTGATCGAGCGCGTGCGCGCCAACCAAGTGCACGCCCGCCTGCCGATTCTCGTCATCACCGGTTCCACCGACCCGCATGTTTCCGATCGCTTGCGCCTCCGCGGCGTCAATGCGGTCTTCGCGAAACCCTATTCACCCGCCTTGGTTCGGGAGAAATTGGAGCAGCTTCTTGGAAATGAAATGCAAATCGATTAAGTTTCACTCGTGGCTGAACGTGGCTTCGCTTATGCTGGGAATGAGTATGGTCGCCAGTGGCCAGAGTGCGCCGCAAGTTCAAGAAATCCTGAATCGTTTAGATAAGTTGGAGAAAGACAATCAGGCTTTGCTCGACGAAGTGCGGGCATTGCGGCAGGAAGTCTCGGGATTGCGCGCGGCGTCGCCGGAACCAGCCGCGCAGTCGCAAACCAGCGACGAGCGCCAAGCGGTGGCGGAGAGTCGAATTGACGAGTTGACTCAGACCAAGGTAGAGGCTTCCGAGAAATTTCCCATCCGGATCACAGGCATGGTTCTTTTCAATGCCTCTGTGAATGGCCGCTTGAACGGAAACGCGGAAAATCCTCTGGTGGCTTCACCGACGCCAGGACAATTCACCGGCGGCGGCACCCTGCGGCAAACCACGCTGGGCCTGTTGTTCAACGGTCCGCAGACTTTCTTGGATGGGAAAATCAGCGGATCGATTTACATGGATTTGTTTGGCGGGAGCACCTTCGCGCTGAATCACCTGGTGCGGCTTCGCACGGCGGCTATCAATTTCGATTGGAAAAACACCAGTGTGATGTTCGGACAGGACAAACCGATCATTTCACCGCGCACTCCCGATTCGCTGGCGCAAGTCGGTTACTCACCGCTTACGGGAGCGGGAAACCTATGGTTGTGGGAGCCTCAAGTCCGCGTGGAGCAGCGATTCTCATTGGGCGAAAATAGCGGCCTTCGCGCGCAGGCGGGCGTTTTTGTCACCAGCTCCTTGGATTACCCCCCCAATCCAAACGTGTATGTTGACCCTTCGTTACCACAAGAATATTCCTGGCCGGGTGCGGAAGGACGGCTTGAATTGTGGCATCGCTGGAGCGACACGGGCCGCTTCGAGATAGCGGGCGGCTATCATTTTAACGAGAACCGTATCTTTGAAACCCTCGTTCCTTCGGAGGTTTATTCTCTCGATTGGTTCCTGCGGCCGATTTCGAAGTTGGAGTTTTCTGGAATGTTTTTCCACGGCCAGAATGTCGCGACGCTGGGCGCGCTTCCGCAAGGATTTCTCCTGCAGCCCTACGGTGGCCAAGTGATCGCCGTGCACAGTACGGGCGGCTGGACGCAGATCCGCGTGCCGATCACGTCGCGGCTGGCATGGGATGTGTACGGAGGGCAGCAGGATGATCGGAATTCCGACCTTTCGTATGGATATATCGCGAAGAATCAGGGCTATTTTAGTAACTTGATGTACCGTCTTGCGCCCAACGTGATCGTGAGCCTGGAGGGCGGGCAAGTGCGGACAACATATTTGGGTATGGGAAATCGTTTGAACGACCATTATGATTTGGCAATTGGATACTTGTTTTAAGACATTCGCGTTGGCCCTGTCTTTGCTCACGGCCGCCACCGCCGCCACCGTCAGCGGCCAGGTCGAACTGGTGTCGTCGCATGCTCCGAATATCCGCCAGCACACCGATTTTTCAGGAGTTGTCGTGTGGCTGGAACCCACGCCGGGAACGCCCGTGATTCCGGCCAGCGCAGGGCGAGCGGAAATGGTGCAGAGGAACAAGACGTTTACTCCTCATGTGCTTGCCGTCTCGGTGGGCACGGTTGTGGACTTCCCTAATTTCGATCCGATTTTCCACAACGCATTTTCCAACTACAATGGACAGATCTTCGACATTGGCTTGTACCAACCCGGCACGACGAAATCGCTGGCATTCCGCCGCGAGGGTGTGGTGCGGGTATTTTGCAATATTCATCCCACCATGAGCGCCGTGATCGTGGTATTGAGATCGCGATACTTCGCTACGTCGGCTAAGAATGGAGGTTTCGAGATCGCCAATGTCCCCGCCGGATCCTATCGCATGCACGTGTTTCACGAGCGCGCCGAGGAGCAAACTTTGACCGCGCTCACGCGTACCATCGAAGTGAGCGACCACGCTCTCGAACTCCCGACTGTTCAGATATCGGAAAGCGGCTATCTCGAGGTGCCGCACAAAAACAAGTTTGGAAAGGACTATCCGCCGACCGATTCCGGTGCCTATATGGGTACTAAGCCATGACATTCTCCCGGCTTTCCCTGTTATGGAAGATACTCCTTCCCACATCGTTGGTGATGACCCTCTCTTTTGCCATTACCGGATGGCTGATACAGCGTGATGTTGTCCGTTCCAGCTACGCCAGCGTGGAACAGGAGGCGAAGGCCAGTTTTCAGGCCTACGAATCCCTGTGGAAGGCGCGAGCGAACCGGCTGGGCGCGGTCAGCGAAATCCTGAGCGCCATGTCCGACGTGCGTGCGGCGTTTGGAACCGAAGATGCCGCCACCATCCGTGACACCACCGATGAGCTGTGGTCCAGGGTGTCCAAGGAAGACGCTTTTTTTCTGGTTGCCGACGGGCGCGGGCGCGTTGTGGCGAGTGTCGGACAGTCCGGTTCCTTCGCGCCGAACGACGACCTGCCGATGGTCCGCGCGGCGCGCGCCCAGTTTCCCGGGCAGGCTTCGGGGTTTGTACAAAAGGGTGATGAATTGTTCCAGGTGGTGGTCACCCCCGTCTACGTTCAGTCGCCCGCGGGTCCGGTGTTGTTGGACGCCCTGGTGACCGGCTATCGTGTGGATGCCGGCGTCGCCCAGACGCTGAAGAACTCGACCGGCGGTAGCGAGTATGTGTTCGTGGCCCGAAATCGCGTGGTAACTTCGACCCTTACGCCGGCGATCACCGCCACGATCGCGCCGCGGTTGCTGAACAACTCTACCGAAATCCCGGATTACCTGGCGGTCCCCACTCCGCTGCGCGATATTAGCGGCGCCCAGGTGGGACAGCTCTTCATCTTGCGTTCGCTGGCGGGCGCACGGCAGCGGTTGGCCGGGCTGCGCCGCGAAATCTTCGCGCTGTGGCTGCTGGCGCTGGTGGTCGCTCTGCTCACCACCTACCTGGTGGCGCGCAAGATCATGCAGCCGGTGGCGGAACTGGACCGGGCCGCGGCCGAAATCGCCAAACAAAACTACGATTACCGGATCAACGTTCGAAGTCAGGATGAACTGGGGAGGCTGGCCGGCACCTTCCAGAGTATGTGCGAATCGATCCGCCAGGCGCGGCAGGAACTGATCCGGCAGGAGCGTATCTCGACCATCGGACAGCTTTCCACCTCTATCGTCCACGACCTCCGCAACCCGCTCGCGGCCATCTACGCGGGGGCCGAGATGATGATGGACAGCCACATGCCGGAGGAGATGACGCGCCGGCTGGCGCGAAACATTTACCGGGCATCGCGTGGCATTCAGGACATGCTCCAGGAGCTATTAGACGTGGTGCGAGGAACCTCGAATGGCAGCGAGTTGTGCAGTTTGAGGGAAGTGATTTCAGCGGCTTGGAATACGGTAGCGCCGTCCGCCGATGCACGCGGGATCGCGCTGGATTTGGTTGTGGCCGACGATCTGGCTTGTCCGATGGAGCGCGCGCGCATGGAACGCGTGTTCGCCAATCTTTTTGAGAACGCGATCGAGGCCATGCGTTCGGGCGGCAGCATCTCGATTCGAGGGGAGACCGACGGCGACAACATCATGGTTCGCGTGGAAGATACCGGGCCGGGTATCAGTGCGTCGCTCCAGGGCCGGTTGTTCCAGCCTTTTGTAAGCGCGGGAAAGAAGAACGGACTGGGGCTTGGCTTGGCCCTTTCTCGCCAAACGATGCTCGACCACGGCGGCGACATCTGGGCCGACGAAGCGCCGGGCCGCGACCATGGCGGCGCTCTTTTTTGGCTTCGTCTTCCGAAGACCCGCTCGGGCATCACGCACGAACCGGCGGTGTTGAATGGTACGAACTAGCGTTCTTGGCGCCAACAAGGCGCTGACATTCGCGGGCGATTTCCCAGTCCTCGTCGGCCCGAATCACCAGCACTTGCACGGCTGACCCGGACGCCGCGATGTTTTGATCCAGCTCCGGCCGGGCGTTCTTAGCCGCGTCCAATTTAAGACCCAGAAACTCCAGATGCCGGCAGACGTCGTCGCGCAAAGGGGGGCAATTCTCTCCGATGCCGCCGGTAAAGACGATCGCGTCAACGCCGCCCAGGACAGCGAGCATCGAGCCGATCTCCCGCGTCAGACTGTGCGCGTAAATCTGATAGGCGAGACGTGCCCGTTCGTTACCCTGATTGACTGCCTCCAAGATCTCACGCATGTCGCCGGAGATACCGGAAACGCCCAGCAGGCCGGACCTGCGATTCAGGATGTCATCCAGTTCTTCAGCACCGTAGCCGTGCCGCCGGATCAGATACACCAGGATGCTGGGATCGATGGAGCCTGAGCGCGTGCCCATCATGATGCCCTCCAGCGGCGTGAATCCCATGCTGGTGTCGATGCTCTTGCCGTTCGCAACTGCCGTAACCGACGCTCCATTTCCAAGATGGCAGACGATCAGCCGCAGCGAGTTCGGAGGCCTTTCGAAAAGCTCGGCAGCGCGCCGCGTGGAGTATTGCACGCTGATCCCGTGAAATCCGTAGCGCCGGATTCCCTGGTCGAGCCAACCGTAGGGCCCTGGATAGACGTAGGCGGCGGGGTCGAGGGAGGCATGAAATCCGGTGTCAAACACCGCGACTTGAGCCACCTCGGTTCCGATCACGCGATCCACGGTTTCAATGGCCGCAAGCTGTAGCCGGTTATGGACGGGAGCGAATTCGGCCTGCGCGGCGATCCCAGCGCGAACCTCCGGAGTTACCAGGACGCTTTCACGATACTTGGGACCGCCGTGCACGATGCGGTGGCCAACGACCTCGATCCCGGCCGGTGAATCAATGGCCTTGTCTTTCCCTTGCCACAACGATTGGAGAAGGGGGACCAGAACACCCTCAGGTGTTTCGGAAGCCCCCCAGTCGGCGCGAGCGGTCCAGCGGCGTCCATCCGGCACGTCCTGAAACCAGCATTTCACGCTGCTGGAGCCGACATTCAGGACGAGGATCTTCATGCCGCCGGCCATCTCCAGTCGCGGATCTCCGGCATGTCGTCTCCGAAGCGTGAGACGTAGAGTTTATGTTCGATGAGATAATCTCTCAGCACCTGCTTGGGATAGCCGGCGATGCTGCGCAGGCGTGGGACCCGGTCGATGGCGTCGCCCGCCAAATGGAAGCGATCCAGATCGTTCATTACGGTTATGTCGAAAGGCGTGGTGGTGGTGCCTTCTTCTTTATAACCGCGCACGTGCAGGTTGTTGTGATTCGAACGCCGATAGGTCAGCCGATGGATCAGCCATGGATAGCCGTGGAAGGCGAACACGACTGGTTTGTCGGCGGTGAAAATGCCGTCGAAATCCCGATCGGACAGCCCGTGGGGATGTTCGCTGGCAGGTTGCAGGGTCATCAAGTCGACGACGTTGACTACGCGGATCTTGAGATCCGGCACCAGCCTTCGCAGCAGATCCACGGCAGCCAGAGTTTCGAGCGTGGGAATATCGCCACAACAGGCCATCACCACGTCGGGCTCCGCGCCCTGATCGTTGCTGGCCCAATCCCAGATGCCGATGCCCGCCGTGCAATGTTTCACAGCCGCGTCCATGTCGAGATATTGCAGCGCCGGTTGCTTGCCGGCCACGATCACGTTGACGTAATTGCGGCTGCGCAGGCAGTGATCGGCCACCGATAGCAGGCAATTGGCGTCAGGAGGAAGATAGACGCGCACGACGTCCGCCTTCTTGTTGACTACGTGGTCGATGAAGCCGGGATCCTGGTGGCTGAACCCGTTGTGATCCTGACGCCACACGTGCGACGTGAGCAGGTAGTTGAGCGATGCAATCGGCCGGCGCCAAGGAATCGTCCGGCAGACTTTCAGCCACTTGGCGTGCTGGTTGAACATCGAATCTACGATGTGGATGAAGGCCTCGTAACAGGAGAAGAAGCCGTGCCGGCCGGTAAGCAAATAGCCTTCCAGCCATCCCTGGCACAGGTGCTCGCTCAGCACTTCCATCACTCGGCCCTTTTGGGACACATGGTCATCGGTGGGAAGAATCTCGGCGGTGGAAACCCTGTCTGTCACTTCGAACACGGCGCCCAGGCGATTGGAAGCAGTTTCGTCGGGCCCGAAGATGCGGAAATTGTGGGAAGCGTCATTGAGCGTGAGGACGTCGCGCAACATGTCTCCCAGCGCTCGCGTGGATTCGGCGATCTCGGTGCCAGGCTTGGGGACATGGACCGCGTAGGAGCGGAAGTCCGGAAGCCGGAGATCCCGCAATAACAGGCCCCCATTGGCGTGTGGATTGGCGCCCATGCGGCGAGTGCCCTTCGGCGCCAATTCGGCCAGCTCAGGAATCAATTTTCCGTTGCCATCGAACAGTTCCCGCGGCTTGTAGCTGTTCATCCATTCTTCGAGCATCCGCACATGATCCGGCTTCGTGGAGAGTTCGGCAAGTGGGACCTGATGGGCGCGGAAGGTGCCTTCCACCTGGACTCCGTCCACCACCTTCGGCCCGGTCCAGCCTTTGGGTGATTCCAGAACGATCATGGGCCACATCGGGCGTTCGGAGAAACCTTGCGCCCGCGCGTTCTTCTGAATGGACTGGATCTCTTCCACGATGGAATCGAGCGTGGCCGCCATGGTCTGATGCATGGGCGCGGGGTCATGGCCCGAGACGAAATAGGGATGATATCCGTAACCCCGCAACAAGTCCGTTAATTCATTCCGCGGAATGCGCGCGAGCACGGTGGGCCCGGCGATCTTGTAGCCGTTCAAATGGAGAATCGGGAGCACAGCGCCATCGCGCACGGGATTGAGGAATTTATTCGAATGCCAGCTGGTTGCGAGCGCGCCGGTCTCGGCTTCGCCATCGCCGATGACGCAACAGGCGATCAAGCTGGGATTGTCGAATACCGCCCCATAAGCGTGCACCAATGAGTAGCCTAGCTCGCCACCTTCATTGATGGAGCCGGGCGTTTCCGGCGCGGCGTGGCTCGGGATGCCTCCGGGAAAAGAGAACTGCTTGAACAGGCGCTTCATGCCCTCGGCGTCTTCGCCGACGTTGGGGAACAGTTCGGTATAGGTGCCCTCCAGGTACGTGTTCGCCACCATCCCCGGACCGCCGTGACCCGGGCCGCAGATGTAGATCATGTCGAGATCGTATTTCTTAATGATGCGATTGCAGTGAACGTAGATGAAGTTGAGGCCGGGCGTGGTGCCCCAGTGGCCCAGCAGCCGCGGCTTGATATGTTCCAAGCGCAGAGGCTCGGTGAGCAGCGGGTTGTCGAACAGATAGATTTGTCCGACGGACAGGTAGTTGGCGGCACGCCAATACGCATCAATTTTCCGCAGTTCGTCGGCCGCGAGTGGGCCCGACGGGACTTTGGTGGGTTCCGTGAGAGTGTTTGCCTGCATCGAATACTCCGGAGAAAGGATCATTCCTCTCTCTTCGTCTATGATGACGCTTTGCAAAGGAGAAGTCAGTCACGGGAATGAAATGGGAGAGAATTCAGGATTCAAAATCCAGAATCCAGAATCCAGAATCCGAGGAATAGAAGGAATACAAGAAATACGAGGAATGCGCGCCGGCGTTCTCGAACTCCGTTCTTACCGTTACTGGCCCCGCCGTCGGAATTGGCAGAGCGAGCGCGTCATCGGACATCCCACTTAGTACCAAATTCTCACTATTCTTCCCGCTGCCCCTTGCCGATCTCTATTGACTAGGGGAGCAGCCTCTGATGGGACGCGGCTATGTGGTAGTCGTATCCACTTGGTCAGCGGCCGCTCCGACAGCGTCTTGTGTCCATGATTTGAGGGGCACGGTTCCTTGTCCGTCCCCTCACTTTTTCCCCGCGCCTTAACCCCAAGCGCCGCCACGTCTACGTCGGCGTTGACGCTCGGTCGCTCTAAAATAGACTCTTGCGGCCTTTTGTCCCTTACTTTCGAAACCCTCACCTGCTTACCATTGCCGGCAACTACTGGCGGCGCAAATTGGATGACCGGCGCTTCCCGGTGGAGACGAAGTTCTACCAAACCGAGCCGGGAGTCCAAGTTCTGGTCCATTCGCAAGCGCCGGCTTCCGAGCCCCTCGCCCACTTGATTCTGGTTCATGGACTGGAAGGGTCCAGCTCGGCGGGCTACGCGCGTAGCTTGGCACAGGCCGCGCTCGAAGCCGGTTGCGCCACCCATCGCTTCAACATGCGAAGTTGCGGCGGCACGGAACACTTGAGCGGCCTTACGCTGTATCATTCCGGCCAGACTTCGGACCTGCTAGCGGTCGTCCACCAGATCTCGCGGCAACAGCTCCCGCGGAGCGCGCCCATCTTCCTGGTCGGCTTTTCACTCGGTGGCAACGTGGTGTTGAAACTGGCCGGCGAACTCGGGGCTTACGCCTCCCATCGAGGTTTCCAACTGATTGCCGGTGTCATGGCCGTTTCCACGCCCATCGACCTCGCCGCCTGCGTCCGGCAGCTCGACAAACCTTCCAACCTGATTTATGCGCGAAGATTCGTCACGCGCCTCAAGGAGCGCGTCCGTGCCAAGGAGCGGCACACTCCAGGGCTGTTCGACTTGAGCAGCCTCCATCTGGTGCGAAATATCTATGAATTTGACGACCGCTTCACGGCCCAGGTGTTTGCTTTCGGCAGCGCCGACAACTATTACTCCACGCAATCGTCGAATCAGTTCCTCGACCGCATCCGGGTTCCCACGCTCTTGGTCCAGGCCAAGGACGATCCGCTCATCCCTTTCGCTGTCTACGATCACCCGGCATTTTCGACGAATCCTCACCTGCGCCTGCTGGCAGTCGAGCACGGAGGCCACCTCGGCTTCATCTCAAGAACCAAACCGCGTTTCTGGCTGGATCGCGTTCTCGTAGACTGGGTATTGGAAGTAAGGAACAAGGCGCTAGCTGCTTCCGTCCTTTAAATCGGTGGGGCATCGTTCAGGACAAACCGCGTCATTTCGCGAAGCGGCAGCGGTAGCCGTGGATTCGCTCCGCTCCAGCAAGCTGCGCAGTTTTCTGACACTGCTGGGTATTATCCTCGCCACCACCACTCTGATCGCGGTGATGTCCATGATCCATGGAATGGACGTGTATATAGCCAACACCATGACCAGCATGGGCTCGGATGGGTTTCGCGTCGTCAAGATCGCGTTTCTCGGAAATTTCGATCCGAAGAAATATCTTCAAATGCAGAAGCGGAATCCGGAGCTGAGCCAGGAGGAGTTCCAATACCTGAAGGATCACGCCACGCTGGTGACGGATTTTGGAATCAGTACCAGCCGCGATGTCAGCGTCTCCCTCGGATCTCAAACGCTCACCAATATCTCCTTGCGCGGCGGCACGGACAACTGGGCCGAGCTAAGCAACACTCAGATCGGCAGCGGCCGCTACTTTACCGAGTTTGAAGACCGGCGCCATACTCCCGTCGCGGTGATCGGCTCCGATCTGAAGACCAATCTTTTTGGCGAAGCCGACCCCATCGGCCGGGACATTAAAATCGAAGGCCGGCCGTTTACGGTGATTGGAGTGGCTGAGGCCAAGGGCAGCGTCTTCGGCCAGTCGCAGGATGCGTTCGTCGACATTCCGATCGGCGCCTACTTCCAGATCTACGGATCGCGCACCGGAATCCGCTATGCCGCCCGAGCCGCCGATCATAAGGTGCTTCAGCAGTCCATGGACGAGATGCGCATGCTGATTCGCGCCCGCAGGCATGAAGCACCGGGCCAGGACGATACGTTTTCGATCGTCTCTTCCGACGCGCTGGTCAGTGCCTGGGACCGGCTCACCAACGCCATCGCCGCCACCGCCGTCGCCATCGTGTCCATATTTATGGTGGTGGGCGGCGTCGTGATCATGAATATCATGCTGGCTGTGGTGAGCGAACGGACGCATGAGATCGGCATTCGCAAGTCGGTGGGCGCGCGCCGCCAGGATATACTCAATCAGTTTCTGGTAGAGTCCTCCATGCTGGCGGGCATGGGCGGTCTTATCGGGGTGGTACTGGCCTGGCTGGTTGCAACAGCGGTGAGAAGTTTCACGGCGGTTCCCATGGCTGTGCCCCTTTCGGCGGTACTGATCGGCCTGATTCTTTCCACCGCAGTCGGCCTGTTCTTCGGAATCTATCCAGCGCAGCGCGCTTCCAAACTCGACCCGATCGAAGCCCTCAGGATGGAACGATGACCGCTATTGTGAACCGCGCGCCAGCAACACACTCGGAGACGACCGGAAGGCCAGCAGCACATTCGAAGACGACAGGAGGTCGTGCACCCTGGGAACATCCGGTCGAAAAC
>Ga0209415_10014680_pt1 | contig 12778 bp, 10 predicted proteins | sample PeaSoiSIISIP2007_FD_187696 | JGI IMG/M metagenome (GOLD analysis project Ga0209415, IMG submission 187696) | Peat soil microbial communities from Weissenstadt, Germany - SII-SIP-2007 (SPAdes) (version 2) | ecosystem: Environmental > Terrestrial > Soil > Wetlands > Peat | place: Germany...
TGACTTCTTCCAGGCGCACGCTTTGCAGCACGGATTGAAACACCGCCGAGCGCTCTTCGAGTTGTGCACCGAAGAAGAGGAACAATCCGATCATCACCAGCCACCAGTTGCCGAGGAGGATTCCGACCATCATGAACAGAATCGAAAAGACGTGGCCGATGCGGACGGCACGCTGCGTGGCTTGGACCATATCTCCGCGGCGCATGAACAGAGCGCGCAGCACGCGACCGCCATCCATGGGATACGCCGGCAACAGGTTGAACAATCCGAGGTAGAGGTTGGCCCAGACAATGCTCCGCAAGAGGGCGCTCGAGTGGAGAAGCGGTTTCGCGGTCAGCGAAATACCGGGCATGGCGGCGAGCAGAATGAGCGCGGACAACCCCGCGATGACGAGATTCACCAGCGGCCCGGCGACGGCGATGCGGATGTCACGCTTCCAGGCGTTGAGCGGATCGGGAATGGCGTGCGCTTCGTCGAGGATGGTGATTCCGCCAATGGGGAGCAAAATGATCCCCTTCGCCTCGATGCCCGACCGGCGCGCTACCAGAGCATGCCCCAATTCGTGCAGCACGACGCTGCCGAAAACGATGCCGACCAGAGCGAGTCCGCGCAGCGCGGCTGCGGCATCCTGGGTGGCAGCTTCGGTGCTCCACACGAAGACGAGCAAAAACAGAAAGGTCAGGTGAACGCGGATTTCGATTCCGAAAAGACGTCCGAGCGGGATGGACCAACTGCGCATCGACAGGCCTACAAGTATTCTATCTACTTAGACACCGATTGGCCCGGTGGAGATGCGAAAAGGGGAATCGGAAGGGCTGGGACGGAAGATGCGCAGGCTTGGCCTGTAGAGACGCGGCTTGCCGCGTTCCGGCAGACGGCGCAAGCAGAGACTATGCGAGCGGAGACGGGGCAAGCCCCGTCTCTACAGAGGATTATGAGGGTGATTGCTGGCCAATACCGGCGCCGGACGTTGCGATCGTTGCCTGGCCTCGAAATCCGTCCAACGGCCGACCGACTGCGCGAGACGCTGTTCAATGTGCTATGTTCCGGCGATCCGGCAGCGCTGGCCGAGACGACGTGGCTCGATCTGTATGCCGGCACAGGCGCGGTGGGCATTGAGGCGCTGAGCCGGGGCGCGCGGATGGTGCACTTCGTCGAGTCGTCCAAAGCGGCGGCCGAGATGCTTGCCGCAAATTTGAAGTCGTTGGGGATTGTGGGCGGGTTCCAGATCGTCAAGACCGACGCCGGGAAAGCCTTGCGGCAATTGGAGGCGGCGGGAGACACTGCCGATTTTGTCTTTCTCGATCCTCCGTACTCGATGCAGGAGGAGTACGCGAAGACGCTGGCGGGGCTGGCGCAATCAAAATTGCTGGACGAGCAAAGCGTGGTGATCGCGGAGCACGAAAAGAGATTCGACCCAGGAGAGGCGTTTGGGGAATTGCGGCGCTATCGCAAGCTGGTACAGGGAGACGCGGCGCTGAGCTTCTATCGACGGCAGTAAGCTACGGGCTACGGGCTCCGAGCTTCGAGCAAACCACTATCTTCAAGTTCCTGCTCGTGGCTCGAAGCTCGTAGCTCGCAGCGACTAGCCGTTCTCTCTCGTTATAATCACTACGACATGTCTAACTTTCCACCGGTTGAAGAACAACTGGCATATATCAAGAAGGGCGCGGCGGAGATCGTCAAGGAATCCGAACTGCGCTCGAAGCTCGAGCGTTCGCTCGCATCGGGCAAGCCGCTGCGGGTGAAGGCGGGCTTCGATCCGACTGCGCCCGATCTGCACCTGGGGCACACCGTCTTGTTGCGCAAGCTGAAACATTTTCAGGATCTCGGACACACGGTCATCTTCCTTATTGGAGATTTCACCGGGATGATTGGCGATCCAACGGGGCGCTCGGCGACTCGGCCTCCGCTGACGCGAGAGCAGATTGTGGAGAACGCCGAGACCTACAAGGCGCAGGTCTTCAGAATTCTGAGCCCGGGAAAAACGGTGGTGGACTTCAACAGCCGTTGGTTCTCGAAATTTTCGGCCGAAGATCTCATACGTTTGATGGCGAAGTACACGGTCTCGCAGATGCTGGAGCGCGAAGAATTCCATCAGCGTTTCCATGAGGAGAAGCCGATTGCCATGCACGAGTTGGTGTATCCGCTGGCGCAGGGATACGATTCGGTCGCGCTCGAAGCAGATGTGGAACTCGGCGGCACCGATCAGAAATTCAATCTGCTGGTGGGGCGCGAACTGCAGCGCGCTTATGGGCAGGAATCACAAGTCGTGCTGACCACGCCGATTCTCGAAGGGCTCGACGGCGTTAACAAAATGTCGAAGTCGCTGGGAAATGCGATTGGAATTCATGAGCCTCCGCTCGAAATGTACGGCAAGGTGATGTCGATTTCCGACGAGATGATGTGGAGGTATTACGAGCTACTGACGGATGTGCGGGTGGACGCCATCGCGCAGATGAAGGCGGATGCGGCCAGCGGCAAGTCGCATCCGATGGCGCTGAAGAAAGAGCTGGCGCGGTCGATTGTGGCGGATTTTCACTCGGCGGAGGCCGCGGCCAAGGCGGCTGAGGATTGGGCTAAGCAGTTTCAGAAAGACGAGGCGCCGGAAGAAATCGCGACGGCATCCATTGCTTTTGCCGAAAGTGCGAATCGCGAGGGCGATGGCATTCGGTTGGCTAAGGTTCTGGTGAAGATCGGATTTGCAGCATCGACGAGTGAAGCGGATCGGAAGATCAAGGAAGGCGCGGTCAGCGTGGACGGCGTAAAGACGACTACGCCGACAGTAAAGGCTCGCGCCGGCGTCACGCTGACTTTGCGGCTTGGACGGAGAATTAAGAAGGTCGTCCTGGCGTAATGTCCCTAGCTGACTGGAGTTTCCGCTGCACGAACCATGCCTCGCTTTGCTCGGTGGACGGACGAATGCGTCCGTCCCTACGTGGTCCGTGGTAGTTCGGGCGTTTTGTTGTGCCAGTCGGTCGCCTGCTCGTAGGCATGCGCGGCTTGCAGTACCACATCCTCCCGCCAGGGAGCCGCGGCTAGCTGCAGTCCTATCGGCAGTCCATCTTTTGTAAAGCCGCACGGTATGGAGATCGTCGGGATTCCCCAAATATTGAAAGGCCGCGTGTTACGCAGCATCATCAACTCTTGCGGACGCAGGGTGTCAGGGTGCTCGCGGAGTTCGGTGATCGCGGGCGGCGGGATGGGAACCGTCGGCGTCAGCAGTGCGTCCACTTCCTCGAATGTTTTTCGGATGGCGTGGCGGCCTGCCTGGAGGTCGCGGCTGGCCCGGAGAGCGTTGGGTGCGGAGATTTTCGCTCCAGATTGGATGCGCGCCAACGTTGCGGGCTGGTACAGCTCCGATGAACTGGCCAGGAATTGCTCGTGATAGGCGTACGATTCGGCGCTCGAGAGCGTGCGGTCAGTGGAGACTTCTAGTATGACCTCGCGAATCTCAGCGTGAAGTTCGCGAAAAACCTGGATTGCTTTTTCGATGACGGCGGCGATTTCGGGATGGAGATCGTCGAAGAAAAATGCCCTGGGCACGCCGATGCGCAGCCCTGATGGACGCTGCGCGATAGCGCCAACGAAATCCGGAACCGGCGCATCAATACTGTCGGGATCGGCTGCGTCGTAGCCTGCCAACACATGCAGCATCAAGGCCGCGTCATAGACCGAGTTTGCGATCGGTCCTACGTGGTCGTAGGACCATGACAAGGGAATCACTCCGCGGGCGCTGACGCGGCCGTAGGTTGGCTTGAGGCCAACGACTCCGCAGTACGCGGCGGGCAGGCGGATGGACCCGGCGGTGTCCGTGCCGACGGCGGCGAAGCCCAGCCCAGCGGCCACGCTTGCGGCCGAACCTCCAGAGGAGCCTCCGGCGAGACGTGTTGTATCCCAAGGATTGTGGATCTCGCCAAAGAAACTGATCATCGAACTGGCGCCGTAGGCGAATTCGTGCAGATTCTGTTTGCCGAGGATGATGGCTCCGGCTGCGCGCAGGCGGCGGACGACTTCGGCGTCTTCGGTGGGGATTCGGTCTTTGAACACGCCGCTGGCCGCGGTGGTTCGGGTGCTGGCGGTATCGAGAATATCCTTGAGACCAATTGGAATGCCGTGGAACGGGCCACGGTAGTTACCGGCGTGGATTTCGTGCTCGGCTCGCCGCGCTTGATCGAGAGCGGAGTCGGCGAGGACGGTGATGAAGGCGTTCAGTCGCGGGTTGAGCGCCTCGATGCGCGCCAGGCAATCGCGGGTGAGTTCGACGGGAGAGATGGAACGGTCGCGAACTTGCCGGCTTAATTGCTGAATAGTGTGACGCACAGGCTCCTCGGCAGATCGAACAGATTTTACAGGTTGCAGGAGGAATTCATTGCCTGCAAGAGCCATCCACGCGGGATTGGCGAACATTGGGCTGAGGGCGAGATTCCGCAAGATCTTTCGACGGCTTGTCGACGGTAGCTGCTTACCTTGCAGTAACGTTCAAGAGTGCGTTCTTGGCGGGCCATTCTGCCGCAGAATAAGCGCGGCGTGAGACCGGCAATCCGCGTCTCTACCCGGCGGCCGACGATGCGCCCCCTTGGCAGAAAACAACCAAGCTGTCGAGCGCATCCTTGGTAAGAAAGGTGACAGCTTCATGGAGAGCGGCCTCGGATAACTCGGACGACTTGCCGACGAGATCCATGGTCATGCGGACGCGGGTGCCTCCTTTGAGATCGGGACCGAAGGAGACGTTCTGTTCGGCGGTCACGCCCAGAGCGTGGTTAAGCAGGCTAATCGCCCGCGGGGCGCTGATGGAGGTCACAACCGCGGAAATGGTGGTTGCGACGGGCTGAACGACGACGTAACGCACGCGGCTTCCGACCTGCCAGGGCTTGCCCTCAACCCACAAGGCTTCGTCGTAAATTCCGCGATGGAGCAGGCGTTCGAAATTTTGAAAGGCCTGGAACGCGGCGTCGACGGGAACCGGGATCGTAACCGAGTATTCGACGCGCGACAGCATCGAAGCCCCCCCACGTGGGCGCGATTATGCGCCGATTCGGAGGGGAAGGCAAGGCTGGTCGTTCGGCTGACGAATCCGCGACCGGTGACCATCAGAAGACCGAACATTGGCCCGCTCCAAGTCGAGCAACTTGCGCTTGAGGTCGAGACCACCGCCGTAACCGCACAGCGAGCCGCTCGATGCGATCACGCGGTGACAGGGAACAACGATGGCGATCGGATTCCGGTTGTTCGACATACCGACGGCGCGGTAGGCGTGCGGATGACCGATGGCTTGCGCGATGTCGCGGTAGCTGCGGGTCTCGCCGTAGGGAATTTCGATTAGTGCGTGCCAGCAGGCGAGTTGGAACTCGGTTCCACGAAGATCGAGAGGGAAGGAAAACTCGCGGCGCTTCCCCGCGAAGTATTCGTCGAGTTCGCGGAGATAGGGAGCGAGAACGGCTTTGGACTCTTGCAGTTCGATCGTACTCGGATTCAGCTTTTGCACGCGAGCTTCGAATTCAAGTCGCACCAGTCCTTTTGCGGAAGCGGCAAGAAAGAGCGGGCCGACCGGCGAAGAGGCGCGCAAGTAGGACAGAGTTTCCATGATGCGTTGCAGGATAGCACGAGGCTGGCTTGACTCAAGCGTTGCCATTGGTACAGAATCACGCCTCACCCGGGAACGGCAATGGTTGTCCCGGAACTCCCCGCAATGTTCAGCAGGAGGATTATGGACTCGGGATCGCGTGTGTCGGACAGCCGGAGAAAGTTTCTGCGGTATCTTGCGCTCAGCCCTGCCTTGGCCAGTCCGGTCTTGCTGAAGGCTTCCGGTTGGAATGTTTTCGGATCGGCGATGCGTGGCGGGAAGATGCTGGCGACGGCGGAAACTCCCGCACTCCCTGCCGAACTGATTGCGAGCGCGGAGCAGGCGCTGGACGTGATGGAGTTTGAAGCGGTCGCGCGCCAGGTGCTCCCCCCAGCGCACTTCGCCTACCTGGCCACCGGGGTCGATGACGATGCGACCGTGCGGATCAACCACGAGGCGTACGGCCATCTGGAGATACGATCGCGAAGGCTGGTCGACGTAAGCAAACTGGACACTTCGGTGCAGCTCTTTGGAACGACGTGGGAGACTCCAATCTTCCTGTGCCCGGTGGGCTCGATGAAGGCATTTCATCCGGAAGGCGAGGTGGCAGCGGCAAAGGCGGCGCGAAGCCGGCACCATCTTCAGATACTGTCGACCGTCGCCAGTTCAACCGTGGAAGAAGTCACAGCGGCGCGGGGAGCGCCGGTATGGCAGCAGCTTTATCCGACCAACGACTGGAACGTGACGCGGGCGATGATCAAGAGGGCAGAAGCGGCGGGGAGTCCAGTCTTGGTGCTCACGACCGATATACATGTCAACAGCAGCAACCGGGAAACCATCTACCGCGCACGGCGCGTGGATAGGCGCGACTGCTCTGTTTGTCATGAAAAAGGAATGGCAGGGTATTTGCATCAGAGCCCAATGTTTAATGGCTTGGATATCGCGAAAGTCAGCGGTCTGTATGATTCGAGTCTGACTTGGGATTTCGTGAAGCGCCTGAAAGACACTACGAAAATGAAACTCATCCTCAAAGGGATTGTGACGCGCGAGGATGCGCAACTGGCGGTCGAGCACGGAGCCGACGGAATCGTAGTTTCGAACCACGGCGGGCGCGCGGAGGAATCCCTGCGCTCGACCATCGAGTGTCTGCCGGAGGTGGTCGAGGCGGTGAAAGGAAAAGTTCCGGTGCTGATCGATGGTGGTATTCGGCGGGGCACGGACGTTTTCAAGGCTCTGGCGCTGGGTGCGACGGCGGTTGGCATCGGACGGCCCTACGCGTGGGGATTGGCCGCATTTGGACAGCCAGGCGTCGAGGCGGTGCTCGCCATCATGCGGCGCGAACTGGAAACCATCATGAGGCAGGCGGGAACGCCGACGGTCGCCGGCATCACCAAGGCATTCGTCACGGCTCGAACTTAGTCAGCCGCGAAGGCGAAACGATTTCCGAAAACAAAAGACCTCCCGCTTGCGCGGGAGGCCTTCCAGGGGGGAGGTTACTACTACTTTTGCTGTGGCTGATCCTGAGTCCCGGTCGAAGCGAGCTGCTCCAGATTGTTCTTGAGGAGGCTGACTTCAACGCGGCCGCCGGTGATGCGCTTGGGCTTAGCTTCACCCGTCGCGGTTGGAGCATTGCCCATACCGACAAGGTAAATCCGGTAGATGGGAATGTCGTGATTGAGCGCGAGATAGCGGACGACTGACTCGGCCATCTTCTGCGAAGTCGAGATTGCAACCTGTCCATGCCCTGAGGCAAAGCCCTGAACTTCGACCACGTAGCCGCGCTGGTCCTTCAGCGGCGTAGCCATTTCATCGAGAGCGTTCTTGGCCTTTTCGCTGAGCACGGTCTGTCCCGGCTTGAAAAGGATTTCGGTTTGGGTCGTCGGCTGGTACTGATCGATGTTGGTGACCACCTGCTCGACCGTGTTCAGGCGCGTGTTCGCCTGTTGCGCGGTCTGCTGCGCGGCCTGCGCCCTGTTGCCGGCATCGATGGCATGCTGATCGGCTTCATTGGCCTTGTTAGAAGCCAACTGGATTCCTTGCTGCGCGCGCGCATCGGTGTCTTTGATCGCCCGGGTGTTCGAGGCAGTCAGCTCATCGAGTTCGTTGATGCGGTCGCGGATCGGCTGGGTCTGGCGCGCGACATATTTCTTGCGTGCGAACGGGTTCAGGTGACCCCAGAAGCCTTCACGAGTCTCAGGCTGCAAGGGATCTTTGCCGGTGGCGGTCTGGGCCGATGAAGGTTGAGACGAGGATGACTGACTCGTAGCAGGTTGCGTTTGGGCGGTGGAATTATCCTGCGCAAAAACGGGCACCGCCAGAACCACAGCTAGCAGCAGCGCGAAGATGATGCGGTTATTCATTTCAACTTCCTCCAAGTGGGGAATAGGGAGCCATTCCCGGCGCCTTCCGGCGCGATTTTTTATTGCGTCATGCAACAAAGTGCGTAACTTCAGAAACAAGCAGCGACGCAATGGAGCCTCAGAATGCTTGCCTCAAAAACTTGCCCCAAAAAGCGTGCTTTGGAAAGCCGCCCGGTCGTGCGGGGCTGCATCTCTATAAACAGTTTGGGTGCCAAATGCCCGAGTACGGACCGAGAAATGTAAGTGCTTTATTTTCATAGATATTGTACCCTATCGTTTCCCGGCATCCTACTCCGCTTGGCGGTAATTTTGGCGGAACTGATATAAAAACTGCGTGCCGGAGTTTCTGCCAGGTAGTCCGCCGAAACCAGGAAGCCTTTGAAAAACCGGAACAAATCTACCCGAGGGGTCATCCACTAGATTATGCGACGACGGTCATTTGCTACGTTTCTTTTTCCGCTGGCTCTGCTGGCTTTTCTGGTTCACGGCGACTTTGCCGACGCCGAACAAACTCGCTTCGATCTCACGCAACTGAAAGCGCCGCCGGGATTCCATGTTTCGGTGTTCGCCGAAGCAGTGGACGGCGCTCGCATGCTGGTTTTCAGCCCGGGCGGCGTGCTACTGGCAAGCGAATCGAGTGAGAACAAAGTGGTCGCGCTTCCCGACCCGAAACACGCCGGCAAGGCTGCGCGGACGGTCACAGTTCTAGCCGGTCTGAATGAGCCGCACGGGCTCGCGTTTTACGAAGGCAAGTTGTACGTCGCCGAGAACGACAAAGTCCGCCGCTATGACTGGGACGAGGTAAACCTGCGGGCGTCGAATCCTGTCAAGCTCGCCGATCTGCCCACCGGTGGCGGGCACTCGACGCGCAGCATTTTGTTTCATGGCGGCAAGATGTATATCTCGGCTGGATCGAGTTGCAACGCCTGCATCGAAAAAGATCCGCGCCGTGCGACCGTGATGGAATTCAATCCCGATGGCAGCGGCCAGAGAATCTTCGTGAAGGGCCTGCGCAATGCGGTCGGGATCGCGGTGAATCCGAAAACGGATACAGTATGGGTCACAGTAAACGGCCGCGACTGGTTAGGGGACGATCTGCCACCCGAAACGATCTACGATCTCGGCAAAGATGGCGGCGATGCGGGCTGGCCCTATTGCTATGGCGATCGCGTACCCGACTCAAACTTCACCAAGCCGGGAGACAATCGCTGCCAGAGTGTGCTCGAGCCCAAAGTCCAGATGCAGGCGCACTCGGCTCCGCTCGGACTCGCATTCTACGAAGGGGCGCAATTTCCCGCCGAATACCGCAATAACATCTTTGTCGCGTTTCACGGATCGTGGAATCGCAGCGAACCGACTGGCTACAAAGTTGTGCGCGTGAAACTCGACGACAAAGGCCAACCACAGGGCGGCGCGGAAGATTTCATTACCGGGTGGCTCGCGCCGGGTGAGAAGCTAAAAGGCCGCTGGATCGGGCGTCCGGTGGGGATTGCCGTTGGCGGCGATGGGACGATGTATTTGAGCGACGATGCTGCGGGCGTGATTTACCGGATCACATATAGCAAGTAGAACGTGCCGCCGGGCCGCGATCCGTTACTCCGTCAGGTTGTAGATCAGCCCATATGGATCCTTGATATAACACCTGGGAACGTGGGGCTCGTCCTTGATTACTTTGCAACCCTTCTTCTGTAGGCTCGCTCTAGCTTCCTTGACGTTCTTGACAGTGACCTCGAGAACGGGTCCAAGAGGAGGGCCCGGCTCAATGAACAGGTTGATGTGTTTTCCGTGGAGGCCGACCATCTTCGGATTCTTATCTGTGATTTCAAAGCCGAGGGCGTTGACGTAGAATTCGGCCGCCTTGAGCGGATCTTCCGCTTGAATCAAAATATCTGTACCAAATGTATTTGCCATAAGCCTACTCTCCGCAATACTTCTCATACTGCTGGTAGATAAAGGGATCGGTCATGCCCGCGATGTAGTCGCAGATGACGCGCGGCAGCGGTTCCTGCGCGGCTTTTTCGCGGTAGCTGCGCGGCAGGTCATCGGGTTCTTCCATCCAGTGGGCGAACAGTTCTCCGGTGATGCGCTCGGCGTCTTCCTTCTCGGCCGAAAGCGCCGGGCTGTAGTAAAGGTTTTCGTAGAGAAAGTCTTTCAGCTGGCGGCGCTCCGCTTCGACGGGCGGGCTGAAGGCTGGGATGCGCCCGCTGTGGCGGCGGACATCTTCCAGAGAATGTACTCCCGCCGCGCGCACACGCTGCGCCGTGTTGGTAATCAGGTCTCCGACAAATCCGTCAAAAATGCTTTTCAGCGCTTCGTTAAATACGAGCTTCCCGGCGGCGTTCGGGTAGCGGCTTCTGGCGTCGTGATAATGACGCGCGAAAAGGTCCACATTATCGGCAATCTGCTCGGCGGTCAGCAGCCGGGCTTCGTAGCCATCGTCTAGATCCGCGGTGCTGTAAGCGATCTCGTCGGTCAGGTCGATGAGCTGTGCTTCGAGCGGGGGACGCTGTTCGAGCAGATACTCGGCAAGTTCAGGATGTTCCTTCGCGTCGTAATCGTGCGAGTGCTTGATGATGCCCTCGCGTACTTCGAAGGTGAGGTTCAGGCCGCGAAATGCGGCGTAGCGAAGTTCGAAATCCTCGACAATACGCAGCGCGTGCAGGTTGTGATCGAACGCAAGCCCGTGCAGCCGCATGGCGGCGTCGAGCGCCTTTTCTCCCGAGTGGCCGAACGGAGGATGGCCGAGATCGTGCACCAGAGAAAGCGCCTCCACCAGATCGGTGTTCAGCCCCAGTTGTGCGGCAATGGTGCGCGAGATCTGCGCGACCTCGATGGTATGAGTCAGCCGGTTGCGGAAGTGGTCGGAGTAGCGGCGAGTGAAAACCTGGGTCTTTGCTTCCAGGCGGCGAAAGGCGCGGGCATGGACCACACGATCGCGGTCGCGCTGAAAGTCGTTGCGATAAGGATGCGACGGCTCGGGATGGCGGCGTCCGCGGGAGTCTTCGACGCGCACCGCATAGTCGGCGAGCATGAACAAAGTCTAGCAGCGTTTGGCGCTGTCAGATCCCAGGCTTTTCTTTACCGCCGAGACGCAGAGAGCGCCGAGAAAATCTTTTTTCAATTCCATTCGATGGAGAGTCGTAAAGCCACAAAAAGGTTTTCTCGGCGACCTCGGCGTCTCGGCGGTGAACAATTCCCGCTACTACTTCGCGCCCTCTTCCCGGGCGAGCTTCATCTTCGCGGAATCGAGCTTCGTCTGCACTCGCGCCTGGTCCACTGGATCGACATCGGCGGAGATCATGCGGTTCCACTCCGTGAGCGCACGCTCCCAGTTGGTCGCGGCCATTTTCAGGCGTCCGGTTTTCTGGTAGAGATCGCCGAGGTGGTCGTGGACGGTGGGATCGGTATTGATTTTCTGCGAGGCTTTCAGCAGATTGTCTTCCGCCAATTCGTATTTTCCCAGGCGGAAGTACGCCCAGCCCAGCGAATCCAGATAGGCTCCGTTGGCGGGGTCGAGATCGACGGCGCGCTTGACATAGCCGAGCGCTTCCTCGAGCTTCATGTTCTGGTCGGCCAGCATGTAGCCCAGATAATTCAGCGTGGCAGCATTCTCGGGATCGCTGGACAGCACCTTCTGAAATTGCGCTTCCGCGTCGGAGTAGTGCTTCGCTCGTTCAAAGGCCGCGCCCCGCAGAAACCAGATGTCCCGTTTGTCTTCCGGCTTGGTCGAAAGCTGCTCGGCCTTGTCCAGCGCCTGCTCGGCATCGCTGAACCGGCGCAGGCGCGTGTTCATCTCGGCCAGACGGATGTAAATTTCGCGGTCTTCAGAAGTCGAGCTGGAGTTCGAACTGGAGGTCGAGCTGGCGGTGCCCTTCAGCAGCGCGCGAACTTCCTTGAGCGCCTTGTCGGCGTCTCCCATATCCGCTTCTTGCGCGGCCAGCACCATCTTCAATTGCGGGGTGGGCAGCTTCTGCACCGCTTCCTTGGAAGTATCGAGCGCCTTCTGCCACTCCTTCGCTTCGCGCCACGTATCGATAATCTGCTGATAGCCGCGCTCGATGTTGTCATCTCCGCCCAAGGCGATGATTTCGCGGAAAGCCTCGTTGGCGGCCTGATTGTTGCCCTGATCGCGGTAGATCGTGCCTAGCCTCTCCAGAAACACCGCTCGATTGCTCTTCTCACCGTTCGAATATTTGCCGGCGGGCTTTTCCGATTTTGCCAGCAAGTCGCGCATGATCGGAATCGCTTCGTCGTAGCGGCCCTGCGCCTGGTAAATGGCGGCGATGTTGTAGGGAACTTCGAGCGAGTCCTGCACCATCGTCTCGGCTTTTTTCAGATTCTCAAGCGCGAGATCGAACTTACCTTGCTTGCGGTAGATTTCCGCGATGCGCACGTAGGTTTGCGCATCTTCCGGATTCGCATCCGCAATTACTTTGTACTGTTCGAGAGCGGCATCGACCTGGCCATCGTTCAGCAGGTTCTGGGCGAGGCCGCGAATCGCATCCAGGTTGTCGCGGTCGAGTTCAATAGCATGCCGATAGGCGTCGACCGCTTCCTTGTATTGCTTCTGCTGCTCGTAGGTGTAACCAAGCGCCGAATAGAGCTTGGCCGAACGTTCGGTGTTCGGCACCGAACTGAGCACCTGAGTGGCGCGAGCCGTGTCACCCAGTTCGTTGTAGAGATAGGCGAGGGTAGTCACCGCCTCTTCGGAATCCGGCTGCAGCTTCACGGCGGTCTTGAATTCGCTCTCCGCTTTTTGCAGATCGTTGTTTAAACGATACAGGCGCCCGAGAAGCAGGTGGTCATCCATGCTGTCGGGTTGCAGGCGGACGATCTGCTCATACTGCTCGAT
>Ga0209415_10014681_pt1 | contig 12778 bp, 11 predicted proteins | sample PeaSoiSIISIP2007_FD_187696 | JGI IMG/M metagenome (GOLD analysis project Ga0209415, IMG submission 187696) | Peat soil microbial communities from Weissenstadt, Germany - SII-SIP-2007 (SPAdes) (version 2) | ecosystem: Environmental > Terrestrial > Soil > Wetlands > Peat | place: Germany...
AGCAATGAGCGTCCCTACCGCGATTTTTCCTTCCCCTGGCTTGGATTTTCCTTCCCCAAGGCTTGGATTTTCCTTCCTCCAGCTTGGATTCTCCTTCCCCGCTTCGCGCAGAAGGAGAACTCGGCGGCGGGCATCGCTGAGACGCGACTGATATCGGCGATCAGCGTGGCGACGACGGACGACCGCATGAAGCTTCCAGACGCGAGGCGAAACGAGTGAGACGCGCGCTCCTCATCGCGGGCCCGACGGCAAGCGGCAAGTCGGCGGCGGCGCTCAAGCTCGCTGAGACGTTCGGCGCGACGATCGTCAACGCGGATTCGATGCAGGTCTACGCGGACCTGAGGATCCTGACGGCGCGGCCGACCCTTGAAGAGGAGCGGCTTCAGCCGCATCGTCTGTTCGGCGTCATCGACGGCGCAGTCAATTATTCTGTTGGACGATGGGCGCGGGCGGCGCGCGAGGTTCTCGGCGAGGTCGGCGAACGGCCGGTCATCTTCGTCGGCGGCACGGGCCTCTATTTTCGCGCGCTGACCGAAGGCCTGTCCGACGTACCCGCTGTGCCCGAAGCGCTGCGCGCCGACGTGCGACGAAAGGCGGAAGAGCGCGCGACGATCGAGCTCCACGCCGAACTTGCCGCGCGCGATCCCGAAACCGCGGCGCGCGTGACGACGGCGGATCGCCAGAGGATCTTGCGCGCGCTCGAGGTGTTCGCCGCGACCGGGCGCCCGCTGGCGTCGTTCTTAGGCGCCCGGGCGGCGCCGGCGCTGGCCCCGAGCGAATGGACGGGCCTGTTCCTCGCTCCCGATCGGGCGGAGCTCGCTCAGCGCATCGACGCCCGTTTCGACGCCATGCTCGCCGAAAGCGTGCTCGACGAGGTCGCGGCGCTTGCCCGCCGCCGCCTCGATCCCGCGCTGCCGGTCATGCGGGCGCACGGGGTCAAGCATCTCATCGCTTCTCTCGAAGGCCGTGTGTCGCTTGCCGAGGCGACCGAACGCTCGAAGCTCGACACCCGCCGCTACGCCAAGCGGCAATTCACCTGGGCGAGGCATCAGCTCACTGGCTTCAGATGGGTCGCGCCGGAGGAGGCCGTGGACGAGGGAGCGCGGGCGCTCGCATCGGGCGGCTGAGGCGACGCTTCCGTCTGTCGTCGCCCATGCGCACGTTCACGAATCGTTATCCTTGGCGAGAGATCGTCGGAAGCCCTCCCATTTGCTTAACTTCCTCTCGCTTGAATGCGAGCAAGCGGGAATGCCGCTTGGCACGAAATGGCCTCTGCAATGCGCCTCAACAATGATGCGACGGGGAAGGCCGGGCGTGGCCGCGTCAGTTTGCTCAGCGGAATCCTGCTCGTAACGCTCGCCGTGGGCGCCCTCGGGACGGTCGAGGGACAAGGCGTCGAAGCCGTTGCGAAGCGGAGCGCCGCCGCGACGATCCTGGCGCGAGCGTCGCAAGCTGTTGTCACGGCGCCGTACGCAGTCCTCAGTCTCCTCGAGTATGACGACAGCAAGGAAGCGAGGCGACAAGCGCCCATCTTGTTTCTCGATGCGGCGCGCGAGCCGAAGCGCGCGCTGGATGAGGCCATGCTGCTTGCGCCGGGCAAGCCGGCCCAGATCGACGGGTTCAGGACACGATTTGAAGACTTGCTCGAGAAGGCTCCGGGGCCGCTCGCAATCGGCGACGCGACGCCGGGCTTGACGAGGGGCTCTGACCTCACCGCCGCCGACATTGCCGAGCTCGCGTCCGGCGCGCGGTTGGCCGCCGAAACCGGCGTCCAGCGCCAGTCGCCAGCAGGATCTATCGGGATTCGACCAAGCCTTCTTCCATGAAAACTCAATACGGGCTGGCCATACGCTCGCCGGTTTGACGCCGCCGGGTTGTCGCGGTCGGCGCTTTGGGTATAGCTGGCGGCGCCCGATTGGCCGGAGCGCCCCATGCCTCAAGTCCGAGCGAACGGTATTGACATTGAATATGAGAGCTTCGGGCGCGAAGGCGACCCGCTCATTTTGCTGATCATGGGCCTCGCGGCGCAGCTCATTTTCTGGCCGGAGCCGCTCTGCGAAGGCTTGGCGGCCAAGGGATTCCGCGTCGTGCGGTTCGACAACCGCGACATCGGCAAGTCGACCCACCTCACGGATCGCGCGGCGCCGGACATGCGCGAGCTTTTCAGAGAAGCCGCTTCAGGCCGACAACCACACGTTCCCTATTCGCTGTCCGACATGGCCGACGACGCCGTCGGCCTCATGGACGCGCTGGGCCTCGGACGCGCCCATATCGTCGGCGCATCGATGGGCGGCATGATCGCCCAACTTGTCGCGATCAACTATCCGGACAGAGCGAAAAGTCTGGTTTCGATTATGTCCACCACCGGCCGGCGGGACCTTCCGCCCGGCGATCCTGACGCGCTCGCCGTGCTTGCGAGGCCGCCGAGGAGCTCAAGCCGCGAAGACCTCATCGAAAACGGCTTGCTTGTCCGGCATGCGCTCGCGAGTCCAAGCTTCCCGCAAAGCGAAGCCGACATTCGCGCCCTCGTGGAGGGCGTCGTGGATCGCGCGCCCTACGACCCGAACGGAATTGCGCGTCAGTGGGCGGCCGTCATCGCCGCTCCGCCCCGCAACGAGCTCCTGAAGACTGTCCGATGCCCCGCATTGGTCCTTCATGGCGACAGGGATCCGCTGTTTCCCGTCGCCACGGCCAAGGACACCGCCGAAAACATCCCAGGCGCCGAACTGGTCGTCGTCCCGGGCATGGGCCACGGCTTTCCGGAGTCGCTTGTGCCAATTTTGCTGAAGGAAATCGGCGACTTCGTATCGAAGGTGGAGGGGCGCGCGACCTAGGTTCGGCACGAACGTCGTCAACATTCGCCTTGCCGACCCGCGTCGCAGTCCTCAGTTGATGCCGCCGGCGCCCCTCACTCGAACACCACCACCTGCCTGACCCCGATGCCCTCGCGCAGCCGGTCGAAGCCCTCGTTGATGTCGTCGAGCTTCAGGCGGTGGGTGAGGAGCCTATCGACCGGCAGACGGCCGGCCCTGAAGAGAGCGACGTAGCGCGGCACGTCGCGCAACGGAATGGCCGAGCCGATGTAGGAGCCTTTCAAGGTGCGCTCCTCCGCGACCATCGTCACGGGCGCGAGGCTGAGGCGGCTGTCGGGACGGGGCAAGCCGGCGGTCACGGTCGTCCCGCCGCGCGCGGTCGCCGCATAGGCGAGCTCCAGCGCCGCAACGGCGCCGGCCATGTCGAAGGCGACATCGACCCCGCCGCCGGAGATGCGGCGTATCTGATCGGCCGCGTCCGGCGCGGCGGCGTTGACGGCGTCGGTCGCGCCGAGCTTCGCGGCGAAAGCGAGTTTCTCGTCCGATAAATCGACCGCGACGATCTGACGCGCGCCGGCCAACTTCGCGCCGAGGACGGCGCTTAAGCCGACGCCGCCCAAACCCACCACCGCGACCGATTGGCCCGGTTCGACCTTCGCGGTGTTGACGACCGCGCCAACCCCGGTCAGCACCGCGCAGCCGAACAGGGCGGCGAGCTCGAGCGGCAGGTTGGGATCGATCTTCACGCAGGATTCCCGCGCAACAACCGCATGTTCCGCAAAGGCGGATACGCCGAGGTGATGGTTGACAGGCTCGGCGTGGAACGCAAGCCGGCGCTCGCCGGATAGCAAGGTTCCCGCGCCGTTGGCCTTGGCCCCCGGCTCGCAGAGCGCGGGGCGTCCGGCCGCGCAAGGGCCGCAGCGGCCGCAGCTCGGCACGAAGACGAGCACGACATGATCGCCGGCCTCAAGATCAGTCACGCCTTCCCCGACGGCCTCGACGATTCCCGCCGCTTCGTGGCCTAGCGCCATTGGGGTCGGCCGTGGCCGCGAACCGTCGATCACCGACAAGTCGGAATGGCACAGGCCGGCCGCCTTGATCCCCACCAGGACTTCGCCGCGGCCGGGGGAGCTGAGGTCAAGCTCGGCAATCTCGAGCGGCTTCGAGGCCGCATAGGGCGGGGGCAGGCCGATCTGGCGAAGTACGGCGGCTTTGACGCGCATGTCGTTGGTCTCGGGGCGAGGGTGCCCGATGCTCTAGCGAGTTCGCGGAGCGGGGCAATGGGAAAGTTGGCTTGGAGGGGCCCGCACTTGCGCGCCGAACGCCCCCGCGCCACATACGCGTTCAAGCCTGCATCGCCGATCGCAGGCCCCGCCGCCGGAGCTGACCCATGCCGCAGACCAACAGCCGTTTCTTCGACGATCTCTCGCGCCTCATGACCGACGCCGCGGGCCTCGCCGACGGCGCGCGGCGGGAGGCTCGGACTTTCGCCCGCACGCAGATGGAGCGGATGATGGCCGGCATGGACATCGTCAGCCGGGAGGAATTCGAGGCCGTTAAGGAAATGGCGGCGCGCGCCCGGGACGAGAACGAGAAGCTTGCCGCGAGGATTGCGGCGCTGGAGGCGAGGCTGGGCGAAGCAAAGCCCTGATCGGACTCGCATTCTTCTGGCAGAGTCTTGATTCAGTTCGCAGATTCTGTGGACGGATGAGCGGCCCGGTTTACGAATGGCCGCGAATCAGCGAGGTTGCTGCGCGCCGCCTGGCTCGCACGGGTCGAGGCGGCTGTTCGCGCCTTCGTCTCCTAAATCTCGCAAGGACCTCTGATGACCCTGATCGAAAGCAGTTCCGGCGATCGTCCCGAGCATCCCGTCGACGTCGTGGAGCGTCTGGCCGCCGTCAACGAGTGGACCTTCGATCGGGCTGAGGCCGACGAGATTTCAATCCTGGTCTCGGGCTGTTTCGCCAATTACGACGTCGCGATCACTTGGTTGCCGGAAATCGAATCGCTGCATGTCAGTTGTTCGTTCAATCTCAAGACGCCCCAGCACAAACGCGCAGCGATCGGCGAGCTGATGCAGCTCATCAACGAACAATTGTGGCTCGGCCATTTCGACCAGTGGAGCCAGCAGGACATGGTGATGTTTCGCCACTCCTTGTGCCTCGCCGGCGGCGCGCGAGCGAGCGACGCGCAATGCGGCGCGGTGGTCAAGGCGGCTGTCGACGCCTGCGACACCTATTTCCAGGCGTTCCAGTTCGTCTTATGGGCGAATCGCGCACCGCGCGAGGCCATCGCGCTATCCGCGTTCGAGACGAGCGGGTCGGCTTGATGCGGGCGCCGAAGCGCTGAAGGGCAGCGGTTAGCGCTCCCCATGCGCGGGACTGGCGCCCGGCGTCGATTGCGTGTAAGAGCCGCGCCTTCGTTTTCCGCGCCCCTTCGCGCGCGCTTCCGATTGGAGTTCTCTCGATGGCCGTTCCCAAACGCAAAACGTCGCCCTCGCGCCGCGGCATGCGCCGCTCGGCCGACGCCCTCAAGGCCCCGACCTATGTCGAAGACAAGGATTCGGGAGAACTTCGCCGCCCCCATCACATCGACCTCAAGAGCGGCACGTATCGGGGCCGCCAGGTCCTGAAGGCGAAATCGACGGCCGCCGACGCGTGACCGCGCCTTTTGCTTGGCGCGAGGCGACGAGCGTTTCGCCCACTTGAGCGCGTAGGCGAGCGTCAGCGCCGGGGCGGCGGGCGCGGCCACTGCTTGAGCTCCTTCGGGGCGGGGGTCTCGACAGCGATGTGGCGGAGGGTGGCCAGCGCCGCGGACGCGCTGGCGCCAAGCGCGCGAGATTGAGAAGCTCCCCTGCGCAGAGGCCTACTGGAGACGCAATACCCCGACGCGGTCCGCCATTAACAAGCTTTCATGTTAGGGCCATCGCGCGTTTAGACGTCTCAGCGCATTATTCGCGTTCTGAGGCTGACGGATTGTCGTTAGCACGTAGTGAAATTGGTCCCTGGGAGCCCTTGATGCCTTTTGTTCGCCCCTCGTATTCTCTCCGTGCGGCGCTTCTCGGCGCCGTCGCGCTGGCCGCCCTAGGCGGCGCCGCGTTCGAGACCACGCTCGTTCCCGTCTCCGCGGCAGCCACGACCGCGCAAGCAGCAGCGGGCCCCGCCTCGTTCGCCGACATCGTTGACCGTGTGAGGCCGGCCGTCGTCTCGGTCAAGGTCAAGCTGGCCGACGCCGACCCAGTCGATGACGAAGACTCCCAGGGCATGCCGGGCCTCCCGGATCTTCCGAGAAATAGCCCATTCTACCGTTTCTTCCGCCATTTCGGCATGCCGAACAACAACAACGACAACAACGACGGCGAGCGTGGGCCCCGCCACCATCTGACGCAAGCGCAGGGGTCGGGATTCTTCATCTCGGCCGACGGCTACATCGTCACCAACGACCACGTCGTCGACCACGCCACTGAAGTGACCATCACCACCTCGGACGGCAAGTCCATGCCGGCCAAGGTGATCGGCGCCGACAGCAAGACGGACCTCGCGCTGCTGAAGGCTCAGGGCAGCGACTTCCCTTATGTCAACTTCGCGTCCCAGGCGCCGCGCGTCGGCGATTGGGTCATCGCGGTAGGCAACCCGTTTGGCCTCGGCGGCACGGTGACTGCCGGCATCGTCTCGGCGCGCGGGCGCGACATCGGCTCCGGCCCCTATGATGACTTCCTGCAGATCGATGCGCCGGTCAATCACGGCAATTCCGGCGGACCGACCTTTAACGCTGAAGGCGAGGTGGTCGGGGTAAACACCGCGATCTTCTCGCCATCGGGCGGTAGCGTCGGCATCGGCTTCGCCATCGCTAGCGACGTCGTCAAGAACGTCGTTCAGCAGCTCAAGGAGACCGGCTCGGTGACGCGCGGCTGGATCGGCGTCCAGATCCAGTCCGTGACGCCGGATCTGGCCGATAACCTCGGCCTCAAGAATGCGGCGGGAGCGTTGGTGGCCGCGGCGCAGAAGGATTCGCCCGCCGCCGCCGCGGGCGTGAAGAGCGGCGACGTCATCACCGCGGTCGATGGCGAGGCGGTCGCCGATCCGCATGATCTCGCCCGGCGTATCGCCGCCCTTGGCCCGAAGAAGACGGCCAAGCTCTCGATTATCCGCGATGGCTCGCCGATGACGATCGACGTGACGCTCGGAACCATGCCTGTCGACAAGGTGGCGAGCGCCGAAACGCGCGACTCCGACAGTAACGAGGGCTCCGTGCTCGCCAAACTCGGACTGACGCTGCGCGCCGCGCACGGGCAGGACGGCGTGGTCATCGCCGACGTCGACCCCGACGGCGACGCGGCGGACAAGGGCCTGAAGGAAGGCGACGTGATCCTCGAGGTCGCCGGCAAGCCCGTCAACCGGCCGTCGGAGGTCGCTGAGGCGATCAACGCAGCCAAGTCCGACGGCAAGAAGTCAGTCCTGCTTCGCGTGAAGTCGGGCGACGGCGAGCGCTATCTCACGCTGCCCACGCGCGCGTCCTGATCCTCGGCGTCCCGCGGCCACGTGGGACGCCGACATGCAATGGGCGGAAGGGTTCATGGGCACGTCCCCGGCCCGGCGCATAGCGCGCCCTTCCGTCCAAGTCGGCGGTCGCACATTTCCCCGCCCGCGCGACCCCGACAAGGTGGCGGCAGGTCCTTATCAAACCCCCCGAGGACCTGCCGCCATTCCTTTTTTGGCTTAAGCGCCCCGGATTCGCTATATGTCCGACATGCGCATCCTCATCATCGAAGACGACCGCGACGCGGCGGCGTACCTCGCCAAGGCGTTTCGGGAAGCCGGACATGTCGCGGACCAGGCCAATGACGGCGTCACCGGATACGATCTGGCGCTCGAAGGCGCTTATGACGTCGCCATCGTCGATCGCATGTTGCCGAAAATGGACGGCCTGACGCTGGTCGGCTCGCTGCGCAATCAGAACAACGAGACGCCCGTCCTCATTCTGTCCGCGCTCGGCCAGGTCGACGACCGCGTCAAGGGCCTGCGCGCCGGCGGCGACGACTATCTGTCGAAACCCTACGCCTTCTCCGAGCTCCTGGCCCGGGTGGAGGCGCTGGCGCGCCGCCGCCCCAAGGGCGCGCCGGAGGAAACGGTCCTGCGGGTCGCCGACCTGACGCTCGACCGGCTTTCGCATAAGGTCACGCGCCGAGCCGAGGAGATCGTCTTGCAGCCGCGCGAATTCCGGCTGCTCGAATATCTGATGCAGAACGCCGGCAAGGTGGTCACGCGCACCATGCTGCTCGAGCATGTTTGGGATTACCACTTCGATCCGCAGACCAATGTGATCGATGTGCATGTATCGCGCCTGCGGGCCAAGATCGATCGCGATTTTGACGCGCCGCTCTTGAGCACCGTCCGCGGCGCGGGATACATGATTCGTGACGGCGCTCGGTAAGCTCCTCCGCGCCACCGCTTTCCGCCTCGCGCTGGCGATCCTAGGCTTGAGCGCCATCGGCGCCGGCATCGTGCTCACGGTTATCGCCTGGCAGGTCGTCTCGGTCGTGGACCGGGAGATCGCGCAGACCATCGATGCCGAGGCCAAAGGCCTCATCGACACCTTCAACAACGAAGGCCTACGAAGGCTCTACGACGTGATCGAGGCGCGCAAGCGAGAGCCCGGCGCCTCCCTCTATTTGCTGACCGACCCCGTCGGCGAGCCGCTCGCCGGCAATGTTGAGCAAATTCCCACCGAGGTGTTGTTGCACCCGGGTTTCGTGCCCATCGTCTATCGCGGAAACGCGCGCGGCGCTCGCGGTCGGCAGGCGCTCGTGGGAGTCTATATTCTGCCGGGCGGCTTTCGCCTTTTGATCGGACATGATCTTGGCGACCGGGCCCGCATCGGGGCGGTCATGGTGCGCGCGCTGGCCATTTCGCTCATATTCTTCGCCGCGCTCGCGGCGCTCGGCGCGCTGTTCGTGGCGCGGCGGGTGCTGCAGCGCATTGACGACATGAACACCTCGGCGCACGGCATCATGGCGGGCGACCTGACGCGCCGCCTCCCGGTGTCTGGTTCCGGCGACGAATTGGACCGGCTGGCGGAGGGCCTCAACGAGATGTTGGGGCGCATTGCCGAGCTGATGGAAGGCCTGCGGGAGGTTTCCGACAACATCGCGCATGACCTGCGCACGCCGCTCACCCGCCTGCGCAACCACGCCGAGGCGGCGCTCGCCTTCGGCGGCGACGCGGCGGCCTATCGCCTGGCGCTCGAGAAGACGATCGAAGAGTCCGACGCGCTCATCAGGATTTTCAACGCGCTTTTATTGATCGCGCGCGCGGAGGCCGGCGGCGACATCGAGCCGCTCCAGCTTTTCGACGTCGGCGAAGCGGTCAGAAGCGTCGCCGAGCTTTACGACCCGATCGCCGAAGAGGAGGGCGTTGGGCTGACGGTCCACACCGAGCGTGCGCTCATGGTTCGGGGAAATCGCGAGCTGATCGGCCAGGCGATCGCCAATCTGGTCGACAACGCGCTCAAATACGGCGCGCCGAACAAGCGCGCCGCCTGCCCTGACGCGAAGCCCGACGTAATCATTGCGGCGCGACGCTCGGGCGACTCCGTCCTCCTGACGATCGCCGACCGGGGTCCGGGAATTGCGCTGCCGGACCGGGCGCGGGTTCTCGACCGGTTCGTGCGGCTCGAAGGCTCGCGCTCGCGGCCGGGTTCCGGACTCGGCCTTTCGCTCGCCGCGGCCGTGGCGCGCATGCATGGAGGCTCGGTCGAACTCGAGGACAACGAGCCGGGACTTCGTGTGCGTGTCACACTGCCCGCCGCGGATGAGCCGCCCCGATCGCTGGCGCCCGCCGACTTGGTCGTGAATGACCGCAACGCTCGCTGAAAGCCTCGTCGACGCGCCGCGGCTTTCCGCGCCGGCGGAAGCCCGGCGCCGCCTCGCTTCGCTGGTCGAGACGGCGTCCGCCGCGGACCTCGCGCCCGAGTTCGAGCGCGGCCGGACCCGCGATTGTCTTCTCGGCCTCGCCGACCATTCGCCCTACCTTTGGGCGTTGGTCAGGGAGGACCCGGCCCGGCTTGTCCGGCTGCTCCGGCGTCCGCCGGGCGAATCGCTCGACGCGCTGGTTCGGGCGCTCGCCACGCGGCGCGACGACGACGAAGCGCAACTAATGCGCGCCCTGCGCCGGGCCAAGCGTGAATCGGCGCTTCTCATCGCGCTTGCCGATATCGGCGGCGTATGGGACCTCATCGCGGCGACCGAGGCGCTGACCCGCTTCGCCGACGCCGCCGTCGGCGCCGCGCTCGCCTTCCTCTTACGCAGAGACGCGCTCGCCGGACGGTTGGCGCTCGACCCTCAAGCGCCTCATCCGCAAGCCGGCTCCGGCGTGGTCGTGCTGGCGCTCGGCAAGCACGGCGCGGGCGAGCTCAATTATTCGAGCGACGTCGACCTTATCGTCCTCTACGACGCCGCGGCGGCCTCGATTCCGGAAGGAACGGAGCCGGCACAGTTGTTCGTGCGCATGACCAAGGCGCTCGCGCGCCTGCTGCAGGAGCGAACGAGCGACGGCTACGTGCTCCGGGTCGACCTTCGCTTGCGGCCCGATCCGGCCTCGACGCCGGTCGCCCTGTCCACCTTGAGCGCCTACGCCTACTACGAGACGGTCGGCCAGAACTGGGAGCGCGCCGCGCTCATCAAAGCGCGCCCGGCGGCGGGCGATATCGCGCTCGGCGAGCGCTTCCTTGCCGACCTCGCCCCGTTCATCTGGCGCAAATATTTCGATTATGCGGCGATCGCCGACATTCATGCGATGAAGCGGCAGATCCACGCCGTGCGCGGCCACGAGCACGTCGTCGTCCCCGGCCACGACCTCAAGCTCGGACGCGGCGGCATTCGCGAGATCGAGTTCTTCGTCCAGACGCAGCAGCTCATTTTTGGCGGACGCCGTCCCCAGATGCGCGGGGCTCGTACGCTCGACATGCTCAGGCGCCTTCATGCCGACAAATGGGTAAGCGCCGAGGCTGTCGACGATCTCAGCAAGGCTTATGTCTTCCTGCGGCGCGTCGAACACCGGCTGCAGATGGTCGCCGACGAGCAGACGCAGCGGCTTCCGTTCGAGCAGGCGGCGCTCGCTCGTTTCGCCAGGTTCTGCGGCTATGTGCGGCTCGCGGATTTCGCCAGGGACCTCACCCATCACCTGACCAGGGTGGAGCGGCACTACGCGCGACTTTTCGAGGACGCGCCGACGCTCGGCGTCGCTTCAGGCAGTCTTGTCTTCACCGGCGCCGTCGATGATCCGGAGACGCTTGCGACCCTGCGCGCGCTCGGATTTCAAAGGCCCGAAGCTGCGGCGGAGACTGTTCGCGGCTGGCATTTCGGCCGGCGCGCGGCGGTCCGCAGCCCCCGGGCGCGGGAAGTCCTGACGGAATTGACCCCGGCGCTGCTGGAGGCCTTCGCCGGATCGGGCGACGCCGACGCCGCGCTCGCGGCCTTCGACGAGGCGCTGGCGCGCATGCCCGCCAGCGTCGAGCTCCTGTCGATCCTGCGCTCGAACGAGGCTCTCCGCCAATTGTTCGGCGACGTTCTGGGCAGCGCCCCGCGGCTGGCGCAGGTGATCGCGACTCGACCCCATGTGCTCGACGCGGCGATCGACCCCGCGCGGCGCGTCGATTTCGAGGCGAGCTTCGACGAGGACGAGATGGGCGCGCGGGTCGAGGCCTTCGTCTCGCAGGCGCAGAACATCGAGGAGGCGCTCAACCGCGCGCGAGACTTCGCCGCCGAGGAGAGCTTCTCGATCGGACTCCATCTCCTGTCGGGGCGCCTCGACTCGGATCGCGCAGGCCGCGCCTACGGCGCTCTGGCGCAAGGACTGATCGCGGCGCTGCTCAAGCGTGTCATGAAGGCGTTCGCAGCCGAGCACGGACGGGTGCGCGGCGGAAGGCTCGCAGTCGTCGCGCTCGGCAAGCTCGGCTCGCGTGAGATGACCGCGTCTTCCGATCTCGACCTTATTCTCATCTACGATTTTCCGACTGACGCGGGTGAATCGAACGGCCGGAGGCCGCTGGGTCCCGGGCTCTACTATGCGCGCTTGACGCAGCGGCTCATTTCGGCGTTGACGGCGCCCACCAAGGCGGGCCGCCTCTACGAGGTCGACATGCGCTTGCGCCCGTCAGGGCGCAAGGGGCCCCTCGCGACCCAGTTCTCGTCGTTTCAGCTCTATCAGCGGGACGAGGCGGAGACCTGGGAGCACATGGCGTTGACGCGCGCGCGCGTCGTCGCCGGCGACGCGAGTTTGGCGGCGGAGATCGCCGAGACGGTGCGACACACGCTGACCCGAAAGCGCGACGCGACAAAAATCGCCCGCGACGCCCGCGCGATGCGCGCGCTCATCGCCTCCGAAAAAGGCGACAAGGACCTGTGGGACCTGAAGCTGGTCGCGGGCGGGCTCATCGACATCGAGTTCATCGCTCAGTACCTGAGCGTCGCCCACGGGCGCGAGCATCCAGCCATCCTCGATGTCTCCACGCGCAAGGTCCTAGAAAAGGCCAGCGCGGCGGAGCTGATCACGGCCGACGAGGCCGAGATCCTGATCGACGCGCACCGGCTCTACACGGATGCGACGCAATTCATGCGCCTCATGACCTCCGGCCCGTTCGATCCAGCCAAAGCCGCCGCCGGCGTCAAGCGCCGAATCGCCGCAGCGACCGGCTTTCCGGACTTCGACGCCTTCACGGCGGCGCTGGGCGAATCGCGAACGCGAGTGCGCGCGGCGTTCGAGGCGATCGTCGCGAGCTAGCGGTCAAAATCTGATGCTTGGCTCCCACGCGACCGGAGTCGGACCCGGAGCGGCCATTCATCTTCGGATGATGACGCCAAGGCAATAAAAGACTAGCCAAGATATTTGCAATTTTAGGACGGTGGCGCGAGCAGGTGCGTGGGGTATCCGAGGATGGTTGAGACGCGCCGGGTCTGGCGATCGGAA
>Ga0209415_10014682_pt1 | contig 12778 bp, 13 predicted proteins | sample PeaSoiSIISIP2007_FD_187696 | JGI IMG/M metagenome (GOLD analysis project Ga0209415, IMG submission 187696) | Peat soil microbial communities from Weissenstadt, Germany - SII-SIP-2007 (SPAdes) (version 2) | ecosystem: Environmental > Terrestrial > Soil > Wetlands > Peat | place: Germany...
CCCAGGATGTGGTGAGACCCCTCTACGGGTCGGACGAGTGCCGACCCGCACGGGTGGAGCGGATGGGAAGGGAGGGAAAGTAATTCCGGGACTCCCCGAGCGGGTACTCCCCTGAGTAGAATCCCAAAGCCGCTTCGCGCGGGAGGAGCGACGGAGACCCCCCCGATGGCCCGACGAGGGGGGACCGCCCTCCGGCATCATCCTTTTGGCTTCGGTCGCCCTCCTAGGTACGGACCGGTTGTGAACCAGCGCGCCGACCTTGGGGTTCACTATCTCCTTCGGGGAGAGTACGACCGCGCCGTGCGGGCGTTCCTAGATGTAATCCGGGAGGATCCGACGGATGCCTCCGCCTGGTCGTACTACGGGATCAGCCTCGCCCACATCGGCCGGCCGGCGGAAGCGGAGGCGGCGCTCGCCCGCGCCATCCAGCTCGCCCCGTCCAGCGGAGAGTCCTGGTTCCATCTCGGGGTCGCGCGGTCGCTCCGCGAAGAGTGGAGCGATGCGGCGAGCGCGTACCGGCGGGCGGTCGCCCTCGCCCCGGACGACATGGTCGCCTGGCATCGCTTGGGGGTGGCCCTCGCGGAGTCCGGCGAGGAGACGAGCGCCTCGGCCGCCTTCGAGCGCGCCCTGGTGCTCTCCCGCTCCGTTCCGACCGACGAGGGAGAACCCGACCCGCGCCCGCCGTTCGACGACCACGTCGAGGAGGTCGGCGCCCGGGAGGGCTCCCGCGAGGCGAAGAGCTGGCTCGACCTCTCCCTCTCCCTCCTCAGCTTGGGCGACGAGGACGCCGCGGTCGCGGCTTACGAGCGCGCCTACACGCTCGACCCGACCCGGGCTCAGAACTCGCTCTTCCGTCCGATGCTCCGGCTCCTCACCGCGGTCGAGGGCGGACCCGAGGGGGGCGAACGGGAGTACCCGATGCCGCTCCGCCCTCGGTCCCGGGCGAGCGAGGGTCGACCCGAGATCCGGTAGGCGTCGTCTAGAGGGCCTTCGGGGCCTCGGTGATGATCGTCGATTCGGCCCAGCCCTGTACCTTGATCCGTGCCTCGGCATGGGCGGCATAGAAGGCGTGGATCCGCTCGAGCACCCGTGACTTACATTCCCCGCAGAGCAGGGCGCCCGACCGGCAGTCCCGGGTCACGTCCTGGAACTCGCGGTCGTCCTTCGCGAAGCGGGTCCTCCAGAGCGCCCAGACGGAGCAGACCTCGGGGGTCGCACCCAGGCGACGCTGCTCCTCGACGGTCGCACGGCCTCCGGTGAACGCGCCCCGCACCTTCCGCTCTACGGTCGAGTGGGTGTCGTTCAGGAAGAGGGCGTTGTCCTCCCGGTCCCCGGTCGTGCTCATCGCATTCTCGCCCAACAGGCCGGGGAGCATCTGGCTGTGGAGGAGGGCCGGCTTGGGGTAGCCGAGCCCCTCGGCGATATCGCGCGTGACCCGGAAGTGCGGGTCCTGGTCGATCCCGCAGGGGATCAGGCACGGGACGGAACGGCCCTCGGCCCAGGACGGCCAGAAGCACGGCACGGACTGGAGCGCGGTGTAGAAGACGAGGCCGATGTTCGTGCTCGGCTCGAAGCCGAAGACCGCCTTCACGGTCGAGTAGGGGATCTTCCGGGCGACCCGGATCGCGAGCGGGTAGAGCGCGGCGATCGAGCGGGAATCGAAGAACACGTGGGTCCGCTTGGGGTCGAACCCCAGCGCGAGGATGTCGTACAGGTTCTCCATCCCCCAGTAGGCGGTCTCCTCCCGGCTGAGTCCGGCGCGGGCCCAGAACTTCTCGTCGTCCGTGATCTGGATGAACATCCGGACCCCGAGGGTCTTTTGCAACCACCGACAGATGTCGAAGGAGACCAGGTGGGAGGTGTGGAGCGGCCCGGAGGGGCCGCGACCGGAGTAGAGGAAGAACGGGGAGCCTTTCTGGAACTGGTCGAGGAGCAGTCCGAGGTCGCGGTGCGAGTAGTAGACCCCGCGCGACAGCAGCGGGGGGAGGTCCCCGCCCGAGATCTGGTGGAGTCGGGCGAGAAGGTCCGGCGTCAGGTCCTGCGTCCCGAACAGTTCGCGCAACCGCTGGTAGTCGATGCGGCCCCTGACCTCGTAAGGGGTAACGACGAACTCGTCCGGTGGGGCCATCGAGCCGGCCTCACCCTTCGGGGAACGTGATCTTGGAGAGGATCTGCTCCCGTTCGGGCAGCGGCACGCCCGCGGAGCTAAGGGCCTCGGCGACGCAGGACCGGGAGTGGTCGTGGTAGATCGTGTGGCCGCACGCAGGGCAGGTCGCATAGCCCTGGATCAGCCGCCGCAACCCTTCGCGCGAGGAGGAGGAATCGCGCCGGGCAAAACGGTCGACCAGGAACGCCCCCCCGGTGGCGTTCTCGAGGTTCGTCAGCGGCACGCGGACCGGCTGGTTGCAGACCGGACAGCGAGCCGGGTTCCGGCACGTGCAGGTCATGGAGGAGAAGGTACCTATCGGGACTCCCTATTAAGAGCGCGGCGCGCCGGTCGGCGGCCCGGCGGCGGTCGGAGCCGGTCCCTGGCCCGGCGCGCGGGAACGGCGATGAGCGAAGTGGAGGAGGAACGCGCGGTCGAGCTCGGAGCCGTGATCCTCGAGATCCTGCGCCTCCTGAGCAAGTCGAAAGCGGAGGGGAGCACGGTCGAAGGGCTCGAGCACCGCGAGCTGCTCTCCCTGCTCCGCCAGGGATCCCATCCCGAAGTGACCGGGGACGAGCTGGACCAGGCCATCGCGACCCTCCTCGGCAACCTCATGGTCTCAGAGCTCGACGACCCGGAGTTCGCCTGGGACCGGGGCCGCACCGTAGGCCGTCGCTTCGCTCTCGTTCGGCCCGGCAAGGAATACCTCCTCGCCCGGCTCGAAAGGGCCGGACGGACCTCCTAAGACACAGGGTGTGCGAGGTTTCGCGCGGGCCCTTTATGTATCCGAACCGAGCGTTATACTTCGCGTGGCCTCGAACGAACCCCCCTCCGACCCGGTCCGGTCCACGTTGGTCGCTCTCCTTCAGCAGCTGAACCGGGCCGAGTCGATCAACGAGGGCCGGGCCCACGAGCAGACCCTCGAGCTCAGCGAGATGGAGCGGCTGCTCTCCCGTTTCTGGCCCGTTGAGCAGGGCCAGGTGAAGGTTCCGCTCGCGCTCGGCCTCCTCGTCCGCAACGGGCTCGTCGAGGCGCGGGTGCCCTCCGGCGGGAAGGTGGACCACGGCGCCCCCGGGCGGGCCACCTACCAGATCACGGCCGCGGGAAAGGCGTTCCTGGTCGAGGTTCAGAAGTCGAGCGACCGGATCCCCTGACCAAGGGATTCCTCCCCCGTTCGCCCCGTTACGTTAAGTAACCGACGAGTGTCGGCGCGAGGTCATGTCGCGGATCCATTCCGGGCACAAGGGACGGGCCGGTTCGCACCGTCCCTACCCCCTGGTCAAGCCCGAGTGGGTCACCGCGAGCTCGGAAGAGATCGTGGAGCAGGCGGTCGCGCTCTCGAAGGGCGGCCAGAACGCCGCGCAGGTCGGCCTCACCCTCCGGGACCAGCACGGGATCCCCTCGACGCGCGCCGTCACCGGAAAGCGTCTCGCGACGCTCCTGAGCGAGAATGGAGTGAAGCCCGACATTCCCGACGACCTCCAGGCGCTCCTCAAGCGTGTCGTCCACCTCCAGCGCCACCTGACGACCCATCCGAAGGACCTTTCGAACCGTCGGGGCCTCGCCCTGATGGAATCGAGGATCCGCCGCCTGGCCCGGTACTACCGGCAGCGACGCCGCCTCCCCGAGAACTGGCGGTATTCCGCCGCGGGCGCGGCCCTCCAGGTGGAGTGATGCCTTCGGGCCCCGATTCGTTTGTTTCGGACCCCCAGTACGGCCGAGAGTTCGAACGGGCCCGCGGGCTAGTCCTCGCCCACCCACGTCGGTGGCGGGTCATCTACCATTACGACGCCGACGGGATCGCCAGCGCTTCGTCGGCTGTCCGGGCGTTCGGGCGCCTTGGCTACCCGGTGCAGCTCACCCCCCTCATCGGCGTCGAACGCGAGAAGATGCAGCTCCTCCTCGCGGCGACGAAGGGACCGGTCTTGATCGTCGACACGGGAGCCGCCTGGGTCGACCTGTACCCTGCCCACCCATTCCCGGTCGTGGTGCTCGACCACCACACTTACGCCGGGGCGCCTCGCCCCCCCGACCTTCCGGCCCACGTCGCGTTCGTAAACCCCCTCGACTGGGGGGTCGACGGGATGCGGGAGATGTGTGCGGCGACCCTCACCTGGCTGTTCACCGTCTTCCTCGACCCCCTCAACTGGGACAACGCGGCGTGGGGCCTCTCCGGAGCGATCGGCGACCGTCAGCACGTGGGTGGATTCCACGGGCTCAACGGCCTGCTCGTGGACGAGGCCGTCCGTCGTTCGGTGCTGGTCCGCCGGCCCGGGGTGGCCCTGCTCGGCCCGACGGTCGGGGCGGCTCTCGCCTCCAGCATCGACCCCTACTTCCGGGGGCTCTCGGGCCGCCGGCCGGCGGTCGACGCTTACCTGCACGAGCTGTCGATCGACCCCGAGACCTCCCCGAGGAAGCTCTCCGCCGACGCCTCCCAACGCCTGGTCGCGAGCCTGCGCGCCCGGCTCGAGGCCCGCGGCGTGCTGCCCGAGTTCGTGGCCCTCGTCGATCAGGAGCGTTGGTTCCTCCCCTCGCTGGGGCGGGATGCCGAGGAACTCTCGAACCTTCAGAGCGCCACCGGTCGGGCCGGGACCCCCGGTCTCGGGGTCTCCATGGCGCTCGGCGATGCCCGGGCGTTCGAGCGCGCCGAGGCGGAGGAACTGCGCTGGCGGTCCGGGATCCTCGCGGCCCTGGTTCGCCTCGAGGAGCAGGGCGTAAATGAGAGGAAGGCGCTACGCTGGTTCGAGAGCCAGGAGACCCCGCTCGCGGGAACCCAGGCCGGCATGGCGATGAGCTTCCTTCTCCCCCCCGACAAACCTGTGATCGTCTTCTCGGGCGGAGGTGCCGGGCCGATCAAGCTCAGCGGCCGCGGCACGCTCCGCCTCGTGGCCCAGGGCCTCGACCTCTCCGAGGCGCTCCGCCGGGCGGCGAGCGCGGTCGGGGGCGAGGGCGGGGGCCACAAGGTCGCGAGCGGCGCGACCATTCCCGCGGGGACCCGCGACCGGTTCCTGGACGAGGCCGACCGCCTCATCGGGGCCCAGCTCCATCCCGGAGGGGGCGCGTGACCGGCGCTCCCGCCGCTGCGAAGCCGCCTCCCGTCGACCGCGTGAACGACCACGCGCTCGAGGGGGAGATGCACAAGTCCTACCTCGAGTACGCGATGAGCGTCATCGTCGGGCGCGCCCTGCCCGACGGACGGGACGGTCTCAAGCCGGTCCAGCGCCGGATCCTCTGGTCGATGTGGGAGTCGGGAGCGACCCATGACCGCGCGTACCGGAAGAGCGCGCGGACGGTCGGGGACGTTCTCGGCAAGTACCACCCGCACGGGGACCTCGCGGTCTACGACGCCCTCGTCCGGATGGCCCAACCGTTCAGCCTCCGCTACCCGCTGATCGACGGCCAGGGCAACTTCGGGTCGATCGACGGCGATTCCCCCGCCGCGATGCGGTACACCGAGGCGCGATTGAGCGCGCTCGTCGAGGAGATCCTCACCGACCTCGAAAAGGAGACGGTCGATTGGGCGGACAACTTCGACGGGACGCTGAAGGAGCCGCTCGTCCTCCCGTCGAAGGTCCCGAATCTGCTCGTCAACGGCTCGGCGGGGATCGCGGTCGGAATGGCGACCAACATGCCGCCCCATCGTCTCAACGAGATCGTCGACGGCCTTCTCCTGCTGATCGAGCGGCCGAAGGCGGACCTGGACGACCTCATGAAGCTCATCCAGGGCCCCGACTTCCCCGGCGGGGGGTATCTTTCCTCCGAAGGGATCCGGGAGGCATACGCGACCGGCCGCGGGACACTCCATCTCCGGGGCACCGCCGAGATCCGGGACCGCGACGGCAAGGACGAGATCGTCATCACCGAGATCCCCTACGAGGTGAACAAATCGTCGCTCCTCCAGCTGATCGCCGACCTCGTCAAGAACAAGCGCCTCGACGGCGTCACCGACCTCCGCGACGAGTCCGACCGCGACGGAACGAGGGTCGTCCTGGAGCTCCGGCGGGATGTACCCGCCGAGATCGTGCTCAACCGGCTCTACGAGCACACGCCGCTCGAGACGAGCTTTGGCGTGATCAACCTCTGCCTCGTCGGCAACCGCCCCCGCGTCCTCCCGCTGAAGGACCTGCTCGAGCTCCACCTCGCCCACCGGCGGATCATGCTCACCCGCCGGACGACGTTCGACCTGCGCAAGGCCACCGAGCGGCTCCACCTGCTCGAGGGGTTCCTCACCGCGATCGACCACATCGACGAGGTGATCAAGATCATCCGTCGCTCGAAGGACGTCGGGGTCGCCGAGACGAGCCTCATGGGCCGGTTCCTGCTCTCGACCGAGCAGGCGAAGGCGATCCTCGACATGCGGCTCTCGCGACTCACCGCCCTCGAGCGCGAGTCGGTCGAGAGCGAGAAGGCCGAGAAGGAGGCGCTCACCCGCCACCTCCAGGCGATCCTCGCGGACCCGAAGCTGCTCGACGGCCTCATCGTCGAGGAGCTGAACGACCTCAAGACCCGCTACGGGGATGAGCGCCGGACCCGGATCGTCCCCGAGTTCACCGCCCGCACGCTCGAGGACCTGATCCCGGACGCGGACGTCGTTGTCCTCGTGACGCGCGACGGCTACGTGAAGCGGCTCCCGCTCGAGCAGTACCGCCGCCAGCGCCGGGGCGGTCGCGGGCTCGGGCAGATCGAGACGAAGGAGGAGGATTTCGTCATCCGCACGTTCGTCACCCGGACGCACGACGACGTCCTCTTCCTGACGACCCTCGGACGGGTCTACCGGCTCGTCGCCTACGAGCTCCCCGAGGGGAGCCGACAATCGAAGGGCAAGGCGCTCATCAACCTCCTGCCGAAGCTGAAGGAGGGCGAACGAATCCAGACGCTCCTCCCCCTCCACGACCTCGGCGCCGAGGGCTCGCTCTTCTTCGCGACCAAGCGCGGGATCGTCAAGCGCACCACGCTCGACCAGTTCCAGAACATCCGCACGAACGGGATCCAGGCGATCCTCCTCGAGGAGGGGGACGAGCTCGTCGACGTCGCGCTCGTTCCCGACGAGGCGACCGAGATCCTCCTCGCGACGCGCGCCGGCCAACTGGTCCGCTTCCCCCTCGGCGAGGTCCGTCCCATGGGCCGCGCGACGTACGGCGTAATCGGGGTCCGCCTCTCCGAAGAGAAGGGCGACAGCGTGGTCGCGATGGCCGCGGTGAGCCCGAGATTCCCGACGCTCCTCTCGCTCACGTCCACGGGGTTCGGCAAGCGCAGCCCGACCGGGGACTACCGGAAGACCGCGCGTGGCGCGAAGGGGGTCCGCACGATCAAGACCGGCGGTCGGAACGGCTCGGTCATCGCCGTCCTTCCGACCACCGACTCCTCCGAGATCCTCGTCACGACGAAGAACGGGATCACGATCCGGATGGTCGTCAAGGGAATCCGCTCCCAAGCGCGGAACACCCTCGGCGTCCGCGTCATCCGCCTCGATGAAGGGGACGAGGTCCGGGACGCGGTCGTCCTGCCGCCCCCCGACGAGACCGTGACGGCCGATGCCCCCACCGACCGGACCGACACCCCTCCCGAGGAGCCACTCCCCGAACCGGACGAGGTCGACGAGGGGACGGTCGCCGGGGACGAGGTCGACGAGGAGGACGACGATGCGCCGCCGGCCCCGGGGTAAGCGGATCCTGGTCTGCCCGCAGTGCCAGTCGAGCCAGATCGTGCAGGCGAACGCCTCGATCACCGGCGCAGTCTACCACTGCCTCAAGTGCGACTACCTCGGGGCGCTCGTCCTCGAGATCGAGGTCGATGCGGATGGGAAGCCCCGGCAGTAACCGGGCGAACTCGCCGTTAGGCGCCCGACGTCCGGGCCGCCGAGTTCCGCGCGGCCGTGACCAGGGCGAGCGCCCGCACGGTCGGGGCGACGTCGTGGGTCCGGATGATCTCGACCCCCTGCTGGGCGGCGATCACGGCGGCCACGAGCCCGGCCTCGAGACGGCCCCCGGCGGCCTTCTCCCCCGTCGCCCAGCCGAGGAACGATTTCCGGGACGCGCCGACCAGTACCGGGTAACCGAGGCGGCGGAACTCTCCGGCGTGCACGAGCAGCTCGAGACTCTGTTCGGGGGACTTACCGAACCCGAGCCCCGGATCCACCACGATCCGGTCGGCCCCGATCCCCTCGGCGTGCGCCGCGTCGACCCGCTCGGCTAGCCACTGGCGCACCTCGCCCCGAAGGTCCGCGTATTCGAGGTCGTCCTGCATCGTGGCCGGCGTCCCACGCATGTGCATGATCACGGTGGCCGCCCCCGTCCGCGCGACCACGCGACGCATCGCTTCGGACCGGAGCCCCTCGACATCGTTGACGATATCCGCGCCGGCGTCGACCGCCTTCTTGGCGACCTCGGCGTGCCGGGTGTCGATCGAGAGGGGGACCGCGACCCGTCCCGCAAGGCCCCGAAGGACCGACTCGACCCGACGCCACTCGAGCTCGGCCGAGACGGGCGCCGCGCGGGGGCGAGTGGACTCTCCGCCGATGTCGATGAGGTCGGCGCCCTCGGTCACCAACTCTTCCCCGCGGGCGACCGCTTCCTTCGGGTCGAGGTATCGGCCGCCGTCGAAGAACGAGTCGGGCGTGACGTTGACGACCCCCATCACCCGAGTGCGGCCGCCGAGGACGAGGGGGCGGTGGGCGCCTACCACGACCCGGGGCCGGTTCCCGCGGTCGTCCTCCGGCGTCACGGTGATCGGAGCGAGCCTCTCGATAAAAGCCGCCGGCTGGCGCCCGCCGACCACAGATCGTCTCCTGACTCCCCCTCTTCGGGGCGCCCTTCCCTCGACCCGGGCCGCGACCCCGTTCTCGAGCCCTCCGGCCCTCCCCCCGCCACGAGAGGTCAAGTCCGCCCGAGAACCTGACCCGGCGGGCGCCTCGATGGACCCGACCCGCTACACGATTCGTCCGTTCGCCCTCCCCGATTACGAGGCCCAAGCCCGGATCGAGAACGAGATCGCTCCGTGGTTTGCCAACACGGCGGACGAGATCCGACGATGGACCGAATCCCATGCGGCGGTGCCCGGGCACCTGAGCCGTAAGTTCGTGGTGGAGCTCCGCCCCTCGGGCGCGATCGTGGCGCACGGAGCCCTCTATCAGACGACCCACAGCTACCACCCGCGAAAGTTCCGGATTTCCCTTGGGGTAGCGGCGGCCCATCGGGGCCAAGGGATCGGTACGGAGCTGTACTCCCTCCTTGAGAACGAAGCCCGTGCGCGCGCCGCCCTCTGCCTTTGGGCCGACGTGCGGGAGGACGACCCCCGGAGCGTCCGCTTCCTCGAGCTTCACGGGTTCGCGCCGCAGGGACGGACTTGGGAATCCCGCCTCGACCTCACGACGTTCGACCCGTCGAGGTTTCCGGATCACACCGCGGCCCTGCGCGCTCAGGGACTCCGGTTCACGACCGTGGCTGAAGAGGGAATGGCGCGCCCGGAGCTCCGCAACGGTCTCCACCGGCTCCACGTGGTAACGGCGGTCGACATCCCGCGGCTGGGCGACTATACCCCCCACCCGTTCGAGGTCTTCGCCGCTAACCATCTGGACGCTCCGGGGGTCATACCGGAGGCCATCTTCCTCGCGGCCTATGGAATCGAGTACGTCGGGATCAGCTCGTTGCTGCGCTCGTCGGCGCTACCGGACACGCTGGGCGTGGGGTACACTGGAACGGAACGCCGATTCCGGCGTCAGGGACTCGCCTTGGAGCTCAAGCGCCGGGCGGTCGACTACGCCCGCACCCACGGCTACCGGTTCCTCCTGACGGGCAACGACTCCCGAAACTCGGGGATGTGGACCATCAACGAGAAACTTGGGTTCCGGCGAGAGGTCACGTGGATCCAGGGCGAGAAACTGATCGACGCGGAGACCCTCCGCGCGGAGCCGGCGGGTCGGCGCCCTGCTCTTTAGTCGGCCAAGCCGTCGGACGCGCGACGATGTCGGGCTGGCTGGTGGCGGTCGAGGGCCCGTCCGCCGCGGGGAAGAGCCGTGCGGTGGCCACGGCCGGACGATCGCTCGGGCTCCCGACCCTCGCCGAGGCCTACGACCGGTTGCGCCCCCGCCCGTCGCTGGACGGACGGACGGACGCCCAGTGGCTGCGGCTCGAGCGCCGCCTCCTCAACGAAGATGCGCGCCGGTATGAGGAAGGACGTCGGCTCGCGGAGGCGGGCGCCACCGTACTGGCGGACACCGGATTCCTCGGCCCCCTGACCTACTCGGTGGGCCTCGTTCGGCTGGGCCTGGCCTCGGGGTCGCTCGTGACGGACCTCGTCCGGTTCGGCCGGGAGCTTCGCGACGAGGGGCGATGGGGCCTGCCGGACTCTGTCGTCTACCTGCGGACAACCGCGGCCGAACGGCGGCGGCGCGCGGCCCTCGACCCGGTGTCCCACCCCCTGGCCTTACAGGCCCGCCACCAGGCGGTCGCCGCCGAAGAACTGCGGCTCTACCGGACCGTGGTGGTGCCCGAGTTCGGAGCGCGGTTTCGTTTCGTCCTGGGCATCGGCGGGTCGGAAGGGATTGCGGCAAGGATCGTGAGCGCCCTTCCACAATCCCGCGGGGACGTTCGACGACCGTCCCTCGAACGGATCCTTCGCGCGATCGAGCGTGAGGGAACCGTTCCGTGACGTCTCCCACGAGGGCTTAACCGGACCCCGGCCCTCCGGACTGGCGGGCGTCCGTGGGCGAGATCCTCCTGGGCACGAGCGGCTGGGATTACCCGGAGTGGGTCGGCCGGGTCTACCCGAAGCACGGGACCGCGGACAAGCTCCGTTACTACGCGGGGCTCTTCTCGATCGTCGAAGTGAATTCGACGTTCTACCGCCTTCCGCCGCCGGCCGTCGCCGCGACGTGGGTCCGCCGGACTCCCGCGGGGTTCCGGTTCGCGGCCAAGTTTCCCCAGACGATCACCCACGATCTCCGTCTCGTGGGGACCGAGGAGGAGCTCGGCCGCTTCCTCGCCGTCCTGGAGCCGATCCGCCGGGCCGGCAAGTTCGCCGCCGCCCTCCTCCAACTGCCACCCTCGCTCTCATTCGAGCCCGCGACGGTAGAGGCGTTCTACGAGACCCTCCCCCGGGACCTCCCGGTCGCGGTCGAGTTCCGCGAGCGGTCGTGGGTGGTGCCGGAGTCGTTCGAGCTCCTGCGCGAGTACGGGCTCGCCTACGTCGTGGCGGACGAGCCCCACCTGCCCGCGCAGCTGGAGCTCACCGCGCCGTTTGCCTACGTGCGGTGGCACGGGCACGGTTCGCCCCTCTGGTACGACTACACCTACTCGCCCTCCCAGCTCGAGGCGTGGGTGCCCCAGGTGCGCACGCTCGCCGAGCGGGTCCCGGTGCTCTACGGATTCTTCAACAACCACTTTCGGGGGGACGCGGCGACGAACGCCCGGACCCTCTCCGAGCTCCTGGGCCTTCCGCTCCCGCCAGGTCGGGCCCGGCTCGACTGAGAACGGACCGGGCGGTCGCGCTCGTCCGCCTCCCGCGAGTCGTCCGGGAAGCCGCTCGTGGTCTCCAGGGGGCTGAACCCCCGTGAGTCGCCTCCACCTTCGTCATAACCCGCATCCTGGAATGCCACGTGGGCTTCCTCTCGCGCCCGCGATCCGCCGCGCGGTATTCTGGGACGGACGGGCGATCACGGAGAGTTCTCGGGCGTTTCGGGCGGGGAAACGCTCTGTTCCCGACCCGTTTCAATCCCCCCCGAGCGGTCGCTTTAGAGCCGCCGCGGCCGTCGAACGGTCCCGGTGGTTCGATGCTCGATGTGTTCACGGTCCCCGACGCTCTCCTCGAAGAGGAGACCCTCCCGGTCCCCTTCCCTCCGCCGGAGGAGACCCGGGTCCGGCCTCCACGGTTCCCCGCCCGGTTCCGCCTCGCGCCCCGCCTCCATCGGGTCCGCAGCGCGGTGGGACTTCCGTCGTCGCCGGCGCTCTTTCCCTGGCTCGCGCGACGCTTTGCCCCGGGCCAGCTCACGCTCTGGACCGGCGCCCGCGCCGCCCTCGACCCGGTCCTCGAGCTCCTCTACGCCGGGAACGCGCTCGGCCGCGGCCGGATCTCGCTCCTCGAAGGGTCGAACCGTTTCAACCCCTACCGGCTCGGCGAGGTCGGCCGTGGGCTCGGCGTCGACGCGGCCGAGGTCCTGCGACGGATCCGCCTGGCCCGTTCGTTCACGGCCTACCAGATGGTGGCGCTCGTGGACGCCTGGTCGGCCGAGGCCCGACGGCACCCGCCGACGCTCCTCGTCGGGCACGACCTCCCGGCGGCCTTCTCGATCGACGACGTCCCCGAGGACGAGCGGGCGGCCCTCCTCCGCCACGTCGCCGGGAGGCTGCGCGACCTCGCGGAATCGCTCCGGGTCCCGCTGCTCCTCACGCTCGACCCGAGCGGCGCGACGAGCTTCCCGGGGCTCGGCGACGCCGGACCCCCGTGGTGCGACCTCGTCACCTTCTCCCGCGGGCCGGGGGCGCTCCGCCTCCGGGCCCTCCGGGACGATGCCCGGCTCGCGCTCGTGGCGCGACCCCCGGGCCAGCACGGCATCGAGGAGTTCGGCGGCGGTGCCGTCGGGGAGGTGATCGCATGGGACGCACCGTCCCGACGTACCGCCAGGCCCTCGAGGAG
>Ga0209415_10014684_pt1 | contig 12777 bp, 9 predicted proteins | sample PeaSoiSIISIP2007_FD_187696 | JGI IMG/M metagenome (GOLD analysis project Ga0209415, IMG submission 187696) | Peat soil microbial communities from Weissenstadt, Germany - SII-SIP-2007 (SPAdes) (version 2) | ecosystem: Environmental > Terrestrial > Soil > Wetlands > Peat | place: Germany...
GCGCTCAAGGAACTCGGAGCTCGGGTACGCACGGATGCTGTCGATGAGGGGCTCCCGTTTGACCACGACGCTCCGTCACTCGCAATGTCGCCGGTTTGGAACCTCATCTGCCCGTTCGGGGAGTTCGACATCTCGTTTATGCCAAGCGGTATCCCAGGCGGGTACGAGGAGCTAGCAGTGAGGGCCCACAGGATGAGGGTCGACGCCGTCGACGTCATGGTCGCCGACCTCAGCGACGTCATCCGTTCCAAGGAAGCTGCCGGACGACCCAAGGACCTCCAGGTCCTGCCGATCCTGTACCGGTTCGACCGCCAACGAAGGGAAAGCGACCCCCCACCCCCCTTACGGGCCTAGCGACTGGGCGCGACCCCACGGCCACCCACTTGGCGATCGAGAGCGGCGACGCCGTACCATTGCCGCTTGAGCCGACGCGATCAGGCGCCTAATTGGCTTCGCTGCTCAACCAGCGGTGAGAACAGCTCTTCTGTCGCCAACCTGAGGAGGGGATAGGTTTTGCGCCTCTCCGAGATCAAGGAGATGGTCCAGCTCAAGCCGATCGAGTGGGACGCAACCGCCCGACGCCTTGGTGGCTGCCTGAGCATTGAGGACCTGCGCCGGCTGGCCCAGCGACGCCTGCCTGCGGTGGTGTTCGACTACATCGACGGCGGTTCCGAGGACGAAGTGACGATGGCGGAGAACCGGGCCGCGTTCCTGCAATGGCAGTTCCTGCCTCAGGTCCTGCAAGACGTGAGCAGGGCCGACCTGAGCGCTCCCTTCTTTGGTGGCCACCGCTACGACGCCCCCCTGGCGTTGTGCCCCACTGGCTACACCAGGATGACGCACCCCGGCGGGGAGGTGGCCACCGCGGCCGCGGCGGAGAAGCACAACGTCCCCTATGCCCTGTCGACGGTAGGGACCACCTCCATCGAAGACCTCTGCGCGGGTGGCCACGGCGACCTGTGGTTCCAGCTCTACGTGACGGTCGACCGCGGCCTGGCCCGGTCCTTGGTCGAGCGGGCCCAAGCTAGTGGGTACGGGTTGCTGGAGGTGACCATCGACACTGGGGTCATCGGTCTTAGGCGCAGGGACGCCCGTAACGGGCTCACCGTACCGCCCAGGCTCCGGCCGAGTGCCGTGGCCGATATTGCCACCCACGTCAGCTACTGGAGCAACATGGTCCGGTCACCGGCCTTGACGTTCGCCAACCTGGGCCACCCCGACGTAGGCGAGGACCACTTCAGCCCTAGCAACATGGCCAACATCTTCGACCCCAGCGTGACCTGGGAAGACATTGCCGAGATGCGCTCCTGGTGGCAAGGACCGCTGCTCCTGAAGGGCCCTGTGGGGCCGCAGGACGCCAAGCTGGCGATATCTCTGGGGGTCGACGGCTTCCACCTTTCAAACCACGGGGGCCGCCAGTTAGACCGATGCGTTCCAGCGCTCGACCTGGTGCTGCCGGTGCGGGAGGCCGTAGGTGGCGAGCCCGCAATAGTCCTCGACTCCGGTGTCCGTCATGGCGCCGACATCGCCGTGGCGATCGCCCTGGGTGCCAACATGTGCGGCATCGGCCGGGCCTATCTCTACGGCCTGGCTGCCGGTGGCGAGCGGGGGGTGGGGCGGGCTCTTGACCTGCTCACCGCCGAGCTGAAGCGGGCCATGCAGCTTCTTGGGGTCACGTCTCTGGCCGAGCTCCGCGATCGCGGGCCTGAACTGCTCCGCCGCAAGCCCTAATCGTCGATTTTTCAACCGGGGCAAAGGGTTTCTCGGCGTGGCCCGGCGTTTCCCGGTGTAATCGGATGAACTTTTGGGCTCGTGGCACGCCAGACAGGGGGACCAACGCCGAATTACTTAAACAACGCCCAGTTAGCCAAGCCAGTTAGCCAAGCCCGTTATGCGAGGCCGTGAGGCGAGGCCGTTAGGCGAGGACGTTAGCCACGCCCGGTTAGCCACGCCCGGTTAGCCGAGCCCGGTTAGCCGACGCCGTTTGCCGCTCTAATCGTGGTCGCCCAAGGCCAGTACCGCCGCGCTGATGTCCTCGCGGCCGTGGCCCGCATCAACTGCCGCCTGCCACTGCGTCGACAATGCCGAAAGGACCGGTACCGAGCCGTCATCTGCTTCGTCGATTGCGAGGTTCACGTCTTTCAGCGCCCACTCGAGGGGGAACTCCGGGGCAAAATCGCCCTTTTCCATCTTGTGCAGCTTGGCGTCAGCAATGGGGGCGTCCAATGGCCCGCCTGCGATGCACTCCTCCAGTTGTGCGGCGTCGATGCCCAGCCGGCCTGCCAAGACAAGTGCTTCGGCTACGCCCTCGACCAGCACGGACATGTACGCATTGATGACGAGCTTCATGCGAGTTCCTTGGCCGGCTTCTCCCAACCACACTGTCTTGCGGCCGATTACGTCGAAGGCAGGCGCCACGATTGACCGCGCCTCGGGCGGCCCCGATGCCAGGATGAGCAATTGGCCTGACTCGGCGGGGCCCTTACTGCCCGAAACCGGTGCGTCCACGAACATCACATCAGGGCGGAGCTTGCCAAGGCTTCCTATGAGGTCGGTCGTCCCGGAAACGCCGATCGTGCCCATCTGCGCGAGGACCGCACCGGGGAGGAAACCGGCGCTGACCCCGTCGTCTAGGAGGGCTGCGCTAACGATTTCCGCCGTCGGCAGCATGGTTATCACCACCTGCGCATCCTGGACTGCCTCGGCCACCGTCGCTGGCACCGAGGCCCCTGCCTTCGAAAGTGGCTCCGTCGCCGACTCCGAGCGGTCCCAGACCGTCGTGGGAATCCCGGCTGCGATCAGGTTGCGGGCCATCGCCGAGCCCATGATCCCGCTACCGATCACGGCGACCCGAGAGTGAGCAGCTACGTCGGTCACGCTTCACCTCGCCTTCGGCCCGTTGGGCCCTTCGGCCGGATCCTACCCACGTACCTCGGGCGGCAACATGTCCGGGACGAACCGCATGAAGTCGTCCCGGTGCACGCTCAGCGTGAGCGCCGGCGTTGCAGCCATGACATCGGCTTGGCGCAGCACCCCGTGCAGCGCGGCGATCTCGCCGAAGGAGTCACCTGGCCAGAGCTCGGCCTCCTGTCCGTTTGCGACGACAACGGCCTGTCCCTGCAGCAGCAGGAAAAAGCAGTCCCCCTGATCGCCGCGCTTTACGATGAGCGCGCCTGCAGGCCACTCCTCGCGGACGCCTCCATCCGCGAGCTGTCCCAAATCTGTGGTTCCCACATGCGAAAGGAGGGATACCCGCGACAGGCAGTCAACGAGCCGCGCCCTCGTCCAGGGCCTCCCACCCGGTGCGGAGAAGGCCGGGGCAGCGGGGGCGTCGTCGGCACCGGCCAAGGCGACTGCGGCGAGGAAGTTCTCTCGTGACAAAGCAAGAAGGCGCATAGGGCTCAGAGACCTGACCGTTGCCATACGGGGAACGTCGCGCAACAAGGCCCGCTCGCCGAAGCTGTCGCCCCGGCTCACTGCCCCCACTACGTACCCGTTGACGAGCACGTCGGCACGCCCCGAAACCACGATGTAGAACAGGCTGCCTTCCTCGCCTTGGCGGACCACGTCAGTCCCCGCCGTCGGGACGAACACGGGTGCCAAGCGGCCCACGAGGTTTTCCAGCGACGGTATGTCCAAGGAGTGCAACCAGTGGACCCGGTGGACCAGCTCGAGCAGCTGGGCCCGCTCTCCGGCAGTCGCGTCCATGCGGTGGAGCATCTTCCACCCGGCGACTGCGACTAGCGGAAGGGGCACGGCCGCCACCCACAGGGCCCCGCGGGTCCCGATCAGCAGGACCAGGACCGGGGCCAGAAAGCCTCCAAGGCCTTCGAGGGCCAACTTCGTCGATTCGATAATGCCTGTGACCCTCGGGGCCATGGGCGTGTCTACGAGCCGGTACACAATTGACGTGGTCGTTATGTCCGCCAGTGCCATCCCGGCGCCCCAGGCCACGACAACAGCCATTGCGAGATTGAAAACGGGCACTCCCGCTACAACGGCCAAGGGCAGCCCGCAGGCGACGAGTGCCACGACGGCCGGGGTCCCAACCCGGGCCCGCCTGATCAGTAGCGAAGAAAGTGGTGCGGCGATAAGGGAGCCAACACCGGCGGCCAGCATCAAGAGGCCCACGCCCGCGCTGCCCGCGTGCAGCAAGCGGATTGACGCGATAACGGCGACCGCCAACCACATCCCCCGTACAAAGGTGCGCAGGCCGCTGAGCACGAGTATGCCCCCGAGGTGGGAGCGACGAGTGACTTGGGCCGCATCAGTGACCGTTCCGGCGAAGCGGGCCAACATCGGCCCAGCCTTGGCGGGAGCGAGCTCCTGGTCGGGGACCAGCCGGGCCGTTTTGAGCCGGAAGTTCAACACCGCAGCAGCGATGAACAGACCTGCCGCGCCTGCGAACACGACAGCCGGTGTGGTCACCGCGAGCAGGGTGCCGCCAGCGACGCCACCCAGGGCCTGGCTCAAAGTCTTCACCGTGCTCGTCCCGGTGGCGGAGGCGACCAGTTCCTGGGGGGTGCGGGCAAGGAAACGGACTATCCGCGACTGGGCTGGCCGGTACTGCCCGGAGGCGGCCGAATCCAGGGCCAGCAACACCAGGAGAAGAGCGAGCGGGGCGCCGGCGGCAACCAGAACGGCACTAGCTAGCAACCCAATGGCACGCGCCGTCGAGATCCACGCCAGCGCGTTGCGGCCCCGGCGGATTAGCCAGGACGGCGTGTCGATGAGACTGCTGACGGCACCGACAAAGAAGCGAAGCCCCACGAAACCGACGGCGATCGTCCCGTCCTCGCGCAGGGCGTGCACTGACAATGCCGTTACGTAGGCCCACTCGGCCGTGCTGACGAGAGCGAAGGCGAGGACGAGCTGCGTCAGGGGCCGGTTCCCGCCCAGGGTCTTCATCGGCCCGGGCTGTTTGGGGCGACGGGCGGCCGTCAGCTCAGGTCTGGGCGACGGCGGCCCAGCCTTCCGAGCACGGCTGAAGGTATCGGCCCCGTCTGTCACATCTGAATAATGGTTAACGAACCCGGCTCCCGCAACCGTTGGGCTCTCTTCGCGGGTTCCTACCTGAGCGGGTGGTACTGCTGTTCACCCTCCATTAATCCGTTGTTAATCTCCCAAGGCCTTGCTCAGCTGCTCACGCAACGGCTCGCGCACCGCGCAGTTCGCAAAAGCAAAAGACTCTGCTAACGCCACCAGTTCATCATCGGTCAGGCCGCCGAAGACAGCCGCATACTGTGGCGCGAGCGCCTGGGCCACCGTTATGTTGAGCAGCAGCGTCCTTACCCAATCGAAGCGGCCCCAAGGGTAAGGCTCGAAGTCGGGGGCCTCATGAGCGATGAGCTCTTGGACCGGTCGGCTGACCTGCCAAGGGCCCTCCCCGTCGGTGCCCCACTGGTCGGCGGCCAAGCGGTTCTTTTTGGCGATGAAGCCGCCAAAGCGCTCAAGGTACGGCGACTCGGGCGCCACTGTCATCAGGCCCTGACGTCCCACGTCCTTATAGGTCCACAGCGCCCACCCGGCCGAGTACTGATCGTATATCTCCAGCTGGTCGGCGAGGATCTGCCTGCGTTGCACATCGACCGCCTCGTCCCCCGAATAGAGAGGCCCGAACTCGCCGACGTACACGGGGGTGCGGGTTTGGCGCGAATACTCACAGCGCTTCAGGAAAATCTCCTCGACCTTCGCCCTGTCCACATAGACGCCATCAGTGATGCCGGGGTACGCGCCCCCTCGCCCCAAGCCCGAGCGGACGTAGTCGTGGCACGTGTAGACCGTGTTGTCCCAACTTTCCTCGAAGATGTCGAACTCGGTAGCGTACGTGTTCCCGTCGACGAACAGGACGTGGTGCGGGTCCACACGGCGGATGGCTTCGTTGAGCCGTGCGTAGAAGGGCCCGATCGCTTTGCGAGACTCGTCTGCCGGCTCGTTCAGGAGGTTGTAGCCCGCCACCCACACGTTGTCCTTGTAGTGGTCCGCGATCGCTTCCCAAATGTGCACAGCCCGGTCTTGGAACTGGCGTTGCTCCCAAAAAACCGCCCGGTGGGTGGCGTTGTCTGAGTGCCAGTGCTGGTTTTGCGACCCAGGCACTGCATGCAGGTCGATTATCGAAAAGATACCGTTGGCAGCGCAGGCGGCTATGGCCCGGTCCAGGTGGCGGAACCCCTCTTCCTTCACCACAAACGGAGCGGCGTCGTCCTCCAAGTGCCTGTAGTTGATCGGGATCCGGACCGAGTTGACCCCGATGGAAGCAAGGAAAGAAGCGTCCTGTTCCCCGAAGAAGTTTGACAGGAAGCTCTCGAAGTACAGCTCGTAACGCTGCCGGCCCAAGACGTCCAGCACGCCTGAGCGCATGAGGGACTCATTGGCGGCGTAGCCAGTGATGAAGTTCTCCATGTTGAGCCATCCGCCGATGCAGCTACCTCGGAGACGAACGGGCTCGCCGTCTATCCCGATAAGTGTCGTCCCCTGGGTGTGCACGAACCGAGCTGGTGTGCTCATGAAGCCCTCCTGACAGTGCGTGGCGGTGGCCCAGTGCTTTCTCGCACCACCAAAGTGGTCGCCAACTCGACGCTTCGGTCTTCTTTGCCCACTCTTTCCCACTGCGACAGGACGAGGTGGACCGCCGTGCCCGCCATCTCGGCCAAGGGTTGGCGGACCGTCGTGAGCGGCGGGGACATCCAGCGTGCCAAGGGGATATCGTCAAAACCGACAAGGCTCAACTGCGCGGGCACTTGCACGCGGGCGAGGCGTGCTGCCTCCAATACGCCCATAGCCTGCAGGTCGCTGCCGACGAATATCGCCGTCGGACGGTCATCCATGGACAGCATTGAAGTCGCGTGCTTGAAAGCGGCCTCAACGTGGAAGTCCCCCCAACGCACCAGATCAGGGTCGACCGGCAAGCCGGCCGCCTCCATCGCTGAGCGATAGCCGTCCATCCGCGCGCGGCTGCAGAACAAGTCAGGAGGGCCAGAGATAATCGCGATCCGTTGGTGCCCGAGCTCGGCTAGGTGGCGGGTCGCGGCATAGGCGCCGGACCAATTGGTGGCGCCCACCGTCGGTACGTTCGGGTCAGGCTCCCCACGTGGGTCGATTACTGCCAAGGGTATGCCTCTCGAGCGCAAAGCCGACTTCTCCCGCTCGCTGAGGCGCGCCAAGAGCACGATCACGCCCTTCGTGCCACGCGCGGAGATGTCGTCAAGCCAACTGCCGTGCCAACCAGTATCGGGGAGGACGGTCACCGCAACGGTGGCGTGCATCCTTCTGGCAGCTTCCACCGCTCCTGCGATTATCTCGGTTGCCCAAGGGTTGCTCACCTCGCGCAGTACCAAGTGCACTATCGCGGCAGGCCCGCTAGCGGCCGCCAGCCGCCGTTCATATTTGTGCTCCGACAGCAATCCCTGCACACGGTTGCGTGTCTCCTCCGAGACACGGTCGCTGCCGTTCAGCACCTTCGACACGGTCGCGACCGAAACGCCGGCTTCGGTGGCTATGTCGCTCATGGTCACGCGCCTGGGGGTTTTGCGACGACCGGAACCGCCGTGAGAATTGCCGCTACTCGGTACCACCATCCTGGCTCCTTTCCCTCCCGTTGGCGTTCGGTCCGCACCGATTCTCGCGCCTCCCTCGATCGCTGATCGCCCCGTGGGCAGCCCCCGCCTCGAGAAGCTTGCATTTGTCCTGCATCGCAAGCCGGGTGCTGCAGCGAAACCAAGCGTAACATCTGCGAAAGATTATGTCAAAGGAATCCCTCCCTCCCGTCATCGCTGCCTCAGGGGCCCAGGCCTGCCTACCCGCTCCCAGCGATGGCTAGTCCCGAAAGTCCCCTGCGGCAATAGGAAGAGAGCGGCTCTCGAAAGTTCTTGGGAACCTCTTGACGGTCATTGCCGCCGGGGGTAGAGTTCGCTAAAACACTGCGAAAAGTTTCCGCAATCAGAAGGGGAGGGACACATGATACGTAGACGCAAGTCCAAGGCGTCCGCGCTCGCCGCGCTGTGCCTTTGCGTGCCGCTCGCGGCCGGGGCACAGGCAGGAGCAGCACAGACGCACCCGGCGACGACCAGGGCACCCGCGGGCGTCTCGGGGACCATCAACTGGTGGGGATGGACGCCAACCGATTCGGCAGAGGCAAACGCCGAGATTGCAAGCTTCAACAAGGTCTATCCGAACATCAAGGTCAATTTCAAGCTGATCACGATCGCCAACTACGTGACCGCAATGCGGCCGGCTCTCGTCTCGGGGGAAGGCCCCGACCTGTTCGAGCTGCAGCCGGGCGCCTACGTGACGCAGTTCAACTCCTTCGCCACTGACCTCGCACCTGTCGCCGCGCAGGCCCTCGGCAGCAACTGGCAGTCAAAGATCGCCCCGAGCGGTATCAGCGGCTTCACCTACAACGGCAAGCTCACCGCCCTGTCGGTCGGCTCGGTGTACGCGGGGACCTTGTGGATCAACGATGACCTGTTCAAGAAGTACAACCTCTCGCCGCCCACGACGCTCGCCCAGTGGGTGAGCGTCTGCAAGACCTTCAAGGCCGATGGCGTCGGCTGCTTCGTGCAGGGGAACCAGACCGAGGGCTTCCTCCAGGACACCCTGCAATCGATCACAAACTCGGTGCAGCCCGGGCTATGGACCGCCGCGTCCAGGGGTCAGGCCGATTGGAACAGTCCCGGCATCGTGAAGGCGCTGACGATCTGGAAGGGCCTTTTCTCCGACGGCATCATGGAGCCGGGCTCGCTCGGCGTACAGCAGTACCCCGACGGCAACAACGATTTCCTCACGGGCAAGTACGCGATGATCATGATGGGGACCTGGTACACGGCGAACGTGACTAAGAGCGGCCTAACCTCGGCATTGCAGGCGGCGGGGGTAAGCAGCCCGAAGCCGTTCCCGATCCTGCCGATCGCGTTCCCGAACGTCGGCGGGCACCCGAGCGCCATGTACGGCGACGCCGACTACGGGCTCGCGGTGTACAACAAGTCGAAGAACACCGCGGCGGCAGAGACCTTCGCCAAGTGGCTCGCGACCTCCACGGCCGGCCAACAGTACGTAGCCAATCAGCTCGAGGACCTGCCCTCGCTCAAGTCGGTGACCCCGAACTACGCAGCAGCAGGGATCGTCGACCCCAGCTTGCAGCTAGGCGCGGTCAAGAACCTGGCCGCTTCCGTTGGGACCGTCACCGAACCCCGTGAGCTGCTGCTTAGCAATGCGATGCAGAACGGCAACGGCGGCATCCTGTCGGCAGCGCAGGGAGTGGCCACCGGGTCGGAGACGCCGCAGGCTGCGGCCAACGCGCTACAGAAGGCGGCAGTCGCCTCCGGCGTAAAGTTCAAGTAGGCGACAGGCACCGGGCTTAGAGAGGGGGGCGCTTCGCATGGCCACGGTCCGACAGGGCCTCGGCGATCATTCTGGCGAAGCGCCCGCCTCCTCTTTGTTTGTTCGCCAGCGCCGCCGGGGCGTCAAGGTGGCGTCCGGGCTCCCCTGGATCCTCCCGGCCCTCGCCCTGTGCGTCGGGCTCATCTACTACTGCATCGGCTACACCGGGCTGATCTCGACATGGAACTGGGACGGCATCAGCCCGAACCCACAACATGTCGGGTTCGGGAACTACACCCAGCTCTTCCACGACCCGCTGTTCTGGGGCGCCGTGCGCCACACGGTCGTGTTCTTTGCCGTCACCTTCACGGTCCAGACCTTCCTTGGCCTGACCTTTGCTGTGCTCCTGCACTCGCGGATCCGGCTGGCTGTCGTGTACAAAGTGATCATTTTCATCCCCGTCGTGCTAGCACCGGCGATCATGGCGCCTGTGTTCCGGTCGATGCTCGCCCCCGGGGGGCAGTTCAACGAGGTGCTGCACGACGTCGGGCTCGGCTCGCTGGCTCAGCCGTGGATCGGGCAGACTTCGACTGCGCTGCCGGCGCTGATGGCGATCACCGTTTGGCAGTTCACGGGCTTCACCTTCGTCCTGTACTACGCGGCGATGAGCCAGATCGACCAGTCGGTCCTCGAGGCGGCGCGCCTCGACGGCGCGGGCAACTTCAAGGTCATTACCCGCATCGTTTGGCCGAGCGTGGCCGGCACGACCTTTGCCCTCGCCACCCTCAGCGTGATCGGGGCGCTCAAGACCTTCGACATCCCGTGGTTAGTCACCCAGGCCGGCCCCGACTATGCCACGAACTTCTTCGGGACATACATCTACCAGGAGATCATCCAGCTCGACAACGTCGGCTACGGAGCGGCACTTTCGATCGTCCTGCTTATGATCGCCGTGATATTCGGGGTCGTTCTCCAGCTGTGGCGCAGCAGGAGAGCGCTGTCATGATGTTCGAGGTCAGCAAGCGCTGGAAGCGGGCCCTCCTCCAGGTCGTCGTAACGATAATGGTCCTGCCCTACCTGTTCCCGATCATAGTGATGCTGCAGGGATCCCTCGCCGGCGAGGGCTTCGAGAACTACAAGGCCGTTGCCGAAGTGCCGGGCTTCGCCCGTTTCTTTATCAACAGCGCCATCATTTCGGTCAGTGTGATCGCCCTCGTCTACGGCTGTGCCATGCTCGCCTCTTATGGCTTCGCCAAGCTGAGGCTTTTCGGGCGCGAGGTGTACTTCTGGATGCTGCTCGACTGCCTGACGCTGCCCGAGGTTGTGCTCCTAGCGCCGCTGTTCACTACGGACCAGAAGCTCAACCTGTACAACACTTACTGGGCGGTCATCCTGCCACTGGCCGCGCTGCAGATCCCCTTCGCCGTCCTGTTGACGCGCAACTTCATCAGCGGCCTGCCCGACGAGCTGTTCGAGGCGGTCCGCGTCGATGGCGGCGGCCCCGTCCTGACCTTCAGGCACTTGATCATCCCGCTGACACGGCCGATTGCCGCCGCCGTGATCATCTTTACTCTCATCGCCGCGTGGAACGACTACCTGATGCCGCTCGTGTTCGAGCAGGCGACGAACATGCAGACGATCACGCTTGTCCCGCAGTTCTTCATCGGCGAGTTCAACGACGACCAGACGAAAATCCTCGCCTCGGCCGTGGTTACGGCTATCCCCGAGATCGTCGCATACCTTGGCCTGCAGAGGCTCTTCGAGCGCGGGCTCACCGCCGGCGCTGTAAAGTGAGCGCTCTCGTGGGCAGCCCAGGTGTACCGGCCCGAGCGCTCATGAACGTCCTCGTCACCGGAGGGAGCGGCAAGCTCGGCGGCGTCGTTGTCGCCGACCTTGTGGCGCACGGGCACAACGTGCTCAACGCCGATCTTGTCGCACCTGCCCAGCAGCTCTGCCCGTTCCTGCAGGTCGACCTGCAGGACGCGGGCCAGGTGGTCGAAGCGATCGCTGGGGTCGACTTCTGCCAGCCCAGCGACGCAATCGTGCACCTTGCCGCCACCCCGGCGCCAGGACGGACGCCGAACACCGCGACTTTCAAGAACAATGTGACGGGCACCTACAACGTATTCGAGGCAGCGAGACGGCTCGGCGTGCGCAACGTTGTCTACGCCTCGAGCGAGATCATCTTCGGGCTGCCGTTCAGTACGGCTCCCTCCTACCTGCCCGTCGACGAGGGGTCCCCGCCGCGGCCGGAAAGCGCCTACGGCCTCTCCAAGTTGCTAGCCGAGCAAATGGCCGAGCAGTTCTGCCGCCGTGACCCCGAGCTCAAGATGTTCGGTTTGCGCTTCTCCAACGTGCAGCTGATAGGCGACTACGCCAAGTTCCCGAGTTTTCAGCTCGACCCGTACGTGCGGCGATGGAACCTGTGGGGTTATATCGACGCACGCGACGGCGCCCAGGCGGTGCGCAAAGCGCTCGAGTCGGCCCATCGCGGCGCCGAGGTTTTCGTGGTGGCGAACGCCGAAACCGTTGTGCGCCGACCGAACGCTGAGCTCGTCGAGCACTGCTTCCCGGGCACGCCGCTCGCCGACGGGCTCGGCCCCAACGACACCTTGCTGTCGATCGCAAAAGCCAAGCGAATGCTTGGTTACGAGCCCGAGCACCATTGGTGGGACGAATGTGACGATCCCCCAGGGGGAAAGTTGAGGCGCAACCCGTGACCGTCGACGTCCTAACACCTCGCTTGTTGGGCAGGACCGGACGGCTGGTGACAGGGCTTTGCGTGGGCGCGGGCGAGATAGGTGGCATACCTGTTTATGGACCTCCGTTGCCCGGACCACAAGCCATGGCCACCGCCCGGCGCGCCTTCGCAGGGCCGCTCAACTTCGTCGACACCTCAAACGGCTATGGCCTGTCCGAGGAGCGCCTCGGTGCCGCGCTGGGCGAGCTGGGGGGTGTACCGGAGGGCCTGCTCTTGGCCACCAAGGTTGATCCCGAGGAGGGTGGGCCTTTCGACGGGCGCAGGGTGCTGGCCTCGGCCCGAGAGAGCATGAACCGCCTCGGGCTCGACCATCTTCCCCTGCTCTACCTGCATGACCCCGAGCGGATCAGCTTCGAGCAAGCCATGGCCTCCGATGGCCCCGTCGCCGCCCTTCGAGAACTCGTAGCCGAGGGGCTAGTGGCTCAACTTGGTGTCGCTGGTGGCCCGGTGGGGCTCCTCCGTCGCTTCGTTGCCACTGGGAGCTTTCAGGTGGTGTTGACCCACAACCGATGGACCTTGCTCGACCGCTCGGCCGAGCCCCTGCTGAAGGACTGCGCCGCCGCCAACGTCGCCGTCGTTAACGGTGCCCCCTTCGGAGGTGGGATCTTGGCCAAAGGTCCAGCACTTTCTCCGAGGTACGCCTATCGTCCAGCGTCACCGGCGCTACTCGGTGCCGCCTCCGCCATTCACGCGACGTG